>PVML01017499.1_pt1 | contig 323739 bp, 282 predicted proteins | sample 1853371 | NCBI WGS metagenome assembly PVML01 (sample SAMN08533508, study PRJNA380276) | Human gut metagenome, whole genome shotgun sequencing project. | isolation source: participant 1, chromium library | host: Homo sapiens | collected 2017 | reverse complement strand
AAAAATGACCGACTGATATGGAATGGTGGAAGAAATAAAGAAGAGGAACTTCTTGCAAACTGTTATTTTAATTCTATGAAGCAGGCAATGGATAACGGAATCATGTCTATTGCATTTCCTTCTATATCAACGGGAGTATATAGTTTTCCGGTTGAGTTGGCAGCAAAGATTGCAGTACATACAGTAAACAGGTTCTTGCAGGATAATCCGGACAGCTTCGATTTGGTGGAATGGGTGCTGTTTGATACTCATACTGAATCAGTATATGAAGCTGAGGTTGATCAACTGTATAAAATGATATAATAAGATTCTGGATGCAAGGATTGTAGTAAAACGCATCCTCAAATCCCGATCGATTATGCATGCGGATGGGCAATTTCAACTGATGAAGGAACCTACACGCTGCAGATGTTACTGGATAAGGCAGATTCCGATATGTATGAAAATAAACAACTATGCAAGAAGCGTAATTTAGGTTCACGTCAATAAACTAAAAATAGAATAAAAATCAGCATTGTGAAAAGTGTTCATCCAGGAGACAGAATTTAGGTTGATTTTCACCAGTTTCTAGCAATAGAACCACTAATATTTAGTAGAAAATAATTTAATAATTTAATAATTTTTTTAATAGATTTTCCCAATAGAGTATGCTATATTATAATCGTTTATGGATAAACAAATTTGATAAAAGATCAATAATTTACAAAGGAAGGGAAAACTTTCATGGAAAAGATCAAAAAGCGTATAGCTAACTTAAAAGTTGCAGGAAAATTAAAAGTATATCGAATGACAGTGCTTGTTATGACATTATTTTTAGTGTTGGTGGCACTGATCTCGACATTAGTGATCCGTTTAAATATAGAGAAGATCACTGAGGTCTGGTCTCCGTCATTGGAATATCTGCAGGATTTAGAGACAATGACTGCGAAATACAGAATCAAACAGTATCAGCATCTGGTAGAATCAGATGCAGCAATCATGAACTCTTGCGAAGAAGAAATTCAGAAGCTGGAGAGTCAGATCCAGGATACCGATGCGAATCTGGATGCAATCATGTCTGCAGACAGTGATGCTCGAAAAGGACAGGACCATTACGAAGTAGCAAAAGCTGCATGGGAAGAATACAGGGCTGCTTCAGATGAAATCCTGAAGTTGAGCCGTGCGGGTAAACAGCAGGAAGCATCAAAGCTGATGACCGGAAAGGTGTATGAAGAATATAAAGCTTTGGCTGAAAAATTAACGATATTAAGTGACGAGTTCCAGGCAGAATTAGACCGGGCAAAGACCATGGCTAATGTATGCACTATAATCATATTTATTGTGATCGTGGCAGCGGGTCTTGCGATTGCTGTAGTGACGACACAGATCGGAAAGATCATTACCAATTCCATTACCGAGCCGGTAGAACAGATAGATGCAGCAGTTGCCAGCCTGCGTAAGGGCGAACTGTCTAATGTAGAAATGCTTACCTATGAGTCTGAGGATGAGTTTGGCGATACCATCAGGAATCTGAAAGAAGCCATGGGTATTCTGGCAGATTATGTCAGCGAGATCTCTGTGGAGGTAAAGGCAATAGCACAGGGTGACCTGACCAGAAATGGTAATGATATTACAGATTTCCTAGGCGATTTCTCGGAGTTGAAGGCATCACTGGTGTATATTCTGAAACGGTTTAACAGTACCCTGACCGAGATCAGCAATCTGGCAGAACAGGTATCATCGAATGCATCCGAGGTGGAAAATGCATCAAGATCCTTGGCGGACGGTGCAACAGAGCAGGCAGGAGTCATCGAGGAATTGAATGCCACCGTTGATACGGTCGTGGATTTGGCGGCAGATACAGCGAAGGAAACACAGAGTGCATCTGCACGTGTAAAAGCCTCTGCAAATAAAGCGAACGAAGAAAAAGAAAAAATGAACGATCTGCTGATGGAAATGGGACACATTACAGAAATCTCTAAGGAGATCGGTAATATTATCACAGATATCGAGGATATTGCATCTCAGACCAACCTGTTATCACTGAATGCTTCTATTGAAGCTGCCAGAGCAGGAGAAGCAGGAAAAGGCTTTGCAGTAGTGGCAGATCAGATCGGCAAGCTGGCAGCGGATAGTGCGAAGTCGGCTGTGAATACGAGAGATTTGATCGATAAGACCTTAGTGGAAATCGAAAAGGGCAATACGATCACAAGAACAACAGCAGACGCATTTAATCAGATCATTGCAGATATGGAGTCCTTTGCAGAGATTGCACAGAACACCATGGAGAAAGCGAACTCCCAGGCAGAGTCCTTGGGACAGATCGGTCAGGGCATTGAACAGCTGTCCAGTGTGGTTCAGGGCAATGCAGCATCCTCAGAAGAGAATACTGCGATCAGTATTAATCTGGCAGAGGGAGCAGCCAAGATGCGTGACCGCGTGAATATCTTTAAGCTATTCTAGAAAATGGCAGGAATAGAGTGAAGTTGTCGGAAGGAAGGTTCTTGTTGTGATTAATGATATATTTAGTGTGTTTGGAGAGCAGACAGCAGAAATATTATTTGAGATCATTACAGAATGTATGGATGATTACCTGTATATATTTGATCTGCAGAATAATATCTTTGAGATTTCACAGTCAGCTGTGAAACGGTTTAATATGTCGAAAAATGTTCTGACAGATGCTGCAAATGAAGTTATGAAGGTAGTATATGAGGAAGACCGCAGGATGCTTGCAAAGCATCTTGCGGATATATGCGAAGGAGGAGAAAAGGTACATAATCTTCATTATAGGTGGCTTGATAAAGAAGGTATGCCGGTCTGGATTAACTGCCGTGGTATCGTGATCAATGATCAGCAGGGAAAGGCAGAGTATCTGGTCGGGTGTCTGAATGAGACCGGCAACAGGAGAAGAGCCGATAATGTCACAGGACTGCTTGGCGGTCCGGAATTCCTTGCTTATCTGCGTGCACAAAAAGAACCCATTACCAAGGGATTTTTTATGCATATAGGAATTGATGATTTTGGAGCGATCAATAGCTCCAAGGGAGCTGATTATGGTAATTATATCCTGAAAAGCGTAGCAGGCTGTATGAAGGAATGCCTTTCAGACAAGCAGAGAATTTACCATCTGGTAGCGGATCAGTATGTGATCGTGGATCTGGAAGCTTCCTCCGCAGAAGACGCTGTGGCACTGAAAGAAAAGATTACAGATAAACTTCATAATTTCATAGTAGCCGAAAATTATGAAGCTATATTTTCTATTTCTATTGGTGTTATAAATGCAGCAACATTTTGCGAGGGAACCGAAGAATGCCGCAAAAAGTTTGAATTTGCCTTGAAACAGGCAAAAAGCATGGGTAAAAATGGATTCTATATTTTTGACCAGGATGACTATGAGGTCTTTTTACGAAAAGGAAGAATCATAGCAACACTTCGTAATGCTATTGTGAACCATTATGATGGCTTTGAAGTATACTACCAGCCGATCGTGGACTGTCAGTCCGAACAGATCATTGGAGCAGAGGCACTGATGCGTTTTTCTATGATAACGGAAGAAGGGCGGGAGTTTGTTTCACCGATGGAGTTTATCCCATTATTGGAAGAGACCGGATTGATCATTCCCGCTGGAAGATATATTTTGAACGAAGCTGCAGCAATGTGTTGTGAAATGCAGAAATATATTCCTGACTTCCGGATGAATGTAAATGTATCCTATGTTCAGATCCTGCAAGGCAATGTGGAGCGGGATATTCTGGGTGCAATTCAAAAATATTCATTACGGCCGGAATGCTTATGTGTTGAAATGACAGAAAGTGGATTTATGGATATGACACCTTCGTTCTGTAAATTCCGTAAAACTCTGGACAAGAACGGGATTCCCTTTGTGATCGATGATTTTGGAACAGGGTATTCGAATCTTCATTGTATCCGTGATATGAATCCAAGTTACGTGAAAATGGATAAGGATTTTACTGCCAAGGCGATGAACAGTGACAGGGATTATGAATTATATAAAAATATCATCCCCATGGTACATAGTATTAACGTCAGGATATGTGCAGAAGGCATCGAGGAAAAAGAATGGCTTCTGAAAATGAAAGAAATGAAGGTTGATTATCTGCAGGGATATTATTTTGGAAGACCATGTGGAAAGAAACAGTTTCTGCAGCAATATGCCAGTGGCATCAACGTTAAATAAAGAGAGTAAGGCAGACTCAGCTATGTGGGGCTGCCTTATTTTATGTGCGCCTAGCGGCACACGTTTCTAATGGATGAAAGTTCCTAATCCGCCCTAGTAGTGGGAAGGATATAGCCAAGACCAAGGGTGTCCATCGTGAGGTGGAATCTGAAGGAAGGTGGAGGCAAATCTCTGGTCTGACGAACAGAAATCACATCAGGCCACAGTTAAGGATAAGGTTGCATAACAAACTAAAGTCCAATAACTACTCGGAATTAACTGTGGTAAATGTGGCAGATGGATGGAGAGCAAGAAACGTGTGGTACCTAGGGAGGTCTTGTCAGCAAGTGGAAACAGAGTAAGAAACTTGTAGTAACAACGAATGATAAGAAGTCAGCAAAGGTCATAGTACCATTATGGTTGCAAACATAGTGGGAAGGACTAAACTTTAGGAGATGTGAGTAAATGAATGCAACCAAAGATGGATTCAAGGACAGACAACTTCATATTGAGGACTATCTGCAAATGGTATCTGCGGAACAGAAAGAGTATGCAGAAGTGTCCGCCCATCAGAGGATTACTGAAAACAACGACATCATCACAGATTTTCAAGCGGACAATCTAATGGAACAGATTTTACACAAGGATAATCTTAACAAGGCTTATAAGAAAGTGAAATCTAACAAAGGAGCAGGCGGCGTTGACGGAATGAGCGTAGATGAACTTCTAGGCTTTCTGAAAGACAACCAAGAGCAACTAATCCAACAGATAAAGGATGGGAAATATAAGCCCAACCCAGTCCGTAGGGTAGAAATACCCAAAGAAACAAAAGGCGAGTTAAGAAAACTGGGAGTGCCAACAGTAGTTGACAGAGTGTTTCAACAGGCAATCACACAGGTATTAACGCCAATTTACGAGAAACAGTTCTCGGAGAATAGTTTTGGATTTCGACCAAACAGAGGTGTGCATGGTGCACTGAAACAATGCCAGACAAATGTTAATGATGGATATGTATACGTGGTAGATATGGATTTAGAGAAGTTCTTTGATACAGTATGTCAGAGTAAACTAATTGAAGTATTATCACGCACCATCAAGGATGGACGTGTAATATCGCTCATCCACAAATACCTCAATGCTGGAGTTATCAGCAGAGGAATGTTTGAAAAGACAGATGTTGGCATGCCACAAGGTGGACCACTAAGCCCACTTTTAAGTAACATCATGCTGAACGAATTGGATAAGGAACTTACAAGCAGAGGGCATAGATTTGTCCGATACGCAGATGATTGTATGATTTTCTGTAAAAGCAGAAAAAGTGCAGAAAGAACTTTAAACAACATAGTGCCATATATTGAGGGAAAACTATTCCTTAAAGTAAATCGCACCAAAACGTGCGTGGCACATATCAGCAGAGTCAAATACCTTGGCTATAGCTTCTATAGATACAAGGGAACGTGCAGATTTCGGGTACATCCTAAATCAGTAATAAAGATGAAGAATAAAATCAGAGAGCTTACTGACAGACATAATGGATGGGGAAACGAATATCGGGCATTAAAACTTACACAGTTCATCAGAGGATGGGTAAACTACTTCGGAATGGCTGATATGAAAAGTCTGTTACAAGCTAATGATGAGTGGCTACGTCATAGAATAAGGACAATATATTGGAAACAGTGGAAGAAAGTCAAAACAAAGTTCAAAGAACTCAAAAAGTTAGGAGTAGAAAAGGAAAAGGCATGGATATGTGCCAATATGCGAAATGGAAACTGGTATTGTGGCGGATATTTCGTACTCCAAACGGCTTTTGATAATAAGAAACTCCGTGAATTAGGATATCCTACATTCACAGAGTTCTATTTGAAAATATGTGAAAACTAAAGAACCGCCGTATACCGAACGGTACGTACGGTGGTGTGGGAGGTCGGTAGATAAAATAATTATCTACCTCCTACCCGATTTCGCCCTTCTTATAATGCTTGAAACGATAAAATCATTTATATTTATAAGTTTGATATATGCAAATAAAGATGATTACGTCAAAGAGGTTTTGTGATACAATATAAAAAGATATTGGGGCAAAAGGGACTTTGCTCCTTGTATGAAAAATAAAAATTAAAATAAAAGAAAGGAAAGCAAAAACATGGAAACAAGAGTAGAGAAAACAATAGAGAGACACAATAAAGGATATAATTGCGCACAGGCGGTTGCCTGTACATATTGTGATCTTGTCGGAATGGACGAGGAGAGCATGTTTAAAGCAACAGAAGCATTAGGACTTGGAATGGGCGGCATGGAAGGAACATGCGGTGCACTTACGGGTGCATGCGTTATAGCGGGAATGAAAAACAGCTGCGGAAACCTTGATAATCCGATAAGTAAAGGGGAAACATATCAGTATTCAAGACAAATATTAAAAAAATTTCTCGACCAGAACAAAGCAACACGCTGTAAAGACCTTAAAGGCGTGGAGACAGGAGTAGTTTTAAGAGGATGTCAGGACTGCATAAGAGATGCGGCAAAATTCTTGGAAGAGATAGTACTTGCTGAGTAAGAATAAATTTTTATCATCCCCTTTAAAAAAAAACAAAAATGTGATACGATTATAAGAGAATGCAATTTTTTACACTTAGGCATTCATTTATAATCGAAAAATGAAAAGAATGAATTTAATAAAAAGAAAGGGGATGTTCAAGATGGATACCGCTGTTTATAATCATCTGCTTACGCAGTACCGTCCGAAAGAGTTGACGAAATACGATACACATAAAGCATCAGAGCTGAGAAGCGTTATGAATCGGATTGCAAAAAAAACAAAGACATCTCCGATATATTTAGTAAAGCTTACTGATGCAAAACAGTCATTTGCACTTGGAATAAAAGAATCGTCAATGCTGCTTGGAACAGGGCTTAAGGAACTTGCAGATACATCGCCGGACGGTGTGTTTTCAAAGAAAAAAGCATATGCTTCAGATTCTGAAAAAGCAGGAGTTCAGATTGTTAATGATGACGAGGAAAAACTTCCTGATGAATTTTCGTTAAAAATTGAGCATCTTGCCACACCTCAATATAATCTTGGAAATCTGTTGTATCCGTCAAGCGGAAGTCTGCCTGGGGGAACATATAAATTCAGGATAAGTGTTTTGGATGATATGTATGATTTTCAGTACAATGTAGGAAAAGATGCTGACAATGCACAAGTTATGAATGGCGTAGCTTCATTTATAAATAAGGCAAATATAGGCTTGAATGTTGGAATTGTATCAAATATGTCTGATGACAAAGTGAGAATGAGCATTGTTTCTGATGCAACCGGAAAGAGCGGTGATGAAAGAATTTTTACACTGACAGACAGAAACAGTGACGGAAAGCTTGGAATAGTAGATTATTTCGGACTTAATGAACTCAATGAGGAGTCGACAAACTCTAAGTTTTATATGGATGGTGTACCTAAGAGTACACTGGCAAATGAATTTACAATAGGAAAAGCGTTGAAGGTATCGTTGAAAAATGTGACCGATGCCGATGAGAATGTCAGAATACAGTATAGACCGGACAGTGAAAAAATACTTACGAGCCTGAATAAAATCAAAGATGCTTACAATTATATGATAGAGGGCTCAAACGAATATGCAAAAGTGTCCGATAAAACATCAAAGCTTGCATCAGAACTTGGGTATCTTGTAGAGCCATTTAAATCAGAGATGGAGTCGTGTGGTCTTATGTTTGAAGAGGATGGCACGATAAGAATAGATGAATCACTTGCAACCCAGGCGATAAACGACGGAGAAATGCAGAAACTTTTTTCAAAGGATTCAGATTTGTCAAAGCGTCTGCTTGGTAAAAGTGAGAGTGTAAAACTTGACCCTATGGAATATGTAGATAAGCTTCTTGTTTCATATCCAAACTACACAAAGGAAGGCGTAGGTTATTCGTACATCACTTCGTTGTATAGTGGTATGTTGTTCAATTACTATTGCTGATACATGGTTTTAAAAGACTTTAATTTTTAAATTTGATTTAAATTTACGATTTTGAGTAAAATATTACAAAAATATAATAAAAAAGGCTCATAATTTTTTGAAATGCCATATAAGCTAAAATTGCTGTATGATTTTGAATTGTTGCACAATTTAAAATGGCTTTTCTTTTAAAGTGATTATGAGCCTTTTTAATTTAAATCTAAATATTTTATTGAATACTTATAGAGCCCTTTGGTTCTATAGTTCTTTAACTATTTAACTACCGCGTCAGGGGCATCCTCATCGGTATTTGCAGAATTATCTATTGAGATTACCACCTTATGCGGCAGGCAGACAATAGTTTCTCCTTCATATTTTATACTGTGTTTCTTGACACAAGTCTGGTCAGGACAATCTGCGTCAATCATATCGGCAGTACCTTCGCTGATTTTCAGAATGTTTTTTCCACCATTTATACCTTCAACAGTAACAGTTTTATCTGTGTCAATAGGATAGGATGCGGTGATTTTTCCGTTAACTTTGACTGTGACAAACTTACCTGATTTGTGAAAATATAGTTTGTAAGCGGCAAAACAAATGACAGCAGCAACGACAACGCAGATGATAAGGATAATGTCATTGCGTTTCTTTGTATCTTGTAAATTCATGATTAAAGTCCTTTCATTATAAATAATGGAATTGCGAAACTACTTATATATTGTGTTAATTGCACAAAGATAACAAATACTATTTTAATATTAAGCGTATAACAAAAAGCAAGTATTATTATATACAAAAAAATATCTATATAAAAGAGTGAAAGAAAAGATTTGTACTAAAAAGAGAAAAATAATCGTTACAGTTTAAATTTAAATGTGTTATGGTCAGTTTAGAATAGAATTCCATTCTAAGCGTCAGTTAATTGTACAATCAAAATACTAAAAAACTCTTGACGGGGGATGCATTTTTGTGATATATTTGATAGGCGATGTAACAGGTCTTTTTTTTATGCCTAAAATTCTTTAGCGATATTAAGAAATAGGTCATGACTTAAAAGTCATGGAAACAGAACTAATCGTAACACAAAATATTATATGGAGGTGAAACCTGTGAGAGTAAAAATTACATTAGCATGTACAGAATGCAAGCAGCGTAACTATGATACTACAAAGGAAAAGAGAAATCATCCTGACAGAATGGAAACAAAGAAGTATTGCAGATTCTGTAGAAAGCACACAATGCACAAAGAGACAAAATAAGTCTTATTAAATATGCAAGCTATGCTTGTTACAGTAGGAGGCATGTTATGGGAGATTCCGAAAACAAAGAAGTAGTATTGAACGAAGTTAAGGCAGATAAACCGGAAGCTGAAAAGGAAGCATCTGTTAAGAAAGCTGACAAATCGGCAAAAGATAAATCTGCTAAGAAAAAAAGTGGTTTTTTCCGTTCATTGAAGGCTGAATTTAAGAAAATTGTATGGCCTGATAAGGAGACAACCGTGAAAGAAACTACTGCGGTAGTTGTTGTAACAGTTATTTTAGGCGCAATCATTGCTCTGCTTGATTTTGTTATCAAGACAGGCCTTGATAAGTTGATTCAGATTGGTTAAGGTGATAGATTATGGCAGATACAGAAGCGCGTTGGTATGTGGCTCATACTTATTCAGGGTATGAGAATAAGGTGAAAGCAGACATAGAGAATACTATCGTAAATCGCAATCTTCAAGATCAGATTTTAGAGGTATATGTACCTATGCAAGAGGTTGAAAGGGAAGGCAAGGACAAGAAGAAACTTGTTCAGCAGAAAATGTTTCCTGCATATGTTTTGATAAAGATGTTTATGAATGATGATACATGGTATGTTGTCAGAAATACTCGTGGTGTTACAGGATTCGTAGGACCGGGATCAAAGCCTGTTCCACTTACTGATGAAGAAGTGGCAAGCATGGGACTTATGAGCTCAGTAGCTGAAGCTCCATTTAGCATAGGCGATTCTGTAATCGTTACATCAGGTGTCTGGGAAGATACAGTAGGTATTGTTCGCCAGATAGATCTCAAGAACAAAACAGTTACAATAAATATTGATATGTTTGGTCGTGAGACACCAACTGAATTAAGCTTTAATGATGTAGAAGTATGCGGCTAATCAATCGCAGCAGTTTATAGATTATTACCAGGTATTTATTATTTAGGAGGTAAATTAAAAATGGCTAAGAAAGTCGAAGGATATATAAAATTACAGATTCCTGCAGCAAAGGCAACACCAGCACCACCTGTTGGTCCTGCTCTTGGTCAGCACGGAGTTAATATCGTACAGTTCACAAAGGAGTTCAACGCTAAGACAGCTGGACAGGAAGGTATGATTATTCCTGTTGTTATCACTGTATATCAGGATAAGAGCTTCAGCTTTATCACAAAGACTCCACCGGCAGCAGTTCTTATTAAGAAAGCATGCAATATTCAGTCAGGTTCAGGTGTTCCTAACAAGACTAAAGTTGCAACAATCACAAAGGCTCAGGTTCAGGAAATTGCTGAAACAAAAATGCCTGACTTAAATGCAGCAAATCTTGAAGCTGCTATGAGCATGATCGCCGGTACAGCACGCAGCATGGGTGTTACTGTAGAAGAGTAAAAAGTGAAGAGTGAAATTTTCACTGTATTATGTACACGAAATTGTACAGAAGTATAATATTAAAAAAGAATATCGCATAGAAAGATTTGTTATAGATTGAACGTTGTGGGAGGCGACATACATAAATTCCGGTATGTCTTAGAACCCGCCGTTACTACCACCAGGAGGTTTTATTATTATGAAAAGAGGAAAGAAATATGTAGAGGCTGCTAAGTTGTACGATAAGACTCAGCAGTATGATGTTGCAGAAGCAGTAGGTATTGTAAAGAAAACTTCTACAGCAAAGTTTGATGAGACAGTTGAAGCTCATATCAGACTTGGTGTAGACGGACGTCATGCAGATCAGCAGATTCGTGGTGCCGTTGTATTACCACACGGAACAGGAAAGAAAGTAAGAGTTCTTGTATTCGCTAAAGGTGATAAGGTTGACGAAGCATTAGCAGCAGGTGCTGATTATGCAGGTGGCGAGGAACTTATACCAAAGATTCAGAACGATGGATGGTTTGAGTTCGACGTAGTTGTAGCTACTCCTGACATGATGGGTGTTGTTGGACGTCTTGGTCGTGTACTTGGACCAAAGGGCTTAATGCCAAACCCAAAAGCCGGAACAGTTACAATGGACGTAACAAAAGCTGTAAACGATATCAAAGCAGGTAAGATTGAGTACAGACTTGACAAGGCTAATATCGTTCACGTTCCTGTAGGAAAAGTATCTTTCACAGAAGAGCAGTTAACTGACAATGTAAACACATTGATTGCAGCTATCACAAAGGCTAAGCCATCTTCAGCAAAGGGACAGTACTACAGAAGCTTTACACTTGCTTCTACAATGGGACCTGGAGTTAAACTTAATGTAGCTAAGCTTGTTTAATTATAAATTATAATTTTCGTGCATAGATTTCTACATTGGTTTAGATGACAGAAAAGCATATTTAATATAAAAAAGTACCATCGGAACAGACGGGTAAGTGGTCGTTCTGATGGTACTTTTTTGTATTATTGATTAAATATCAGGATATGATACAACGGATTACAGTGTTATATCAACATGGCTTGCTGCACGATATATTTTGTTAGCGTAAAAGTTAATTTTGTTTGTGAAATCACTGTCTTCTGAGAAAAGCTTGCCTATTTTTGAAGGTTTTGAACCAATTAAAGTATCTTCATCAAGTTTAAGCTTGCCGGATGCAGATATGGTGATACCCAAATCCTTAAGAGCGTCTTCCTGGTCTTTGGTAAGGTTTTTAACAAACTTTTCAGGATGATAAATACCGTATTCGTTGGATGAACCGGCACTCTCTAAAAGATTATTGTAGGTATTGACAAATGACTTTACGGTATTGAAAATATCAGTGCCGTTTTCCTGAGAAAACTCCATTTTGCGCAAAGCCTTTGAGATTTTAGTCATAGCACTTGAATCTGCCTTTGCAAGTTTATCTGTTTTATATGAAGCTCTCTGTTCGCTTTTAGAAGCATTTCTGTCAATTGAATAAAAGTCACGAAAATACATATCATATGATTTTGTGATGGAATAATCTATAGCCATGTAAAAGTCCTCCTTATATATGCATAATTAAATGTAAATCGTTGCTGTTCACAAATGTGGTGTCCCGGCAACTATAAATCTATTTATTATATCGGATAAATTGTAATCTATATTTAATATAGCACATAATGATATATTTTGTCGAAAAATCAAATAACTTGTCTAAATCTTATTAAAGTGGTATGTTTATATAATGGCGTTAAATGAAATTATTTAAATGACAGTGGGAGTTTATAATATAATGGAAAAGCGGGAACACTCATTTTAAGGAGTTAATCCTGAAAAAGAACGGAGATATTGAAATGATATTCAGAGATATTGAACTTGGTGACAGAGAATGGCTTGATAAGAAGTTTAAGGAAGACAATAAAAAAGCATGTGAATTTTGTTTTGCCAACAATTATTTGTGGAGAAAATATTTTCCAACTCAGATAGCGCAGGAGGGCGATTGCGTTCTTCTGAGATATTATTCAGAAAATGATACGATGTATGTTTTTCCAATTGGCGCAGGAGATAAGAAAAAAGCATTAGAGCAGTTGTTTTTATATGGTCAGGCTATGGGAGAGCAGATACACCTTTATGGCTTGCTCGATTATGAGGTAGAACAGTTAAAAGAATGGTTCCCTAAGCACTTTCGATATGAAGCTGACAGAGATATGTTTGATTATATATATGAAACGGAGCATTTGACAAATCTTTCAGGAAAAAAGTTTCATGGAAAAAGAAATCATATTGCAAGATTTATGGATGATGATGACTGGGAATACGAGACACTTAGTAGTGAAAACGTGCAGGAATGCATTGACATGAACAATAATTGGATACAAAAAAAGTATGATGAGGATGCATGGAGTCAGGAAGTTCAGGATGAATACGACGTTGTAAAAAGTGCATTGATTGATTATAAAAGACTTGGACTTGTAGGCGGAGTTTTAAGAAAATACGGAGATGTAGTTGCGTTTGAACTCGGAGAACCGCTTTGCGATGATACATTTGTTGTACATTTTGAAAAAGCGTATGCAGATGTACAGGGAGCATATCCTATGATAAACAAACAGTTTGTTCAGCACGAATGTCAGGATTATAAATATGTCAACCGTGAGGAGGATGACGGAGAAGAGGGACTTAGAAAAGCAAAACTTTCCTATCACCCGGACATATTACTGGAAAAATACAATGCATATAAAATCGGGTGATAGTATCACTTTATAAGTCGTGACCTGATAAAACGTATATTTAAGATAATGTAATGTACTTCTTAAATGGCAATAAAATGTAAAATTTTACAAAAACTTGTCTTATTTTACAAAGGGGGTGCAATTTTATAAAAAGTATGTATAATAGTAAATGTCAGACAGGGAATATGTCTGATACTAATAAAAGTCAATCACATAGTTGCAACAGAGCAACGAAGAGATATACCCCTCAACCCCACCCCATTGGAACGACCAATGGGGACTCTTTTTTTCTGATGAAATAAATATCAAATAAAATGAGCCCCCATCTAGTATGTGTTGTAATAGAATTTTAAAATTTTCTTTTTTATCGTAATTTATAATGATTTTTTTATTTAAGTCGTTTCAAAACTTCAAGTGTAAACTTCCAAGTTCTTTGTACACTTTCTATGGAAAGTCTTTCTTTTGCAGTATGAATATCGTATATTGCAGGTCCAAAAGATACACAATCAAGTCCCGGAAGCTTCTCAGAGAAAAGACCACATTCAACTCCGGCGTGAAGTGCATTGACTACAGGTTTGTAGCCGTACTGTTCTTCAAATACTTCTGACATTAAATCTCTAAGATGAGATTCTTTTTTGAATTCCCATGAGGGATATTCGCCGACATTAGTAATATAGCCGCCAAGATTATCCATAAGGCATGAAATCATATCTATAAGCATAAACTTTTCGCTGCTTACGCTGCTTCGTATTGAAAAGCTTGCCTGCATTTCATTTTCAGTTGTTTTCAATATTCCCATATTAAGTGAAGTCTGTACAAGTCCGTCTATGTCATGGCTCATACGATGTACACCACCCGGAAGATTGACAAGGGCAGTAATAAATCCCTTAGTAGATGATTTTGTCATTGCATTAGCAGAAGTTTCACCGCTAAATGACACGGCAGTTGAAATTGAAGGGTCTGTTATTGCATATTCATTTTTGTACATATCATTTAATTCTGATATTTCAGAAGCAAATGCATCTTTATTGTTAGCATCATTTAAAATAAGAACAGCAGTTGTCTTGTTTGGAATTGCATTATCTTTGAGACCACCGTTGACACTTACGAGTTTGAAATCATATTTTTTAGAGAGAGAATATAAAATTCTTCCTATAAGTCTGTTTGAATTTGCTCTGTCCTTGTTTATCTCTGTACCTGAGTGACCGCCTAAAAGTCCGGAAATTGTTATTTCTGCCATAAGTCCGTCAGTTTTTTCAAATGTAAGAGGAAGATGTGCCGTTGTAGAAACACCGCCTGCGCAGCTTACAAGGAGATAACCCTCGTCCTCAGAGTCAAGGTTCAGCATTATTCTTGATGTTAATGGTGAATAATCAAGGCTTGCAGCACCAAGCATTCCTATCTCTTCGTCTACCGTAAATACAGCCTCGATTGGCGGATGTGGAATATCTGTAGAGTCAAGGATTGCAAGTGCGAATGCAATGGCAATTCCGTCATCTCCACCGAGAGTAGTGCGGTCTGCGTGGATGTTATCGCCGTCAACTATAAGTGAAAGTCCATCTTTTTCAAAGTCAATGTCACAATCATGTTCCTTTTCACAAACCATATCAAGATGTCCCTGAATTATAACGGAAGGAGAGTTTTCATAATCCTTTGTGCCGTCTTTCCAGATAATGATGTTGTTAGACTCGTCCTGTACATATTTTAAATTGTGCTCTTTTGCGAAAGAAACGCAGAAATCACTTATTTGTTTTGTGTTTCTTGAACCATGTGGTATAGAGCAGATTTGTTCAAAATAATTAAATACTGATTTTGGTTCTAAATCAGATAAAATGTTGTTACTCAAAATATTACCTCCAATAAATAAAAGTTGTGCCTTATTTATAAATAATTCCATAATATTGTTATCATTATGCAAAGGTCAAAATACCATTTGTTCCCAATATCATAACGTTATGCAAGGGTCAAAATATCTTTTAAACTCTTAAATATGGAAATTTTAAAATATGGCATTATATAAACAAATATACCACAAAAAAATTGTAAAACAAGTAGATTTTATATAATATGATGCAAGGGTCAAAATACCTTTTGAGCACAACATCGTAAAATGTATTACCTACATTAGTGTAATGTATCATTGACAGCACACTAGTATAGCGTTTTTAAATTAACTAAACCATATTACTTGCCTATTTTCCCGATAGCACATGCCAAAAATCCTCAGCGTAGCCCGCTACGCCTACGTTTTTTGACATGCACTTTCTGAAAAATATTCTGCGTAAATGGTTCAGTTATTTAGAAAACGCTATACTAGATGTATGTTCGACATTATTTGATAGACCTTTTTGAGAAAATAGGTTACAATAACGACAAAAGTAAAAACGGAGGTTATGATTTGAAGATATTAGTTGTTTTTACAGGAGGAACGATTGGAAGCAGTATTTCCGATGGATATGCTGTTCCTGACAGTGATAAAAAATATAAACTTATAGATATGTATGAAAAAAGCGCGAAGGAAAATAGAACATATCAGACTAAAGAAAAAATAGAGTTTGACATGGAGTCACCTTATCAGGAATTGAGTGAAAACAATACAGGAAAGCAGATATTTACACTTGCATCTTATTTAAATGAGAAAACAGGTAAGGATTGTGGGTATGATGGAATTATAATTACGCATGGAACGGATACACTTCAATATACGGCAGCGGCACTTGGCTACATGTTTGGGGATGTGGATATACCTATTGTGATTGTGTCATCAAATTATGTTCTTGATGACAAGAGAGCAAACGGTCTTACGAATTTTGCGTATGCGGTCAAATTTATAGAAGGAAAGTATGGAACGGGGATCTATGTTTCATATTGTAATACAGGCGGAGAACCGGTTATTCACAGAGGAACAAGACTTATGGAACATGCTACATATTTTGATGATGTGTACAGCATAAAAAAATCGGAGTACGGTTTCTTTGATGATGGAATATTTATAAAAAAATTAAAGAAAACAGCTAAACATGATTTCTTTGAAAGTACAAAGATGTGTTCTGAGATAAGAGAACGATTTTTGAAAAAGGAGAAAGAGGAAAATACATTTTCAGACATTATTCTTGTAAAGCCGTTTCCGGGGATGAGATATAATGTATTGCCAGACGGAACAAAAGCGGTAATTCACACGACCTACCATTCCGGTACTATGTGCAGTAAAAGTCCTGATTTAAAATCATTTGCTGATGATGCAAAAAAAAGGAATATACCGATATATATTTATGGTGCGGGTGAAAGTGTAGATTATGACAGTGTGAAAGTATTTGAAAAATTTGGATTTGAGGTATTGCAGGTTGCGGCATTACCTGCTATGCTGATGAAACTGTGGATTGCAAGTGTAGTATTTGACAGCAGAAATGAGATTTCGGAATTTATGATGAGAGATGTGTCTGGAGACATAAATTTAAATGTATAAAAGAGAGGTAGAAATGTGAGAAATAAAAGAAATATTGCAATTTTAAGTATATGTTTGATAATTGCAGGTTTATATGTTATAAGCGGTAAAAATACGGGAGAGCCAAAGAAAGTTACGGCATATTATGAAAGGCTTAAATCTGAGCCGGCAGTAAATGCGACGGGAAGTGTTATAGATGCAACGGCGAACCCTGCGACAGGGGGTGTTATCATTGTACCTACAATAAAACCTGACGATGACGTTGTGCCTACGGCAAAGCCTTCACAGACACCCGGCGTCAAGAAAAATGGATTTGTGACAACAGCAAAGGGAAAATATTATTATAAAAACGGAGTTGCACTGAAAGAAAAATGGCTTACGGTAAATCAAAAGACATATTATTTCAGAAAAAACGGTACGGCGGCAACAGGTATATATAAGATAAACGGTGTAATATATCTCTTCAATAAAAATGCTGCACTTGCCAAAAACAGATGGATTGTGGTTGATGGTAAGAAATATTATGCAAAAGAAAACGGACAGGCTGCCATAGGATATAAAAATATAAACAACAAGGGATATTATTTTGAAAGCAATGGTGCAATGCATGCCGGTTTTATCAATATAAACGGAAAGAAATATTATTTTGGCAAAAACGGTGTAAAAGTAAGCGGTAAAAAGAAAATAGGAAAATATATGTGCTATTTCAAGAAAACAGGAGCACTGTATAGAAAAATTGATACCGGAAAGAAGCTGGTTGCACTTACATATGATGATGGGCCGTCAAAGAATACAAATACGATTTTGAAAGTGTTAAAAAAATATGATTCGGCAGCTACATTTTTTTGAGGTGGGAAACAGAATTGCTTCTTACAAATCAATTGTAAAAAAGATTGATAAAATGGGTTGTGAAATCGGAAATCATACATATGAGCATAAAATTCTTTCAGGCTGCAGCAAAGCAGAGATAAGAAAACAGATTGACCAGACAAATTCTGAGTTAAAGAAAGTTATCGGAAAGAAAACCATAATTACAAGACCACCCGGAGGAAATCACAATAAAACAATTGACGGCATAATAAAAACACCGATTGTATTGTGGTCTGTAGATACATTGGATTGGAAAAACAGAAATTCTGCATACGTCACAAATGCTGTCTTGAAAAATGTTAAAGATGGTGATATTGTTCTTATGCATGATTTATATGAAAGTACGGCTGACGCTTCTAAAAAGATTATTCCTGCTCTTGTAAAGAGAGGATATCAGCTTGTTACGGTAAGTGAACTTTCTGATTGCAGAAAGGCTATGAAGAATGGGGAAACCTATAGTTCGTTTCCGTTAAAATAATAATGAAAGGCGTGGTATACAATGGGTAAAGAAGTCAAGACTAATGCAGTTCGTATACTTGACAGAAATAAGGTAGATTATGAATTAAAAAAATATGAGTGTGATGACTTTAAAGACGGGGTATCAATAGCAGATATGCTTGGACAGAGCTATGATATGAGTTTTAAGACACTTGTGACGGTTGGCAAAAGCGGAAAATATTATGTATTTGCCATTCCGGTTGACAAAGAGATGGATATGAAAAAGGCTGCAAAGGAAGTCGGGGAGAAAAACATTGAAATGCTTCATGTGAAAGACATAAATGCAGTTACAGGTTATATAAGGGGAGGATGTACTCCAATCGGTATGAAAAAGAGTTATCCTACAGTGATAAATGAAAGTGCAAAAGAGCATGACAAAATAATTGTCAGCGGAGGAAGGCTTGGACTCCAGATAATACTTAAACCTGATGACCTTATTAAGGTCACAAACGGAAAATATGCGGATATTATAATGCATTAAAATTAAATAAATAGGGCTGTTTGTTATTGAGCAAAAGCAGATAGCTTTTGTTGCATTATTTTGGGAGGATTTGCTCAGAAATGAGGATTAATATGAGTGAGAGAGAACATGTAAGGGGAATGAAGAAGCAGACGGATAACAAGTATTTAAATATGTATGAATTAAATGCCGTTGACAAAAACGGAAGGGAGCATCCATACTATTTTGCGACAAGAAGAAAAGACGGAGACCTTATGTGCCAGACAGGAGAACTGAAAGCAGACGGAACGGTTATGTATGCGGTTCTTAAAGATGACCCTGAAAAAATAGTTATGGTAAGACAGTACCGTTATCCTATAAATAAATATATTTACGAACTTCCCGCAGGTCTTATTGACGAGGGGGAGACTTCAGAACAGGCTGCTGTCAGGGAAATGAAAGAGGAAACAGGACTTACATTTGAGCCGTTCACGGACTATGATGACTGTCTTAAAAGACCGTTTACACAAAATCAGGGAATGTCAGACGAATGTGATACAGCTGTTTTCGGATATGCAGTGGGAACACCTTCTAATGCCGGAAATGAGGCATCGGAGGATATTGAAGTAGTAATTGCGGACAAAGCAATGGTAAAGAAAATTCTCAAAGAAGAGATAGTTACAATAAGAGGTGCGTATCTTCTTATAAACTTTTTACACAGTGATAAAAATGATCCGTTTGCATTTTTGAGAATTTAGGTATATTTTGCGGAGGTAGAAAATGAGAAACAAAACAAGAAAATTCCTAAGTATATTACTTTGCTTTTCGATGGCTATCGGTATGACAGGGTGTACAAAGAAAATAAAAAAAGAACCAAAGCCAAAGCCGAAGGTAACTGTTGCGGTTGAGAAAGGAAATTCCAAAGCGACAGGAAAAGGTGACGGACAGGCAGACTCGCCGATTATTATAGGATGCGACAGATTGAATAAAAACTTTAATCCTTTTACAGCAAAAAGTAATGGGGATAAAGAAGTTGTCAGACTTACTCAGGCATATCTTGTGACAAGTGACAGAAAAGGAAAAACTGTTTATAAAGGAATTGATGGTGAAGTAAGAAAATATAAAGATAACGGTTACACTTATTACGGACCGGCAGATATATCGGTACAATATAACAAAAAGAAAAATAAAACATTCTACAAGATAAATTTAGATAAAGGAATGTTTTTTAGTGATGGGGAGAAAGTGACTGTTGATGATGTTATTTTTTCGATGTATGTATTTTGTGACAGTTCGTATAAAGGTGACGAACAACTTGGCAGACAAAATATTCTGGGTCTGAAAAAATACAGAAAGAAAAAGAAAGTGAAGAAAATAGCCGGTATCAGAAAGACAGGAAAGTATAGTCTTACTCTTATAACATCCGGTTACAGCGATGATACAATTAAGTCACTGTATATTCCTATATGTCCATTGCATTATTATGGAAATGAACAAAGATATAATTACAAAAAAGGTAATTTTGGATTTAAAAAAGGAGATATATCGTCAGTTTGTGCCAACAAAAAATCTCCTATGGGTGCAGGACCATACAGATATGTAAAGTATGAAAAGAAAATTGTATATTACACATATAATGAACTTTATTTTAACGGCTGCCCTAAAACTGCTTTTGTCCAGATAAAAGAAATGCACAGCATTTTAAAAAAGGCTGAAAAACATATTGCTCAGGCGGTAAAACAGGAAAATGTGGCAGCACAGCAGGATACCGCGGGTGAACAGAATGGCGGTGAAAAGAGTGATGACACTGGAAAAAATAATGATGATGCTCTAAATCATGTTGCTGAAGTGACAGAGATTACCCATGGTGTAGTTGATGTAATGTCAAAGGACATAACAGGTGATAATCTGGAATGGATAGCTAAGGCAAATTCAAACGAAGAATTGTCGGGAAATCAGATAAATACACGCTTTGTTGCCGAAAATAAGTTTAGTTATATAGGAATAAATGCAAAAAATGTGAGCGTCGGAGGCGACGGAGGTTCTAATGAGTCAATAGCATTGAGAAAAGCGATAGCATCGGTTATCAGTGCCCAAAGGATAAACATGAAAGAAGAACTTTCAGACAAAGTAAAAATAATAAATTATCCGTTTACATCAGATTCGTGGCTTTCGCCGGCAGTTGAAGATAAGAATTATAACAGAGCTTACAGTGACTCGGCAGATGGTGGCGAGATATACAATGATGATATGAGTGATGAAGAGAGAAATATGGCAACTGTAGAAGCTGCACAAAAGTATCTCGAGAAAGCAGGATATAAGTTTGATGAAAACGGAGTTATCGAGAGCGTACCTGAAAAAGCATCAAAAACATATCGCATAATGATAGAAAACGGCAGAAAAAATATGCTTTATCCAATGGTAAAAAAGTCTTCTGAGCTGTTGGAAAAATTAGGAATTGAACTTAAAATTGTTTCAGTGTCTAAAAAGCAGATGATGTGTAAAAAAACTATCAAAAATGCACAATTATGGTGTGCAAAAACAGATACATCATATGGCTTCAGATTAAGCAGAAAATATACATCACAAAAAAGTATGTTTGGCATGAAAATGCCAATGTTTTCCTCTTATTTGAAAAAGACTGATGAGACAGTGCGTGCGGAAAGAAAGAAAAAAACATATAGAAAAGCATTTAACACGATATTAGAACAGGCGGTTGAAGTGCCAATCTGTCAAAAGCAGAGAATTATAATGTTTAGTGCCTCAAGGATAAAGATGGACACAATGACAAAAGATACGACAACATACTATGACTGGATAAACGAAATTCAGAATGTAGAGATGAAGGAGTAGAGATGACAGATAAAATTGATTTTAAAATAGGTGACATAATAAAAATGAAAAAAACGCATCCATGCGGGACTAATGCATGGGAGATAAAGAGAGTAGGAATGGATATTAGGCTTCGCTGTACGGGGTGTGACCATCAGGTTATGCTGCCAAGAAAACAGGTGGAGAAAGGCTTTAGGGGGTTTTTGTGATTTTTCATTTTTTGAAAAAAGTGCTTGCATGGGACAAAATTATGTGATATGATAAGAAACTGTGATACGTTAATTTTTCCTTGCTCTTTTCTGTTAGGACAAAGTGTGTTGAAACACATCGATTTTGAGATTATCACGCAAAGTCGGAGTCATGAAGAGAGCCAGAGACCAAAAGGAGGTACAGACAGCTATGAACAAATATGAATTAGCATTAGTTGTCAATGCAAAGATCGAGGACGATGCAAGAGTAGCTACTGTCGAGAAGGCAAAAGAGTATGTCACAAAATTCGGCGGTAACATTACAAATGTTGAGGAATGGGGCAAGAAGAAGCTTGCTTACGAAATTCAGCATATGAAAGAGGGATTCTACTACTTCATCCAGTTTGATGCAGAAGCAGGTGTTCCGGCACAGCTTGAGCAGGCAGTTCGCATCATGGACAATGTTCTTAGATACTTATGCGTTAGACAGGAAGCATAAGAAAGGAAGGTGTTTCCTTCATGAATAAGGTTATTTTAATGGGACGTCTGACAAGAGACCCTGAGATTAGATATTCAGCAGGAGAAAATCAGACAGCCGTTGCAAGATATACACTTGCAGTAGATCGTAGATTTAGACGCCAGGGTGATGAGCAGACAGCAGATTTTATCAACTGCGTAGTATTTGGCAGAGGAGCAGAATTTGCAGAAAGATACCTTCATCAGGGTACCAAAATTGTAGCGACAGGTCGTATTCAGACAGGCAGCTACACAAACAAAGATGGTAATCGTGTTTATACAACGGATGTTGTTGTAGAAGAACAGGAATTTGCTGAGAGTAAGGCGGCAGCATCAGAGAATGCAGGCGGCGGCTACCAGCAGGCAGGTGCAGCAGCACCGACAAGACCAGAACCTACTCAGGCAGCAGGTGATGGCTTTATGAATATTCCGGATGCCATCGAAGAGGAATTACCATTTAAGTGTTAATGTTTGTAAAAACATTACTGAAAAATTAAGGAGGATTTCGACATGGCTTACAATAAGAGCGATAGAGAAGGCGCAAGAAGAAGACCTATGCGTAGAAGAAAAAAGGTTTGTGCTTTCTGTGCAGACAAAGAGCATGATGTAATTGATTATAAAGATGTAAACAAGTTAAAGAGATATGTCTCTGAAAGAGGAAAAATTCTTCCTAGAAGAATTACAGGAAACTGTGCTAAGCATCAGAGAGCTTTAACAGTTGCAATCAAGCGTGCAAGACACGTTGCAATTATGCCATATACAACAGACTAATTAAAAACTGTTTTATAAATAAAACCCATTTTGTCAGACTTATCTGTCAGAGTGGGTTTTTGTTTTGCTTTATATTCGATTTCTAAAACATATTAAAATGAAAAAATATACAAAATCAATTATCAAATATACGGAAAATTTAATTTGTAATAAAATGTTATGTTACCGTTCACAAACTATTAACAAAAAAAACATTGCACATTCATAATAGTTAGGTAATATATAAACATCAAATGAAACGAAATCATTTGATAAGTGCTTAAATTTTTTTCATACCTTCTCCTTTAAGAATCGCTTCTCCAGGCGGTTCTTTTTTTTGACTACAGATTTAAATTTCTGTTATACTTAAGAGAAGAGGATTTTAATTTTAAACATTAGGATTTTGGGTTCAAAAGGTATTTTGATGGGGTTAAAAGGTATTTTGAACTTTGCATCATATAAAAATATATAGAGAGTGGAAAGGTGTAACATGGGAACTACTGTGAGTAAAGAAGAAAAATTAGAAAAATTAAAAAACTATCTTAAAGAATTGGGAAGTGTTGCGATTGCTTTTTCAAGCGGGGTAGACTCTACATTTCTCATGAAAGTAGCGCATGATGTTCTTGGAGAAAAAGCAGTTGCTGTTACAGCAGTATCATGTTCGTTTCCTGTCAGGGAACTTAATGAGGCGAAAGCATTTTGTGAACGTGAAAATATCCGTCAGTTTATATGTGAATCTGAGGAACTGGATATAGACGGATTTTCAAAAAATCCAAAGAACCGCTGTTATCTGTGTAAAAAGGAATTGTTTAGCAAAATCCTTGATATAATTCATAAAAACGGAATAGAATATGTGGCAGAAGGTTCAAATATGGATGATAATGGAGATTACAGGCCGGGACTTCAGGCGGTTGCAGAACTTGGAATAAAGAGCCCGCTTCGACACGTCGGTCTTTATAAATCTGAGATTCGTGAACTTTCAAAAAACATGGGACTTTCAACCTGGTCAAAACCTTCATTCGCATGTCTTTCATCCAGATTTGTCTACGGTGAAACGATAAATCGTGAAAAATTAAAAATGGTTGAACTGGCTGAGGAATATCTGATGCAATTTAATCTTTCTCAGGTGAGAGTGAGAATTCATGGAGAAAAAGAAAGCGGGATAATTGCAAGAATAGAACTTTCTCCTGATGAGATTGAAAAAATGATGAAAAATGAAGTAAGAAGTAAGATATATGATAAATTCAAAGAAATTGGTTTTGATTATGTTTCAATGGACATGTTTGGATACAGAATGGGAAGTATGAATGAAACTTTGTGAGGTGAAATTTTGTGATAGAGAGTGAAGTTAAAAATTTGTTGAAACAGTTGGCGGCAGGAGAAAAAAATGTTGATGAAGTTATGCTCAAGTTAAAAATGGAACCGTTTGAAAATCTTGGATTTGCAAAGCCGGATTTTCATAGAGGCATAAGGCAGGGAACTCCTGAAGTAATATATGGTGCCGGAAAGACAAAGGAACAAATTGCAGCAATTACAAAAGCATTGCTTGACAAGGGACAGGAAAGGGTACTCATTACAAGAATGGCTGCTGATGCAGCAAAATTTCTGAGTGAACACGAAAAATTCAGAATGACAGAAAATGCTGAATTTGCTTTTTTTTATAATGAATTAAGCGGGATAGGAATGGTTGGAGAGTTTCCAAAACCTGATGCTGATGGAAAAATTGTAGTTGTGACGGCCGGTACAAGTGATCTTCAGGTTGCAAAAGAAGCTGTCTATACGGCGAAGTACCTTGGCAATGAAGTGACAGAACTCCTTGACGTCGGGGTGGCAGGACTTCACAGACTTCTTGGAAATTTGGAAACAATATTTGATGCAAAGGTGATTATTGCAATAGCCGGCATGGAAGGTGCTATTGCAAGTGTTGTCGGCGGTCTTGCGGATTGTCCGGTTATAGCGGTGCCGACAAGTGTCGGTTATGGCGCATCTTTTGGCGGTTTATCAGCACTGCTTTCTATGCTGAATTCATGTGCGAGTGGTGTAAGTGTTGTAAATATAGACAATGGTTTTGGTGCGGCTTATCAGGCAAGTATGATAAATCATTTGTAGGAACAAAATTATAAAAGAGTTTTTCATAGATATTTTATAGCAGGAGTGAGGATTATTATGAAACAATTATATCTGGATTTAGGAATGGGAGCGGCGGGAGATATGCTTACTGCCGCATTACTGGAACTATGTCCCCACAAGGACGGGATTATCAAAAAGCTTAATTCGCTGAATATACCTGGCGTACATTATGAACGTGAGATTATGAAAAAATCCGCTATATGCGGAACTCATATGCATGTGATTGTCAATGGAAGTGAGGAAGAATGTGGACATGAGCATGAAGAAGGTCATCATGAACACAGCCACCACCATCATATTTCTATGTCGGACATTGGAGAAATAGTTTCAAAACTTAATACATCTGAAAAGATAAAAAAACAGATTTTGGATGTTTACAATATAATAGCTGATGCCGAGAGCAGGGTGCATGGAGAGCCGGTCAGTCAAATTCATTTTCATGAGGTTGGAAACATGGATGCAATTGCTGATGTTGCAGCTGTCTGTATTTTGATAAATGAACTTAATATCGGGAAGATTGTGGTATCTCCTGTTCATACGGGAAGTGGTTTTGTAATGTGTGCTCACGGAAAACTTCCGGTCCCTGCTCCGGCAACTGCTCTTATTCTTGAAGGCGTCCCTTATTACAGTGATGGTTTAAAAGGAGAACTTTGTACTCCGACGGGTGCGGCACTCATAAAATATTTCGCAGATGATTTTTCAGATATGCCTGCAATGGTTGTAGAAAAGACTGGATATGGTTTCGGAAAGAAAGAATTTGAGAGACCTAATTGTGTAAGGGCACTTTTGGGAACTGCTTTTCAATGTTCAGAGGTTACTTCTGAATGTGACAATTCCTGCGAAAAGACTGACAAAGTAGTTGAACTTGCATGCAATATAGACGATATGACAGCGGAAGAGATAGGATTTGCCACAGAGAAAATTCTGGAGGCAGGTGCACTTGATGTATATACGATTTCAGCTTATATGAAAAAGAACAGACCGGGTACGGTAATCTGTTGTCTTTGTCATGAAGATGAGAGAGAAAAATTTGCAAAAATTATGTTTAAATACACTACGACAATAGGTGTGAGACAGTATAATTGTGACAGATACATTTTATCAAGAAAAACAGAAAATATACAGACAGATTACGGAAATGTAAGAGTAAAGAAAACATCAGGTTACGGTGTTGAGAGAGAAAAAATGGAGTATGATGACTTATCGAATATTGCAAATAAGCGGCAAAAATCGGTGTTTGAGGTAAAACATGACATAAAACATTGACAAATATTATCGCTTGTTTAAAATTAGAATGAGGGGGGGAATTTACAAAAAGAGAGGATATTAAATATGGGAAAAAAATTAGGCGAGATGGCAAGTGGTTTGAAAGTTCATCTGACAGCTACTGCCGGTTTGGAACAGCTTGAATTTGAAACCAGTGTGGTTCAGGCGGGTGAAGGACATATAATTGTCGAACCTGTCAAACATAATGGCAAAATTTTGAATTTTTCCAATAGCTCAATTATTAAAAATGTTGTTGTTGATGCCCAGCCTTTACCTGAGAAATATATAAATGTAGATGTAGAGATTACAATGCTTGAAAACAAGAAGTACCATATAATACTCAGTGATAAGGAAGGAATACCTATCAATAGAAGAAATGAATTCAGAGTCTATGTTGGAAGTTATGTCACGGCACAGCTTGCAAATATAAATCAATCTATTGAGGCTATATTAAAGGATGTCAGTGTAGGTGGGTTCTCTTTGGTTATACGAAAAGAAGGCATAGACGGCATTGTAGGCTGGGTGGGCCAGGCGATAAAAGTGGTTTATTATCACGGCGGTAGCAAAAACAGAATACCGATGGTATTTATTGGTCAGGCAGTAAGAGAAGAAGATATAGATGAAGAACGTGTTTTGGTTGGCTGCAAAAGTTTGAGGCAGCCGTTTGGAATAGAAAAATTTATTGCTGACAGGCAGAGAGAAGAATTGCATAGAAAAAATAATAGCGAATAAACAATAATGAAATTTTTCTTAATTCATTGTAATTAGTTATACATATATGATATAATTTTAAAAAGAATTAACTTTTAAAACAGGAAAAGCGAGGATTATTATGAACGATAGAAACACAGATTTATTTTTTAATGAGGACAACGAAGAAGTAGCATTGATTACGCTCAACGATGAGGAAGGCAATGAAGTTGACGCTGCACTTATGGCTGTATTTCAGATTGAAGAAGTATACAGCGACGAAGAATTTGCTGTACTTATGCCGTTAGAGCAGGATGAAGAAGCTCTTATGAACGGACAGGGAGAGGTACTCATTTTCAGATATTTTGAGGATGAAGCCGGTGACCCGAATTTTGAGCCTATTGAAGATGATGAGATGGCTCAGACAGCCGTTGACGTTTTCCAGGCGATGGTAGAAAACGGAGATATAAACATCCAGTTTAATGCAGAAGAAGAGGACGAGGAAGACACAGAGGAAGATTCAGGCAGTGTTGGAAATAATTCTATTGACTTAGGAGATGTAGTTGTTCATCTTGATGATTACGATAAATAATCAATACTGATTTCAGAAAACTTTTATTAAAAGGGGCATCGTTTAAGGTGCCCTTTTTAAATTAAAAGCTTGCAAATATTATGAAAGGACATGGTGATTTAAATGAACTTTAGAACAGTTGATGAATTTGAAAATTTTGATTTTAATGAGGCACATATCGGTGGCATAGAAGTGAAAAGCGGTCATGTTTTTTTGTATCTTGACAATGTCATGATTTCAGCTAAAAATTCATGCAACAGAGATATACGGGAAATGCGTACAAATGAGCTTGTATTGAAATTACAGGATGGTCAGATTACTTCATTTGTAAAAGAAGGAGTAAAAGTTTACAATGCCGACGGTGTATTCCAGAGAGAAATACCGGATGATATAATACCGGCAGAAAAATATGAGGAAACATTTGAAATGCTGTTTGATAAATATATGCTTGAGGCGGGCATAAAGAAAAATGATGAAACAGCAGAAAATATTTATGAATTTGAGATTGAATATGAGGAATTTTCATATCTGCTTGTGGTGAAAGCGGCTCATGATGTAGAAGAGTGGGATAAGTTTATGAATAAGTAGAGTTGAGATTTTCTGCTTGACATATGTACACTCAATTTAGTATCATATTGAGAGGTAAAGACTTAGAAAAAGAGGAGTACACATTGTAGTCCGCCAGAGAAAATGGTTCGCAGGCTGAAAGACCGTTTAGGTACGAAAATGTGGAAGGTAGCTTTGGAGTTGTGGATATGAAAGCCTGTTTTTTGACAAAGTGTTGAAACAGTCGTAAAAGATTGCGGTTTATTACGTTGTCAGAAACGGTTATTAGTTTTCAACGGGTCATTCCGTTAAAGATGTTGAGATGATGTTTAAATTTTTAAATATAGACAGAGTGCATTTGCTTTGCATCATGTATTAGTGAAGGTTTAAACATAAAAAAAGGTGGTACCGCGTATATAGTTTATTCGCCCTTTATCCGTGATTATACGGATAGGGGCTTTTTTATGTTCAGAAAGGAAAAGTTTATCATGGCAAAAGAATTAGAGAAAAATTACAACCCTGCCGACATTGAGAAAAGAACTTATGATAAGTGGCTTGAGAAAAAATATTTTCATGCAGAAGTAGACAGAGATAAGAAACCGTTTACTATTGTTATGCCACCTCCAAATATTACAGGACAGCTTCATATGGGACATGCCCTTGACAATACTTTGCAGGACATCCTCATTCGTTTTAAACGTATGCAGGGATATGAAGCACTCTGGGTTCCTGGAACTGACCATGCATCTATCGCAACAGAGGCAAAAGTGGTAGAGAAACTTGCAAAAGAGGGAATCAAGAAAGAAGATATTGGACGAGAAAAATTTCTTGAGCATGTATGGGACTGGAAAAAGCAGTACGGCGGCCGTATTGTCGAGCAGCTTAAAAAAATTGGTTCTTCATGTGACTGGGACAGAGAGCGTTTTACAATGGACGAGGGATGTTCAAAGGCAGTAAAGGAAGTTTTCATAAAGCTTTACAACAAAGGACTTATCTATCGTGGTGAGAGAATAATCAACTGGTGTCCGCATTGTCTTACATCTATTTCAGATGCAGAGGTTGAATATGAGGATCAGGCAGGTCACTTCTGGCATCTCCGTTATAAGACAACAGACGGAACAGGTTATATTGACCTTGCGACAACAAGACCGGAGACACTTCTCGGTGATACTGCAGTAGCTGTAAACCCAAAAGATGACAGATACAAAGATATGGTTGGAAAAATGCTTGACCTTCCTATAGTACACCGTCAGATACCTATTATTGCAGACGAATATGTAGATATGGAATTTGGTACAGGTGTTGTTAAGATTACACCGGCGCATGACCCTAACGACTTTGAAGTTGGACTTCGCCACAATCTTGAAGTTATAAATGTACTCACTGATGATGCAAAGATAGTTGCAGATTATCCTAAGTATGCAGGAATGGACAGATACGAGGCAAGAAAAGCAATCGTAGCAGACCTTGAAGCAGAGGGAGCACTTCTTAAAGTAGAAGACCATGAGCATAATGTAGGAACATGTTATCGTTGTCATACAACAGTAGAGCCAAGAGTATCAAAACAGTGGTTCGTTGCAATGGAAAAACTTGCAAAACCGGCTATCGATGCAGTTAAAAAAGGTGACACAAAGTTTGTACCACCTCATTTTGAAAAGACATATTTCCACTGGTTAGAGAATATCCGTGACTGGTGTATTTCACGTCAGCTCTGGTGGGGACATCAGATTCCAGCATTTTACTGTGATGACTGTGGAGAACTTGTAGTTACTAAGGAAGACAAATGCACATGTCCAAAATGCGGAAAGCCTATGCGTCAGGATCCTGATACACTTGACACATGGTTCTCATCAGCACTCTGGCCTTTCAGTACACTTGGATGGCCTGACAAGACAGAGGAGATGGATTATTTCTATCCTACAAGCACTCTTGTAACAGGTTATGATATTATTCCATTCTGGGTTATGCGTATGATGTTCTCAGGACTTGAGCATACAGGAAAAGTACCATTTGATACAGTTCTTATCCATGGACTTGTAAGAGACAGTCAGGGAAGAAAGATGAGTAAATCACTCGGAAATGGAATTGACCCGCTTGAAGTTATAGATAAATACGGTGCGGACGCACTTCGTTTTACACTTGTTACAAACAACGCTCCGGGAAATGATATGCGTTTTTATTGGGAGAGAGTTGAGGCAAGCCGTAACTTTGCAAATAAGGTATGGAACGCTTCAAGATTTATCATGATGCATCTCGGTGACAACGAGATTACAACACCTGCATATGACACTCTCAAAGTTGAGGACAAATGGATATTGTCAGCGGTAAACACACTTGCAAAAGAAGTTACTGAGAATATGGAAAAATATGAACTTGGTGTAGCTGTTCAGAAGATAAATGACTTTGTATGGACAGAGTTCTGTGACTGGTATATCGAGTTTGTTAAGCCTAGACTTTTTGCAAAGGATGAGGATAAAGAGTCAGCAAATGCTGCATTCTGGACTCTTAAGACTGTACTTATCAACTCACTTAAATTACTTCATCCGTATATGCCGTTTATCACGGAAGAAATCTTCTGCACACTCCAGTCAGAGGAAGAATCAATCATGATTTCAAATTGGCCTGAGTTTAAGGATGAGTGGGATAATAAAGATGCTGAAGATAAAGCAGAGCTTATGAAAGCACTCACAAGAGGAATAAGAAACAGAAGAAGTGAAATGAATGTAGCACCATCAAGAAAAGCTAAGGTATATATCGTAGCAGATGATGATGAGACAAAAGAGACACTCACATCACTTGTGCCTTCATATCAGCACCTTATCTCTGCATCAGAAGTACAGGTACAGAGTGACAAGACAGGTATCGAGGACAATGCAGTATCAGTAGTTATAGATAAAGCAACAATTTATATGCCGCTTGCAGACCTTGTAGACCTCGCAAAAGAAAAAGAGCGTCTCGAGAAAGAGAAGAAACGTCTTGAGGGAGAGCTTAAGAGAGTAAACGGAATGCTTAACAATGAGAAATTCATGAGCAAAGCACCGGAAGCAAAAATAAATGAAGAAAAAGCAAAACTCGAAAAATATCAGGCAATGATGAGTAAAGTAGAGGAAGAACTTGCTGCTTTATAAAATAATCAATTTTGTTTAAATATAGAGCTGTGGAGCAATTATTTGGCTTCACAGCTTTGATTTTTTATTCCACTTGCATTTAGATGTCATCTAATATATAATTTTCTTATAGTAGCGGTATTATACACTTTATCGTTATTAACAAGGAAGGGAGGAGGGTATCATGGAAGATAAAGCAAATGCAGAGGTTCTGGGTGGAGGAGAGATTACATTTTCAAATGATGGTTCAGAGGCGTATCTTTGCCTGATTACAACAGACAAGACAAAATCTGATTATACGGTTGATGATTTGAAAAAAAGACTGCAGCAGGCCGGTGTTGTAAATGGAATTGATGAAGCTGAATTACAAAAGGTTATAGATGACAGAATGTACAACATGCCTGTTAAAGTAGCCGAAGGCAAAAAGGCAGTTGACGGAGTTGACGGATGGTATGAGTTTTTGTTTCAGACAGAGATTGATACAAAGCCAAAGATATTGGAAGACGGTTCTGTAGATTATTCCGAGTATGGAGATGTTCCTACCGTTGAAGAGGGGCAGACGGTTGTTATATATCATCCTGCTATTCCATCGGAGGATGGTGTTTCCGTAAAAGGTGAAACCATTATTGCAAAAAAAGGAAAGGAACTTGCCAGGCTTAGCGGCAGGGGCTTTATATATGATACGGAGAAAAAAGAGTATCGTGCAAAATATGATGGAAAGATAACATATCGTGATGATAAACTTCAGATAGAGCCGGAGCTTCTTATAGAAGGTGATGTATCATTTACAACAGGTGATGTTACATTCCAAAATGATATTCATATCCGTGGAAATGTGCTGACCGGAGTGAAGGTTATATCTGAGAGAGGAAACATTATCGTAGACGGATATGTTGAGTCGGCGACAATTAAAGCTAAAAAAGATATAGTCCTTAAAAACGGAATGCAGGGAAATGGAAAAGGGTATCTTGAAGCAGGCGGAGATGTGACTGGCAAATTTTTTGAGCAGGTTCAGATAAAGTGCAAAAAAGATATAAACGCTAATGCTATCATGAATTCGGATATTGAGTGTGGTCAGGATGTAATTGTATCAGGAAAGTATGGAATTATTATCGGCGGAAAAGTTTCAGCGACCAGATATATTCATGCGACAATCATTGGAAATATGTCTGAAGTAAAGACAACATTGTGTGCAGGTGTGGACGGTGACCTATTTGCGTTGCTTAGCAAATGCGAACAGGATATTTCTGAGATAGGGAGAGAACTTGCAAAGATTACCAATGTACTCGGTCAGGTTCAGATACTTATTGAAAAGACAGGACGTTCCGATTTGATTGAGAAGAAGATGGCTCTTATGCGGACAAAAATTGAAAAAGATACAAAGCTTAGTGAGCTTACCAAAAAGAAACAGAGTATTGTTGAGAAGATGGGGAAAGCCAATCTTGCTAAAGTTACTATTGAAAAGATTATATATCCGGGAAATGTAATCACAATAAATGGTGTGAAAGCAGTTGTAACCGAAGAAGAGAAACATGTAGAGTATGCAAGAAGAGGCGCAGGAATTATAGTGTATAAGATTGGGGAATAAAATATTGTTAAATAATTTGTCGCAAGTTGCGGTGAATAAAAGTTGATAAATATCGGGAGGTAGTGTAGTATGGATTTTGAAGCTGAGTTGGCAAAATTTCAGCCAAGTTTGGAGATTGACCAGGCAGAGGATGCCATTTATGGAAATAATACAACTGACGTAACGGATTTACTTCATAGTATTTTAAAGGACAATGTGAATGGTAAAAATACTAAAAAAAATAAATCAGCAGGATGGGTGGAAGAGTAATGAATTGTCCAAGATGTAATGCCAATGTAGCTTTTAGTAAAAAAAGATGTGACAATTGCGGTCAGGATTTAAAAAATTACCGCAGGGTTGTCGGTCTTTCAAATATTTATTATAACAAGGGATTATCTCAGGCAAAAGTAAGAGATTTATCCGGTGCCATTTCGTCACTTAAACTTAGTTTACAATTCAACAAATTAAATACAAATGCAAGAAATCTTTTAGGTCTTGTCTATTTGGAAGAAGGAGAAATTGTATCAGCATTAAGTGAGTGGGTTATAAGCAAACATTATCAGTCAGAAAATAATGATGCGGAAGACTATATCAAAATGATACAGTCAAATCCTAATAAACTTGAAACATATAATCAGACAATCCGAAAATATAATTCGGCACTTAATTCAGCAAAACATGGCGATGAAGATATGGCTATCATACAGCTTAAAAAAGTTGTAAATCTAAATCCTAAGTTTATCAGGGCGCATCAGCTTTTAGCATTGCTGTACATGATGACAGGTAAAAAAGATAACAGGGTTAAAGCATTAAAACTTCTCAGAAACATCAGTCAAATAGATGTTACCAATACGACAACTCTGCGTTATATGAAAGAGTTGTCAGATGTCCACATCAGAGGAGAAAGTCCTAAAGTGCAGCCTAAGGTGGTCAAAAAAGAACCTGAGAGAAGAACTTTGCCACAGGTTGACCCTGATGCGTACAAGACGATTACTCCGTATAAAGAAGAAAGACCGTCTATTATGCCATTTATAAATATTGTTGTTGGTATAGTGATAGGACTTGCACTTATGTATTTTTTGATAATACCTCATATGAAATCGAATGAGGCTCAAAATGCAAATGACAGTTTTAAACAGTATAGTGAACAGCAGGCAGCAGATGCAAGCGATTCATCTTCACTGAAAAGCAAAAATGAATCATTGCAGAAAGAAATAGATGGATTAAAGAATGAGCTTAAACAGCTTCAGGGTGATATAAACACTGAAGATGGAAAGACAATACTTGATATTTATGATGCACTTTTCAGTTCAGCAAGTTCATATCTTGCAGATGATACTGAAAATGCTGCGAAAAAGCTGTTGGATATTGATGAAAGTACGCTTAAAAATGATTATGCAAAGAAAGTATATAACAGAATAAAAGACAATACTTTCGCAGCTATGTCGGAAAAATTGTATCAGCAGGGATATTCTTATTACAGCAGTGGTGATTATGGAAATGCTATTAAAACTTTGAAAGAGGCTGTTAAATATGATGAGACAAATGTCAAGGCAATTTATTTCCTTGGCAGAGGCTATCAGAAACAACAGAAATATGACAAAGCAAAGGAATATTTCGATACTATTGTAAATGATTACCCTGACTCAGACAGAGTGGCACTTGCAAAATCAAAATTAGCAGAGATGGGATATTAGTATGAAAGTTAAAATTTTCGTGCTGTGATAAAGGCAGAAGTCTGTCGCTTATGTAATCTAATATGATTACAGGCGGCAGATTTTTTATGTTATTAGGAAAAAGAAAATTTAAAATCATTGATTTAAAGTTTGAAATTAAAGAAAGGAAAAAGAGATTATGGACATGATGCATTATGAAATCAAAGGTGATTGTCTGGTGGTTTATATCAGGGATGATTTGGACCATCATGCCGTTACTTATCTGCGTGAAACATCTGACAGACTTATAGAAGCAGGAAATGTGAAAAATATTATTTTTGATTTTAAAGATGTAAGTTTTATGGATAGTTCGGGGATAGGACTTATTATGGGGCGTTACAAAAAAGTTATGTTTATAGGCGGGAAGGCAGCAGTAACAAATGTCGGAAAGACCGTTGACAGAATATTTAAGGTGTCAGGGTTATATAAGATTATAGAAAAATATGATACAATTCAGGAGGCATTTTATGAGAATAGAATTTGAGAGCTGTTCGCAGAATGAGGCATTTGCAAGGACTGTTGTTGCAGCATATATTACGAGACTTAATCCAACACTTGAGGAACTTTCTGATGTAAAAACGGCTGTATCAGAGGCTGTTACAAATGCAGTTATACACGGTTATGAGTCAGGGCCGGGAAGAATATTTATGACATGCAATATACATAATAATGAAGTGGAAATAGAGATAGAGGATTTCGGCGTAGGAATTGCCGACATAAACAAAGCTATGGAACCACTTTACACAACAAGACCTGAATGGGAACGCTCAGGAATGGGATTTGCATTTATGGAAGCATTTATGGATGAGATGAAAGTGGAATCTGAGGTTTCAAAGGGAACTAAAATTTATATGAAAAAGAAAGTCGGGGCAAAATAGCATGCATGATGAAATAAAGTGTTTGCTAAAGAAAGCCAGAGCCGGTGACAGAGAAGCAAGAAGCGAGATAGTTCAAAAGAATTTGGGACTTGTCTGGAATGTTGTCAGGCGATTTAATGGCAGAGGATACGAAGCAGATGATATATTTCAGATTGGATGTATAGGACTGATAAAAGCGATTGATAATTTTGACATGAGTTTTAATGTCTGTTTTTCTACATATGCAGTGCCCATGATTATGGGAGAAATCAAAAGATTTATGCGTGATGACGGTATGATAAAAGTGAGCAGGACATTAAAAGAAAACGGCTGGAAGATAAAACAGGCATCTGAAAAGCTGAGTCATGAATATGGCAGGAATGCAACTATAAGTGAAATTGCACAGGTTACGGAATTATCAGAGGAAGATATAGTACTTGCACTTGATGCAAATGTAGAAGTGGATTCCCTGTACAAAAATGTGTATAGGGATGATGGAAGAGAGGTTATGCTTGTCGATCAGCTTGTGGCGAAAGAAACGGCGTGCGATTTAGAAAAAGAAAAAGTGATAAATCACATTCTTATCGACAACCTTATAAAAAAATTAAAGGGGAGAGAAAAAAAACTGATAGAATACAGATATTTTAAGGAGATGACACAGACACAGATTGCGGACAAGCTTGGAATAAGCCAGGTTCAGGTAAGCAGGCTTGAAAAAAAGATTCTGAAAAAAATGTATATGGAATTAAATTCGTAAGACGAACTTCAGTTGTCTTGGAAATAACAACTTATAAAATATCTTTTGACCAAAACATCATATTATTGTGAATAAACAAAAAATAATAAGCCATACTACTGTTATCAAATGGTTGATGTTCATATGTAGGTGTGAACGTTATACTAGCAACATCAAATCAAAATCGAATGGAGGTTTGTGGAGATGATGAGAAACAGGGGATGGCTTATTGCCGTTATTATAGGAATTGCACTTATGACAACCGTGTGTTACTGCACTATACAGAGAAATACACGCACAGAATATACAAACGGAAGAATAATTTAGATAAGTGGGGGGATAAAATGAGTCAGGTTGAAAATAAAACGATTTATATAAAAGCTTCACAGAGTAAAAAAGTTACAAATAAAAGAATAGTTCTCTCGGAGGTACTTGATATTTTATCACTGGACAACAATGCAATGAAACGTGCAGGAGACATAGTTCTCCATACGGTAAAAGGTGATAAAAACGAAAAAGTTATTTTTTCTATTACAAAGGTAATAAATCTGATACAAAAAGAGTGTCCTGCATTTGACATTGTAAATATAGGTGAACCGGATTTTGTTGTGGAATATAAAATGCCCGTAAAACCAAATACGGCGTGGGAGTATACCAAACTTGCAATAACATGTATAATCGTATTTTTCGGTGCTGCATTTACAATTATGACATTTAATACGGATGTAAGTGTAGGTGATGTATTTGACGATTTTTATAAAATAGTTAAAGGTGTAGATAAAAGTTCGGGAAGTATTCTTGAAATTTCATACAGTATAGGTATACCGATAGGAATTCTTTGTTTCTACAATCATTTTAAGAGTGACAAAGTACATGATGATCCGACACCTGTTCATATCGAAATGCGAAAATATGAGGAAGACATGAATAAGGCGATTATAAAAGATGCGGATAGAGAGGAAACGATAAGAAAGTGATGCAAGGGTCAAAAACAGTTAGCAATCTGTGGCATCAGCTGTGGTAAAAATACCTTATGACCACAACATCAGAAAATAAGAATATAGGATTAAAGAATGGAGAATAAACATGGATATTTTGCAGGAGACAGCACTTGCAATCATTGGTTTTGCGGGAGGAGTATCTGTTGCAGCGGGAACATTTGCACTTATTACGGCACTTGGAATAATTCCGAGACTTGCCTCAAGAATGGGAGTTGCAGAACATGTATATAAACTTGAAAGTGCCATCGTTCTTGGTGGAACAATAGGCAGCCTTTTATCTGTATATCATTTTCCGATGAGAATAGGCGATGTAGGTATTATTATATTTGGATTATTTGCGGGAATATTTGTGGGCTGTCTTTCTATGGCACTTGCAGAAGCAATCAGAGTGTTTCCGATATTGTGTCAGAGAATAAACTTAAATTATGGAATTTATCTGTTGATATTTATGATGGCAGCGGGCAAGGCATTAGGTACGCTGTATCAGATGTATTTTGAATGGAACGGCAAGTAATGAATTGGCGTTTGGGTGATTAGGTGACACTTTAGTGGAATTTGCGTAGGCGTTGTGGAGTTGTTCGTCATTAAAAAATAAGAGTCAAACATATAAAAATAGAAAGTGTGAGGTTTAAAATGAATGAAAAAAACAGTAACGAGCCGAATATAGGAGCAGTATTAAATGAAAAAGACAAAAATAAGCAGAAGGAAATGTACAACAAGTATGTTGATAATATGACGCCAAAATCAAACGGATTTATGAATTGTCTTAAAGCATTCATTGTAGGAGGTGCTATATGCCTGCTTGGAGAAATATTAAACAATGTCTATGCTTCGTTTGGAAATGATAAAGAAATTTCGGCATTATATACAACGATAACACTTGTCGGAATAAGCGTAATACTTACCGGATTTAACATTTATCAGAAACTCGGACAGTTTGCGGGAGCAGGAAGCGTTGTACCGATAACAGGATTTGCAAACTCCGTTGTATCACCGGCAATAGAATATCAGGCGGAAGGTGATGTATTCGGAGTAGGATGCAAGATATTTACGATATCCGGACCGGTTATACTTTACGGTATATTCAGCAGTTTTTTGCTTGGGGTCATATATTGGATAATGAATATGTAGGGGCGGTTTTTGTTTGACGGACGTCATGGAAGTGGATATTATACGACAAATGGACGGCTCTCAGCCGTCCTTGAGTCTGAAAGTTTATATCAATCTATGCGTCAGAGCCAGAACATCCATAGAAAAATTTATTCCTAATTTTTTATAGTCAACATAGTAAAATAATGGTAATATAATACTTGGTAACATATTATACTATACAAAAGGGGGAATTTTTTATGTGGTCCAGGGTTGAATTGAAAACGCAGGCGAAAAATCTTTTAAAGCTTAATTATTGGATGTTTGTGCTGGGAGGTATTATACTTTCCATTGTTACAGCTGGTAATGTAAGCGGAGTTGGAAGAACAAATTTTAATTTTGGAAAGAAAGATGTTGATTACAATAGTGTCAGCAAAGGATTTGGTGAGGTATTTTCAAATGGAGATGCCACATCGGGAGGTTTGAATGATTCCATAAACAGTATTGCTAAAAATATTACACCATCAGTTGCGAGAGCTATTTCTGCTGTTATAATAGGTGGAATTATCATTGCATTAGTTGTTGTGATTGTCAGCATAGCAGTATCTGTATTTGTTTTTAATCCTATTGAGGTTGGAGCGAAGAGATTTTTTAGCAGAAGTTATGAAGCAAAATGCGATATGAGAGAAATTACATATGCATTTAAGAGCAATTATTTAAATGTTATAAAAATAATGTTCTTCAAGAATTTATTTACATTTTTATGGACATTGCTTTTTATTGTTCCGGGAATTATAAAGAGATATGAGTATTCAATGATACCGTATATATTAAGTGAAAATCCGGACATTGACATGCAGAAAGCATTTGAGGAGAGTAAAAGACTTACAGACGGTCAGAAATGGCAGATGTTTGTACTTGACCTTTCTTTTATAGGATGGGGAATTTTAGGGACACTTACATTTGGATTACTTGGTATATTTTTTGTATCACCATACAGCTATCTTACTAAGGCAGGTTTGTACAGACGTCTCAGAGGATATAATGATTATAAGTATTAATGCATTGGAGGTTGTGTGGCAGTATAGCTGCCACACTGTAAAAAAGTGCCGTAACAAAAATCAAAAAAATGTTGACAAAACAAATTTCGTATGATATTATCTAATAGTCGCGTGTGAGCGAGCATCTATATAGGGGTGTAGTTCATCGGTAGAATAAGAGTCTCCAAAACTCCAGAGGAGGGTTCGATTCCTTCCACCCCTGTTATTAAAAAGTCTATCCAGTGTGGGATAGACTTTTTTCGTATATGCTTTTTTAGAAAGTGAGGCAGAGACAATGAACAAAAGGCAGTCGTTTTATGATGTAAGTTCTTTTTACAACAAAAAGGCAGTATTAAAATGCAGCTTTAAAGGAATGAGATATCAGGTTGCGGGTATTTCAAAGGATGATGATGTAAAAGTTTTACAGGCGGATGTGTGGCCGGAGCCTTTCTGTTATGAAAAGACACCGCTTGAATTTCATACGACAAAAGAATTTGAGTATAGCGAAAACGGACTTGATGAAGTTTACGAATGGATATGCAGCCAGTATGAGTCAAGAAAGGAAGAATGGGATTTTGCACTTAAAAATCCTCTTGATAAGGCTAGACAGATGGGACTTATTGGATGACAGGCGGTTAGGAAAGTGCAGGAAAGAGGACATTTATGGATTATAAAAAATATCTTATAGAAGGTTTTTGCCCGGTTGATAAATATCACTGTCTTATGCCGGTAGAGTATGAGAGCGAGGAAAGTGATGGAATTGTTGTCGGGTATCATAAAAAAAGAATGGTATGCAGACATGCATTGGCAGGCAGTTGTGAAAATGCGGATAAATGTAAGTTTTTTGAGGATGCACCGGAAAAACTTGATAAAGATGAGAAGTGGTATGAGCAGTAGTGTATGATAAGAGAATAAGAGATAAGAGGTTGTTAACATGATTTTACTTGTTGGAATAAATGCGAAATATATACATTCAAATCTCGGCGTGTATTGTATTCAGGCGTATGCAAGGAAACGAGGCATAACGGATAAGGATTTACAGATAAAAGAATACACAATAAATCAGGAGGTTGATTTTATTCTTGGGGATATATATCTTCAGAATCCTGAGATGATTGGTTTTTCGTGCTATATATGGAATATTGATTTTGTGACTGAGATAACAAAAGAGCTTAAAAAAATCATGCCTGATGTGCCGATATGGCTTGGCGGGCCTGAGGTTTCTTATGACAGTGACAGACAGCTTGAAAAGTATCCTTGGATTGACGGTATTATGTCCGGTGAAGGTGAGGTTACATTTTATGAGATGTTACAATATTATCTTTCAGATGGCGGCAGAAAAAAATTTGGTGATAATATAATGTCGTTGTCGGATATAAAAGGAATTGTCTATAGAGACGGTGATAAGACAGTCATAAACGAGACAAGACCGAGAATGTGTATGTATGAGATTCCGTTTCCTTATACTGAGGATGTCGGATTTGATATAGAGTCGCTTAAGAACAGAATAATATACTATGAGACAAGCAGGGGTTGTCCTTATGGCTGCAGTTATTGTCTGTCATCGGTTGACAAAAAGGTGAGATTTAGGAAATGGGAACTCGTTGAAAAGGAACTTAAATTTTTTATTGATATGAAAGTACCGCAGGTCAAGTTTGTTGACAGGACATTCAATTGTGACCATGAACATACAATGAAAATATGGAAATATATAAATGAGCATGATAATGGCATAACAAATTTTCATTTTGAGCTTTCTGCCGAACTTTTGACAGACGAAGAAATAGATTATGTAAGCGGGTTAAGACCGGGACTTGTGCAGTTTGAAATCGGAGTTCAGACAGCAAATAAGGAGACTTTAAAGGCAATTCACAGAAATCCTGACCTCACAGTACTAAAACAGAAAGTTGCCAAGATAAGGGAAAAGAGAAATATTCACCAGCATCTTGACCTTATAGTGGGGCTGCCATATGAAGATTATGCGTCTTTTAGAGAGTCATATAATACTGTTTATTCAATGAAACCGGATCAGCTTCAGCTTGGATTTTTGAAAGTGCTGAAAGGTTCACCTATATATTATGACAGGGAAGAATTTGGCATAGTATATCAGGACAGAGCACCTTACGAAGTATTGTTTACAAAATGGATTTCTTATGATGATGTTCTTAGATTAAAGCGTGTTGAAGATATGACGGAGCGTTATTATAACAGCCTGCAATTTGAAGCGTCACTTCCGTTTATGGTTTCACTTTTTGAAACACCGTTTGACTTTTTTATGAACCTCGGCAATTATTATCATGAGATGGGATACGAGGGAATACACCAGTCAAGGCTTCAGAATTATGAGATACTTTTGGAGTTTGCCGTTAAGGGATATGGCATTGGCGGAGAGGACAGGAATATTCTTGAACAGCTTATCATTTATGATATTTATGCAAGGGAAAATCTTAAAAACAGACCAAAGTTCATAAACTGGCAGTGTGAGATACCAAAGGACGAGATAAGAGAGTTTTATCAAAATGAGGAAAAGTGTCATAAATATCTTTCGGGATATGAAGGAAATGACTGGAAACAGCTTCACAGGATGACGCATCTGCAGCAGTTTGATATAGATGTATTAAAATATATTGAAGAGGGAATTATTGAAAATAAAGAGAGCAGACTTCTGTTTGATTACAAAAACAGAAATCCGCTTGACTATCAGGCAGGAATATATGTTGTTTAGTAGTTTTGAAGCATGACTGTAAGCTTTTGTGCTATGGAGTCTTTTAAATATGCATCGGATGACTGGATTTTGTCGATTAGCTGCTGTACTTTGTCAATATCATTATTTTTTAGATAAATTTTGGCAAGTCCCGTATAGCAGCCTGATATGTCGCAGTTAAGTGTGTTTACGGCATATTCAAATATCTGCTTTGCTTCATTTATAAAACCTCGTTCAAGAAGATACGTACCCCATTTGTTTAAAAGACTTAAAAATTTGAGATAATTTTGGTCATAAACAGCGAGAACTTCAAAATTACCGCGACCATATGTCTCTTTGATGTCAGTATTTGTCATTCCGGAAAGATTTATCATTTTTTTGGAAAGAGTTTTATTTACATCCTGTTGTATCTGTAACAGTTCAGCATCGTTTGTGTGTTCGCTAAAAGGCAGTAATTCTCGGTCTATGCTGATATAGTCAAGTTCAGAAATATCCTTGTTTCTGGAAAAGTCGGCTTCATGTTCACGCCGCCAGAAATCCTTGTTTTGTGTTTTTAAACTATCCTGTTGTTTTAACTTGACGCGAAGCCACAATAAGAATACAATAAAGCATATAAAAAATACAGGCATTGTTTTTTCCTTTCGTTTTAAGTAAGTATAGCAATAGTGCAGTATGCAATGTCTGGTCAGGATTGGAGGTTGTCATAAAGTGAACTTTTTTAACAGAAAAAATCAACAGAAGATTGCGGCAGTTATTTGTATTATTTTAGTTGTAGCAATGGTTCTGCCAATTGTACTCCAATATTTACAGTAATTGCAAAATACGATATTTTATAGGTATGCAAAAGAGCCAAAGAGTCAAAAATGCTAAAGAGGATATATGTATTTCTTTAAGCTGATACTTTGACTCTTTAATCTTATATAAATATGTATTTAGAATACTCAATAAGGAAATAAATGTCAAATAAATAGTATAAGCAAAAATTAAAGGTAAGTGGGAATTTATGAAGAAGAATAAAAAAACAGGAATTATTATTTTGAGTGCGTGTCTTTTAGTGTTGATTGCGGGTATTGCTGCTGTGGCAATTGCAAAAGCCAGACTGATTGATGACAAACATATAGTGAGTGGAGCAAGTATAAACGGTGTGGACATAGGTGGTCTTACGAAAGAACAGGCATCAAAAAAGGTTGAAGAATACAAGTCGTATTTGAAAAACAGAAAAGTTACCATAAAGTATGGCGATGATAAAAAAGAAACTGATACAACTTTTGAAAGACTTGGGTTTTATATAGAAGATGATGATTATGTTGAAGATGCCTATAATATAGGAAAGAAAGGGAACATATTTAAAAGATTTAAGGAAATTATTTCTGTCAATAAAAAGGATGTAACATACAATTTAAAAACGGGAGTTGACAGGGACTCTCTTGAAAAATATGTAATATTAAAGAGCAGGCTTCACAATAAAAAAGTTATAAATTCAAAGTTCAAGATGACGTCTAAGGGATTGAAAGCGACTAAGTCACAATCGGGTCTTAAAGTAAAAATAGACGATACGGTAGCTCTTTTTGAAGAAAAAATTTCAAACAATCTAAAAGATAAGAGCATGACTTTGAACGCTGTTGTTCAGACGAAAAAACCAAAGTATACAAAGAAAATGAATGAAAAGTGTACAGACCTGCTTGGCGAGTATTCCACTGACTACAGTTCTTCTACAACAGACAGATGTAACAATGTCCAGACCGCAGCAGGGCGCATAAACGGAACTATTCTAAATCCGGGGCAGACATTTTCGACAGTTAAAGTCATAAAAGACAGAACTGAGGAAAACGGATATAAGGCGGCACCCGAGTATTCGGGAGGAAAGGTTGTCTCAGGTGTCGGAGGCGGAGTATGTCAGGTGTCAACGACTTTATACAATGCTGTTATAAATGCTGAGTTACAGGTTGTTGAGCGTTCACCTCATTCAATGGTGGTTCATTATGTAAGTGTTTCAAGAGATGCCGCAATATCAGGCAATTACAAAGACTTGAAATTTAAAAACAATACAAAATCCCCAATATATATATACGCATCGGCGAGCGGAGGAATTCTTTCGTTTAAAATTTATGGAGAAGATACAAGAAGCAAAAACAGAAGGATAGAATTTGAATCTGAGATAGTTGAAGAAAAACAGCCGGAGGGAGAAGTTGTCACAGTTGATGCGACGAAGCCGTCAGGTTATAGGGAGATAACGCAGTCTGCACATACAGGTTATAATGCAAGACTTTGGAAAGTTATTTATATAAATGATGTCAAGAAGAAGAGAGTTCTTGTAAATACAAGTTCATATAATGCTGAGCCACAGCATGTTACTGTTGGAAAACAGGAAGTTGAGAAACAGGATAACAAAGATGTGGATAAAAACCAAAAAGAAGAAAAAGAACAAAAGCAGAATGACAAAAAGTCAAAGGATAATCAATGAGAATAGAAAGGAATAGACAGACAGATGGAAATAGGAAAAGTACCTGAAAATGTTTTAAAGAGAGCAGTTTTTAAGCAGATAAAACATAGAAGAGAAGAAGTGATTTTGCATCCGGGAGTCGGAGAAGATTGTTCAGCGGTTGTTGTGAATGAGGATGAGGCACTTGTGTTTTCGACAGATCCGATAACAGGTACCGACAAGGGAATAGGCAATCTGGCGGTTCATATTACTGCAAATGACCTGGCATCAAGCGGAGCAGAGCCTATAGGCATTATGACTACAATAATTCTTCCTGATGGTACGAGAGAGATAAAATTGAGAAGAATAATGGAAGAAATAGAGACTGCCTGTCTGTCATTGGGAATAGAGATTATGGGAGGTCATACGGAAATTTCCGATGCGGTCAACAGACCTATAATAAATGTAACAGGCGTGGGCAAAGTAAAAAAAGGCGAGATAGTTTCTACAGGAGGACTAAAACCCGGTGATGAGATTGTCATGACAAAATGGGCAGGTCTTGAGGGAACTTCAATAATTGCCGCCGAAAAAGAGGAAAAGCTTCGTGAGACATTGCCACAGGAACTAATTGACGTGGCAAAAGGATTTAAAGAGTATCTTTCTGTTATTCCTGAATCAAAAATAGCAATGGAAGTTGGCGTAAGTGCCATGCATGATGTTACAGAGGGCGGAGTTTTTGGTGCACTTTGGGAACTTGGTGAAGCATCAGGTGTCGGAATTACCGCACATCTTGATAAAATTCCGATAAAACAGGAAACTATAGAGGTTTGCGAAGTATTTCACCTTAATCCGTATATGCTCATATCGAGCGGAAGTATGATGATAGGCTGTGAGAAAGGAAATCTTTTAGTTGAAAAATTAAATGAAGCCGGAATAAATGCAGCAGTTATAGGAAGAGCTACCGAGGGAAATGACAGAATTATTGTCAGCAAAGATGAGACAAGATATATAGGACCAGCGGGAAGTGACGAACTTTATAAGATATAAAGGGAACAGATAAATATATGAAAGGTATGGTGATTTTTATGAACAGTGAATTGCGAAATAAAATTCTTAATGCAATCAGCCAGAACAGCCGTTATTCAACTAAAGAGCTGGCGGCGATGCTTGGCAGTGATGAGAAGGCAGTTGAAGAAGAAATCAGCCGTATGGAGGAGGAAAACGTGATATGCGGATATCCTACTCTTATAAACTGGGACAGGACTGATTGTGAAAAGGTAACGGCACTTATAGAGGTGAAAGTTACACCTCAGCGTGATATGGGATTTAATAAGGTTGCAGAAAGAATATATAAATTTGATGAAGTTGAGAGTGTATATCTTATGTCGGGAGGATTTGACCTGACAGTTACAATATCGGGAAAGAGTATGAAAGAAGTTGCGAGATTTGTTTCGGAGAAACTTTCAACATTAGAATACGTAAACAGTACAGCGACATATTTTGTACTGAAAAAATATAAAGAACATGGTCTTGAAATGACAGGTGAGCACCATGAACCGGAAAGGATGTTAATTACACCATGAGAGATGCATTATCAGGTAAAGTTAAGCAGATAAAGCCATCGGGCATAAGGAAATTTTTTGATATAGTGAGTGAGATGGACGATGCCATTTCATTAGGAGTAGGTGAACCGGATTTTGATACTCCGTGGCATATAAGAGAGGAAGGAATATATTCTCTTGAAAAGGGAAGAACATTTTATACATCAAATTCCGGTCTCAAAGAGTTGAAAGAGGAAGTTTCAAAATATCTTGACAGACGTTTTGGTTTAAAATACGAGCCTTCAGGTGAGATTATGATAACAGTTGGCGGAAGTGAAGCCATTGACGGGGCACTTAGGGCAATGCTTGACGAGGGGGATGAGGTTATCCTGCCGCAGCCAAGCTATGTTTCGTATGAGCCTTGTATAGTGCTTGCAGACGGTGTTCCTGTTATTGTTGAATTAAAGGAAGAAAATGGTTTTAAGCTGACAAGACAGCAGCTTGAGGAAGTGGTTACTGAGAAAACAAAAATACTTATTATGCCGTTTCCAAATAATCCTACCGGGGCAATAATGACGGAGGAAGAGCTTAAACCTATAGTTGATTTTGTTATCGAACATGATTTGTTTGTTATATCTGACGAGATATATTCAGAACTTACATATAGCGGAACGCATGCTTCGATAGGTGCATTTCCGGGAATGAAAGAGAGAACGATTGTTATAAACGGTTTCTCAAAATCTTATGCGATGACAGGGTGGAGACTCGGATACGCCTGTGGACCTAAAGTCATACTTGACCAGATACTTAAAATTCACCAGTTTGCAATTATGTGTGCGCCGACTACAAGCCAGTATGCGGCTATAGAAGCGCTGCGGCACGGTGACGCAGATGTAGAGAAAATGAGAAATGAGTACGACAGACGGCGTAGATTTTTGCTGAATGCGTTTCAGGAGATGGGAATAGAATGTTTCGAGCCGTTCGGTGCTTTCTATATGTTTCCGAGTATAAAAAAATTCGGAATGAGTTCAGACGAATTTGCGACAAGACTTCTTAAAGAAGAAAAGATAGCAGTTGTTCCGGGAACGGCGTTCGGAGACTGCGGTGAGGGATTTTTGAGAATATCATATGCGTATTCGATAGAGGATTTAAAAGCCGCTCTTGAGAGAATAGAAAGTTTCATAAAGAAACTTTAGATTTGAATTTGGGGGATTAATACAAATGTTAAATATAGTTTTATTGGAGCCGGAAATGCCGGCAAATACAGGAAATATAGGAAGAACCTGCTGTGCAACAGGGACAAGGCTTCATCTTATTGAGCCGATGGGATTTAAGATAAACGATAAAATGCTTAAAAGAGCAGGGCTTGATTACTGGGACAAGCTTGATGTAACGGTATATGACTGTTATGAGGATTTCCTTGAACAAAATCCGGGTGCCGCTAAAAAAATGTATATGGCAACGACAAAATCCAAGCAGGATTATACGGACGTACATTACGAGCCGGATGCGTACATAATGTTTGGAAAAGAAAGTGCCGGTATTCCGGAAGAAATTCTTGTAGACTCACAGGAGACAGCTATAAGAATACCAATGAATAAAAATATCAGGTCATTAAATTTGTCAAATTCTGTTGCAATAGTATTATATGAAGCATTGAGACAGAATAATTTTTTTGATATGCAGCTTGAGGGCAATCTTCACAGGCTTCATTGGAAAGAATAACATCAGAAATAGTATTAATTTTTTGTCATAAAATGAAGAATTGTGGTCAGAATAGTAAAATAATGTCAAAAATTATGGTTATTTTTGACAGAACTTTTCTTGAAAATTTGTGAATAACGGAGAAAAACATAAAAACACAAAAAAGCTATTGAAAAATATGTCAAATCATACTAGAATGGTTAACGATATTGATTAAAAGAGAGTTATGAGAAAAAAGTGCGTATTTCCTTAGTCTGTGAGGACTTTATCTGCGAAATATATTATTTATTCAGATTATGTGAGGGGTTGCGCATAATAAGCGTTCCGAATTAATGATTCGAATGGAATGGAGGATAATAAAATGAGTGAAACAAAGGGAAAGATTGCAGTATTAACAAGCGGAGGAGATGCACCTGGAATGAATGCCGCTATTCGTGCAGTAGTGCGTACAGGTATTTCTAAAGGATATGAGGTATATGGAGTAAGAAGAGGATACAACGGTATTCTTAACAGAGAGATGGATTTGCTTACATTCCATGATGTGTCAGAGAAACTTCAGCATGGTGGTACATTCCTTTTTACAGCAAGAAGTGCTGAATTCAGAGAGGAAGAGGGAAAGAAGAAAGCAGCAGCAATCTGTAAGGAACTTGGCATAGAGACACTTATAGTAATCGGTGGTGACGGTTCATTTACAGGAGCTAAGAACCTTTCAAAATATGGTGTAAATGTTATTGGTCTTCCAGGAACTATTGACCTTGACATAGCATATACAGAGTACACTATCGGATTTGATACAGCAGTAAATACTGCTATGGAGGCTATTGACCGTCTCCGTGAGACATCAAATTCACATGAGCGTTGCAGCGTAGTAGAGGTTATGGGACGTTCGGCAGGATATATCGCATTGTGGTGTGGTATTGCAAACGGTGCCGAGGAAATTCTTTTACCTGAGAAATTCGATAACAACTACGACAAACTTATCGAAGAGATAAAGAACAACAGAGCAAGCGGTATGACACATCAGATTATTGTTAATGCTGAGGGAATCGGTCATTCTTATGGTCTTGCAAAGAAGATTGAAGAAGCTACAGGAATTGAGACAAGAGCAACTATTCTTGGTCATTTACAGCGTGGTGGAAGTCCTACAGCAAGAGACAGAGTTTATGCTTCAGTTATGGGAGCATATGCAGTTGACTGTATTGAAAAAGGCAAGAAAAACAGACTTATCGGTTACAAGAACGGTCATGTTTATGATGTTGATATTGATGAAGCATTCCAGATGGAGAAGAGTATCGACGATTATGAGTATGAAGTAGCAGGCGTTCTTGGAACAAGATGTGAATACAAATAGTGAATCGCAAATCTGATATTATATAAAATTATCAGTAAAAATAAAAACTAAATATTTAAATATGAACAGAGTAGGAAGTCATGCGTTAAGTACCAAAGGATGGGAAGTTGTCTTTGGGCGAAAAGAATATAGTTCTTGCGGTATGGCTTTCGCATCCACTGTCAGAGATGAATGAAAAACACTCATTACCTGAATAATGGTTTACTTTGAGTGTTTTTCTTTTTTTCGGCTCCGTTCATTAGAAAGGGTACAAAATGAAGGAAAAGAAAACTAAGATTTCAGTAAGAAACATTACACTTATGGCGATGCTTATAGCTATCGAAATTGTATTATCAAGATTTTGTTCAATACAGGCATGGAATGTAAAAATTGGATTTGAATTTATTGCTCCGGTAACGGCAGCGATACTCATGGGACCTGCACAGGCAGCAGTTGTTGCTGGAGTTGCAGATGTACTTGGAACACTTATGTTCCCGATAGGACCATATTTTCCGGGCTTTACACTTAACTCATGTTTAAACGGTCTTGTGTGGGGATTATTTTTGTATAAGAAACCGTCTATACCAAAAGCAGCGATGGCAGCAGGTATAAATCAGTTTGTAATAGGCTTATTTATAACAACATTCTGGATTTCAATGCTGTATGGTTCGCCGTATGTTTCATTGTTACCTGTAAGACTTACACAGGCTTGCATTCTCTTTATTGCGCAGTTTATAACAATATCTGTATTGCAGGAAGTATTATTTAAGAGATTGAAGGGTGTATTTCAGACAAGCGCAGTAAATACTCAGTAACATTGACATACACAGATTTGCGATTAAAAAATAAAAGCAGGCATACTCAGATATGTCTGCTTTTGTCAGTATATTAGCATTTTATTCGTGTTTTGGAAGTGAGAATATGAATTCTGTTCCTACACCTTCAGTGCTTATTACATTTATGTTTTCACCGTGGTTTTCAATTATTTCTTTTGTGATTGAAAGTCCGAGTCCGGTTCCTTTTTTGTCTTTTCCGCGTGAGAGGTCGGTTTTATAAAAGCGTTTCCAAACTTTTCCGAGACTATCCTTTGGAATGCCGATACCGTGGTCTTTTATTGATATAAATACTTTCTGATTTTTTTCTCTTGTATGTATTTCTATAGTTGAATTATCATGGCTGAATTTAATTGCATTGTCTACAAGGTTTTGAATAACCTGTTCTATTTTGCTTTGGTCAGCGTCAACAAGCGAAACCTCAGCATCAAAAGTTATGTCAAGCGAGATATGTTTTTGAACACATCTCTGCTCAAAAGTTGCAAGACAGCGCTTTAATTCATTGTTTATATCAAATGTTGAAATTTCAAGGGGAATACCTTTATTTTCAAATTCACTAAGTGAGAGAAGATTATTAGTAAGTTTAGTAAGTCTCTCTACTTCAAAAAGAATAATATCAAGGTATTTTCCCTGCATTTCAGGTGGAATGGTACCGTCTGCCATTGCCTGAGTGTAACCTTTTATTGAGGTTAAAGGTGACCTGAAATCATGTGATACGTTGGCGATGAAATTCTTCTGGTAGTCGTTTGTATCTTTCATTTTATCGGCAAGATATTTTATTGCACCTGCAAGGTCAGCCTGATCATGCCCGGTATATGTCGGCATAGGATAATCATAATGCCCTGCTGCATACTCTTTGGCTGCATTCTGCATGCTTTTAAGCGGAATTATGGTCTGTAAATATAAATATAACAGCACTATAAAAAAAAGTATTGCAACTATAATATAGCATGTAAGAATTGCATCAACATATTGTACGGCTTTGTGATGAAGAGGAGCCGTTGGTGTGGATAAAATTATATAAAAACTTATATCAAGACCTGACGATACAGGGTATATAATGCAAAGTGATTTATCTGATAAGAGATTGCTTATATTTGTGTTTTCAACTGACTGTTTTGATAAAATCAGCGAGTCAAAATCATTTATAATGCAGTCCTCTTTGTTTTTTTCGACATCGGAGTCAACAATTATGCGGCTGTCGGCATTGCTTATCCATATGCGTACTTCCGTTATATTCTGAATGGAACTGAATTGCTTGCGCATTGAAGGGATAGAACTGTTTACGAGATAAGCATTGGTAAGATACTGCGTTTTTATATTATCCGCTTCTGCGTACATATTTGTTTCAATATCGGAAATCAGTTTATTATACATAAGTTTGTGACCGTATGTGTTTAAGAGTGCTATGGTAAGTATAACTAATATAAGATAGCTTATTATAAATTTAAAACGGAGTGACCGTTTGAGTTTAAAATGCATATAAACCTCCTTTCACAGGTGCTAAATAAATCATAAATGCATGAAACACACCCCCTGCTATAGCAGAGAGTGTGTAAATGTAAAAAATTATTCTCTGTATTCAAATTTGTAACCGATACCCCATACTGTTTTAAGTTCCCAATGAGGATGTTCCTCGAATTTTTCACGAAGACGTTTGATGTGAACATCGACAGTTCGTGTATCGCCGATATAGTCATAACTCCAGATGTGGTCGAGAAGCTGTTCTCTTGTGAAAACCTGATTTGGATGAGATGCAAGGAAATATAATAATTCAAGTTCTTTTGGAGGCATCTCAACACGTTTGTTTTTGTAAGTAACCGAGTAGTCGGTCTGATTGATAATAAGGTCAGGATATGTTACACATTCCTTTGGAAGTGAATCGGCAGCAGGCTCAGCTGCGGCAGGAGCATTTGTGCGTCTTAAAACTGCCTTTACTCTTGCAACCATTTCTTTTGAATCGAAAGGTTTCATAATGTAGTCATCGGCTCCAAGTTCCAGACCGAGTACCTTGTCAAAGGTTTCTCCTTTTGCTGAGAGCATAATTACAGGAAGCTTGGAGTCTTTTCTTATCTCTCTTAAAACTTCATATCCGTCTATGCCGGGAAGCATTATATCGAGAAGTACAAGGTTTGGAGCGTACTCTGTAACAGCTTTTATCGCTGATTCACCGTCATTTACAATGTGCGTATCAAAACATTCTTTTGTGAGATAAAGTCCTATAAGTTCTGCGATGTTTTCATCATCATCGACAATAAGTATTTTCTGTTTTTGTGCCATTTTATTCATATACTCCTTTTTATTTGAAATTTACGATTGTAACACCCATGTCTCCCTCACCAAATTCACCGAGACGGAATGACTTGACATATTTGGTGCGTTTAAGGTGGTTGTGTGTTGCTGTCCTGAGTGCGCCTGTGCCACGGCCGTGTATTACGGTTACCTGTGTCATATGCGCAAGATAGGCATCGTCAAGATATTTTTCAAGAACAGGCATAGCCTGGTCAACAGTCATGCCTATAAGGTTTATTTCTCCTTTTATTCCGGCTGCCTTATTCATTCGTATTTTTCCGCTTCCGCTGTGATTGTTTGGTGTGGACAAAGTTTTTGGTTTTGGCAGAAGTTCGATATCTTTTATATTTACTTTTGTTCTTAAAAGCCCTGCCTGAACAAATAAGTCTCCCTTTTCGTTAGGAAGTGTGCTTACAGTGCCGGTTGCACCCAGGGAAAGCACTTTTATGTCAGCACCTATATAAAGGTCAGAAGCTTTGACCTGTTTTGATTTTGGCTTCTCTTTTTTGACTTTGATTTTAGACTGCTTTGAATCCATTTTTTCACGGAGAGCAGCACGCTCGGCTTCCATTTCTTTGATATGCTTGTCGCTTGAAGCCCATTTTGTATATTTGCGGATGGTTTCGTCGGCATAATCTTTTGCTTCGGAAAGTATGCGGCTGGCTTCTTCGTTGGCATGCTGCAATATCCTGTCTTTGGAATTGTCTATTTTTTCATTCTTTTCCCTGAGGGATTTCTTTAAGTCAGAAATTTCCTTGCGGCTCTTTGATACTGCCAGATGTTCTTTCTCAAGCTGGACTCTTGTCTTTTCGAGTTCTGCAAGAACATCTTCAAAATGTTTTGCGTCAGAAGCAACATGTCCTTTGGCATCCTCGATAATTCTGTCAGGTAGACCGAGTTTGCTTGAAATAGCAAAGGCATTACTCTTTCCTGGAACGCCGATAAGAAGTTTGTAGGTCGGTCTGAGTGTCGTAACATCAAATTCACAGCAGGCATTTTCAACGTCGGGTGTCTGCAATGCATATAATTTAAGCTCACTGTAATGGGTCGTAGCCATAACTGTCGAGTGTCTCTGGTGTAAATCCGACAAGATGGCAGTGGCAAGTGCAGCACCTTCAACAGGGTCCGTACCGGCACCGAGTTCGTCGAAGAGAACAAGACTGTTTTCATCGGCTTTCTCAAGTATGGATACAGTATTTACCATGTGTGATGAGAATGTACTGAGACTTTGCTCGATACTTTGTTCATCGCCTATATCGGCGTACACTTCATGGAAGATGCGGAGTGAAGAACCCTCAAATGCAGGGATGTGAAGCCCGGCCTGTCCCATAAGTGTAAAAAGACCGATGGTTTTAAGTGATACGGTTTTACCACCTGTATTTGGTCCCGTTACGACAAGGAGTGAGAAATCACGTCCGAGATGCAGATTGATAGGAACTACCTTTTTTGCATCTATAAGAGGATGTCTGCCCTCTTTTATCTCTATATAGTTTTCCTTAGGAAAATTAGGGCGTGTGCCTTTCATTTTCTTTGAAAGCATAGCCTTTGCAAAAATAAAATCAAGTTCAGATAAAATTCTGAAATCCTGTTCAATAAAGAAACTCTGCTCGGCAGTCTGGTTGCTTAAATTTGCAAGAATTTTTTCGATTTCTTCCTGCTCGTCAAGTTCAAGCTGTCTTATCTCATTGTTTAATTTTACGACTGAAGCGGGCTCAATAAAAAGAGTGGAACCTGTAGCTGACTGGTCATGAAGCATACCGTTGAAAGATGAGCGGTACTCTGCTTTGACCGGAAGACAATATCTGCCGTTCCGCATTGTGATGATTGCATCCTGAAGCATGCTTCTGCTGCTGCCGTTCACAATGGAATTGAGCTGGTCATGTATCTTACCGCCGGCAATTTTCATGCTTCTGCGCACATGGCTGAGACCGACACTTGCATCATCGGCAATAGTGTTTTCATCGATAATACAACGACGTATCTCCTTCATAAGGGGTGAGAGAGGTTCAATAAGCTGATAACGCTCATTCAGGGAATCACCCGTCTCATCGTTTTCGTTTAAATTCTTTCTGAAAAAGTTTTTGACACTGCCGGCAGTCGAGAGAAGACTTGATATATTTAATAACTCTCCAATACCGAGGATTGAACCTATTTCAAGTCTTTTTAAACTTGCTCTGATGTCTTTGATACCGCCAAATGATATTTCACCCTGTGTAAGAATATGGGTGAGAGCATCGCTTGTCTCATGCTGAGCTTTGAAAATATATTCTTCATCATCTGATGGAAGGAGATTTTTACAATATTCCTTACCGAGAGGTGACGCTGCATAAGATTCAAGCATAGCAATTATTTTATCATACTCAAGAGTATGTAATGCTTTAACATTCATTGATTATTCTCCGTTCATTTAAATCTTATTACGGACAAAAATATCCAATATTATTTTACAACATTATATAGGAAGTAATCAAGTATACAGTATTTTTTTACGATTTGTTAATATTGTATTCATAAATGTATGGTAGATTTATACATAATGATGAAGAAAATTTATGTATTTTTAGTTAAAGTGCAATATATTTAATATGGGAACAGAGGTACATATATGACAATTCACAAAAAAACTGTTGAGGAGAGGGAGCATGAGGTAGAAAAGTATCAGTTTATTAAAGAACAGGTACGTCCTCAGCAGAAAAAAAAGATAGCAAAATTTGCAGCAAAAATATTCTCGGCATTTTTTCTCGCTGTTGTTTTTGGTTCAGTTGCGGGAGTAGTATTTCACCTTATAAACAAAGCAAATGATGATAAAGACATATCAGATTATATTGTGGAAACACTTAGTCCGCAGGAAACAAAATCCGCAGAAAACAATGCAGAAAATAATGTCGTAAAACATAGTGTAAGTCCGTCAGACTTAGAGTCGATTGATAATTATGACCATGTATCCAAAGAAATTGCAGCAATTGGAAACAGCTACAAATATGCACTTGTAAAAGTTCGCGGAGTTATGGGTGACACAACATGGTATGATGTAAATGATTTAAACAGCGGCATAACTTACGGAGCAATATTTAATATTACAAGAAATGAATGTTTTGTAGTTACTGACTCTAGTGCGGTAAACGGCACGGATGAGGTTACGGTAGAGTTTTACAATGGGGACGAGGCAAAAGCAAGCGTTCTTGGAGTTGATAGTAATGTAAACCTTGCAGTTCTGCGTGTGACACGTTCAACCGTACCGAAAGATGCAAGAAAAAAGATTATGTCAATTGATATGGGAAGTATATCAGGAACTTCAAACGGTTCAAATGTTATTGCCATAGGAGCGCCAAACGGAATAATGTATTCTGTAATGCTTGGAAAAGTGATAAAATCGGATATAGAAGCATCAATTGCAGATAATCAAATTTCGTTGTATTCCACTGATATGGCATGTGTATCGACAAGCAACGGCATTGTTTTAAACACTGATGGTCAGATGATAGGATTTATAAACAACAAATTTCAAAATCTTACCGGCGAAAAAAATATGGCATTCGTTTCCGTAAACAGTGTACACGATATTTTGGAACTGCTCATGCGCGGAAAAAATACGTCATATCTCGGAATTGAAGGAGTAGACGTTGACTCCGCAACAGCAGAACAGCACAACCTTGTAAGAGGTATATATGTAACATCCGTATATCTTGGTTCACCTGCATATATGGGAGGAATGAGAGTAGCAGATGTTATTGTGAAAGTTGATGGACAGAGCGTAAAAAATATTTATGCATTACATAATACGCTCATAAAAAATAAGAGCGGCAAAGAGATAAAAGTTGAAGTATCAAGAAAAATTAAGAATATCAGAAAAGATATTACTTTGAGTATAACGTTGAGTTAGAAAAAGAGCTGCACGCACCAACTGGCATGCAGCTCTTTTTTTATCGGCTGATATTATCCTCCTTAATTATCTGAACAAGTTTATGTCTGAAAGCCTTTTCATAAACATCATCATCATGGAAAGCAAAACGGTTAAAATCAAATTGTGTTTCAAGTACCATGCGCCTTGTAAACAGCGTAAAATTTTTGTTGGTGTGTGGCGGCCAGAAAATACATATGCATCCGTCGGCATTCATTTCGGGAATGCTGAAACTTTCGGCGAATTTTCCAACGAAATCCTTATCTATCATAAACACATGAGAATAATGGCCTATAACCTTTGCAAGCCTTGTACCGTTTATCGTAAAGGTGTTCATATCATAGCCGTCTTTATATTCCTGAACAGCCTGACTGCCGGGTTTTGCGGCTGGCGTTTCGCATGAACTTCTCTGGGCAATTGCCACTATTGGAAGTTTGCGGTTGTCATTGCAGATAAGAGAATGAAAATCATTATAATCATTATCATCCGTTACAAAGACAGCTTTATTTCCGAGACGAATAATATCGATAATTCCTATTTTGTTAGAAATATCAGACAAAAATGAAGGCTTTAAAAATGTGTCTTTCTGACTGATACCACGCGGCAGGTCTTTTGAAGTCATATGGTAAAAATGAAGTCTGCCGTCATCAAGTTTTGCAATTGATGTATGAATATGCCAAAGTGTACCTACATGTTTGCTGTCAATATAACTTATTTTTACATGGAAAACCATATTCTTAGCATCATAATTTATTTTAAGCTGGTATCCCGGAAGTTTGTTTTTATAAGATGTTGTCTCATCAGGCATATCTTCAAAAACAGGATTCATTTTAAAACGTACCCATTTATAAATTATTGCTGATGCATTTATAAATTCGGTATCTAAAGTTCGTGAATCTTTGTGCAAAAGAGGAAGTTCAAGATTGAATAATATATTTGATTCCAATCTTGCAAGTGTTTCCTTTTTGTAAGTACGGCTGTCGTGCGGCTCGTCAATTTTGTCGCAGACAAGTCTTATAAGCTGGTTTTTTACTAATTTGTTGTTTATAAGTTTTATAATAAGATTGTAATTTATTTCAGGGTTGTCAAGTTTTAACAGTTCACGGATAAGAATAATTCGCGGGCATTTGTAAAACTGTTTTGCTATTTCCTTATCCTGATTAAAAATTGCGATTATGTCAGGATGCAGATGACTTGAATCTTCAATTTTGATGCGGAAGTGGCTTTTAAGCATAAGTTCCCAATTCATATTTTTATAATGGTTATATGAGAGTTCTTCAAAGAGTTTTACCAATGACCAATCGCTTAACTCAAGGTTTGCGAGTATGCAGTTTAACATTCGTGAAAGTTCTTCACTGCCTTTCCAAAACTGGTCATCGCTTATGCGGCTTTTGTATCGCATATCATGTTCGATTTCATGCCAACCCTCAAAAAATACAGTGCGAAACTGCATCTCAAAAGTTGTATCTATAGGAAGAGTCCAAAGTTTCTTTTTGTATAAATTAAAATATTCTTCAGGATACTTAAATACGCCGTTTATTTTTGTTGCACGGAATTCGTCGGACTCGAAGAAATTTCGTGACCATTCATCAATCATCTGGAAGGTTCTTTCCATGATGTCACGGCATATGCTGAGGTCATCGTAATAATAAAGTATGACGCGCAGGCCGATAAGGTCCTGAATTTTTTTGGGGTTGTTCAGTGTTCCGTATTTGCCGCGGAAGAGCTTTGCAGCTATTGACTCAACTGACTTGACTCTTGAAAAAATACGAAAATACAAACCACAGGATGTAAGTATCTCAGTTATGGCATTTGTAATGTGCTCACAAAGCTCATTTAACTTTTCAAAATCAATTTCATGTTTTATAATTGTTTCGAGTTCTTCTTTACTGTTATAATTTTGCATAATTACAGACAATAGTCCGATACCCCCCTTTTATATCTTTTTATGCAAGTTAAATATATTGATTTACCTGCATTCTTATAAGTATAACATGAAAAGTGCTGTTGTGTATTGTTTTTTTATCTAAAAAAACTTATAATCATTATTAAAACTAGAAACGGAGGAATTTGATGACTGAATTAAATTTTGATGCAAAGCTTAGTGCAGGAGAATTATATGCATTTTCTATGAGACATACTTACAGGAGCATGTCGGGAATTTTTGGACTTATTATAAGTTTTGCCAGTCTTATAATATGTGTTGTCAGATTTAAGCATCTTGACAAAACTGCTGTTATGGCACTTATAATAATAGGTCTTATTTTTACTGTTATACAGCCGCTTATGCTTTGGAGCAAGGCAAAAGCACAGGTCAGAAAAAATAAAAGCATAAATGCAACACTTCATTATAACATAAATGATGATGGAATAACTGTTTCACAGGGTGAACAGGAGGCAAAGGTAAAATGGTATCAGATACGAAAAACAGTAGTTGTAAAAAATGCCATTTATATATACATGTCACCGGTGAGAGCTTTTATTTTTACTAAAAATCAATGTGGTGAGGATTTCTCTGACCTTGTAAATAATATACAGAAAAAAGTAGAACAGTATAAAGATTATGAGCCTGAAGAGGACGAGACAGATGTGGAAAGCGGAGGAACCGATGAGTAAAAAAATAGTTGAGAGTATGTGTGAGGATGACACATTTGCACTTGGTAAGGAACTTGGGGAAAAATGCAGGGCAGGAGACATTATTCTTTTGAATGGTGACCTTGGAGTCGGAAAGACTGTTTTCACAAAAGGATTCGGCAAGGGGCTTGGCATTGATGAGCCTATATGCAGTCCGACATTTACAATAATGCAGATATATGAGCAGGGCAGACTGCCTCTGTATCATTTTGATGTATACCGTATTGCAGATGTCTATGAAATGGATGAAATCGGATATGAGGATTATTTTTTCGGAAAGGGTGTATGCCTTATAGAATGGGCAGAACTTATAAGTGAGATAATTCCGAAAGAGCATATAAGCGTAACGATAGAGAAAAATCTTGAAAAAGGTTTTGACTACAGAAAAATTACGATAGAGCAGTTTTAAAACAAAAAAAATATAATTGGAGATAAATGCGGATTATGAAGATATTAGGAATAGACAGCTCGGGGCTTGTTGCATCGGCCGCGATAGCCGACGAGAAAAATATTATTGCTGAATTTACAGTAAACAATAAACAGACGCATTCCCAGACACTTCTTCCGATGATAGAAAAAGTTGTGGATATGTCGGGAATTGAGCTTGAACAGATAGATGCCATAGCTATAGCAGCAGGTCCCGGTTCATTTACGGGACTTCGTATCGGTTCGGCGACAGCAAAAGGGATTGGACTTGCTTTAAAGAAGCCTGTTGTATCGGTTCCGACACTTGAGGGACTTGCTTACAGGGTAAGTGTGTTTGACGGTATAATCTGCCCTATAATGGACGCAAGACGCAATCAGGTCTACACAGGCATTTATAAAATGGATAAAGGAAATCTTGTATGTCTGTCTGAGCAAAAGGCTGTTGATATACATGAGATTATGGAAGAACTGGAAAAATATGATGAGAAAGTGATTTTTCTTGGTGACGGTGTCGAGGTTCAGCGTGAGACAATCGAAAAAGAATTCAAAAAAGAATATTGTTTTGCACCGATTCATCTTTCAAAGCAGAGTGCGGCGGCAGTTGCAGTTTTGGGAGATATATATTTTAATCAGGGAAAGGCGGAAGATGCGGCAGAGCACAAGCCTATATATCTTAGAAAATCCCAGGCAGAGAGAGAAAGAGAAGAAAGGTTAAAGAAACAGGACTAAAAAGTGGAAACATTTTTTAAAATAAAAGATATGACTTTAGCGGATGTCGATAATTGTGCGGTTTTAGAAGAAAGAATATTCGCTCATGCGTGGAGCAAAAAAAGCATTGAAGACACATTGGCAGCTAAAGAAAATATATGCATGACGGTTACTGACAGCGATGGCAGTTTTGTGGGATACTGCATATTTATGACTTCGTTTGATGACGCCGACCTTTGTCGGATTGCAATATCTGAGAAATACAGACGAAATCATATAGCAGATAATCTGCTTGAAAATGCGTTAAACAAGTTGAAGGAAAAGGGCATAAAAAGAGTTCTTCTTGAAGTAAGGGAAAGTAATGAGCCTGCAATTTCACTATATAAAAAATATGGATTTGAACAAATTGGTATAAGAAAAAATTATTACAGTGAACCGGTAGAAAATGGTTTAGTATTTTTACTTGAAATTATACCATCTATTACCACTGTACATTAAATTTTTTCGGTATTATTATATATGCATGTTATGATGCAAAGGAGCAATCCGTGGCATCAGTTGGGGTCAAAGACAGACAAAGTCCGTGACATCAGTTTTGTTTACAGCATCAGAAAAATACCGGGAGGAAACATGAGAGATATATATTGTAATGTATGTGGAAAAAAATTATTTATAGAAAACGGAATATTAAAAGAAGATGCATTTGAGGCAAAAAAACAGTGGGGATATTTTTCAAATAAGGATGGAATACTGCATTCATTTGTTATTTGTGAAAAGTGTTATGATAAGATGATTGACAGCTTTGTAATACCTCCTGAGATTACGGAGGTTCATGAACTGTAGTTTTGCACTCATATGTCTATCTGGATTGTGAGGAAAAATGTTAGATTTATGTTTACTTGGAACAAGCGGTATGATGCCGCTGCCGGGCAGATGGCTTACGGCACTTATGGTCAGGTTCTCGGGAAGCAGTCTTTTGATAGACTGCGGTGAGGGAACCCAGATTGCGATGAGACAGAGAGGGTGGAGCGCAAATCCTATAGACACAATATGTTTCACGCATTATCACGGTGACCATATAAGCGGTCTGCCGGGACTTTTACTTTCTATGGGAAATTCTGACCGCACGAAACCTGTTACACTTATAGGACCAAAAGGGCTTGAAAAGGTTGTAAATTCCCTGCGAATAATAGCACCGGGACTTCCGTTTAAACTTGAATTTATAGAATTGACCGAAAACTGTCAGGAGATAGACATAAACGGATACCATCTCACTGCATTTAAGGTAAATCACAATGTCACATGTTACGGATATACGATAGATATAAAAAGGGGAGGACGATTTTTCCCTGAACTTGCAAAAAAGAACGATGTACCTATGAAGCTGTGGAGTAGACTTCAAAAAGGGGAACATATAGAATTTGAGGGCAGGATGTACACTCCTGATATGGTTATCGGAGCTGAAAGAAAAGGAATAAAAGTTACATATTGTACGGATACAAGGCCTGCTAAAAGTCTTATTGACAATGCAAAGGGTGCAGACCTTCTGATTTGTGAAGGAATGTATGGAGAAAATGACAAGAAAGCAAAAGCCGTAGAAAAAAAACATATGACATTTTATGAAGCGGCAAAAGTTGCAAAAGAAGCAGACGTAAAAGAAATGTGGCTCACACATTACAGTCCTTCACTTATTCATCCGGAAGAGTATATGGGGGCTGTCAGAAAGATTTTCAAAAATGCTTATCCGGGAAAAGACGGAAAAAGTGTTACTCTTACATATCCTGAGGACGATTGACCGTGGCATCATATAAGAAAGTGATTATAATAATGAAATTATTTAAATAATCCGAATATATATATAGAAGATTTGGAAAATAGTTACTGTTTGCATTTACGGTGTGGCAGTGACGACAAATAAGCATTTATAGGAGCACCGGTATGATGTGCGGAAAAGAGGTTTACTATGGATAAAAACAGAAAAAAATTGATGAGTGCATTTATGATTATGCTTGTAATAGCAGCATTGGCAGTTGCGGGATATTATATTATCAACAAACAGATAACACAGAAAGCACAGGATGAAGTTAATTTACCTGATACAGAGGTTGGAAAGCTTCTTGCAAAAGACCTTGATGTTGCCTATCCTGAAACACCGACAGAAGTTGTAAAACTTTATTGGAGATTAAATCAGTGTATGTACAACGGAAGCATGGATGACAAGGAATTTGAGGGACTTCTTAAACAGCTTAGGAAGCTTTATGACCAGGAACTTCTTGACAAAAAGGAAAATTCATGGGATGGAATGCTTTCAAATTTTAAAGATGACAAGAAAAAATATTCTAAAAACAAACAAAAAATTTCCTCATATATAGTTCAGGAAAACAGTGCAGTTGAATTTGGAAAAAAAGATGGTAAAGAATGTGCAGCACTTCTTACAAATACATTGATGAAAAAAGGAACGGACAGAGTGAAACTGTACGAGAAATTTATGTGCCGCAAGGACTCTTCCGGAAAGTGGAAGATATTGGGATGGAGCAGTGCGGCAAAAGAAGGAAAAAAATATTTTGAAAATTAATTCGGAGGCATAAATGAAAGAAGATGTTTTGATACTCGGCATAGAAAGTTCGTGTGATGAGACGGCAGCAGCGGTAGTAAAAAACGGCAGGGAGGTTCTCTCAAATGTTATATCTTCGCAGATAGCCATACATACATTATATGGAGGTGTTGTGCCGGAGATTGCGTCAAGAAAACATATTGAAAAGATAAATCAGGTGATAGAGCAGGCACTTGCAGATGCAGATGTCACACTTGAAGATATAGATGCCATAAGCGTAACTTACGGACCGGGACTTGTCGGTGCACTGCTTGTCGGAGTGGGAGCAGCAAAAGCGATTGCGTATGCCGCTAAGAAACCACTTGTAGGTGTGCATCATATAGAAGGACATATCGCAGCAAATTATATAGAACACAAAGATTTGGAGCCGCCATTTTTATGTCTGGTAGTATCGGGGGGTCACACGCATCTGGTGCGTGTACTGGAGTATGGCAAATTTGAAATAATAGGCTGTACACATGATGATGCGGCAGGAGAAGCATTCGATAAAGTGGCGAGAGCCATAGGACTTGGGTATCCGGGAGGACCTAAGATAGACAAACTTGCAAAAGAGGGTAATCCACACGCCATAGAATTTCCGAGAGCAAAAATTGACGGAAGTAAATATGACTTTAGCTTTTCAGGTGTCAAATCAGCGGTATTAAATTATCTTAACGGATGTGAGATGAAAAATATTGAGGTGAACAGAGCAGATGTTGCCGCTTCATTTCAACAGGCGGTTGTCGATGTGTTAGTCGAAAGAGCCATAGATGCCGCAAAACGTCTGGGAGAAGACAAGATAGCTGTAGCGGGTGGTGTAGCATCAAATTCCGCACTTAGGGAAGCAATGAAAAAAGGGTGTGAAGAGAGTGGAATTACTCTGTATTATCCATCACCTATATTCTGTACGGACAACGCAGCAATGATAGCTGTGCAGGGGTATTATGAATACATATCGGGAACAAGAAGCGGTTTAGACCTCAATGCTGTTCCAAATTTAAAAATAGGTGAGAGATAGGCAGTTCATTCTTGACATGTTCATAGAAAAAGTATAAAATTGATGTGTTGTAGTATGTAATAAATATAGATGGTTTTTTTAAATTTGCTATATAGCTGTTTATATTGTATGATGCCGTGGCATTAGTTGATTATATACATTACAATGAATATTTATAAGGAGGTGCTCCTGTTCGATGGTAGCAGTGGTTATAATAGCCATTGTGATTCTATTGGTTGGGATTATCGCCACAGCGCTTATTACTAAAAATGTCGCTATTACAAATTATAAAAAGAGCGAGGAAGTAAAAGTTGGAAATGCAGAGGAAAAAGCTAGAGGAATTATAGATGATGCTTTGAAAACTGCCGAGACTAAGAAGCGTGAAGCACTTCTTGAAGCAAAGGAAGAAGCGATCAAAACTAAAAATGAAATTGAGCGTGAATCCAAAGAGAGAAGAGCTGAATTGCAGCGATATGAAAAACGTGTATTGTCGAAGGAGGAAACTCTGGATAAAAAGTCAGATGCACTTGAAAAGAAGGAAGTTAAGCTGAATGCAAAAAATGCTGAACTTGATAAGCAGAAAAAAGAACTTGACGAACTTAAAGAAAGTCATTTGCATGAACTTGAGAAAATATCAGGTTTGACTACTGAACAAGCGAAGGAATATCTGTTAAAATCTGTTGAAGAAGACGTAAAGCATGAAACAGCTGTTCTTGTTAAGGAGCTTAACAAGAAAGCTAAAGAGGAAGCAGACAAAAAAGCAAGGGATTATGTTGTCACAGCTATACAGAGATGTGCGGCAGATCATGTTGCAGAGACAACTATATCAGTTGTGCAGCTTCCAAATGATGAAATGAAAGGTAGAATCATTGGACGAGAGGGCAGAAATATTCGTACTCTTGAGACTCTTACAGGTGTGAATCTTATTATTGATGATACACCGGAAGCAGTTGTTTTATCTGGATTTGACGGTGCGAGAAGAGAGGTAGCAAGAATCGCACTTGAAAAACTTATTGTTGATGGAAGAATACATCCGGCGCGTATTGAGGAAATGGTCGAAAAGGCTCAGAAAGAAGTTGAATCAATGATGCGTGAGGAAGGTGAAGCTGCTACATTGGAAGTAGGAGTGCATGGTATTCATCCTGAACTTATCCGCCTTTTAGGAAAGATGAAATTCAGGACAAGTTATGGACAGAATGCACTTAATCATTCTATAGAGGTTGCGCACCTTGCAGGTCTTCTTGCAGGAGAGATAGGTGTAGATGTTCGTACAGCAAAGAGAGCAGGTTTATTGCACGATATAGGAAAGAGTGTTGACCAGGAGATGGAAGGTACTCATGTGCAGATAGGTGCAGATCTTTGCCGTAAGTACAAAGAGTCGCAGATAGTTATAAATGCAGTAGAGGCACATCATGGGGATGTTGAACCGGAATCTCTTATTGCCTGTATAGTTCAGGCTGCCGATACAATTTCAGCAGCAAGACCAGGTGCAAGAAGAGAAACTTTAGAAACATATACAAACAGATTGAAACAATTGGAAGATATTTCAAATGGCTTTAAGGGTGTTGAAAAATCATTTGCAATACAGGCGGGCAGAGAAGTGCGCGTTATGGTTGTTCCTGACAAGATAAGCGATGACGATATGGTATTACTTGCAAGGGATATTTCAAAGCAGATTGAAGAAGAATTAAAATACCCGGGTCAAATTAAAGTTAATGTAATCAGGGAATCCAGAGTTACAGATTATGCTAAATAGACACAGTGGACTGTAAAAGTAAGGAATCGCCTTATGGCGGTTCCTTTTTCTTGATTTATAAGGTGATGAGGTATTTATGGTAATCGTCAGGAAAGAAAAATTTAATTCAGAAAAATCAATACAATACATTTCTGATAAAGCAGAAAAAACAGAAAATAAAAGTGGCATGGAAGATTTAAAGCTTGGGGCGGCAATAGACATAGGAACAACAAGTATTGCTGTTGGGCTGTTTGATATGGAAAATGAGATTCTGCTTGGAAATTTGACGCAGACAAACTGTCAGACTAAGTTTGGAAGTGATGTAATGATGAGAATAATGCATTGCACAAATGGGAAAGAACAGCTTTTACATGATATGATGATAGAACAGATAGAAAATATAATAACGGTTATAATAGAGCAGAACATATCGGAAAAATATAAAGCATATGTTGTGGAAAGGATGACTGTTGTCGGAAATACAACCATGTGCCATATATTTTTAAACAGAGATGTCACGGGACTTAGCGGTGCACCTTTTAGCATGGCATACAAGGGTATTGCAAATGTAAATTCACAGGAAGTGGGGTTTAAAATTTACAATATATCTGAGATAATCGTACTTCCGAATATCCATTCACATGTCGGTGCGGATGCCATGTCGGTTCTCTGTAATGAGAAGCTCTACAAAAAAGATGTAAATGAGATAGCAATAGATATAGGAACAAATGCTGAAATTATATTGAACAGGCATGGTGATGTGTATGTTACATCAACTGCGGCAGGACCGGCATTTGAGGGAAAAGGAATATATTCCGGAATTCGTGCGGGAGCGGGAGCAATAAATTCTGTAAAAATAAGCAGGGTAAACGGAAATATTATACTTGGTATGCTCGATGACGGTACAAAACAATCTCCGAAAGGAATATGCGGTTCAGGACTTATAGACGCTATTTCCGAACTTTTAAAAGCGGGCGTGTTGACAAAGGACGGGTATTTGTTGACAAAGCAAGAAGCTGTGGCGGCAAATGTTAATATAAATCTGTGTAATTGTCTTGACAACAGTGATGAAAAGATTGGAAATTATTTTGTTTTATCAGAAAAAAATAAGATAATTGTCACTCAGAAAGATATAAGAAATGTTCAGCTCGCAAAGGGTGCAATACAGGCAGGTGTTGAAGTTTTGCTTGAAAAAGCCGGAATTACAATGAATGATATTGATAAAATAAAAATTGCAGGAGTGTTTGGAAAATTTATACATGCTTCATCTGCTATGTCATTCGGTTTACTGCCATCCTATCCGGACAAAATAGAATTTATAGGTAATGCCGCCGGAAACGGTGCGGCTAGGGCATTATTCGATGCAGATTTTGTGAAGAATACGGAAAAATTAACAGAAGAGATAAGACATATAGAACTTGCAGACGAAAATGATTTCCAAAATAAATTTTTGAATGCAATGGAGCTAAAAGAGTGGTATTATAGATAGTGTTGACTTATATAGTGTGATACTGTCTGTTCCGGGCGAAAACAGATGGTATTTTAGAATAAAGGCATAGAAGATATGCAATGTCTTAAAAAATTGAACGCTCAGAAAAGAGGAAGAATATGAAATTAGGTTTTATAGGTGCCGGAAATATGGCACAGGCAATGATAGGCGGAATATTGGCAAAGGGTATAGTGAAAAAAGATGAGATTATTGCATCAGCGGCAACTCAGAAAACAATAGATAAGGTTTCCGAAGAATTTGGTGTTAATGTTACACTTGATAATACTGAAGTTGCAAAGGCTGATATAGTATTTCTTGCCGTTAAACCTGTTTACTATCAGGAAGTTATAGATGAAATTAAATCTGTTGTAAATGAAAATCAGATAATTATAAGTGTAGCAGCAGGAAAGAGTGTAGAATGGGTTGAAAACGCTTTCGGCGGAGAGAAAAAGATTGTAAGAATTATGCCAAATACACCTGCTTTGGTAGGAGAAGCGGTTACTGCGATATGCCCTAACAAAAATGTAAGTGATGAAGAAAAAAAAGTGGTATCTGAACTTTTATCATCATTCGGTATTGCACAGTTTATAAATGAAAATATAATGGACGCAGTTATAGCTGTCAGCGGAAGTTCACCTGCATATGTATTTATGTTTATTGAGGCGATGGCTGATGCGGCAGTAGCTGAGGGAATGCCAAGAGCACAGGCGTATCAGTTCGCGGCACAGTCTGTTCTTGGAAGTGCTAAGATGGTTCTCGAGACTGGAAAGCATCCGGGAGAGCTTAAAGATATGGTTTGCTCACCTGCCGGAACAACAATTGAGGCTGTAAAAGTTCTTGAAGAGAAAGGGTTCAGAAGCAGTGTGATCGAAGCAATGAGTGCATGCACTGACAAATCAAGAAATATGTAATTTTATGTTTTATACGGCTGTTTACATAAAAAATTAAAATAAAGCATATTATTAAAAAAATATATTTGCAATTAAGAGTTGCCTGGGAGTAGTTTTGTCAGATATATTAAAAAAGTTTCTCAAATATAAAGGATTTATAACTTTTGCAGCAGTAACGGTTGCTTTATGTATGTGTATAAATTATATTTGTACATGGGAAAGACAAACTAAATTTGAGTACAGATTTATATCGGGAATAAACAAAAATATTTCAAAGGAAAACGGTGCGGAAATTTTACGGGAATGTAAATGTTTTCCTGTTTTAAGACAGGGAAAAAGCACATGCTTTTTTGATGACGGGTATGGAGAGGGAAGAAGTTTCGGAGGAAACAGACATCATGAAGGGATAGACATTATGCCATCGGAAGATAAGGCAGGAAAATTTAAGGTGCGTTCTGTATGTGATGGTGTAGTTGAAAAAAAGGGATGGCTGAGACTCGGAGGGTACAGGGTCGGAATAAGAAGCAGACATGGGAATTACTATTATTATGCGCATTTAGACTCCTATAGAAAAGGTCTGAAATGCAATGATACGGTAAAGGCAGGAGAAATTATAGGATATATGGGGAATACGGGTTATGGTGACGAGGGAACAAGGGGTAAGTTTCAGGTACATCTTCATTTCGGGGTATATGTGAGAGATAAGGCAGGGGAGAAAAGTATCAATCCCTATTATTTATTAAAAAAACTGGAAAGCAGATAGCTTTGGAAAGGAAAACAGATATGGAAATACAGCTTTGGAGAGAAATATTGGAGCCTTATGGTCAGGCAGTAGACGAACTTGTCGTAAAATTCAATCATATTAAGCAGGAATATCAGAATGCAAGAATGTATTCGCCAATAGAGTCGGTTTCGGGAAGAGTAAAAAGTATATCAAGTATTATGGAAAAAACTCAGAGAAAAAATGTCAGGATAGAAGAACTGGAAGATAAGATAGAGGACATTGCGGGAATAAGAATAATATGTCAGTTTGTCGAGGACATAAATACCGTTGTAAAAATTATAAGAAAACGTGGGGATTTGGAAGTAAAGCAGGAGAAAGATTATATAACAAACAGCAAGCCGAGCGGTTACAGAAGTTATCATATAATAGCTTATTACACAGTGCAGACGATATATGGTCCCAAAAAACTTGAAGTTGAGATACAGATAAGAACGCTTGCTATGAATTTCTGGTCTACGATTGAACATTCGCTTCAATATAAGTATAAAGAACATATGCCGGAAGAACTCAGAAAGAGACTGCTTAGTGCGGCAGATGCGGTAGGAGTTCTTGATAATGAGATGGCTTCGGTCAGAGATGAGATTATGGATGCACAAAATCACAACAGACAGAAAGCTAATATTATTGCAGACATAGTAAGAAGTATAGAAGAACTGTATTATGTGGCAAATAAAAGAGAAGTCGAGAAAATACAGGATGAATTTTATAAGATATACAAACAAAATGATATGACTATGCTAAAACGTTTTAACAAACAGCTTGATATAATAGCAGAGACATATAGGGCGCAGAGTCTTAATGCACGCAGTTATAGTGTGATACAAAATCATTGATATTGAACTATGAAAGGGATTTTAAGAGATGAAGATTTCAAGAGGTCAGCTTGGGTATTTGGAGTACAAAAAGAAAAGGGCAATTGCAGGAACAATAGCAATGGCAGTGCTTGGTATTATTGTATTTCTTGTCGGATTTTTTTTGAATGATATGTCAAACAGAAACATATTTACGGTTGTTGCGGTACTGTTTGCACTTCCGGGCGCGAAGTTTCTCGTTGCATTTATTGTAGCATTTCCATATCATACTGTTGGAAAAGAACAGTATGACAAAGTCAAAAAGCACCTTGGTGAGGGTATGGAATTGTATACCGATCTTGTCATTACATCATCAGAGAAAGTAATGAGCCTTGACTTTGTCGCAGTAGGAAACAATCAGGTTATAGGACTTACAAGTGACAAAAAGGTTGAGATTTCATACATAAGAAAGTATCTGACAGACGGCGTGGCAAATTGGGGAGATAACTATAAAGTTAAAATTGTGGAAAGTGAAAAACTGTTTTTAAATGAACTTGATAATGTAAAAGTTGTTGAAGCGGACGAAGAACAGGAAGAAAATGTGAAATCTTATATTGTCTCGCTTATTGTATAATTTGTTTTGGGTGCCTGTGAACATTTAAGCAGGAACCGGAGGACTAATTTGACGGAAAGGAAATACAAATGAGAGAGATAAGTGTGAGTGCGGTTGATGAGGGGCAAAGGCTTGATAAATATCTTACAAAATATATGCCTGAAGCACCTAAAAGCTTTTTCTATAAAATGATGCGGAAGAAAAACATTGTTCTAAATGGAAAAAAGGCTGCCGGTATGGAAAAATTGTGTGACGGAGATAAGATAAAATTATTTCTTGCGGATGAAACCATAGATAAATTCAGAAATGCGGATAAATATGGGAAAAATGCAGATGGCAGTACAGCAAAGCCAAAGTTTAAGCTTAACGTTATATTTGAGGATGATGACATACTTGTAATAAATAAACCGGTTGATATGCTCTCGCAGAAAGCCGATAAAAACGATGTTTCGCTTGTAGAATATATATCGTGGTATCTCGATGAAAATAAGCATGAAGAGGACAGAGAATTTAAAGGTTTTAAAGCAGGAATATGCAACAGACTCGACAGAAATACGAGTGGTCTTATAGTTGCAGGTAAATCAATAAAAGGTCTGCAGTGCATGAATGAAATTTTTAGAGAGAGAAAGCTAAAGAAATTTTATTTGTGTATTGTCAAAGGACGGTTAGACGGTTTTAAGCGTATAGACGGGTATCTTACAAAAAATGAAAACCATAATACTGTAAGCATTTCAAGAGAAATGACTGAGGGTGCATTTAAGATAGTGACGGAATATGAACCGTTAGGCTATGGAAAGTTGCAGGGGGAGACATACACCTTGCTTAAGGTGCACCTTGTAACGGGAAAGTCACATCAGATAAGAGCGCATTTAAAGAGCATAGGACATCCTATAGTAGGTGATTCAAAATATGGCTACAAAGATGTATATAAAATATTCAGAAAAGAATTTAACTTGAGACATCAGCTTTTGCATGCATGGAGACTTGAAATGTCGGATGATGAGATAGTCCCTGAAAAATATAAAAACAAAGTATTTCAAGCGGAATTGCCAAAAGAATTTCTAAAGATACTGGGCGGACTGGGTATTGATAAAAAATTTTTAGAATAAAAGATTTTTTAATCGGATATTGATAAAGAGAGGGGGATGTTATGGGAGCATGGAATTCGAGAGGACTCAGAGGTTCAATGCTTGAGGAGGCTGTGAATTTTACAAATCAGAAATACAGTCAGGAAAATCTGGCACTTGTGCAGAAAATACCGACACCCATAACGCCGATAGAAATTGATAAGCAGACAAGACATATAACACTTGCCTATTTTGAACAGAAAAGTACAGTTGATTATATAGGTGCGGTGCAGGGAATACCTGTCTGTTTTGACGCAAAAGAGTGCAGAACAGGGACATTCCCGCTTCAAAATATACATGAGCATCAGATGAGCTTTATGGAAAATTTTGAAAGGCAGCAGGGGGTGGCTTTCTTTATTATTATGTTTACGGGGGTGGGAAGATGTTTTTATGTTCCGTATCGTGATGTGAAAGTATTTTGGGACAGGGCAGCAAATGGAGGAAGAAAGAGCTTTAAGCTTGAGGAATTAAGAAGCGAATATGAAATAGAAATAACAAATCAGATATTTATACATTATCTTTCTCAGATAAACAGGGATTTGAGTGAGAGGGATGAGTAAAAAAAATTTACTAGACAAAAAATATACTTTATAATAGGAGTATACTAATGACTAAGATTGAAGGGGGTTAGAGTACTATGAGCGAAAATTTAAAAACAGAATTACTGAGTCAGGGTGTTGATTATGCAACAGCTCTTGAAAGATTTATGGGTAAAGAGGAGTTATATAAGAGATTTCTTGTAAAGTTTCTTGCTGATGACAATTTCAATCAGCTTGAGGCAAACATTGGATGTGGAAATATAGAGGAAGCATTTAAATGCGCACATACAATTAAAGGCTTATGCGGAAATCTTGGATTTGATAATTTGCTTGAAGAGGATGCTCAGATTGTAGAAATTCTCAGAAGTGGCTCGATGGACGGTGTCGAGGAATTATTTGAGACATTGAGCACAAAGTATCATAAACTTTGTGAGACAATAAAAAAATATGAATAGTATAATAAACAGTGTCTTTTCTTTTATAATGACCGAAAATCAATATAAGATTTTTAGAAGTTATGTCACATAAAAAGCTGTATATAGTATTGATGTACTGTATACAGCTTTTTAAATTACAAATTTTTTGATTGTATATTATTTCTTATATAATTATAAGTGAAGTACACGTTCCTTTATTTCCTGTGTTCTTCCCTGATTCCAAAATTGTGTTCCGATGTACCCGCAGGTTCTTCTTGCGACATTCATTTTATTTTGGTCTGTATTGCCACAGTTAGGACATTGCCATATTAGTTTGCCGCTTTCATCCTCAACTATCTGGATTTGACCGTTGTATCCGCAGCATTGGCAGTAATCACTTTTTGTATTGAGTTCTGCGTACATTATGTTGTCGTAAATGTATTTTATGACTTCAAGTACAGCATCTATGTTATTTTCAAGATTTGGAACTTCAACATAGCTTACAGCACCACCCGGCGAGAGCTTTTGGAATTGTGCCTCGAATTTTAGTTTGTCAAATGCATTTATCGGTTCAGTTACATGTACATGGTAGCTGTTTGTGATGTAATTCTTATCGGTAACACCCTCAATTATGCCAAATCTTTTTTGGAGACATTTAGCAAATTTGTATGTTGTAGACTCAAGAGGTGTTCCGTAAAGGCTGAAATCTATATTTTCCTCTCTCTTCCATTGGCTGCAATAATCGTTAAGTTTTTCCATTATCTCCAGTGCAAAAGGTGTTGCGTCAGGCGAGGTGTGGGATTTTCCGGTCATATATCGTACACATTCACACAATCCGGCATATCCGAGGGAAATAGTTGAATATCCGTTGTAAAGAAGCTTGTCTATTTTCTCTCCTTTTTTTAGACGTGCGAGAGCTCCGTATTGCCAGAGAATAGGTGCAACATCTGATAATGTGCCTTTCAATCGGTTATGACGGTACATAAGAGCTTTTTTGCAAAGCTTCATGCGCTCATCAAATATTTTCCAGAACTTGTCTAAATCTTTTTCGGAAGAGCATGCAATATCGACAAGATTGACGGTTACAACACCCTGATTAAATCTGCCGTAAAATTTAGGTTTACCGTTTTCATCATGATATACTGTGAGGAAAGAACGGCATCCCATGCATGGATAGCAGTTTCCATCTTTCAAATCAAGCATGACTTTTTCGGAAATATAATCAGGAACCATTCGTTTGGCTGTGCATTTTGCAGCAAGTTCTGTGAGATACCAATATTTTGAGTTCTCTGATATATTATCTTCTTCAAGTACATAGAGAAGTTTCGGAAAAGCAGGCGTGATGTAAATGCCCTTTTCATTTTTTACACCCAGTATGCGTTGATTAAGAATTTCTTCTATTATCATGGCAAGATCTTTTTTGGTGCGTTCATCTTTTGCTTCATTAAGATACATAAATATTGTAACAAATGGAGCCTGTCCGTTAGTTGTCATAAGTGTTATGACCTGATACTGAATCATCTGGACACCTCGTTTTATTTCGTCTTTAACACGAATTTCAACGACTTTTTCAATCTGTTTCTCAGTGTAATTAAGACCGGCCGCTTCAAATTCAGATGTTACCTGTTTGAAATATTTTTTACGGCTTACATCTACAAAAGGTGCAAGGTGTGCCAGCGAGAAACTTTGTCCTCCATACTGTGAGCTTGCAATCTGCGCAATACTCTGTGTTGCAATATTGCAGGCGGTCGCAAAGCTTTTAGGAATGTCAATCATAGTCTCGCTTATCACGGTACCGTTTTGAAGCATGTCTTCAAGATTTACAAGACAGCAGTTATGCATGTGCTGGGCAAAGTAGTCCGAATCGTGGAAATGGATGATTCCCTGCTCGTGTGCTCTTACAATATCTTCCGGCAGCAGAAATCGTTTTGTAATATCTTTGCTTACCTCACCCGCCATATAATCACGCTGAACACTGTTTACAGTAGGATTTTTGTTGGAATTTTCCTGCATAACTTCTTCATTGTCACATTCGATAAGACTCAAAATCTGTTTGTCGGTCGAGTTGGATTTTCTGACAAGTGCCCTGTTATAGCGGTAGGTAATATATTTTCTTGCGAGTGCAAAGGCACGCTTGTTCATAATCTGGTCTTCAACTAAATCCTGGATTTCTTCAACATTCAGAGCTCTGTGCATATCCTCACAGATTTTTTCGACATTTGATGCTATTTCACATATCTGTTCTTCTGAAAGTCTCTCAATAGTAGGAACTTCGGTGTTTGCTTTACTGATAGCGGCAACAATTTTATCAGCATCAAATTCGTTTTCAGAGCCGCTTCTTTTAATGATTTTCATATAACTCCTGCTTTCTTCAATGGATTTTACATTATGATAATGCCACGGATTGCTTCATTGCTGTGCAATTTTTCAATCCTGCATCATCTTATTTATTTTTCTTAACTTTTGTATTTATATATCCAATCATCTCCTTTACAGATATTGAAGATTTATTTTTAGGGATGAAACGCATTGTCGGAAACGCATCGACTATACGTCTGCTTCCAAAGAATAAATGTCTTGTTTTAAGGATAGAATGACTTTTTTCGCGATATTGATTTAATTTGTCCTCTATAAGTCGGATTTTAGGTTCTTCAGTCACAGTTTCTCTAATAGAAGCAAGTTTTTCTCTGAGAGTATCTATTTTCTCACTCAGACCGATTTTAGCAAGAAAATCGTCTTTTAATGAACTAAGCTGCATTTCCTGAAGCTGTTGTTCAAGTTCCTGACGGAAAGAGTAGAGAGTTTCGAGCTGTTTCTTGAAATTTATTGTCTCGATAACCGTGTATGTCAAATCAATTGCAGATATAACGATAAGAACAGCAAGTATTTTCTGACCTGTACTCTCGGGGATAAGACTAATCAGCCATTTGGCAAAAGGCTCAAGCACATCAAATAAAAACAGTGTTAAGAAACCCCAGAACATTGAAGGGATAATTGCAATCCTGCCGTTTATGTTATATGGTGCGGTTGAATAATCCCACCATTTTGCATGAAATAATTTTTCAAGTACATATGAGGTGATATATTCGATTACGGTTGCAATAAGCATTCCTGCCACATACAGTAAAGATGGATACAGCGAGACAGGTCGTAAAAGTACATATACAAGAGTTGCACCTGTTCCGTAAAGAGGAAGCATCGGACCTACAAGAAAACCTCTGTTGACGGGCTTTTTTGTTCTGATGGAAACAAAAATACTTTCGTAAACCCAGCCTAAAATGCTGAAAACATAAAAATTCATCAGAATAAAATAAATAGAAAGACCCAATACCATATAAACCTCCAAAAAGTGATTTAGTAAACAATCGTATAATTGTTCTAAAGCGTTTTGATATAATGGTATCTTTTTTAGGGCAGTTAGTCAATAGGGACAGAATGGAACTAAAAATATAAAAAAATTAAAAAAAGTGCAATGAAAACAACTTGACAGCAGCTTTAAAAGTAAATATAATCAAATACATCTGGGGAGCTTAATGCTGAGAGGGATTTTATCCGACCCATATGACCTGATACAGTTAGTACTGTCGTAGGCAGATATTATTTATGTTGATTACGGTTTTTGTGTGATATACCGTTTGATATATATTTTTATAATTATGCATGGTCACTCCGGATTACGATTTTTATATCGGTTGCCCGGAGTTTTTATTTGGAAAAAATCTTCCCCTATACAACATATTTAAATGATGTTTGGGTCAAAAGGTATTTTGAGCTTTACATCATAGTAAATCACTACATAATTTAAGACAAATCGCTTGACGGAGGTAAAAAATGGAATACGCTACACAGATGGATGCCGCAAGAAAAGGCATTTATACAAAAGAACTTCTTGCAGTTGCGGAAGATGAAAAATTTGATAAGGATGAACTTATAAAACTTGTTGCAGAAGGAAAAGTAATAATTCCGGCAAACAAAAATCATAAATGTTTAAAGCCTAGCGGAATCGGAACAAAACTCAGAACAAAGATAAATGTCAATCTTGGAACATCAAGAGACTGGACTGATCTTGACATGGAGATGGAAAAAGTAAAAAGTGCAGTAGACATGGGTGCAGAAGCTATCATGGACTTGAGTTCATGCGGTGACACACAGGTGTTTAGACGCAAACTTACAAGTGAATGTCCTGCTGTTATCGGAACTGTTCCTATTTATGATGCAGTTGTATATTATAAAAAAGCACTTAAGGATATTACTGCAAAAGAATGGATTGATGTCGTGAGAATGCACGCTGAGGATGGTGTTGACTTTATGACTATTCATTGTGGAATAAACAAAGAGACTGCAAGAAAATTTAAGAGAAATAAAAGACTTATGAATATTGTTTCAAGAGGTGGTTCAATAATCTATGCATGGATGGAGATGACAGGAAATGAAAATCCATTCTATGAGTATTATGACGAAGTGCTTGACATATGCAGGCAGTATGATGTGACAATGAGCCTCGGTGACGCATGTCGTCCGGGATGTCTCAAAGATGCTACAGATGCAGCTCAGATTGAAGAACTTATTGCTCTTTCAGAACTTACAAACAGAGCATGGGAAAAGGACGTTCAGGTGATGATAGAAGGACCGGGACATATGCCGCTTAACCAGATAAAAGCAAATATGGAAGTACAGCAGGCAATGTGCAAGGGAGCACCGTTCTATGTACTTGGACCACTCGTAACGGATATTGCACCCGGATATGACCATATTACAGCAGCGATAGGCGGAGCGATAGCTGCAACATATGGAGCGTCTTTCCTCTGCTATGTAACACCTGCCGAGCATCTTAGACTTCCGGATGTAAATGACGTAAAAGAGGGAATAATTGCATCAAAGATAGCCGCACATGCAGCAGATATAGCTAAAGGTGTTCCGGGAGCAAGAGACTGGGATGACAACATGGGACAGGCGAGAAAGAATCTTGATTGGGAGAAGACGTTTGAGTATTCAATCGACCCTGAAAAGGCTAGAGCATATCGAGCATCAGCAAAACCGGAGAAAGAGGACACATGTTCAATGTGTGGAAACTTCTGTGCAGTAAAGAATATGAATAAGATACTTGACGGAGAAATAGTATCTATATTTGATGAATAATTTAATCTGATTTTTGTAAAATATTAATGTAACGCAGGCTGAGTTTTTGTTTTCAGTCTGCGTTTATTTGTATAAAACTAAGAAGGTTTTATCAGTATTTCGTCGGTATTTTTTAAAATTTCATCCCATTCATTTTTAGCAAAATCATCATATATTGCTACTGTTTTACAGCCTGCCTTTTTTGCGGAAAGAATAGAATATAGTGCATCTTCATATACGATTGTATTTTCGGGTTTAAATCCGAGAGAAGAGGCTACATTTACAAAAGTTTCAGGCACGGTTTTATCTGTCTCAAAATCCTGACATGAAAAAAGTTTGTCGAAATATTCTAGGATGTTAAGACGCTTAAAAGCTGCCTCGGCACATTGTACAGGTGATGCCGATAAAAGGATAATTGTCTCACCGTTTTCATGAAGCTTCTTCAACAATTCTGTCATTCCTGGTTTTGCCGGTATTTCATTTTTATATTTATTAAAAGAAAAATCATAAATCTCTTTGATTATCTCGTCTACTGTTTTATCAAGTCCAAGTTCTATAAAATATTTTGCGGCATTTTCAAGTGTGTATGCCTCTATAAGTTTATTTACATCATCGTCATGTGGTATATCATATGACTCAAGATAATCTGATGCTATGGTTGCCCACATAGGCATCGAATCAAGAATGGTTCCGTCCATATCAAAAATATGCAGCTTGTGGGTTGTGTTCATCGCTACCTCCTTGCAAAGTGTTCATAATTGCTTAAAATCAAGTTATAAAAGATTGATTTTAAGCATTTTTGTTTTGTACAATGTATTGCGATAAGTATTATTTATATTTATTTGATTATTTAATAACATCTTTCATAATTGAAACAAGTTCTCTTGTGGCTTCGCCGGGGTCACTTGCTCCAAAAAGTGCGGAGATTACGGCAACTCCGTCTATATCGGTTCCCTTAAGTTTTCTGACATTAGAATGGTCGATACCACCGATAGCAACGACAGGTATTGAAACACTGTTGCATATTTCTTTAAGTGTGCTAAGTTCGAGTGGTTTAGTATCTTTTTTGGTGTTTGTGCTAAAGACTGCACCTGCACCGATATAATCAGCACCGAGTTCTTCTGCTTTTTTTGCAAGTGTAACGCTTGGAGCTGTCATTCCGATAATTTTGTCGTCACCGAGAAGCTTTCTTGCTTCAACATAATCCATATCATTCTGACCAATATGAACACCGTCAACACCAGCTTCAATAACAGCATAAATATCGTCATCAATAACAACAGGAACATTATATTTTGCGGCAATCTCTTTGATGCATATCGCTTCTTTTACGAGTTCGTCGTGTGGCATGTTTTTTTCACGGATTTGCAAAAAGGTGGCACCATTTTTAAGAACGTCATCTACCTGCTGTTCAAGGGTTTGTGTGCCAGTCCAATGTCTGTCTGTTATAGCATATACAAGCATGCTTTCTTTATTTAATTTCATTTATATATCCTCATTTCTTATTTAATGTACTTCTGATATTCTCTTAAAACGAATCTTTTCGGCTGGATTTCCGATATACGGCTTCCTTTTTATCATTTTTAACGAAGTCTGTTACATTCATAATGCTCATGTGTTTCAAGACAATTCAAAATTGTTTCGAAATGCTGTTCCTTGCTGCCTTCATCGAGAACAAGGTCAAGAGTAACGGCAATGTTGTTAAGCATTGTATCATTAAGATATGGTTCAAGACTTGAAAAAATATGGCGTTTATCATGATAATTTTCGGCATCAAGAAAAATCATAAGTCCCTTTGCTGCCAATTGTTTATCTGAAATTTTTCCCGAAAGTTTTCTTTCGACCTGACCCGATAAAAGTGCATCAGTGATTTCTTCGTCTGATACTGTTATGGCTTCTTCTGGATGTATGGTGTTTGTAACGGCAGCTGATTTTTCAGATTGTACGATGTCCGGTTCTGCAGCTGTGCCTGCTTGATGAATTGATTTTTGTTCAATATTTGATTTTGCAAGTGGTTCGGTAGATTGCATAGAATTTGACATACAGTTTGCAGCCTCTGTATTTTGGCGGTCATCTAATATAATTCTTTCAAACCTATATTCCTGCGCTGCGTCGGGATATTTTTCTTTATCAAGCTTTTCGAGAAACGTTGAAAGTGGTCTTACCCAGATTTTAAAAGGGGCGTACATTGCCTGATATACAACCATTGGCGTATTGTCCTCACTGTTTTCAGCCAATGCTCTTACCTGATATAGCTGTCCTTTAAAATGTTTGTAAAATTCTCCGGCATTTACGGTTTTCTGCGTCATAAAAACACGACCTTTCAAAATAATAGTATGATATATGTATCAGAAATTGTGTTAGATTTAGTTTCATATATCATAAAGTACAGATGTTTGAAACAAAAGGTATTTTGCCTCTTGCATCATGCATATAGTCTAACACAAAATCATATATGTTGCTAAAAAAATATCACTGTAAAAAATAAAATTTTTGTCTAGTTTTTATAATAATGACAAAAAATGACGAAAATTTAATTTCTATTATAAAGAATATACAGAAAATGAAATACATTTTTGTAAAAAAAACATATAGAAACAGATAGTACAAAAAAATATAATTTATATGTGTAAAAAATGATTGACAATTTTATATAAAGAATATAATATAGATGTTAGGAACATCTGTTCGTAAAAGGAGGATTTAAAAATGGCAAAACCAAATATTGATGAGAACAAGTTAAAAGCATTAGAATCTGCTATGGCACAGATAGAGAGAAATTATGGAAAAGGCGCAGTTATGAAGCTTGGAGATAATACACATCTCAATGTGGAAACAGTGCCATCAGGTTCACTTTCTCTTGACATTGCTCTTGGAGTCGGAGGTGTTCCAAAGGGAAGAGTTGTTGAAGTATATGGACCGGAGTCAGGAGGAAAGACTACAGTAGCACTTCATATGGTGGCAGAGGTACAAAAAAGAGGAGGCATTGCAGGATTTATAGATGCAGAGCATGCCCTTGATCCGGTATATGCAAAAAAGATTGGTGTAGATATTGACAATTTATATATATCACAGCCTGACACAGGCGAGCAGGCACTTGAGATTACAGAGACTATGGTTCGTTCAGGAGCCATAGATATAGTTATCGTGGATTCGGTTGCAGCTCTTGTTCCAAAGGCTGAGATTGAAGGTGATATGGGTGACAGTCATGTGGGACTTCAGGCGAGACTTATGTCTCAGGCACTTAGAAAACTTACAGCGATTATAGGAAAGACAAGCTGTACAGTTATCTTTATCAACCAGCTTCGTGAAAAAGTAGGTGTTATGTTTGGAAATCCTGAGACTACAACAGGTGGTCGTGCACTTAAATATTATTCATCTATCAGACTTGAGGTAAGACGTGGTGAGCAGATAAAGAAAGACGGCGAAGCTATCGGAAACCGTACACGCATAAAAGTTGTGAAAAATAAGGTTGCACCACCATTCCGTGAAGCGGAAGTCGATATTATATACGGAGAGGGTATATCAAGAGAGGGAGATATTCTTGACCTTGCCGCCAAAGAAGATATAGTAAACAAGAGCGGTGCGTGGTATGCATACGACGGAAACAAGATTGGTCAGGGAAGAGAAAATGCAAAGACATATCTAAAAGAACATCCTGATATTATGGCGGAGATTGAGCAGAAAGTAAGGGAAAAGTTTTCAAAAGAAATCAAATCGGATGAAGAAGAAAGTGTATTTGCTGATGAGACAGAAAGTACAGAAACACCGACAGACAGTATTATTGAAGAGAAAGAAAATTAAAATTTATCATGGCAGCAAGTGAAGAGAAAAATGATGAGTTATTAAAAGCAAAAAAGAGAGCCATGCTTATATTACAGCATAATGACAGGACGGAGTGGGAACTTACAGATAAACTGTCAAAAGCGGGTTTTAGTGATGAGGCTGTAAACGAAGCTGTAGAGTATGTCAGAAGTTTTCATTATATTGATGACGAGAGATATGCAAAAAGGTTTGTTGAAATATATCATGAAAGCAGAAGTATAAAGAGACTGAGACAGGATCTTTATAAGAGGCATGTTTCAGAACAATATATAGAGCTGGCACTTGAAAATATAGATTATGATGACAGTGCGGCACTCAAAAGACAATTTGAAAAGCTTGGGCTTGACGCAGAAAAAGCTTCGGAACTTTCATATGAAGAAAGCCGGAAGCTTGTAGCAAAACTTTATAGAAAAGGCTTCTCAGTGGGAAGTATTAAAGATATGCTGTCCGACTTGAAATCCAAATAAAATTGCCAAATAAATTTAAAAAAAAAGTCTTGACAAGCGCATACTTACTTATTATACTGAGTGAGTGTGCGTTTTTGCATACATTAACTTTTTGACTATAAACATAGGAGGTGAAATTAATGCCAACATTTAACCAGTTAGTAAGAAAGGGAAGAAAGGCCTCAACAAAGAAGTCTAATTCTCCTGCACTTCAGTACACTTACAATTCTTTGAACAAGAAAACAGTAGCACAGAGCTCTCCACAGAAGAGAGGTGTTTGTACTGCAGTTCGTACTGCTACACCTAAGAAACCTAACTCAGCTCTTAGAAAAACAGCCAGAGTTCGTCTCTCAAACGGTATCGAAGTAACTAGCTATATCCCAGGTGAAGGACACAACCTTCAGGAGCATAGTGTAGTTCTTATCCGTGGTGGTAGAGTAAAGGATTTACCTGGTACAAGATACCATATCGTTCGTGGTACACTTGATACAGCAGGTGTTGCAAACAGAAAGCAGGGTCGTTCTAAGTATGGAGCAAAGAGACCTAAGAAGTAAGATTCACTAATTTGGAGAAGTGCCGGATTAATTTCACATAATTAACCTGGTGCGGACACTTAGAAATTGTGAGTACCGATGAATTAATGATAGTGATACGAAAATGCAGTGTCGGCTGTTAGTATTACTAAATAATGTTAAGGAGGGAAGTAACGTGCCACGTAAAGGACATATACAGAAAAGAGACGTGTTAGCAGATCCAGTTTACAAGAACAAAGTTGTTACTAAGCTTGTAAACAACATCATGTTAGATGGTAAAAAGGGTGTTGCTCAGAAAATCGTTTATGGTGCATTTGATGAAGTTGCAGAGAAGTCTGGTAAGGACGCTATTGAAGTATTCGAGGAGGCTATGAACAATATTATGCCACAGCTCGAGGTTAAGGCTAGACGTATCGGTGGTGCAACATATCAGGTACCTATTGAAGTTAGACCTGACAGAAGACAGGCTTTAGCTCTTCGTTGGCTTACACTCTACTCTCGTAAGAGAAGTGAGAAAACAATGAAAGAAAGACTTGCTAACGAGATTTTAGATGCTTCTAACAATACAGGCGCATCTGTAAAGAAGAAAGAAGACATGCATAAGATGGCTGAAGCTAATAAGGCTTTTGCACATTATCGTTGGTAAGGAGGTAAAGAGTCTTGGCTGGAAGAGAATATCCACTTGATAGAACTAGAAATATCGGTATCATGGCTCATATCGATGCCGGTAAGACTACATTAACAGAGCGTATCTTATATTACACAGGTGTAAATTATAAGATCGGTGAGACACATGATGGTGCCTCAACAATGGACTGGATGGAGCAGGAAAAAGAAAGAGGTATCACAATTACTTCAGCTGCTACAACATGTCATTGGACACTTGAAGATCATCATAAGAAGAAACCGGGTGCTTTAGAGCATCGTATCAACATCATTGATACACCGGGTCACGTAGACTTCACAGTTGAGGTTGAGCGTTCACTCCGTGTACTTGATGGTGCTGTAGGTGTATTTGATGCTAAGGCCGGTGTTGAGCCTCAGTCAGAAAATGTATGGCGTCAGGCTGACACATACAATGTACCTCGTATGGCATTCATCAACAAGATGGATAAAATGGGTGCAGATTTCTTCATGTCTGTACAGACAATTATTGATCGTCTTGGAAAAAATGCTATCCCTGTTCAGATTCCAATCGGTAAGGAAGACAGCTTTATCGGACTTATCGACCTTTTTGAAATGGATGCATATTACTATAAAAATGATGAGGGAACAGATATTGAGATTACTACAATACCTGATGACCTCAAAGATCTCGCTGATGAATGGCACAACAACCTTATCGAGAAAGTTTGCGAGTTAGATGATGACTTGTTAGAGAAATATCTTGAAGGTGAAGAGCCAACAATCGACGAGTTAAAGAAAGCACTTCGTAAAGGAACAATCGCTTGTGAAGCAGTACCTGTATATTGTGGTTCTGCATATAAGAACAAGGGTGTTCAGAAGTTACTTGATGGCGTAGTTGAATTCATGCCTGCACCAACAGATATTCCTGATATTACAGGTACAGACGAAGAAGGTAACGAAGTTGTTCGTAAATCTTCTGATGACGAGCCATTTGCAGCACTTGCATTCAAGATTATGACTGACCCATTCGTTGGAAAGCTTGCATTCTTCCGTGTTTATTCAGGAACATTAAACTCAGGTTCATATGTTCTTAATGCAACAAAGCAGAAGAAAGAGCGTGTAGGTCGTATCGTGCAGATGCATGCTAACAGCCGTAGCGAAATCGACAAAGTTTACTCTGGTGATATCGCAGCAGCAGTAGGATTTAAGATTACAACAACAGGTGATACAATCTGTGATGAGCAGCATCCTGTTATTCTTGAATCTATGGAATTCCCTGAGCCTGTTATCGAGCTCGCTATTGAGCCTAAGACAAAGAATGATCAGGGTAAGATGGGTGAAGCTTTAGCAAAACTTGCTGAAGAAGATCCAACATTTAAAGCTCATACAGATCAGGAGACTGGTCAGACAATTATCGCAGGTATGGGTGAGCTTCATCTTGAAGTTATCGTAGACAGACTTCTTCGTGAGTTCAATGTAGAAGCTAATGTAGGTGCTCCACAGGTTGCATACAAAGAGACATTTACAACTGCTGTTGATATTGACAGTAAATATGCTAAACAGTCAGGTGGACGTGGTCAGTACGGACATTGTAAAGTTAAGTTTGAGCCTATGGATCCTAACGGTGAGGAACCATTCAAGTTTGAATCAACAGTAGTCGGTGGTGCTATTCCTAAGGAATACATTCCAGCTGTTGGTGAAGGTATCGAGGAAGCAGCTCAGGCTGGTATCCTTGGTGGATTCCCTGTACTTGGTGTACATGCTACTGTATGGGATGGTTCATACCATGAAGTCGATTCATCAGAAATGGCATTCCATATTGCCGGTTCTATGGCATTCAAAGATGCTATGAAGAAAGGTAACGCAGTATTACTTGAGCCTATCATGAAGGTTGAAGTTACAATGCCTGAGGAATACATGGGTGATGTTATCGGAAGTCTTAACGCTAAGCGTGGACAGATTGAAGGAATGGATGACATCGGAGGCGGAAAGATTGTTAGAGCTTTCGTTCCACTTGCTGAGATGTTCGGATATTCTACAGAACTTCGTTCTACAACACAGGGACGTGGTAACTACTCAATGTTCTTTGAGAAGTATCAGCAGTGTCCAAAGAATGTTCAGGACAAAGTTCTTGCAGGTAAGAATGCAGAGTAATTCTTAAAAATATAAAATTTATCATGGAAAAGATTTTTGGAATAATGAATTTTAAGGGTCTTTTCCATGTAAAAGTCTTTAAAAAGACTTGAAAAATAGATGTATTTGCAATATAATACTTTTCATAGTGTTATAAAAACGCGAAAATCGAAAAATGAAAATTAGTTAGGCAAAGCCTATGAATTTAAGGAGGATAATTAAAAATGGCTAAAGAAAAGTTTGAAAGAACTAAACCTCATTGCAACATTGGTACTATCGGTCACGTAGATCATGGTAAAACAACACTTACAGCTGCTATCACAAAGACACTTGCAGCTAGAGTTGCTGGTAACGCAGCAGTAGATTTCGAGAACATCGATAAGGCTCCAGAAGAGAGAGAAAGAGGTATCACAATCTCTACAGCTCACGTTGAGTATGAAACAGAGAAGAGACATTACGCTCACGTTGACTGCCCAGGCCATGCTGATTATGTAAAGAACATGATTACAGGTGCTGCTCAGATGGACGGTGCTATCCTTGTAGTTGCTGCTACTGACGGTGTTATGGCTCAGACAAAAGAGCATATCTTACTTTCTCGTCAGGTTAACGTTCCTTATATCGTAGTATTCCTTAACAAGTGCGATATGGTTGACGATCCTGAGCTTATCGAATTAGTAGAGATGGAAGTTACAGAAGCTCTTGAAGAGTACGGTTTTGAAGATTGTCCAATCATCAAAGGTTCAGCTCTTAAAGCTCTTGAAGATCCTAACAGCGAGTGGGGAGACAAGATTATGGAACTCATGGACACAGTTGATGAGTACATTCCAAACCCAGAGCGTGATACAGATAAGCCATTCCTTATGCCAGTAGAGGATGTATTCACAATCACAGGTCGTGGTACAGTTGCTACAGGTAGAGTAGAGCGTGGTACACTTCACCTCAATGACGAACTTGAAATCCTTGGTGTTAAGGAAGAAGTTAGTAAGACAGTTGTAACTGGTATCGAAATGTTCCGTAAGATGCTTGATGAGGCACAGGCTGGTGATAACATCGGTGCTCTTCTTCGTGGTATCAACAGAGACCAGATCGTTCGTGGACAGGTTCTTGCTAAGCCAGGTACAGTAACATGCCATAAGAAATTTACAGCTCAGGTTTACGTTCTTACAAAGGACGAAGGTGGACGTCATACTCCATTCTTCAACAACTATCATCCACATCTCTACTTTAGAACAACAGACGTAACAGGTGTTTGTGAGTTACCAGCTGGTACAGAAATGTGCATTCCTGGTGATAACGTAGAAATGACAATCGAGCTTATCCATCCAGTAGCTATGGAGCAGGGTCTTACCTTCGCTATCCGTGAAGGTGGACGTACAGTAGGTTCTGGTAAGGTTGCTACAATCATTGAGTAATTTATAGTGATTTGATTGTATATTAAAATAAATAGTAATTTATTCCGCAATCCTTGAAAAATCGGGGGTTGCGGTTTCTTTTTGTATGAAAAGAAAGTTCGAACAAAAGATAAAGCCACTTACCCTTTGTGCTATGGTAAATGACTTGCATTTCTAGAAAAAATTAGCAAAATAATAGGGAGTCCGCTCGTGACTCCCTTTACTTAATTACAATAAGTTTCTCGGCACTCGTCCGAAGAAAAATTGTAATAATATTTTATGTGAAAAAAGAAAAAATATGTATTAGCAAAATAAAAGGGAACTCACTCGTAGCTCCCTCATTGAAATACTATATTAGTGTCCCACTCGTGAACACCTCTCTTGTACTTTTATATTAGCACGAAAATACTAACTTGTCTACTTATCTTTTGAAGATTTGTCTAAAAAATCTGTTAACTCCTGTATATTTGCAAAATGGTAGGTTTCAAGTAATTTTTTAAAATCATCTATTTGTTGCTGTTTGGATGCTAAAGTAGTTTGGATGTTAGAACGAGTTTCCTTTAATTTTGTGATGTATTGTAATTTGTCATTATACATATTTTGTAAAGTTTGATAATAATGGTTTACATCAAGTGAAAGAGAGAGGGATTTGTCCACCAAACGCATTTCATCAGAGGTTAGGTCTGTAATGTAATCACCAAGTCTGGCTTTACTTACACAAGTAATGTTTCCTAGCAGAACATTTCCATCAAGTATCAATTTGCCAGAAGTATCTGTTTGTGCTGTAATAGGTACAACAATAGGGAGAGTTGAAGATGTGTGTGTAATAGGAGCAACTAATGTATTGGGAGAAGTCTTATTAGCAGAATTATATTGTAGAATTACACAAGGACGTTCTTTACATTCTTCACTTCCGACACCAATACCTAAATTGCAACGGTATACTTGCCCTCGATATATAATGCGATTTTTGGCAGAGGGTGCGATAGCATTTAGATATAATTTATTCTTGAGCCATTCAAGGTATTGTTGTGTTTTTGTAAGGTCAATATTCATACTAATCTCCTTCGTATTGTTTTAAACAAATTTTTAAGTAAAGTCTATGCTAATCAGATATATTTGTCAATCGGAACATTAAATAATGAACACAGATGGTTTAATGCTAAGGACAGCAGACTTTTAACAGGTTTGCTGTCCTTTTTTGGGGGGGTAAGAAAAAAATTATTTATAATAATTTGAAAAAAGTGAGGGATTTTTACCATAATATGCCAATAGTAATATGAAGGCCTTAAAAAATACAATAAAGGAGTGGTCAGAGTGGAAGTAGAAAGAAGGGAAGAAAAAGAAATGCTTCGTTTGCTTGACAATGATGCTTCAAAAGCAATGGAAAAGATTATCAACAGATATGGAAGTGCGGTCAAAACCATATGCCGTTCAATACTTCTTGAATATTCAAATGAGGATATAGAAGAGACAGTTTCTGATGCTTTTGTGGCACTGTGGATGGCAAGGCATAAGATTGAGGTAACAAATGAATGTGGCATTAAAGAGTATCTGTATGGAATAACGAGAAGAACAGCGTTAAACCGGCGCAGAAAGCTTACAAAAACCAGATTAGGTTTAACAAATGAAGAAATAAGTGATATTGATGCATCAGGAAGACTTGTTGCCGGCAATGATGTAGAAAAAGAAGTAATAAGTAAAAGTGAGTATATATTACTGCATCAACTTATAGAAGAAATGAAAAGTCCGGACAATGAAATATTTTCATTCAGATATTTTGAGGGATACAGTATAAAGGAAATTGCTGAGAGGATGGGACTTAAAGCAAAAACAGTTGAGAACAGACTATGCAGAGGACGGGTGAGATTAAGAAATCAGTTGATACATTGTGGCGTAGAGATGGGAGGCTGAAAGTTATGAAAAATATAGACGAAATGTTGAACGAAATAGGGGAAAATAAGGAAATAAAAGAAGGTGGGAATATGATGACAAGTGAAGAAAAACAGCGTATATTAACAAGGACAATGGAAAAAATAGGAAGAATAGAAGCAGAAAGTAATATAGCTGCTGCAGATGGTAACATAAAGGTAAAATTTATGTCACGAAGATTTACAAGGGCTGCTGCTGCGGCTTTAGGAGTGACTCTGCTCGTGGGCGGAACGGCAGCAGCTACATTAAAACTTAATCCTGCGATAAGCAGTTATTTTGGAATAAATGGCGGTACACAGGAAAAGCAGGCGGCTGAAATGGTTTCAGATGCACAGGCAACAGCAAAGAGCGGCGATGTAGAGGTTTCTATGGGACAGGTCATGGCTGATGAATCAGGATTTTATGCGGTAATTGATGTGAAAGGACTTAAAAAGAGTAGCGAAAAACTCTTTTTCAATAATTATGATTTTTCAGTCAAAAATCATAAGATAGACGAAGGAGGCATCAATTTAGGGGTGTGTAAAAACTGGTTTGAGGGAGATACTGCAAAATTTTTAATATCAGTATCATATGATGATGATTGGAAAAAAGGAGAAAGCCTGTCAGGAAAAGAGGTGACATTCACATTGAAAGATATAGGATATTATGATTATGACAATGACTGTGAATTTATAACAATATGTAAAGGTGAGTGGAAATTAAAGTGGAAACTTGAGGTCAATAGTAAATCCATTGTAAAAAATATAAATGTTCCTATGAACTTAAACTGTTCTGATGTTGTATGGAATAAGTTTGAACTCACACCGTTATCTTTAACAACTTATTTTAAAATAGAAAAATACAGGGAATTTGAGGGAACTAAAGAGGAGTACGAAAGACAGGTGGAAGGAAAAGACAGACTTGTTGTAAAATATCTTGACGGAAGAAAAATAGACAGCAGATTTGTAGGGGATGGTGCTGAACCGGATTATCATGTTTTAGAGTCAAATGGTTATTATAAGATTGATTTCAAAGAGATCGTTGATCTTGACAAGGTTGAGAGTGTTTCGTTTAATGGACATGAGTTCATACTTAAAGAAAACAAAAATGAGCCGTCTTACAAGAGATTTACAACTAATGCGAACTTTACATTGGATGTGCTTTCTGACACAGCAAAGTATCTTAAAACTGAGGAAAAAGATGGAGCATACAATAAAGATATAGGCTGTAGACAGGATATGGTTACATTCTATGGCGAAAAAGACGGCATTAAGCAGGAACTGTTTACTATCTACAGATTACATACAACTGATCTGACGCAGATAGAGGACAATATGGCTGGCATGGAGCGTGTTGGATTCAGTGATTGTAAGAGAGGTGGATGTACTTATATGATAAAGTATAATGAAGTTAAAGATAAGAAAGCTATTGAGACATTTTCTGATATTATCAATAATCAGCTTCCATATATTCTTGCAGGATTTGAGTATATTGATTAGAGTATCATTGATAACTTCAAAATCTTAAACAAATCTTAAAGATTTAACTGCTTTTATCTTAATATTTTTTTTGAGATAATATGAGCTGTACCGGGAAGATGGAAGTTGTAGTAAGCTGCGGTACGGCTCACAAATATGTATGCCAAAAATTTAAAATTATTTTGCAAAATAAAAATTCAGACAAAATTTCATACATAAGGATGGAGAGAGAGATGTACAATATAGTAATTTGTGATGATGAGAAAGACATAGTAGAAGCCATAGCGATATATTTAAACAGCCAGGGATATAATGTTTTAAAAGCGTATAATGGTAAAGAGGCAGTGGAGATTGTCGGGAGTGAGAAAGTTCATCTCGTGGTTATGGACATTATGATGCCTGTTATGGATGGAATATCTGCAATGAGCAAGATAAGGGAAAATTCAAATGTTCCGGTTATTCTTCTTACAGCAAAAAGTGAGGATACAGACAAGATACTGGGTCTTAATGTTGGAGCAGATGACTATATTACAAAACCGTTTAATCCGGTAGAGCTTATTGCAAGAGTTAAGGCTCAGCTCAGAAGATATATGACATTGGGTGGTGGAGAGAAAGCAGACGAGAATTCAAAGTATATTCTTAGAGGGCTTGAACTTGACGATGTTGCAAAGCAGGTGTTTGTGGACGGAGAGGAAAAAGACCTTACACCTACGGAATTTGAGATATTGAAATTATTCCTGAAACAACCCGGAAAAGTAATTTCACCGAAGGAAATATACAGGCAGGTGTGGAAAGACACTCCTATGGGAAGTGAGGGAACTGTTGCGGTACATATCAGACATTTGAGGGAAAAAATAGAGATAAATCCTTCAGAGCCAAGATATTTAAAAGTAGTTTGGGGACAAGGTTATAAGTGTGAAAAATAAATAACCGGGCGATTTGATTTTAATGAAAGGTGGGAGTAAATTATGAAAGGTATTGAAAGAAGAAAAGAAAGCAGCAGTAAAAGAAAGCTGACAGTTGTTTTTAACATAATTCAGGCTGTATCATTATCAGTGTTTTTAGTAATGGGTATGATTCTTACTGTAGCCGCCGGTAAATATGGTGCAGGTAAGAGTGGAGTGCAGGCTGAAATAAAAAGCAGAATACGTGCAATGAATAAAGGGGCAGCAATATACGCAAAACTTGCATTAAATGAGAACGCATATAAAGATGTAGTATTTGAAAGTCGTTTAGGAGCAATATCAAAGCTTAAAAAAGAATATGTTAATAATAGTAACTCAAACTATATGTTTATATTTGAACCGGATTGTGTAGATCGAGATATAAAAAGTGGTGACAATGGTTCGGAAATGATAGGAAACGGCAATTATAAAGTGTCTACAGAGGGGAAAGGTTGTTATTTTGATAACGTTAATAATACGAGTTTTAGATTTAATAAGAAAAAATTATATAATGATGCTGTCAAACAATATTTGTCGGGTACCGGATATATCGGAAACAAAGAGAAAACTGCGTTTTCTATTTTAAAGAAGATTTATCCGTATCAGAGAATGAATTTGGATTTTTATTCTACTGAGGGAGAAATGGTTTGTTCTGTTACATTTGATGAAACTTATGCGGAAAGAAAAATAAAAGAATTATCATCAAAAAAGATAGACGGCATAAAGGTTGACAGACAAAGATTTTTGTGGGAAGAAGCAACTTTTAGTTTTGACGTGGATTCCAGCAGGGTAAGTCCGTTTACAGGAGAATTTAGAAAAGGGGTATTAGAGACTTGCGATGGAGCTGAATTGTTAAAAGGTAACGTAATGATTGCCGTACATAGTTTTGAGGAGCAGGGTGACAACTGTTATGTAAATACAACACAGTATTTAAAAAGGGAATATAACTATACAATTACCGGAATGTTAAGCAATAAGTTAAGTTCAAATGATGATTTCTATTATTTGTGCTGGTATGAAAGCCATGAAAAAAGTTTAACAATTATGACTTACACATCAGGAATACTGCTTATTATTTCTACAATTGCAATTGCTGTGATGGCAAAGTCATCAAGAAATGAAAGTGGAAAGGTTAAACGAATTTACAGAATACCGACTGATATTGTAATTGTGCTTATTGGAATAGTAATGAGTATGATGCTTTTTGTATTAGCCAATATATGCAAGAGAGATATAAAACAATTGATACGGTATGGATTTACAAATCTTATAACAGCAGGAATTTTAACGGGAGTTGTTGCAGGAATTTTTATTACAATATTCTATACAAGTTTTTGTGCACAGATAAAAGACAGAGCTGTTATAAATAATATGTTTATAAAAAAATTGTTTACGCGTGTGGCAAAGAACATAAAATCACTTTTGACAATGGTAAAGACAAGTATACTGGTATTCACGGTATATTGGGCAGCCGGTGTTATTGAATGTATTCTGGCAGTTTTTGGTGGTTCAGAAGCAGCGTTTTTCACTGTGATTATTGCTAAAATTCTTGGAACAGTCATAATTGCAAGGGTATTAAGAGATGTATCAAAACTTCATGCGGGCATAAAACAAATGGCAGAAGGTGATGTTAAAGGAAAAATAAAAACAGAAAATATGCTTGCACCAATAAGAAAAGAAGCTGAGAATCTTAATAATATAGGTGAGGGTATGAAGAAAGCAGTAGATGCCCGTATTAAGAGTGAGCGAATGAGAACAGAGCTTATAACAAATGTATCGCATGATATTAAAACACCTGTTACGGCAATTATAAGTTATGTAGACCTTTTAAAGAAAGAGGATTTGAAAAATCAAAATGCGGCAGGTTATGTAGAGGTACTTGACAGGCAGTCACAGCGTTTAAAGAGCCTTATATATGATTTGCTTGATTTGTCGAAAGCTTCAACGGGAAATGTGGAAGTGAATATGTCAGAACTTGATTTGCCGGTTTTTATCGAGCAGAGTCTCGGTGAGTATATACCGAAGATGGAAAAAAGAAATCTCAAACCGGTTGTCAATTTTAAAATTGATGACAGGGATAAAAATGAACTTAAAGTTATGGCAGACGGCAGACACCTGTCAAGAGTTTTTGACAACATATTCCAGAATATATGTAAATATGCCATGGAAAATACAAGGGTTTATATAGATGTGGAGCTTATTTTAGGAAAGGCTGAAGATAGCAGCACATACGAAGCAAAAAATAAAGTATGCATATCAGTGAAAAATATGTCAGAACAGTCATTAAATATCTCAGGTGAGGAATTGATAGAAAGGTTTGTAAGAGGTGATGTATCAAGAAATACAGAGGGAAGCGGACTGGGTCTTTCAATAGCACAGAGCCTTATGAAACTTCAAAACGGAAATCTCGATGTAATTATAGATGGTGATTTATTTAAGATTATACTGACATTAGATGAAGCATTATACATTTAAAATAAAAAATTGCGGCAGTTATCCGTAATGTCATATGACATTACGGATAACTGCCGCATTTTTTATTATGTTATAGGAAACTCTTTGTTATCAGGCGTGTAAGTTTCTTGTAAGATTTCTGATTTATACTTATATACAAAGATGTTATAGTTGTCGTTTAAAGAAAGGAAAAATGCTTATGAAAAAAATAATGTGTATTTGTTTTTTGGTGATAATAATATTTACAGGTTGCAAAAAAAATAATGGTTTTACGAGTTCGGAAAAAAGTATGAAAATGACAGAAGAAAATTTAAACAATAATATAGAAACTGCATTGCAGTTATACAATGGAGAAAAATATATAGCTGATTATGAGATTGAAAATAAGTTGAAAGAAGAAAAAAAACAAAAGAATCATATTGTATGGTGTGTGCCAACGCTAAGTGCAGATACAGATGTTATAAGCAGTGAAAAATTAAAGAAAATAAATGATTATCTTTCACATAAATATAATTGTTATATGGATATTTTATATGTAACTGATGATGCAGAGGGAAGTTATAATAAGGGCATTTTGAGCTATCTGGATAGAAAATATGCGGACGTATTTTTTAGTGGTTTTACATATGATGAGAATGATTACAATGCATATGAAAACTTAATTAAAAATAATTATGCATATGATATGGCTGATGATTTAAAACAACAGAAAAATGCATCACTGTATAGTGCGTTTAATGAAAATGAATGGGTAGGAATGGAAAAAGACGGACATGTTTTTGCAATTCCAAACCAGAACTTTTTACCGCACAGATGTTATGCTGCATTTAAAAAAGATAAATTTACAAAATCAGAAATCAAAAATTTACCTAATAATATTGAAGATACATTAAGCTGTATAGAAACAAAAAATATAGGTAAAAATCAGCTGCTATGGGATATTTCTTATTATGATATATTAAATTCTGTTGGCTTATGTGAAATGGGAGGATTATTATACAGCCATACGGATGGAAATGTAAAAACGTCATTTGATGATGAAAGGTTAAAAAGTATTATAAAGTCATTGAACAATTTATATAACAAAAACATAATAAGCGGAAATATTTCACTGGATGATGATGAGGTGGAAATACTCACCGGTATAAATCAAAAAAGTACAAATATTGCTTTTTTTGTTGACGATGCTACAGCAGAAAACTTAAAAAATGATTATTATGTTAAATCATTCAAATATTATTATAAAACGTATGATTATTCAAATACAATGATAAATGCAAAATCAGATAAACATAGTGAAAGTATGTTTGTTATAGATAAGGTTTTAAATGACAAAAATGTAGCAGTTTTGTTGGTAAACGGAGTGAAAAATAAAGATTTTAAACTAATTGACGGATATGCATATGATACTGATGGAAATGAAATGCCGTCAAACTATATAAGAACGGTTTTTGGTGTATCAGATAATGCATATAATGCAAAGTCATCTGATTTTGGAAAAAATGTTTGTCAGAGCAAAAAAGATTATTTTAATTCAGATGAATGTAATATTTCGATTATTAATGGTTACAAATATAATTATAAAAAAAATTCAAATTTTGAAGAGGCATATCTTAATATAGATAAGTTATGTAAAAGTAATAATTTCGAAGAAGATTATAAAAAATTAACTACTCAAAGTAGAAAAAAAGAAAAGAAAGAACAGAAAGTTGAAATTAAAAATGTTAAAAAATTTTTATCTTTTAAAGGAATATAGATGAAAAACTTAGATTAAAATAAAAAATATAGGAGTTAGTGAAAATGAGCACAAAGAAATATATAAAATTTAATAAAAAATATATTTTTTCATTGCTTACAATAATTGTTTGTATATTTGTATTATTTGCAATGTATAAAAAATATTATAAAGCTGGTAATAGAATATTGCCGGTACAGTATTCTCAGAATATAGGATATTGGTTTAATGAAAAGGGTGCTTTTAAATCAGAAGGAATATTAACATATTTCTATTCGGCGGAAGATGGAAAAAGATATATAGCCTGTAATAGAAATGGTTGTAACCATGATACAAAAGAATGTCCTGCATATGGTAGCAATACAGCGATAACATATGATAACACAGGTATATATTATGTGAGCATAGGAGAAGGGGAGGGACCATTTCAGGCAACATTGTATCATGTAGATATTGATGGAGACAATAAAGAAAAAATACATGATTTTAAAAGCATGGAAATAATTACGGATGCAGTGTATATAGACAATAAATTATACATAGCGTATCAAAATACTCTTGATAAAAATGGTAACACAATGGATGAAAATGAAGTGGGGATTTTGGAATATGATATAAGAACCAAAAGAGAAAGGCATATATTTAATATTAAAAAAAATAATGCATATATATCATCAATTAATGTAAATAAAGGAAAGTTGTTTATATTATGTGCTTATTCAGATATGACGTATGATGAAGCTGTAAAATATAAAAATAATAAGAAGTTTATTGATAGTAAAAGTAAATATTTATTACTGAGAGTTGATTTACAAAACTTGAGAGAAAAAGTGATAGCAAAAAAGATATTTTATTTAACTAATATTCCAATTGTAGGAAATTATATTATTTATGCAAAAGACAATGGAACATATGCGTATAACATGGATAAAGAAAATAGTAAAATGATTTCGCATAAAATATGTGAAGTTTTAGAGAATATTAGCACAAACAACGAAGTTATTATTTTTAATACTAATGAATCAGGGAAAAGGGAATATGTGTGTTATAATAAATATTTAAAGAAAAAAAGAAAAGTTGAAAGTGAAAAATATTGTGTAGGATTTTCAGAAAAATATGTTTATTTGTATGATAAAAATGCAAATCTTTTATATGAAAAAACTAATGACTTTTTAGCAGGGAAGAATGAGGTAAGAAAATTTAAATGATAAAAAAAGGTTTTTTGGGGGCTGAAATTAAAAAGTTAATTATTGAAATTAAAAAAGTGTCTATAGTTATAGCTATGATAGTATTATATGTTATTATTTTTATTGGAAAATTTTATATAGGTGATTCTGAAAATTATAGCATGAAAGAATATAATAATGCCGTGCAAGATTATGAATCAGGTAAATTAAAAGAAATTGAGATGGAACATATAAGTGCAAATCCTGTTGAAAGTAAACTTAAATATACAAAAGATATAAATAGGGAAAATAAACTTTTTAAAGATTTGTTAACAGAAATTAAGCAGTGTCATAATTATAGAAATAATGTTGAAAATATAGGGAAAAACTCTGTGTTTGGAGAAAATAATGAATATATTCAGAAGAGAAATTATATTCTAAAGAAAAGTTATACTAAGTTAAAAAATAAAAAGGTTATATTTGCAGGTACAAGTGCTATAAGAACTATATTAAATTTTGACTCAAGTTATTTGCTTATAATGGGAGCCATGTTACTGTTTGCTATATTATTATTTGAAACTGATAGAAAGAGAATTGGAGAATTAATATATACATATCTATTTACGGATAAAATATGTATAAGTAAAATTGTATGTGGAATAATATTTTCAATTTGTATAACGGTTATAACATTTGCAGTAAAGCTTTTTTGCTTATTATCAGTATTTGGAGTGGGAATTTTGGAAAAACCAATTCAATCAGTATTGGGATATAATTATACATATTTTAATGTAAAAATATGGCAGTATCTTATAATGTATATTATTTGTACTTCAATAGGAAGTATGCTTCTTTTTTTAATTGATTTTATAATTATAGCATTAGTAAAAAATGATGTTTTGAATTTTTTTATTGGAATATTTATAAATTTTGTTTTTTTTATATCATATTTTAAAATAATGCTATCTTCTAAAATGGTTATTTTTAAATATATAAATCCCTTATTGATTATTGATACCAAGGAATTATTTGCAAGATTAAATATTATAAATATATGTAGTTATCCTGTAAAACTAATAAATATAATTATTACATATTCAATATTTTTGTTTATAGTAGAATTTCTAATAATAAAAAACATATTCAAAAGGAATGTATATATAAAAAATAATAATAGTATTAAATTTAATTTAAAATTTCATTCAAAAACAATGTATGGGATTAAAGCTGAAATGTATAAAGTATTTATAACAAAGAGAGCAATTTTAGTTGTAATAGTCGTAATAATGTGTTCAAAAATGTTTATACCGAATATAAAACCTGACTTGTCCAGTGATACAAAAATATATTATAAACAGTTTATTGAAAAAATTCAGGGAGAATATACAAAAAATAAACTAAATTATATTAAAAATGAAAAAAGGAAGATAGAAAAAGCAAAAAAACAATTAAGAGATGAAGAAATAGAGCCAGAGGCTTTTGAAATTATACAGAAAAGAACAAAAAGCGAAAAAGCTTTACGGAACGTGGTTAAATATTCAGAGTATTTAAAAAATAAGGATAATGGTAAATTTGTTTATGCAGATGGATATCTTACAATGTTAGGAATGAAAAATAAGAAAAAAATTGATTTGCCTTATATGTGCATGTATTTGATTGTCTTTATTATAATATCAGTGTCAATGTGGAGTTATGACATAGAAAACAATATGACAAAAATACTGTATATAACAAGTAATGGAAAAAGGAGTATATTTAGACAGAAGTTTATTGCACTTTTTTTTTCAAGCATAATAGGTGGCTGTATATATTTTTTGTTGCAATATTTTAATGTTAAGGAAAACTTTACTCTTTATGAAATAAATGCATCAGCATATTGTATTCCGGAATTGGAAAATATACCAAAAGAAATTTCAATAGGTATGTTAATTGTGATTTGTTTGACTATTAGAATGTTCTATGTTTTTGTTTCTGGGATAGTGTCCGGAATCATTTATAAAATAACTGGAAATAAAAATGGAACAATAGTTATAGTATTAATTATTATGATTGTTCCAATATTAATATACGATATTGGATAATAATAAAAAAGGTGGAGTTTTATATGGATATAAAAATAAATAATTTGAAAAAAATGTATGGAAATAAAGTGGTTTTTGAAAATTTAAATTTGCAGTTTAACACAGGTGTATATGGAATTTTAGGTCCAAATGGTGCAGGCAAGTCATCATTTATTAAGATTCTTACAACTAACATTTTGGAATATGATGGAGAAATATTGGTTGATAATATTGATATAAAACAAATGACAAAAGTATATAGAAGTATGATTGGATATATGCCTCAGCAACAGGCGGTATATGATGAGTTTACATTAGAACAGTATTTATATTATATTGGAAGGCTTAAAGGCATTAGCAGATGGAGAATAAGTAAAGAAATTGATGAGATTGTAGAAAAAGTTAATCTTAGCAAGGTAATAGACAAAAAAATTAGAACATATTCAGGTGGAATGAAGCAAAGAGCGGTTTTTGCACAATCAATTTTGGGTAACCCTAAATTACTTGTTCTTGATGAACCATCAGCAGGATTAGATCCGGGAGAAAGAGTAAATCTTAGAAATATAATAGCTAAAAATAGTAAAAATAGGATTACAATAATTTCAACACATATTGTAAGTGATATAGAGTATATAGCGGATTATATAATATTGATAAATAAAGGAAAAATAGTAAAAGTTGGAACACCTGATGCGTTAAAAACATCAATAAAAAAACGTGTAGGAGTAATGTATCTTTCAGAAGAGGAATTTGATAAAATAAAGATACAATACAGTACAAGAATTATTAGCAAAAACAATGAAGTTATAAAAGTTAATATTATTGGAGATAAATTGCCAAATCATTGTTTAATTGCAGATATTGACGATATAAATTTAGAAGATGTATATATATATTATATTGAAGAAATGCACACAAGGAGAAGAAATTGAAACACAAAATTTTATTGGTAGAAGATGACAGAAGTTTAGGTGAGAGCATAAAAGCTCTGCTTGAAGAAGCAGATTATAACGTGTCTTTGGCGGATGATTTTTATGCTGCCGAAAATTATATTTATAAGGATTTTAATGGAGAAAACAGTATCGATTTATATATTTTTGACATTATGCTTGGAAAGGAAAACGGTTTTTCGTTGTGCCGCAAAGTAAGGGAAAAAAAGAACACGCCAATAATATTTTTGTCGGCACTTGATGATGAGGAACATGTGATAGAGGGACTTAATCTTGGGGCTGACGATTATATAGCAAAGCCTTTCAGAAAACGTGAGCTGTTGGCGAGAGTGTCAGCAAACATAAGGAGAAAACTGCGTGAGCAGGATAAGAAGATAATAAAAAGCGGGGAGTTATCTTTTGTGACTGCGGAGGAAAGGCTTTTTTCAGGCGGGAGAGAAATTGAACTTAGAAAAACCGAGCTTGAATTGTTTAAATATATGATACAAAGTAATGGCAGGCTTATAAGGAGAGAACAGCTTTTAGAATATTTATGGGACAGCGCAGGAGTGGATGTTGAGGATAATACATTATCTGTCCATATGAGCCGTCTGCGGAAGAAAATCGGGAAATCTGCTGCGGGGGAATATATAGAAACGGTTCGTGGCATTGGTTACAGATGGAAAATTCAAATATCGGAAATGGGGGAAATATGAGCGGATATACGGATAAGAAAAGATATGCATTTTTATATATATCAGCTGTTTTTTTAATGATGTTTATATTTATTTTTGTGATATACAGGGAAAAGTGTGACAGGAAAAATGATTTTAAAATAATTGTGGGTGAGGTTTATGACAAAAGTCCGGAGGCGGCTGATATTATATTAAATCAGGCTTTTGAATTAAAAGAGAATACAAAATTAAAAACAAATACTGCCATAAATAATATATCAGGGAGTAGTAAAGTTATAAAGAAAGCAATAAAGCAGGCTGACAAGGCAGTGTATTCACTTGGGTATACGGATAAGGCATATGATATTTTATTTGATAAGGACTTTAGCGGTATAAAGAAATATGAATTGTTAAGCTGTGCATTTTTTATATTACTGGCATTATTTTCAGCGTTAAGTATATATCTTTGGAAGAAAAAAATTATCATGTATCTTAAAAATATTTCTGACAGAATATCTTTAGCACTCAGCGAAAAGAAGAAGTTTAAAAAAGCTGACGGAGGAAGATTTTATTTTCTTGAAAAAGATATTGAGGATTTGATAAACATTCAGATAAATCTTAAAAATTATATAGATAAACGAGAAACAGACATGCAGAAATTTATGGAGAATATAGCACATCAGATAAAGACACCTCTTGCGAGAATTCTTTTAAATCTTGATATGTTAAGTTCTCTTTTTGAGGAGTCTTTTTTAGAAAATAATTATGAAAAAGACGAGAAGGCGGAGAACAAAAAAAGTGCGGATAAGCTTATATCAGACAGTTTAAATTCAGGCGAGGAAATAAAGAGACACATTATGATGCTTCTTAATCTGGCAAGAATGGAAGCGGGAAAAGTGCATTTCAGAAAGGATATTGTTGATCTGGCTTCAATTTTAGAAAAAATTGTTGATAGATTTGGCAGAAAAAATTTTGATGCAGATATAAATTCCATGGGTGAAGTTTACATTGTGGGTGATGAGGAATGGCTTTTTGAGGCAATATCAAATCTTGTGGATAACAGTATTGCACACGGAAATTCACAGAAACCTATACAGATAAGAGTGAGGGAATTTGATACAGATGTGAGGGTATCTCTAACTGATTTCGGAAGTGGGATAAGTAATGAGGAAATTTCAAAGGTATTTGACCGATACTATACAGGCAGTGACAGTGATAGTTATTCAACGGGAATAGGAATGAATCTGGCAAGATATGTAATAGAGGCTCATTACAGTGATATTCGCTTGTCAAGCAGTGATAAAACAGGTCTTAAGATAGAATTTAATCTGCCAAAACCTGAATTGAAACAGAAAATCCGCAAGGTGTAAGATTGCTGTAATGTCTGACTGATAAGATAGTGCAAGGGTAAAAAGCAGATAGCAATGATAAATACTTGTCATCAGATGATATTAAAAGACAATATGGAGCTAAAGAGTGAACAAAAATTTTAGTGAGGTTTTAAAAGTGCGTAAAAAAAGAAAAAATATACATATAAATCTTATAAAAACGGGAGTCAGGCGGCGAAAACGGGATGGAATTTTTATGCGTACAATGACTGTTATCGTGGTGTTTTTTTTGACGGCGACACTTCTTTTTATGGATAATGCAAATGAATTTCAGATGCAGACAAATTATGATTATTATGGTGAATGGCTGCTTCGTACACCGGTATCGGATAAGATTGACAGTCCGTATCTTGAGAAAAGCGGTGAGATATGGACAGGCGGTGCGATTTATTGTCTGACTGACAAAGAAAAAAATTTATCTAAGAACGATACTAATATGGTAAAATTTGTAAATCCTGTGAGCAGTCTGCTCATGGCGGGAAAAAATATCGGTTCTATGGATAATGAGATGATAAAAAATGGTCATATAAGGTTAAAGGAGGGGAGGTTTCCGAAAAAGGATAATGAGATTGTGCTGGAGGAAAGTGCATTAAAAGCAATTGATAATAAATGTGGGATGGGAGATTATATAAGTTTTTATGTGGCATCTGATGATGATACGGTAAGTCTTGCGCTCAAACATAGAAAATTAAGGTTAAACAGAGTGAGATACAGGATTGTCGGAATTATCAGGGAATATGCGTCATTGTGGAATGGCGGAGAAAAACTGCCAAATGCATTTGTGACAAAGAGTGCATTTGTAAGTCTGAATATGACAAAATCAGGCTATGCATTTCGTAGCATCAGAAAAAAATATGCAGGTGCGGATGTATGCGATTTCGCAGCTAATCTTATTGAGAGCGTGCAAAAAAGGATAACTGACAGGTTATCAGATGGTTCGGATTTTGATGAATGCGGTTATGCGGTAAATGATTATGCGTATGGAAGCTCATTTTTTGGAAGCAAATCAATGTACCGTAATATGACATATATACTTATGGTACTTGGAAGTGCTGTAATGGCATATGTCATGACGGTATATTATTCAAAACGAAAAAAATTTTATCTGAGACTTTTGGAAATCGGTGCGGACAGAAAAAAGGTATTTAAAATTTCATTGTGTGAAAGTCTGTACTATGTACTGCCGGTGGCGGTTGTAAGCTTGTTTATATCATATTTTACAGCTATGTCGGTTGTCTATACTGTGGCAAAAAGAAACGGTATAAAATACTTCTTTATTTTTAATGGAAAAACTTTATTTATGATAGCGGCAAGTTTTATAGCGGTGTTCGTTATATCATATATTTTTTCTTGGATAATGCTTGGCAGCAGACGCATCACTTGGGAAAAGAAGAATCTTTCGGCGTATGCAAGCAGGCGTTTGAAAAAAAGAGCAGAGAGGAGCAGAAAATTAAATGTCTGTGAGTATGAAAAAAGGCAGAGAATATGTTCTTTGTTATCTGTATTATTCATGAGAATAACAGGCATAGGAGTTTGTATCTGCATATTTATATGTTCTGTACAGATAAATTCAAAGATTAAATTATTTAAGTCTGTTTGTATTGAAAATAGAGATTTTGCTGTACATACAAAAGAAAGAAATTTTGAGATAAAAGAAGCGAAAGTTCCGGCAAAAAAGCATATGGATGAAAGTGAAGGAAAAGTAACAAATTATATATATGCGGGTGAGGGGACGCAAAAGATTTACATGAAAGATGTTTTTTCAAGTGAATTTACTGAGTTTTTATCTGAGATTAAAGGGGTGAAGAAAGCAGAATACAGTCTTTGGGATGACTCACATATTTTTTCGTGGAATAAAAAAGGTACGGCTGATTACTATAAAAATCATTTGTCTGAGGGGGCAGAATATATTGACACATCGACTGCGGCAGGGAAGGAGTATGCATATGAATACGATTCCTTAATGTATAGGGGAATTTATTATAAAAATGCGAAAGGTATATGGAATATTATCAGCGATAAAACAGACAAAAAAAGTACAGATTATGATGAGTTTAACAACGGAAATGAGATAATATTGTTTGAACAGAAGTACAATCAGACAGAAAGTGGGGACAAAAAAGGATTTGATGAAACTATAAAGAAAGGTGATGTGCTGAATATACAGACAAAGGGAAAAGATATTAAGGTCAGGGTCAGTGATATACTTGCAATTGAAGATTTTGATTTTATGGGACTTGGAGATACAAAGCCGTACATGATAGCCGGAAGTAATAAACTTGCAGAAAAAATAGCCGCACATGATGGGATAAAAGCGGGTTATAATAATGTAAAGATTGATTTTTCGAGGGTATCGGATACAGCAGCAGTGGATAAAATACTTGAGAGGAAGTGCGAAAATTTAAATTATGAAAGCGAGAGCAATTATAAGAAGATAGATAAGGCTTTTAAAGTTATGATAAGAGAGACGTTAACTTACAGAACTTTAGCAGTGATAATAACCGTAATCTACATATTTATATTAGTATGTATTCTTTATGAGGAATACGAGAGAAAAAAAGCCAAAAGAAAGCTGTTAAAAAATCTGGGTGTACAGCCAAAAGAATTTACAAAGTCCGTATTGAAAAACGGTTTGAGAGAAGCATCGTATCTTTTGATAAGTCTGCCAATATCATATGTTATTTACGGGATTGGCTTTATTTTAGAATGGCAGAGAGAATATGGAGAGCAGTATAGTCAGAAAACAGGAAGTTTTAGTTATGCCGATGCGGAGTATATAAGAAGTTATTTTTTTAATAGGAAGATATTTGAACTAAGTGAAAGAAATTTTGTGTTCTACAAACTGGCTGACTTGGTGGATATTTATAAGACAGGGGCATTTTTTGCGTTAATGTTTTCGGTCGTTGTTATAAGTCATTATGTGCTTGGAAAGGAGAAAAGGTATGTCGCAAAAAGTTTTAGAAGCGAGAAATATTTCAAAAACTTATAAAGGGGAGATAGAGGTTAAGGCATTAAAGAAAACAAGTATCAGTTTTGAGCGGGGAGAGTTTTGTGCGATAATCGGAAAAAGCGGTTCGGGAAAATCAACACTTTTGAGGTGTCTTGCGACACTGGATGTGCCTGACGAGGGAGAAATTTATATTGACGGTGAACTTGTGACAGGCAAAAGTGTATCAGAACTTGCAAGGATAAGGAGAAGAAAGATTGGGTACATATATCAGGATTACAATCTTTTTCCGGAGTTTACTGCATATGAAAATATAGTCCTGCCGATACATCTCGATGACAGACGGGAAAACAGGGAAAAAATAGAAAATCTGATGGAGTCGCTCAATATATTAAATTGTTGTGACAAGTTTCCTACGCAGATGTCCGGCGGACAGCAACAGCGGGTGTCGATAGCACGGGCACTTGCAATAGAACCGGATGTGATACTTGCAGATGAGCCGACAGGAAATCTTGATGCAAAAAACGCAGAGAACATAGCAGAGTTACTTAGAAAATCGTCAGAAATATATGCCCAGACAATCGTGATGGTGACGCATGATGCGCAAATGGCTGAGTATGCTGACCGTATTATAAGGATAAAAGACGGTGAAATTTCTTATAATCTTTGACAAGTAAATGGGGGCAGGTATAACATGATGATTGCAGGAATGTAAAAATTGCATGGCAATGAAGCAATCTGTGGCATTAGTTTGAGGAAAAATACCTTTTGACACTAATATCATTATAAGAAAAAGAAAGAGAGAAGATATGATAAATTTTGATAATATAGGTTTGGTTGATTTACATCTGCATCTTGATGGCTCACTGTCTGTCGATTCGGTGAAAGAACTCATGCAGATTCAGGGAATTAAAAATTGTTACAGTGATAGTGAACTTTTGGAGAAACTTCAGGTCTCTGATGGATGCAGAGATTTAAATGAGTATCTTGAAAAGTTTGATTTCCCTATTACGCTGCTTCAGACAAAAGAGGCTCTTGAGACAGCTTCATACAATCTTTTGGAAGAATTAAAGACACAGGGAGTTATCTATGCGGAGATAAGGTTTGCTCCGCAGTTCCATACAAGTAAGGGATTGTCACAGGAACAGGTTGTTAAGGCGGTTATTGATGGAATGAGGAAATCAGAACTTAACGCAAATCTCATTTTATGCTGTATGCGTGGAGAAAACAATCACGATGAAAATATTGAAACTGTTTCGGTCGCAAAGAAATTTTTGAAAAAGGGCGTTGCTGCAATAGACCTTGCAGGAGCGGAGGGGCTTTTTCCAACAAGCGATTATAAGGATGTTTTTGAACTTGCATCAGAATTAGGTATTCCGTTTACGATACATGCAGGAGAAGCCGCCGGCTTTACGAGTGTTGAGACAGCTGTAGAGTATGGTGCTGTCAGAATAGGACATGGTGTACGCTCGGTAGAAAGCGAAGATTTGTTGAAAAAACTTTCGGATAAGGGGATAGCACTTGAACTTTGTCCGACAAGCAATCTTAATACAAATATTTATAGAGATATAAGTGAGTACCCTATCAGAAAGCTTATGGATGCGGGAATTACAGTTACGGTAAACACAGACAATATGACGGTTTCAAATACAAATATAAAAAAAGAACTTAAAATTCTGGCTGATGCATTTAATTTTGATGAAAAGGATATAAGGAAGTTTGAGGCAGATGCAATAAGGTGTTCCTTTGCAAAAAATGAGTTAAAAAATAAACTCATAAGCCGAATTTAAGAATATTAAATTAAAATAATGACAAAATTCTACAAATGTAGTAAGAAATATAATATAAAAAGTTAATGTTAATTCATGCCAAATTGTATATATTTTACCAAAATGGAAAATAATATAAAATGAAATAGTGTATTTTGACTTAAAAAATCTGATAAAATGCAAAAATAGTTTTGGGTTTTATAAAAAATACACAATTGTTCTGTTGACATACAAAATTGATGGTGATATACTTTTTTATGAATTGTAACAGTTTTGTAATAATAATTGAAATGAGGATTAAAATGAATAGAACACATTGGATTAAGACGGCGGCAGGCTTAGGAGCCGCATGCTTTATCACAATAGGTATGAATTATACGGGGGCAGAAGCATCAGCAAACACAAATGCTTTAGACAATTATTTTATACAAAAGGATGATGTCAGCGATACTGTAGCGTTATCTGAGAGTGCTGACAGCATTCTTCTTTCTGAAAATTATTTGAAAAAAGTATTTAATGAAAAGAAAACAGCAGATGTACACAAAGAAAAAGCAACAGTGACAAAAGAAACAGCAGATACCCGGCAGGCAGCAGTTGCTACTCAGGCAGCTGTTACTACAGGTGCGGCAGTTACCACATCATCTGCAATTGCCACTACAGGTACAGCCATAAGTACTCCTTCAGCGGTTTCTTCTCCTAAGGAGAATAAGCAAAATATTGAAAAAATAAAAGCCGCAAAGAAGAGAAAAGCACTTGACAAAAAGTGGAAGAACACAGCGGTTGCGATTTCAAGCGACAATGTCATAAACATAAGAGAAACTCCGTCAGGAGTGGGTAAGAAACTTGCCGAGATGGAGAATGGTGACGCTGTAAAAGTGGTCGGAAAATCAGAAAGCGGAAAATGGCTTAAAGTTAAGTCCGGAAAAGTTAAAGGTTATGTCTGGAAAAAATCACTTGTAAAGGGTGGTGTAAAAGTAGAAAAACTTGCAGATAAATATGCGACAACATATGCGGAACTTAAGAGTGACGTGAAAGTACTCAATCTTAGAAAAAAGAAAAATTTATCAGCAACAATTATTACACAGCTTAAAGATGATGATGTATGTAAAGTTGAAAAAGAAGGAGAAAAGTGGCTTAAAGTCAAAGTAAACGGATGCAACGGATATGTTGCAAAAGAGTACACAAAGACATACAGCAAATTTGATACGGCAAAAGCATTAAAGACAGAGACTAAAGATTTGGTTGCAGATGACAGCCGGACTACAGATGCGGCACCTGCTTTCTCAAAATCAGATGAAAAACTCGGAACACAGATAGTAAATTATGCATTGCAGTTTGTAGGAAATCCTTATGTCTGGGGTGGAACAAGTCTCACAAACGGAGCAGACTGTTCAGGATTTATATTGAGCGTTTACAAGAAATTCGGATACAGCCTTCCACATAGCTCTGCAAGTCAGGCAACATGTGGTAAAGAAGTTGATATTAAAGATTTACAGCCGGGAGACCTTGTATTTTATAAACACGGCAGCAGAATCGGTCATGTTATTATGTATATAGGTAATGGCAAAGCTGTGGAAGCTATGGGTAAGAAATGGGGAATAGTAAAATCAAACGTTAATTATTCCAGAGCATGTACAGCCAGAAGAATTATATAATCAAATAATACGTGGCGTTTGTAAGGAAAAATAAAAAACATCATTTATAATTTTGACATATAAATGATGTTTTTTGTTTGTTTATTTTTATGTAGATAAAACTCTATGTAGAAAAATCCGGTATATTGCATCAATGACTTTCAGTTAAATAACTCAGGATAAATTTTCAATGATACAATAAATTTGTTATCAGTCATTTTCTATTATAGGTTTGATAGCAGGACTTAATAACGGATATAAAATACTTGCTATTATAAGTCCACTCACGCCCTGGATAATATTTGCAGGAATGCTTGCAGCTGCTCCTGCGAGTGTATAGATAGGTATTTCACATACAAAATATCCGAGCGCAACTAAAACTATGTCGATTATACCGCATAAAGCAACAGTAATCTGTTTTGAAACACGGTCTTTTCCAAATTTCTGGAAAACAAATCCGGAAGCAAAGGCTATAAGTCCTTTTATAACAAAAGTTATAGGTACATAGATAAAATATCCGCCGATAAGGTCAGAAAGGGCAGAACCGATTCCACCTGCAAACAATCCGTATACAGGACCTAAGAATACACCTGAAAGTATAACAATTGCGTCGCCGGGGTGTATGTAACCGCCGGTTCCCGGTGTAGGGATTTTTATGATATATGTTGCTACGCAAGATAATGCGGCAAACAGAGCTGCCATAACAAGTTTTTTTAGAGATTTGTTCATTTTTTCCTCTTTTCTGCAATGCTTTTTCTTTTTGTAAAATGTATTTGTGATTAACATGCGAATCGACAAACAAAAAGAATAATAATATATTTTAAATGCCTGCTAAATAGTCAGATTTGAAAAAAATAAGAATATCAGATAAATATTAACGTTCAGTCATAAATATGAAATAGAGGCTTTGTATAATTGATTTTATATTTAAGATAGGTTATAATTATAAGAAAATAAAGGGATTACCGGATATTTGAAATTAAAAGGAGAAGAGGTGGGAAAATTGATTGATTTAAACACGACCATGATAAAAGTATGTGGTTTGACAGAAGTGAGAGAAGCTGAATATTTAAACAGGTTCAAAATTGATTTTGCGGGTTTTGTATTGTTTTTTCCAAAAAGTAAAAGGAATATCAGTATAGAAAAAGCAGAAGAAATTATGAAATATTTAGATAAAAATATAAAAAAAACAGCGGTTGTTGTATCACCTGCAAAAGAACAGATAATTGATATCTGCAATTCAGGGTTTGATTATATACAGATACACGGAAAAATAGAAGAAGAAGTATTGAAAATGGCACAGATTCCGGTGTTAAAGGCTTTTAATGTTGACGATATGGATGAGATTAAAATGTACAGTTCTAATGAAAAGATTGCAGGTTATGTATTTGATGCAGCGGAGCCAGGCAGTGGCAGAACTTTTGATTGGGATATACTTAGTCAGATTGAGCGTGATGGCAAATTGTTTATTTTAGCGGGAGGATTAAATCCGGACAACGTACGAAAAGCTGTTGCAGCTGTAAATCCTGATATGGTAGACGTATCGTCAGGTGTTGAAAATGATGACGGATTTGGTAAAGATATATTAAAGATTGAAAAATTTGTTAAACAGATAAGGAATTAGTTTTGGCTTTTATACTTTAAAACTTCAATGGATTAAGGAGGAAGATATAATGAGGAAGAGAGTATTGGCAGGAATACTTGCGGTAATTATGGCAGGAAGCATTATGACAGGGTGTGCAGGAACAAAAAAAACGGAAAATAAAAGTTCTGTTTCTAGTGAAAATAAAAATAAGCCGACTTCTGAAAAGGTTGAGCTTACTATTTGGGCAGGAAAAGAAGACAGGGATTATATCAAAACGGTTTCAGAAAATTTTATAAATGAACATAAGTCTGAGGCTGACATTACAATAAAACATACGGATATGGTTGAGGGAGAGTGCAGGTCAAATCTTCTCGGTGATGTTTTGAAAGGTGCAGACGTGTATACCACTACAGATGGTGATATAAGTGCGATAGCAGCAGGTGGTGCGGCAGATCCGATTGAAGATGCCGAGACGGTAAAGGCAGAAAATCTCGAGGCTGCTTCAAATGCGGTTACGGTAAATAATACAATGTATGGTTATCCTATAACAGCAGATAATGGATATTTCCTTTATTACAACAAAAAGTATCTCAATTCAAACGATGTCAAGAGTCTTGAAAAAATTTTGTCAGTTGCAGCAAAAAACAACAAGAAATTTGCTATGGATTGGACATCCGGATGGTATCTGTATTCTTTTTATGGACAGACCGGTTTAAAAGTGGGGCTGAACAGAGATGGTGTTACCAATTATTGTGACTGGAATTCAAAAAATAAATCAATTAAAGGTATAGATGTAGCAAAGGCACTTATAAAAATTGGTAAAAACAAGGGATTTGAGAATACAACAGACTGGCTTGGAGGAATAAAAAAAGGAAAAGTTATTGCCTGTGTAAGTGGAATATGGGACGAAGCCGCAATAAAGAAAATGTATGGAAAAAACTATGCAGCGGCTAAACTTCCTACATACAACTGTAACGGAAAGAAAGTTCAGATGTCGACATATTTTGGTTACAAAATGCTTGGCGTAAATCCTTATTCAAAAAATAAGGAGTGGGCACATAAGTTTGCACGCTATATTTCAAATGAAGAAAATCAGAAACTCAGATTTGAAATGAGAGGTCAGGGACCGTCAAACATAAATGCAGGAAAGTCTGATGAAGTAAAAAAATCACAGGCAGTACAGGCAATTCTTGAACAGTCAAAATGGTCAGAATTGCAACGTCTTGGAGGAAATTTCTGGACACCGGCTACAAAGCTTGGAACGGCATTTGCAAACGATTCCGTAAAAGGTGACCTTCAGAAATATCTTGACAAAACAGTGGCTCAGATAAAAGCTTCTGTTGTACAGTAAGGGGGAATGAAGATTATGAAAAAAACAATGAAATCAAGTATTCTTTTTTGGATATATTTACCGATTGTTATTTTAGGAGCAATAGCAGTAATTTCAAATGTTGCATCAGAGAGGAATATACGCAAGGTAAATGACAAAGCTACAGTTATTTCTGACAGATATCTTTTAGAAATAACAGAATTATCAAGTATAGAAGCAGTTTCAAAAGACATTCATTCGGCAGGTTTATCTCATATTGTAGCGACAGATTCAAAATCTATGATAGATTATGTCAATACCATAAATAAAAAGAAAAGTCAGCTTGATAAAAAAATTCAGGAGTTGGGAGAAAATTCACAGGGGCAGGAAAGTGTTTACAATAATATAATAAAAAATTACGCTGCATTTAAAGATTCTATTGCTACCATGATTGCGCTTAGTGCAGATACGAAAAATGAAGCCGCATTCAATATTGCAAACAGCAAACTTAAAAAAGCATCCGAGGCTATGTATGCCGGAATAAACAGAATGGTAAACAATGTACAAAAAGAATCACGGGATGCAAAGAAAGAGTTGAGCCGGGATTATGTGATTGCATTTGTTACAAGTGTAGTATGTATTATAATATGTGTGATTGCATTTGCATTTGCAGCAGTAGTGGTTCAGATAAGAATTATATCACCTATTGTTAAAAGCAAAAAAGAGATTGATGAGATTATTGCTGATATAGACGAAAGAAAAGGTGATTTGACTAAGAGGATTACCATACACTCAAATGATGAAATTTCGGCTCTTGGTAGTGGAATAAACACATTTATTGAGAGACTTCAGGGAATACTTGGAATGGTTTCTGAGAGTTCAAACAATATGGACAGGATTGCAGGAGAAGTTTCCGAAAGAGTACACTGTTCAAACAACAGCGTATCAGATTTGTCATCATTGACAGAAGAACTTGCAGCTACCATGACTCAGATAGGAAGTGATGCATCACACATAAATGATAATGCATCATCTGTAAATAAAGATGTAGTAGTGATTGCAGACAGATCGGAAGAGATAAACGGTTATTCAGTAGAGATGAAAAAGCATGCTGAGAATATGGAAAATATGGCCAGAACCAATATGGATGTCACAAAAGAGAAAGTGGATCAGATTCTTGAGGTATTAAATAAAGCAATTGAGGACAGCAAGAGTATAGACCAGATAAATGACCTTACAGGCGATATTTTAAATATTGCACAGCAGACAAATCTTCTTGCACTTAATGCATCTATAGAGGCAGCAAGAGCAGGAGAGGTCGGACGAGGATTTGCGGTAGTTGCACATGAGATTGGGGATTTGGCAGATGCCAGCAGAAATACGGCAAATCATATACAGGAGATAAATTCAATCATAGTAGAGGCGGTACATAGTCTTGCGGAGCACTCGCAAGATCTTATAAAATATTTAAATGATTCCATTATGGAAGATTTTTCTGATTTTGTTAAGGCAGGTGCCGAATATCGTGACAACGCTACATATATTGAAGATGCCATGAGTGAGTTTACAAAGAAAACCGAGAGACTTAAAAACAATGTTTCGCAGATAGCAACGGCAATAGAATCGATAAGTGAAGCTATTGATGAGGGTGCTCAGGGTGTCAATGGAACAGCAGACAGTGTACAGGATCTTGCGGCCGATATAGATACTATTTCAAATGAAATGAATGAAAACCAGGAGATAGCAGGCAGTCTTAAAAAGAAAACAGAAATATTTGTGAAATTATAAAATACAGGAGAAGGATAAGCGGTGGATATTGAACAGAGAACACGGACGGCAGAGAAACTTAAAAAACGTATAGAGGCTTCTGTATCGCCTTTTCACAGCATAATTTATGCCATAGATGAATTGGAAGAGGTAGGATTTGAAAAGCTTGAGCTTGGCAGCAGATGGAAAATTGAGAGAGGCAGAAGATATTATGTAAATGTTTATGGCTCTACACTTGTTGCTTTTGCAATTGGTGAGAAGTGGTTCGGTGAAAATTTGAGATTTGCGGCTGCTCATTCGGATTTTCCGTGCCTCAAGATAAAACCTTCATGCCAAATGGAGGCAAACGGTTACGTTAAGATGAATGTGGAAGTCTACGGTGGTGCCATTTTAAATACATGGCTTGACAGACCGCTTTCTGCAGCGGGAAGAGTTGTCTTAAAGACCGATGATGTTATGGAACCGGAAATCAGGTATATTGATTTAAAAAAGCCTTTGTTTATTATTCCGAATCTTGCAATTCATATGAACCGGGAGGTTAATAAGGGAGTTGAGCTAAACAGGCAGAAAGATATGATTCCTGTTATGGCATTGTCGGATGATACAGATGATGAATTGAAAAAGGACACATTGAATAGATACATTTCAAGAGAATTAAATGCAGATGAGAAAGATATTCTTGATTATGATATGTTTTTATATCCGGTTGAGACACCGTGCAGTTTAGGAATTTCAGGAGAACTTTTTTCGGCAGGAAGACTTGATAATCTTACATCGGTTCAGGCATGTATAAAAGGAATAAAGAAAAGTGTACCTGTAAATGGTATCAATATAGCTGTTGTGTATGACAGCGAGGAAGTCGGAAGTGCGACAAAGCAGGGTGCAGGCTCAATACTCACAAGAAGTATAATTAAGAGGATTTTTAAGAACTTTGATTATGACAACGAGACAATGGAATGTGCATTTGCAAATGGAATAGGTCTTTCAGTTGACGTTGCACATGCAATCCATCCTAATGTGCCGGAGAAAAATGATCCGACAAACAAACTTCTCTTAAATCATGGATTTGGAATAAAAACTTCGGCGGCAGAAAGATACGCGAGTGACCCTGTAGTAATTGGAATTATTAAGAGTTTGTGCGAAAAATACAATATAAGATATCAGAGATTTGTAAACCGTTCGGATATTCCGGGAGGAAGTACACTTGGAGCTATTGCAGTGGCAAATCTGCCTATCAGAATGCTCGATATAGGGGTGCCTGTTCTTGCAATGCATTCTTCAAGGGAGACTATGGGAATTGATGATCAGTTATATCTTGAAAGGATACTGGAAGAATTTTTTGCCGCTTTACAAAATGATGGTAATAATCTAAAATAGATAAAAAACAAACATAAATAATGGAGGACATACACTATGAAGGAATTTTCACCGATTAAGGAAGGAAAAGTACGTGAGGTTTATGACAATGGCGACAGCCTTATTATTGTTGCAACAGACAGAATATCAGCATTTGATGTTATTCTTAAAAACAAAGTGACAAAAAAGGGTGCCATACTTACACAGATGTCAAAGTTCTGGTTTGATTTTACAAAGGACATTGTTCCAAATCATATGATTTCAGTCGACGTAAAAGATATGCCTGAATTTTTCAAGGATGAAAAGTTTGACGGAAACAGTATGATGTGTAAAAAACTTGATATGCTTCCTATAGAGTGTATTGTTCGTGGATATATCACAGGAAGCGGATGGGAGAGCTATAAGGAAAATGGTACAGTGTGCGGAATCAAACTTCCGGAAGGACTTAAAGAGTCAGACAAGCTCCCTGAACCAATTTATACACCGACTACAAAGGCTGACATTGGAGATCATGATGAGCATATTACATTTGAAGATACAGTTGAAATACTTGAAAAGCTTCACCCCGGAAAAGGTGCAGATTATGCAAAGCAGATTAAAGACTGTACTATTGAACTCTATAAAAAATGTGCAGATTATGCATGGAGCAAGGGAATTATCATAGCTGATACTAAGTTTGAGTTTGGCCTTGACGAAAACGGAAAAGTAGTTCTCGGAGATGAGATGCTTACACCGGACAGTTCAAGATTTTGGCCAGTAGAAGGTTACAAGCCCGGTCAGGGACAGCCTTCATTTGATAAGCAGTTTGTAAGAGACTGGTTAAAGAAGAATCCTGACAGTGACTATCAGCTTCCTGATGAAGTAGTAGATAAGACAGTAGATAAGTATAAAGAAGCATATCTTCTTCTTACAGGAAAAGAATTTAAATAAATTTCTCTGATTGAGATTGAATTTGTGGATTTTTCTGTATACACACATAAAATAAAATGCTGTATATTCCAAAATGAATATGCAGCATTTTATTTTTGTAAGTTGTAAGTATAGTAAGTATATTATGGGGCACGTTTCTATTCTGAAATTTTATTGTAAACCCAGTCAAGATACCAAGGTTTCTCACTTACAACTTTTATTTTCTGATATTTTATATTTATATGTTTATCAAGTTTATTTTTTTGTGAGTATCTGAATTCATCTGTTTTCAGACCTTTTTTATTGTATTTATATTTTGTGGTTGAAGCAATTTTTTTACACTTTTTGTCTGTGTAGTTATAAACTGTCGTAATCTTTCCGTTTTTATTATAATTATATTTATTGATATAATAAATTTTGCCCTCCTTTGAAAAATATTTTTCAGTTACAAGCTTTCCTTTTTTGTAAAAATATTTTATATAAGAAGTTGCATCACCTTTTACTGAATAATTTGTCTGCTGGACAATATTTTGTTTTTTGTCGTATGTGTATCCTGATTTGCCAGACTGTGTAGTGCCATTTGAATATCCTGTTTTTGTGTCAATCTGTTTGTTGTCATTGTAAGTATAATCGTATTTATAAAGGACTTCATCAGTTGGAGAGTATCGGTATTCGCATTTTAATGTGCCGTCATCATACAAATCCATTTTGTAGTATTCTGATTTGGCACCTTTTGAATCAAAACTTGAAAATGATGTAAGATTGTTATCGTCGTTTATTTCTGTTTTGTATGTGATACCGAGTCCCTGAGTGTCATAACCTTCGATTTTGACAAGTTTATTGTCCTCGTAGTCAAAGTTGTAATAGTGGTCGATAGTTTCATTTCCGTTGTATATATTGTAGCTCTTTATAACATAAATCGGCTTGGTTGGTGTTTCGCTTTCACTTGTCTTAGCAGGCTGTTTTGTTTCAGGAGAGTTTGTATCTGAAACTATCTGTGAAGAAGAATTTTCTTTTTCGGTTTTGCTTGAACTTTGGCAGCCTGAAACTGATGATATAACAAAGAGACAAGATAATGTAACGGTCATTATTTTTTTTATCCTGTTCATAAGCATAAATCTCCATTTCTATTGTACATTGTTTAAAACTTTCTTGATTTTATAAATTTGTATTTCAGCTTGATTCCTTTTCTACGAGTGTCCAGGAAACAGTTTCTGAATTTACTTCATTTTTATCTATAAGATTAAGCATCTGCATTGCCGCCTTTTGACCGATTCTTCTCGTCCCGTGTGCAAGAGATGTAATTTTGATAGGAGACAGCTCGCTTAACTGGCTGTTGTCAAAACTTACTACGGCAATATCATCCGGAATATTTACGCCTTTATTTAGAAGTGTTTTTACCAGATAATAGGCTATCTCATCATTGTAACACACAACGGCAGTACATTTTTTGAGTACGGTTTCACAGAAACTGTCAAAAAATATGTGATGGTCATTTAGGAGATGCTCTCTGGAATCAGTGTCAAACCAAAGGATATTTTTGTCAGAAAAGCTTAAATTTGCATCTGTAAGAGCCTTCAAATATCCGTTGTATCGTCCATGTCCCTGAAGGTCATCAATTTTAAAAATCCCGGCAATATTAGTATGCCCCTTATTTATAAGATAGTTTGTAAGCTGATAGCCGCCGCCTAAATTATCATCGGTTATGGAAGTGTGCTTTTTGAGCTGAGGGTAACATCCGTAAATAAAAAGTATCGGTATATCCCGCTGTTCAAACTGCTGATACAAATCTATATTTGGTGACGGAAGAGCGGTTTTTGAACCTTCCATTATAAGACCGTCAATATTTAACTGCAGAAGATTTTGCAGGATTTTACGTTCTTCGTCCACACGATTTTGTGTAGCATATACATAGACAGCATAATTTTTTTTACTTAGGCTGTGCTGAATGTCTTTTAAAACATTTGGAAATATGTAGTCGTTTATATAAGTAGTAACTACTGCAATACTATTGCTTTTGATATTCTTTTTCTGTTTCACGATACGAGAACCGCTTCCCTGACGGCGCTCTATCATACCGTTTGCAACAAGTACGGCAAGAGCATTGCGTGCTGTCTGTCTGCTCACGTTGTTTTTTGAAGCTATTTCTAATTCAGTTGGAAGAAAACCGGTGCCATTGTATGTACCCTGAAAGATTTCTTCCTGAAGTTTATTTGCTATTGTTAAATACTTGGCTGGCATAAGTACCCCCCTTTTTTGTTATATTTTTTTCAAATATATTATGTTATGTATATTGTACTACAAATTTAACGGATTTGCAATTTATTTGTATTGTATGTAGCGACGTGAAAATACAAATATATAACAAAAGAGAGATATAAATTCAAAAAATAAGATTATATTTAAATGTTTTTATATGAAAAATTAAAATGATTTGCATAAATGTGCATATAATGTATGTGTAAATCAGCAAATAAATATAATTATTAAATAAAAATATAATCAGAATAATAATGAGATAAAATTTGAAATTAGATGATAATATAAAAATAGCCAAAATTCTATAAATAAATATGTGAAAAATAACTAATATGTATTTTAAAAAGATGGTTGCTATAAAATTTGTAGACTAAAAAATGCACAAAAAAATACAATATAAGTCAAAAATGATTGACAAATGTATTCGCAATGACTAATATATTATGTATAAAATAAATTGATTTAAGCACAATCAATAAAGGAGGAGTAAATTATGAGAATGAAGAAATTTTTAGCAGCAACACTTACAGCAGCTATGGTATTTTCGCTTACAGCTTGTGGAGGTTCATCAGATTCAAGTTCAGGAAAGGAAGATACAGCTTCAAGTTCAAGTGACAGTTCAGGAGACAAAATTTCAATCGGATTTGCACAGGTTGGACATGAATCGGATTGGCGTACAGCAAGTACAGAGTCATGCCGTTCAACATTTTCTGAAGAAAACGGTTATGATCTTAAGTTCGTTGACTGCGACAACAAATCAGCAGACCAGCTTGAGGCAGTAAGAAACTTCATCGAGCAGGAAGTTGATTACATAATCATTGACCCTATCGTTACAACAGGATGGGATACAGTATTGAAAGAAGCAAAGGATGCAGGTATTCCGGTACTTGTTATTGACCGTGAAATAGAAGCTGATGACAGCCTTTACACTGCTTGGGTTGGTTCAGACTTCACAGCAGAAGGTCAGGCGGCAGGTGCATGGCTTAAAGCATATCTTGATGCAAAGAAGATTACAAAGAAAGTTAATATTGTAACTATCGCAGGAACAAACGGTTCATCAGCTCAGATTGGACGTACAAAAGGATTCAATCAGTATGTTAAGTCAAACGGATGGAATCTTCTCGATGAGCAGGACGGTGATTTCACTCAGGACGGTGGTCAGAAGATTATGGAGTCATATCTTAAATCATACAAAGATATTGACGTAGTTGTATGCCAGAATGACAATGAGGCATTTGGTGCAATTGATGCATTAAAGGCAGCAGGTAAGACATATGGTAAAGACGGAGACATTATCATTATCTCATTTGATGCAACAAATGCAGGTCTTACAGATGTTAAGGACGGATCTATCAATGCAGACTTTGAGTGTAATCCTCTTGCAGCACCATATGTTGAGGACATTATCAAGAAACTCAAAGATGGCAGCCAGCCTGAAAGCAAGAAGATATATGTTGATGAGTCTTGCTTCGCTTGCGATGATACAGTTACAACATTTAAGACTGATGAAGACAAAGAAATCACGATGACGGTTGTAGATGACAGTGTTCTTAAGGAGCGTGCATACTAATAAAAAGTATGTCAATGAATGAAAAAAGTTTAGAAAATTTAAGCAATAATAATATCAGAGAATCCGAATAGCATTTTTGAAGGTACAGCATTTTGTTGGCGGGTTGCCCGAGAGGGAGTGAACGGTGACGCTGTTGAATGCTGTACCGGATTCTCTTATTTTGTTAAAAATATATGAAAGCTTTAAGGTGTTTTTCGAAAAATTAGATTTTTCATATGTTTTTAAGAAAACATGAAAGGAGACGGTGCAGATGAAGGAAAATGAAGTTTTAACCATGCGTGGTATCAACAAAACTTTTCCAGGAGTAAAAGCATTAAGTGGTGTTGACTTTACACTTAGAAAAGGTGAGATACATGCTCTTATGGGTGAAAATGGTGCCGGAAAATCAACACTTATAAAAGTGCTTACCGGTGTATACGATTTTGAAGCCGGTGAGATAAGAGTTGATGGGATTGAAGGACCTGTCATAAATCATTCGACACAGGAGGCACAGCAGAAAGGAATAGCAACAGTTTATCAGGAGGTAAATCTTTGTCCGAATCTTACGGTTGCCGAAAATCTTTTCATAGGAAGAGAGCCAAGAAATGCTCTTGGACTTATCCAGTGGAAAAAGATGAACAAGATGGCACAAAAGATAGTCGATGATCTCGATATAGACATAGACGTTACTGTAACTCTTGAAAATTATTCGGTTGCACTGCAGCAGATGGTCGCAATTGCGAGAGCGGTAGATATGGATTCTAAGGTTCTTATATTAGACGAACCGACTTCTTCACTTGATGACAGTGAAGTAGAAAAGTTGTTTAAGATGATGCTTAGGTTGAAAAAAGAGGGTGTAGGAATTGTATTTGTTACACATTTCCTTGAACAGGTATATGCGGTATGTGATATGATAACTGTTTTGAGAAACGGTGAGCTTGTAGGTGAGTATCCGGTAGCGGAACTACCTAGAGTAGAACTTGTCGCAAAAATGATGGGTAAGAACTTTGATGACCTTGCTTCAATAAAAGAGGCAGAAAGTTCAGTTAAGGATGAGGTTATCATAGATGCAAAAGGACTTGGACACAAAGGAAAAATCAAACCGTTTGACCTTATCATACATAAAGGTGAAGTTATTGGTCTTACCGGTCTGCTTGGTTCAGGACGAAGCGAACTTGCCAGAGTAATCTACGGAGCTGACAAAACACAGAGCGGTACGCTCAAGGTAAAAGGAAAGGAAGTTAAAATAAATTCACCTATAGATGCCATGAAACTAGGAATGGGATTTCTTCCTGATGACAGAAAGGCAGAGGGTGTAATTGCAGACCTTTCAATAAGAGAAAATATAATACTTGCAGTTCAGGCAAAAAGAGGTATGTTCAGACTTTTGCCGAGGGCAGAGCAGGAAAAGATTGCAGACAAATATATCAAAGAAATACAGGTTAAGACGCCTAGCATGGAAGTACCTATAAGCCAGTTGTCAGGTGGTAACCAGCAGAAGGTAATTCTTGGAAGATGGCTTGCAACAAATCCTGATTTCCTTATACTTGATGAGCCTACAAGAGGTATTGATATAGGTACGAAAACAGAAATTCAGAAACTTATAATAAAACTTGCAAAGGAAGGCAAGGCGGTAATATTTATCTCATCTGAGATTGAAGAAATGCTTAGAACGTGTGATAGGATGGTTGTACTTAGAGACGGAGTCAAGGTTGGAGAGATTGAAGACGAAATGACGCAGAATTCTATCATGAAAGCTATTGCGGGAGGTGACAAGGATGAGTAAGGAGAAGAACTCGTTTTGGAAAAAATGCACTGGAAGTAAATTGTTTTTCCCTGCTGTATGTTTGATATTAGTAATTCTTGTTAATGTAATTAAATCACCAAGCTTTTTACAGATTTCAATAAATAACGGTGTATTATATGGAAGACTGATAGATATAGCAAACAGAGGAAGTGAGATAGCCATACTTGCTATAGGAATGACTCTCACGATAGCCGTATCAGCAGGAACAGATATATCTGTAGGTTCGGTTATGGCACTTGTTGCTTCATGTTGCTGTACATCACTTGTAGGATATGGAGTAAGTTCAGCATCAGCAGTTAAACACCCTATCATATTCGGTGTACTGTTTGGAATACTTATAGGCGGTATCTGTGGATGTTTTAACGGTTTTATGGTATCAAAACTTAAAGTACAGCCTATGGTTGCGACGCTTGTACTTTATACGGCTGCAAGAGCGATAGGTCTTGTTGTAAGCAACAACCAGATAACTTATGTGCGTGTAAAAGAGTACAAATATCTCGGAAACTTCTGGCATATAGGAAATTGGGAATGCCCGATACCTACTCCGATATTTGTAGCCATAATATGTGTAATACTTGCTACAATCCTTCTTAAAAAGACAGCGCTTGGAATGTACATACAGGCTGTTGGTATAAATCCAAAAGCAGCGAGAATTATGGGTATCAATTCAGCACTTATAATTTTTATATGTTATGTAATATGTGGTCTTGGTGCAGGTGTTGCAGGAACAGTTGCATCATCAAGAATTTATTCGGCTGATTCAAACAATATAGGTTTGAATTTTGAAATGGATGCAATCCTTGCAGTAGCACTTGGAGGAAACAGCCTTGCAGGCGGTAAATTCTCACTTGCAGGTTCTATCATCGGAGCATATACAATACAGGCACTTTCTACAACACTTCTTGCCTTTGGTGTAAAGACAGAGCAGGCACCTGTTATCAAAGCTATTGTTATTATTATAATTGTTGCGATTCAGGCTCCGGCAATTCAGAGTTATATTAAAAACAGAAAAGCACGCAAGGCTAGTGCTACCGGAGGGGAGGCTGTTGCGAAATGAAGAATAAAAAAATAAAAATTGGCGGCAATAATCTTTTATTGCTTATTACGATAGTTCTTTTTATAGTTATGTACGGTATAGGATGTGTTGTGTATGATGATAAGGGATTTGGTCATTTTCAAACATTTTTAAATCTTCTTATTACAAATGCAGGTCTTATATGTGTAGCCTGTGGTATGACATGTGTAATGCTTACAGGCGGAATCGATATCTCAGTAGGTTCACTTGTCGGACTTGATTGTATGATAATGGCATACGGTATGACAAATCTTAAATGGAGTCCGTTTGTTGCAATAGCAGTTGTACTTATTGTAGGTATTGTGTTTGGTGCGGTTCAGGGATTTCTTATTGGTGTACTTGGTATTCAGCCGTTCATCATATCAATGGCAGGAATGTTCTTTGCAAGAGGTATGATAGCTGTTATCACTACAGAAATGGTAAATATCAACAATGCAACATTTGTAAAATGGGCTGATTGGAAACTTGAACTTCCATTTGGAGGATATACAAATAAACATGGTGTTATGATGAATCCTTTCATCAGAATGCCGGTTATTATAGCACTTATTGTAGTAGCCGCTACATTCATAATATTGAAGTTTACAAAGTTCGGACGTTCACTTTACGCTGTTGGTGGAAGTGAATCATCAGCAAAACTTATGGGATTGAATGTAAAAAAGACAAAGATGAAAGCTTATATGTTATCTTCATTCCTTTGCTCAATCGGTGGAATTTTATATTGTTTGAACAGTATGTGCGGATTCGTCGCTCAGGCAAAATTCATGGAAATGGATGCGATAGCTTCATCAGTAATCGGTGGAACACTTCTTACAGGTGGTGTCGGAAACGTAATCGGAACATTGTTTGGTGTACTCATTAAAGGTACTATTGATACACTTGTACATACAAATGGTAAACTTCTTTCATCATGGTCAAGTATCGCTATTTCAGCATTGCTTTGCTTCTTTATAGTGCTTCAGGCTGTATTTGCACTTGTAAAAGAAAAGAGAAAAGAGTGATAGGAATACAATGTTAAACACTGTCGGTTCCACTACAGGTGTGAACGGTATCCAAATTGAGAAAAAAACCATATTTTTATTTGTAACAATACTTGATTAAATCTTGAATTTAAGGTATTATTAGTATGGTGTTAAGAAAAAACTAAATTATTTTAGGAAAAAATATCATCTGATGTTTTGGGCGGTCTTAACAGCCGGAAACATCAGATGTTGTTGCATTAAAAACAAAAAAATATAACGAGAGGAAAAGGAGAAAAAGATGGAAGTAAAAAATTATAAATTTTGGTTTTGTACCGGTTCACAGGATTTATATGGAGATGAGTGTCTTGCAAATGTTGCAGCACATTCAAAGCAGATAGTTGAAGCGTTAAATGCTTCTGGAAAACTTCCTTTTGAGGTTGTGTTAAAGCCAACCCTTATTACAAATGAACTTATCAGAAAAACATTTAATGAAGCTAACAATGATCCTGAATGTGCAGGTGTTATTACGTGGATGCATACATTTTCACCGGCAAAATCATGGATTTTAGGGCTTCAGGAGTATAGAAAGCCATTACTTCATTTACATACACAGTTTAATATGGAAATCCCATATGATACTATAGATATGGATTTCATGAACGAAAATCAGGCAGCACACGGTGACAGAGAGTATGGTCATATCGTTACACGTATGAAGATTGAGCGCAAGGTTGTCGTAGGACACTGGTCTGACGAAAAAGTTCAGGAGAAGATAGGCTCATGGATGAGAACAGCAGTAGGTGTTGTTGAGAGCAGCCATATCAGAGTTATGCGTGTTGCTGACAACATGAGAAACGTTGCCGTTACTGAAGGTGACAAGGTAGAAGCTCAGCTTAAATTTGGCTGGGAAGTAGATGCATATCCTGTAAATGAGATTGCAGAGGCAGTAGCAGCAGTTTCAGAGTCAGATACAAATGCACTTGTCGATGAATATTATGACAAATATGACATTCTGCTTGAGGGCAGAGACCCGGCAGAATTTAGAAAGCATGTCGCTGTACAGGCTCAGATAGAAATTGGTTTTGAAAGATTTTTAAAGGAAAAGAATTATCAGGCAATAGTAACTCACTTTGGTGACCTTGGTGCACTTAAACAGCTTCCGGGACTTGCTATTCAGAGACTTATGGAAAAAGGTTATGGATTTGGAGCAGAGGGTGACTGGAAAGTTGCAGCTATGGTTCGTCTTATGAAAGTTATGACAGCAGGCATGAAAGATGCAAAAGGAACATCAATGCTTGAGGATTACACATACAATCTTGTTCCGGGCAAAGAGGGAATACTTGAAGCTCATATGCTTGAGATATGTCCGTCAATCGCAGAGGGACCAATTCAGATTAAGTGCCAGCCGCTTTCTATGGGTGACAGAGAAGACCCGGCAAGACTTGTATTTACATCTAAGAATGGTCACGGTATTGCAACATCACTTATTGACCTTGGAAACCGTTTCAGACTTATCATCAACGATGTTGAGTGCAAACAGACAGAAAAGCCAATGCCAAAACTTCCGACAGCTACAAACTTCTGGACACCGGAACCTGACCTTTATACAGGAGCAGAGGCATGGATTCTTGCCGGTGGTGCACATCATACAGCATTTACATATGACCTTACGGCAGAGCAGATGTGTGACTGGGCTGCTATGATGGGAATTGAAGCAGTAGTTATAAACAAAGATACAAATATCAGAGATTTCAAGAGAGATCTTATGCTTGGTGACATTGTTTATCGTTAGAAATCAGGAGGAAAATATAAATGAAAGATATAATTGAAAGCGGAAAGACAGCCCTCGGTATCGAGTTCGGTTCTACAAAGATAAAAGCAGTTCTTATAGATGAAAACAACAACCTTATTGCGACAAGTGGTCACAAATGGGAAAACAAATATGAAAATGGTGTATGGACATACAGCCTTGATGATATTTGGAAAGGACTTCAGGACTGCTACAGCAAACTTGCTGCAACAGTAAAAGAAAAATATGACGCTGAAATCACAAAAATCGGTGCTATGGGATTCAGTGCAATGATGCACGGTTACATGGCTTTTGACAAAGATGATACTCTCTTAGTTCCATTCAGAACGTGGAGAAATACTATAACATCAGAAGCTTCTGACAAACTTACGGAAGTATTTGATTTCAATATTCCACAGAGATGGAGTATTGCACATCTCTATCAGGCAATTTTAAATAAAGAGAGCCATGTAAAAGACGTAGATTTCTTCACAACTCTTGCCGGATATATTCACTGGCAGCTTACAGGCAAAAAAGTTCTCGGTGTAGGTGATGCATCAGGAATGTTCCCTATTGACAGTACAACAGGAACATATGATGAAAAAATGCTTGGTCGGTTTGATGAACTTGTTGCACCTGAAGGATTTTCTTGGAAACTTAAAAATATCCTTCCGGGAGTTTTGTCAGCGGGCGAAGATGCAGGCGTTCTGACAGAAGAAGGAGCAAAGAAACTTGACGTTTCAGGAAAGCTTCAGGCAGGAACTCCTATATGCCCTCCTGAAGGTGATGCAGGAACAGGAATGGTTGCAACAAACAGTATTGCTGTAAGAACAGGTAATGTTTCAGCAGGAACATCCGTATTTGCAATGATTGTTCTTGAGAAGAGACTTAAGAAAGCATACAGACAGATAGATATGGTTACAACTCCTGTAGGAGATGCAGTTGCAATGGTACATTGTAACAACTGTACATCTGAGATAAATGCATGGGTTGACCTTTTCGGTGAGTATTCAAAGCTCATGGGATTGGAAGTAACACCCGAAGAGATATTTGACAAATTATTTAAACAGGCATTGCTTGCAGAAAAAGACGGTGGCGGAATTGTTGCTTACAACTATTTCTCAGGCGAGCATGTAACAGGATTTGAAGAGGGACGCCCATTACTCGTAAGAGAGACAAACGCTAAATTTAATCTTGCAAACTTCATGAGAGTACAGCTCTATACAGCACTTGGTGCATTAAAGACAGGTCTTGACATTCTCTTTAAAGAGGAAAAAGTTGAAGTTGACTCAATCTTTGGTCATGGCGGATACTTTACAATAAAGGGTGTAGGACAGAAGATTCTTGCAGGAGCCATCAACACACCTGTATCAGTTATGGAAACAGCAGGAGAAGGTGGAGCATGGGGAATCGCAATCCTTGCATCATATATGGTAAATAAAAAAGACGGACAGTCACTTCAGGACTACTTAAGCAAAGAAGTATTTGCAAACCAGAATGGTGAAGTCGTAGACCCTGATCCAGAGGATGTAAAGGGATTCGATGAATTTATTGAGAAATATACAAAGTGTCTTGCAATCGAAAGAGCAGCAGTTGATAATCTTAAAAATACAAGATAGTATATAGTGATTAGACAGTTTTAAGAATATTAAAAGCCGGTGAATCATATCATAATGATTCATCGGCTTTTTTCTTGCCAACTTTTTTTTCACATAGTATACTTAATGATGCAAGGAGCAAAAGATATTCAATGTTGATTATACAAAATAACGTAAGGAGAAAGATATGACTTTTACAGAGAAAATTGAGGATATATTACCTGAGATAGACATAGATACAGGACTTATGTACTGTGGGGATGATGAAGAACTGTTTGAGGAAGTGGTCGGAGAATTTATTGATGGAGAAATGACAGCATCTATCGAAGAAAATTATAAAAATGAAAATTGGAAAGATTATCAGATACAGGTTCATGCGGTTAAGGGAACAAGTCTCACAATCGGTGCCAAGAAACTGCATGAGGAAGCAATGGATATTGAGCAGTCAGTCAAAAAAGGTGATGTTGATTTCACAAAAGAGCATCACGAGGCATTTATGAGTCATTATAAAAATGTTTTGGAAGGGCTTAAAAGATGTATAGAGTAATGATTGTTGAAGATGATGATATTATAGCGGTGACAGTAAAAAAACATCTGGAACAATGGCAGTATTCGGTTCATATAGTATCGGATTTATCAAATGTAATAGGAGAGTTTACAGAGTATTCGCCGCATATTGTTCTTATGGATATAAAACTTCCGTTTTATAATGGGTATCATTGGTGCAGTGAAATACGCAAAGTCTCAAAACTTCCTATTATGTTTTTATCATCAGCTTCAGATAATATGAATATAGTTATGGCTATGAATATGGGAGCAGATGACTTTGTGACAAAACCATTTGACCTTGAAGTGCTTACGGTGAAGATACAGGCACTTATAAGAAGAAGCTATGATTTTTCTGTCGGAAACAGTGTTATATCTCATAGGGATGCCATGTTAAATCTTACTGACGCAACAGTTGTTTATAAGGATAAAAAACTTGAACTGACAAAAAATGAATTAAAAATTTTGCAGATGCTTATGGAAAATAAGGAAAAAATAGTTTCGAGGGATGATTTGATGGCTAAAATCTGGGAAAGTGATGATTACATAGATGAAAATACGCTTTCAGTTAATGTAAACAGATTGAGGAAAAAGCTTTCAGACATAGGACTTGATGATTTTATCATAACGAAAAAGGGACTTGGTTATAAACTGGGATAGTGTTATGCCACGAAAATCAGAATGCCAAATCTATAGAAGAATGGAAAAAACGTATGAAAATATTTATTTCTTATATAAAAACAAATATATTGTGGGTTATTTTTTTCATAGCACTTATTTTGTTTCAGACAGTGTATATGCACTTGGCAGGGATTAGTCAGAATTACTGTATATACGGACTGGTTCTTGGAAGTATAGTTTTTTTAGCAGTATTTTGTAGTGCATTTGCAGTGTATTTTAAGAAATATAAAAAGCTTCAAAGAATTGAACTGCTTGATATTGATGAGCAGTCTTATATGCCGGAAACATCGGACTGTATTGAGCAGTTGTATCAGGATATAGTAGAAAATCAGGTTATAAGCCGAAAACAAATGAGGGTTGATAAAGATAAGACAAACAGTGAAATGCTGCAATATTACGGAATGTGGGTGCATCAGATAAAAACACCGATAGTGGCAATGCACCTTTTATTGCAGACCGATTTAAGTATGGCTGCTGATAATGAAAGTGCGGAAGAAATATATTTCAGAGTCAGTGAATTAAAAAAAGAATTGTCAAACGAACTGTTCCAGATAGAGCAGTATACAGAGATGGCATTGGAGTATCAGCGTGTACAGTCAGAATCAAACGACTTTGTACTTGGAAAAATAAAACTCGACAAAGTTATAAGGGAGTCCATAAGAAAGTATGCAAAGATATTTATAAGAAAGAAACTTTCAATGCATTATGATGGAACCGACATAATAGTTGCAAGCGATGAGAAATGGCTCAGTTTTATAATAGAACAAATTCTTTCAAATGCAATTAAATATACAAAGGCAGGGAGTATTACGATAAATGTACTGCCAAATGCTTCAAACAAAATAGTTTGTCTGGAAATTGCCGATGAGGGAATTGGAATAAGTGCGGAAGATATACCGAGAGTGTTTGAAAAAGGATATACAGGCTACAACGGACATGAAAATAAGTCATCAACAGGAATCGGACTTTATCTTTGCAAGCAGGCAGCAGATAAACTCGGGCATAGATTAGAAATTGAATCAGAGAAGAAAAAGGGAACAAAGGTGAGGATATATTTTTATACATAAATTTCCGTTTAGGGGAAAAATCAACCATAACCATTTAGACACGAAAATCGACCATTTAAGCATGATTTAACAAATTATCAAATAAATGTAATATAATAATCCAACGGGTCAGATATGATTTAGAAAAAATGTTATATGAAGAAAACACAGGGAGAGGATTGTTTATGTTAGAATATTTGATTGATGATTTGGTTATCTGGGCATATAGGAATGAATTGCTCAAGGATTATGAAAAGAGATATGTTTACGAATATGCTATACAGGTTATATTGTACAATATGATGCTACTTGTAGTGACATTTCTGATAAGTGTATTTACTAACAATATTCAGAGCTTTATTATGTTTATGATATTCTTTGTAATGCTTAGAAGAAATCTGGGTGGTTTTCACTTTAAAAATAAATATATCTGTATGACAGTGTCAATAAGTATGTATGTTATAATCACATTTTTTGGCGGTGAAATCTTTCTGTTATATGAGAACTATATTTTTTTAATATGGGGAATTTTAACGATATTATGTTTGTTTATGCCGGCATTGAAGGACAAGAATTATAATAAAAAAGTTGTTAATATACTGATTTGCATTGATGTTGTGTTGGTGTTTACAGGGATTTATCTGAAAATGCAATGTGTGGCATGGGCAGTATTATTTAATATAGCTGTGTTGTCTATGTTTATATTTCAAAAATTCATGGAAGTTTTAAATTGGAATGCGGAAGAGGAAAAATAATGGTAACCATAGTGCTTTGTGATGATGAAGTTGAAAGTTTGCAAAGAACTGAAGCTGAAATAGAAAGAATAAAAGAAAAATTACCATATCCTGTCGATGTGGTAAAGTATGCGGATACAGATTATCTTATGGAGAGAATTGATAATCGTGAGCTGCAAAGTGATATATTGATAGTGGATGTAGATATGCCTAAAATGTCAGGGCTTGATATAGCGAAATATATAAGGCAGAATAAATTGGATATTATTATAATTTTTCTGACGGGGCATGATGAATATGTATACAGTTCCTTTGAATTTGCACCATTGAGGTATATAAGAAAAGAATTTATAAAAGAAGAATTGTTGTATGCTTTGCTGGCAGCCTGCAGAAATGTTGATACTAAAAGAAATGAGTATGTGTGGATAAAAACAATAAATGGAGACTACAATGTCAAAACAAGTGAAATTTTGTATTATGAAATTGAAAATAGAAGGTGTAACATATATATGTCAGATGGGGTGGTGTTTAGCACAAAATATAAAATAAAAGACATTAGGAAGTTGATAGAGCAGAAAGACGATGCGTTTGTACAAATAAACAGCGGCTGTGTTGTGGGAATCAGACATATTAAATTTATGAGTAAAGGTGACATAGGAGTTAAAACGGATAAAATATTGCAGATAGCAAGGCGGAAAAAGGCTGAAGTAGAAAAAATTGTGTTAGATTACTGGGGGGATAAGTTATGAATACATATGTGCTGAGTGTTTTGTTAAATTTGGTTTCATCTCTGATGGAACCTTTTTTTTCGATAGTATTTGTAAGTGCATTTATGGGTGAAAGGTTTGATAAACGAAAGAAAGATATAGCGGCTTTGACAATAATAATACAGTTTATTTTTTGTATGTTTGCAGACAAAGTTGCGATATTTTCGATTTTAAAGTTTTTAATTTGTCACTTGATTAGTTTAACCGGTTTGTGGGTGATATATTTGAAAAATTATGACAGAGTATTTTTTATAACCATAATAGATATGGTGTCAATTGTGTTTATTGAAAATATTGTTGCATATGCCATAGCATTTGTTTTTCAATCACCATTGAAAATTATTTTGCAAGGAACAAGATACCGCGTTGTTGGAATAATATTGGCATTGACATTTAAGTGTATTTTTGCTTTTGGAATAAAAATATGCTTTAAGGATGCAAGGATGCTGAGAAGAAACAGCATGATAGTTATAGCACTTTTGTCATCAGGTATTATGGCATTGACATTATATTTATGCAATGACTGTTTAAAGAAAGCCGGTGTATCTTTCTTACAAATGCTTATGGCTGCTATATTAACAATAATGTATATTTTAGTTATATTCAGTATATTTATGCTAGATGACAATAGAAATAAAGGCGAAGAACTGGCACTTATCACTTTACACAGTGAAATTTTAAATAAGTCACTTTTAGAGGAACGGACAACATTCGACATGTGGAGAAACAGGCTGCATGATTATAAAAATCAGCTTATTTATATAAGAGAATTATTGGAAAAACAACAATATAAAAAAATATCAGAAATTGTAGATAAAGAGATTGGAGAATTAAAAAGACAGTCAATATATATAGAAAGCGGCTATTTGGGAATAGATGCGATAATAAATTCAAAACTTATGTATGCACAGGGAAAAGGCATACATACGATATACAATATTAAGATACCGTCCGGGTTAAAAATTGATGATGAAGTTGTGGCTTCAATTTTAGGAAATCTTATAGATAATGCAATAAGAGCTTCACTATTAACGGAAGAGAAATATTTTGAGATAAATATTGTATATGTGTTTGAAAATCTTAATATAAAAATATCTAACAGTACAAGCTCTAAAAGAACCAATTTTGAGAAGAGCAGCAAGTCAGAGTCAGGGCTACATGGAATAGGGATAAACAGCGTGAGAAACAATGTAAAAAGATTGCATGGCACATTTGACATAGCACAGCATGAAAATATAGTAGTTGCGGCAGTAAAAATACCTGTAAAAAAATAGATACGGCTGATTTGCGACCATTTAGACACGAAAATCGACCATTTAAACATGATTTTACACAAGAGGATTTTAATGTGGTAAGGTATAGGTGTTTCGAAACAAAAAATGCTTAGGAGGTGAAAAGAATGTTTGTAAAGAAAGTTGAAGATTTTTTGGAAAATGTGGCTGTAAAGCATGCAACAAGTGCAAGCAGTTTATTTTTCTATGAGCCAAAGGTGCCAAAGAAACTTATGCAGATTATTAAAAAGGAAAGCAAGTAGTACTTAAGGAAAAGTATTGAAAAAAATAAGCACAAGATAAGTTAAAGTACAAAAGAAATCAGTAATGTTTTTATAATAGGGGGACAAGATAATCTCTCACTCTTTAATTCTACCCAGGGTGAGAGATTTTTTTAATTCTCGTATTATTTTTTTAGTAAGAATATTATCAAACGCTTTAGATAATCTTTCTAAATTTCCAAGATTTTCATTTTGGGTGTCATAAAACAGTGAAATTTATTCAATACGAACAACGTGTTACCATTTAGACACTAAAATCGACCATTTAAGCACGATTTTACATAAAAAGGTTTTTATGTGGTAAGATATAATTGTTTCGAAACAAAAAATACTTAGGGAGGTGAAATAATAAAGTTAGGTTAAAAAATAAATTACAGAGAAAAAATTGAATAAGTATACATATTATATTATGTAATAGTGTTATATGATATGTACGGAGATTAAAATTGATAATGTCAATAGTAATTTTATAACTCATGATACATATAAGGCATGGGAGAATGGAGAAAAAATATGAATAAAATAGTAAAATCAATAATTTCAATTATGATGTCATTAGCAATGATTGTTTGTATAATTCCAACAGAGGCGATGGCAACTGAAATATCTGAACAAGACTATGGTATTTCAGTTCAAAGATTTACTATCGGAAAAAAATATACAAAAAAAGATAACTATAATAAAATAACGGCTTATTTTGTTTCAAAAAATCAAATGTGCGTTGAATGTGAAAATATAAAAGGACAGAATAGATATACAGAGCTGTATGTTTCAACTATGAGTAAGAATTTTAAGAAGAGAACTTTTGTACTTAAAAAAGACAATCCACACTCTGAAATATATAGTATAGATGCTTTAAATACGAGTAAAGTTACAATAACAATATATCCGCACACTTCTACAAGTCCATCATCAGGTTATACAGATGCATTAACTGGAATTATGTCTGAATAGATAAAAGCATGTTAAAATAGAACTTTAAGTTTTGTTTATAGATAATAATACCTACTTTAGGATTTCTGTTCGTTGTTTTCTATATTTATTATAGAAAACAGCGGACAAAAATGATTAGAAATAAGAAAAATATAGTATGATAATATATTTATATAATTTATGCAAACAGGTATTAAAAGGAGTAAACAGGTATGAAAAAATATTTTTTGATTTTGATTGGAATTTTTGTTTGTCTGGTCTGCGTTGACGGTAAAAAAGCAGATGCATATTCGGTCGAACTGCAGAAAGATGGAATATATGCGGAAACATTACCAAAACCGGTTGTAGATAATTCAGTTGTTTTATTTAAAAAGTATGTAAATAAGGCAAGAAAATATTATAAGAAGTATAAGAAGAATAATGCATATACACTTCTTTCTAATGTACCGGAAGAATATCGTATTTTTATTCCGATTGTGAAGGACATTAAGCCATCAGACAAGATTGTAATAAAAACTCCGTTTTATATTTATGACCCTACAGACGCTGCGGGAAGTACAAGTTATGAATATTATTTTGTTGCAGAAAAGAATGGGAAAAAAATGTGTATATTCTGCATTAATATTTCTACAGATAACAATAAAATTTCTTTTTATTATGATAATGTCATAGACAAATATGCTAAATTTGATGAAAAAATGATGAGTGAAGGTGCTATAATTTATAAAATTGACAGCATTATCTATGAGCAGACAAAAAACAAGAAGATTGTGATGTTAAATCAGTCTGATACTGTCGGAACAGAGGAAATGATAGGGAATACTGATACTAATCTGGAGAATTTGATTGATAAATTCCAAAGTAAAAGTTTTGACGATAAAAAGAAAGAAATTTTTGAATATCTTGACGACATGAAAGAAAAGAAAGTTGTTAAAAAGTCGGAAGAAAATTTAAAGCTTGATTTAAAGGATGAATATGTAGGAGATGAAAATACAGATAATAAAAGTGACAAAAAGCTGAAATATATTGGAATTGCTGCAGTTATTGTTGTTATTATCGGAGCAGGTGTATTATTGAAAAGATGCAGAAAAAGTCAGTGATACAGTACAAAAGTACAACAGTATTCGTTGTACTTGCCAAAGGAGTTTCTTATGAAATACATATTAAAAAATATTAAATCTTTTGCAAAGGATTATACAAAAATATTTGTGTTATTGATTATCACAATCTCTGCATCAACTTTGATAATTCATTTGTCTTATGGAATGTTTCGTGAGTATAAGGATAGGAGTGAATTGAGTAAGAGTGTAACAAATAGGATAGATTTAAAACTTAAAAGCTCTTATTCAAAAAGGATTGGGTCAGATACAAGCGGTACGTTTGAAACAATGGGAGATTTGAATAGTCAGATATATGATAGGACCGACGATGTACGGGATGTAACAGTGCAGGATGTAAAAAAGTTTGCCAAAGAGCTTGATTTTGAAACGGCAAATAAATTGTTAAATGTTCAAACAGGTATTTTACAGGGAAAGTATAGATTTGAGACAAATTTTTTGATTGCAAAGGGAAAGATTACAAACAGTGCCGAGTATGGATTTGATTCACTTTATAATTTTACTTTCGGATACCAAACAACGAATACATTTCAATATGGAAGATATTTTAGTGATGAAGAATATTCCGACGGAAAAAAGGTGTGCATAATGTATGGTTTTCAAAAAAATCTGCGTGGTGAATATTTGGAAAAAAAATTGTCAGATGATGGAACTGTGATTATTGATGGGGAAAAATATAAGATTATAGGACTTCAAAATGGTATCGGTACAGGATATATTCCTATTACAGCGGTAAAAGGGGAAAGTGTTCTTCTTGATAAAATTACTTTTCAGTTTAAGGATAATATATCTCTGCGTGAAGTTAATTTGTTGTTGGGAACGGCAAAAAAAGTTTTTGGAGACAGCGTTGATGCTGAGTATAAACTGGTACAATCGGATGAAAATGGTTCTTTTTATAGTACGGTTTTAATTCTTATAGTTATGGTATCAATGGTAGCAGCATTTAATTTTTGTGCATTGTATCATTATATACTGATGACACGTCGAAGAACACTAAATATATTGAGAATATGCGGATTGAGTTATAGTAAGAGTATGTGGCTTTATTTGGGCGAGTGTTCAATATTATCAGTTGTGACATATTTTGTAACCGTTGTTTTATTCCGATTTGTACTTATGCCTTTTTTGAGTGGAAAAGTAAATGTGTTTGATTTTCATTATAAAATGCAGGTATATGTTATACTTTTTATTGTTTGGTATTTATCCTCTTTTTTGCTTCAATATGTGATGATTAGATGGAACTTAAAAAAGATGGTTGTTATTGCTTAATCATATAAGGATGGGGAGGAAAACGGTATGACATGGAAATATGCGATGCGTGAATGTAAAATGCATATTGTGATGTCTGTTTTATGTTTTGTACAGGCAGTATTTTTGTTTGCAATTGTTATTGGAATGATTTCAATTTTTATGAGCAGATATTCGGGGTATCAGCCTGTGCAGAAACTCGTAGAACAGAAAGGATTTATCTGTAATATGACAGGCAGCCAGCATATAGCAGATGGAGACTTAGAAGGAAAGATGGTAGAGAATTCAGAGGCGTATGAAAAGATGTTGAAAAATGCGAAAGTCTGTGGTCAATACAGCGTTAATGCATTTGTGGGAGAAGAAAATGAGGAAATTGAGGAAAAACGTAAGGAAGGTTCTTATTTCCAAAATTTAAGAGCATATGATGATGAATTGATTAAAGGATTTGAGCCAAAGCTGCAGTCGGGAAACTGGTTGAAACAGGAAAATAAAAATGGCAGCCAGCTTGAAGCGGTAGTGCTGCAAAGCAGTGATAAATATAAAACAGGAGATATGGTATATCTTGATAACAACTCTGTAACTAAACTAAAGACTAAAATACCTGTAAAGATTGTCGGTATTATTGACAGAAATTCAGATATTATTTATCAGTCAGCTAATAACAGAAGTTTTATAGATTACCGTATACTTTTCAGTAATATGGTGGCGGAATCAGAGGATTTGAAAAAAATTTCCTATGTGGATGGTATAAATAATTTTCTGCCTGAGACATTCTTTGTATCGAAAAAGAATCTTGACAGTGTGCAGGAACATTATGCAGCTAAAGAATCAGAAAAAAATCTGTCCGATAATTATGAAAATGTTTTAAAAACAAAGAAAGAAATTTTTATGACGAGCATGGAAGGAATAGTTTTTATTACAATGGATAAAAATTGTTCAGATGCAGTATATGGGTATAATAAAAACAGGATTGCGCAGATATCGCAGTTTAGTTTTTTACATGAACTTGATTATATAAAAAACAATACATGGCAGAATATTATGGCAAATATTTCGGAACTTATTCCGGCAGGCATTGGGATGATTATATTTACAGTTATATCGTTTATTACGCTTTCTACTCTTATGTATCAAAAAAATATGCGTAAATATTCTGTTTATTATATGTATGGTCTGACTTGGCATAATATATTTAAAATACATATTACATATATTTTTATGCTTATTTTTGCAGCGTTGATATTTGGGATAGTGGCAATTTATGCTGTGCACTCCATGGGGATATGGAATATGACAAATGTTAATGTTGGAGTCGTGCAGGTGGCAGGCTGTCTTGTTACAATGGTTTTGCTGATGTTTGTGGCTTCACTTATGTGTCTTTCTATGGTTAATGGGAAATCGGCAAAGAGAATTATGCAGGAGGTTGAGTAGAATGTTTTGTTTAAAGAATATTGTAAAAACCTATAATAAGGGAAAAAGCAATGAATATGAGGCACTTCATGGAATATCAATGGAGGTAAAGGATGCCGAACTTACAGCAATTATCGGAACTTCCGGTGCGGGAAAGTCTACTCTGCTGCATATTCTTGCATGTATTGACGGATATGATTCAGGGGAGTATACGATTGACGGCGAGGATGTAGGCAGGATTTCGGAAAAGCAGATGGCGCGGGTCCGCAATGAAAAGATAGGAATGGTTATGCAGGATTTTGCTTTGATTGAGGGATTCACAGCGTTAGAAAATGTGTTGATTCCGTTGGATTTTGAGAGAAAAGATAAGCGCATAAAGAAAAAGGAGCGTAGACAAAAAGCATTGGAAATGCTGGAAATGGTAGGAATGAAAGAATACGCTGATAAACCTGTAAACAATTTGTCAGGCGGACAAAAACAGCGTGTTGCGATAGCAAGAGCAATAGCGAATAAGCCGTCAATGATATTGGCAGATGAGCCTACGGGAGCTTTGGATACTGAAACGACAGGCGAAATCATGAAGTTGTTTATTGAACTTAATAAACAGGGAAGGACAATTGTTATTGTTACACATGATATGAAAGTTGCAGAACAATGTAACAGAGTGATAAGGATTGAGGACGGAAGAATAGTTGATTAAAATGCTGCTGATATGGCAGAGAGGATACGAAAAAAATACCGTATCTTACAAAAATGTAAGAAATAAAAGAGAAATGTAAGCTGTTTCGATAGCGGACATTTCTTTTTTTTGTTAGGATAATCTCAGAACAAAGAAAACATTGTGTATAAAGAAAGGTGGAAGACATGGCAATATTATCAGTTTCAAATTTAAAGAAAACTTACACAACAAGATTTGGCGGCAGTCAGGTACAGGCACTTAAAAATATCAACTTTTCCGTAGACAAGGGAGAATATGTTGCTGTTATGGGAGAGTCAGGTTCAGGAAAAATCACTCTGTTAAACATTCTTGCGGCACTTGATAAACCGACATCAGGCAATGTGCTTTTAAACGGAGTAAATCTTTCGACAGTCAGGGAAAAAGAAATATCTGCATTCAGGAGAGAGCATCTTGGTTTTGTTTTTCAGGACTTTAACCTGTTAGATAATTTTTCACTTAAAGACAATATATATCTTCCGCTCGTACTTGCGGGAAAGAAACATAGTGAGATGGAAGATAAACTTCGTCCGATAGCAAAAATGCTTGGTATTGAACAGATAATTGAGAAATATCCATATGAGGTTTCAGGCGGTCAGAAACAGAGGGCAGCAGTTGCAAGAGCACTTATAACAGAACCGGAACTTATACTTGCGGATGAGCCAACCGGGGCACTTGATTCAAAAGCAACTGATGACCTTCTGGAACTTTTCAACAAAATAAATGAAAACGGTCAGACGATAGTTATGGTAACGCACAGTACAAAAGCGGCAAGCCATGCAAACAGGGTTTTATTTATAAAGGATGGTGAGGTATTTCATCAGATATTCAGAGGAGGTCTGTCAAATGAAGAACTTTATGCAAAAATTTCCGATACATTGACGGTGCTTACAACAGGGGGAGATAAAGTGAACGATTAAAAATTTTAGAGATATTAGAAAAGGGAGTAATCACAGATGGGTAAATTATATTTTAAACTGGCAAAGACAAATTTGTCTAATAACAAACCGTTTTATATACCATATATAATTTCAAGTATAATTACGGTTGCAATGCTCTATATGATGTCATTTTTAAGTGACAATAAAGGGCTTAATAAGATAATGGGAGCAGACAGTCTGGCAATCATATTCAGACTTGGTGTCGGAATTATAGTAATATTTTCATATATATTTTTGTTTTATACGAACAGTTTTATAATAAAAAGAAGAAAAAAAGAGATAGGTGTTTATAATATTTTAGGAATGGAAAAAAGGCATTTATCAAAGGTACTTTTTGTCGAGACAGTGTATTCTGCAGCAATCTCTCTGGTATGTGGAATTATCATAGGGATAGCATTTTCAAAATTTATGCTTATGGTTTTATATGGAATTATAGGAATACATGAAACAGTAGAATTTTTTGTTAATATACACGGGATTATTTTATGTATAGTTTCATTTGGAATATTGTTTCTGCTTACATTTTTATATAATTTTATGCAGATAAAACTGGCAAATCCTATTGAACTCCTGCGTGGCACAAGTGTAGGTGAGAGAGAACCAAAAACAAAGATTTTGATGACAATAATAGGAGTAGTATGCCTTGCAATAGCTTATTATATAGCGATAACAACCGAAAATCCGCTAAATGTACTTACACTTTTCTTTGTTGCCGTGTTGTTAGTCGTAATCGGAACATTTGCAATATTTACGGCGGGAAGTATCGCATTGTTGAAATTGCTTAGAAACAATAAAAAGTTTTATTATAATAAGAAACATTTTATGGCAGTTTCAGGTATGCTTTACAGAATGAAGCAGAATGCGGCAGGACTTGCAAGTATATGTATTCTTTCGACTATGGTGCTTGTGGTTATATCAACTACGGTAAGTATGTATGTTGGAATACAGGATGAACTTGCAGCGAGATATCCTAACGATGTATGTGTCACGGTTGACTATAACAGTGTAATTGACAAAAGCAGTGAAATAGAAAAAGCTATATTTGATGAAATTGATAGTGCGGAAGTAAAAAATAAAAAAGCGTTTTCGTATTTATCAGTTTTTGTAGGGCAAAAGGGAGATAATTTTACAACTGATAAAGAACATTTATCATTTCAGAACTCATATCTCTTTTATATACTTTCAAAAGATGATTTCATCAAAAGGGATAATAGTTTTAAAGATAAAATAGGGAACATTTCAAAGGGTGAGGCAGTAGTTGTTTTAAATAAAAATTATGATAAAAGAGAGATAAAAGTATTTGGTCAGAGTTATAAAGTTAATAAGAGCTTTGAACACACATATGATGATAATTTATATGTGCTAAGTACGCTTAATGGTCTGGGATATATAATTCTTGACAATAACGAGAGTGTGCAGGAGTTATATGATGTGCAGGAGAAAATGCTTGGAAAGGGAGCAAATTACTATACAAATAAAATAAGATTTGATTTTAAGTCCGGTAATAAAAAGCAGAAAATAGCAGCTTATAAAAAGGTAGACAATGCTGTGAAGAGATATTTTAAAGATAACAAAAATGATAAAAAGGAAATATCGTCGTATTGGGTTGAAAGCAGACAGGAAAATGAAAAGAATTTTTATCTTTTATATGGTGGACTTTTCTTTCTGGGAATTTTTCTCGGAACAATGTTTTTGATGGTAACGGTAATGATAATCTTTTATAAACAGATTACAGAGGGATATGATGACAGAGAGCGCTATCAGATACTTGAAAAGGTTGGAATGAGTAACAGGGAAGTAAAAGATACAATAAAATCACAGATAAGAATAGTTTTTGTTCTTCCGATATTTGCGGCAGCAATTCATGTGACAGCAGCATTTCCAATGGTGTACAGACTTCTTCAGATGCTTAATCTTAATAATGAAAAATTGTTTGCAGGATGTCTGGCAGTCACGATAATTGTATTTGCGATTATCTATTATCTTGTATTTAAGGTGACGTCAAGGGCTTATTATAGGATTGTGAGATAGGAAATTTTAAGAATATTAAATGAAAGAGTTTAGGATTAGTAACGTTTTTTATTAAAAGAATGATAAAACACCCCTGAGAAGTCATATTTTTCAGGGGTGTTTTTTGTCTGAACAATATATTGTTATAAACGAGTATATTTACTAAATATTTTCAGGAGAAACACTTTCAGCTTCCGGTATTGTATCAGTTTCAATTGGAAAACTAATGATAACATTAAACTGGTCGCCGTCGATTTTTATGTTAAATGTGCCGCCGCAGGCTGCTGTAAATTCCTTTGCTATCGAAAGTCCAAGTCCATTGCCGTCAGTGTTTCTTGACTTATCGCCGCGAACAAATCTTTCAAGGATTTCTTCCTCTTTAAAATCCATTTCATATGATGCTGTATTTTTTATTGTAAGTTTTACAGTATTATTTTCGGTAGACTCAGTTATATAGATTCGTGTTCCTTTCAGGGAATATTTAAGTGCATTTTCTATAATATTCTGCATTACACGATATATCCTGCTTCCATCTGAAATTATCAAAACATCTTTTTCAGGAATTTTTAACTTTATGTCAAGTCCGCTTTTTTTGACAGTGTCCTCCATATCAGTGAGAGTCTGTACTATCAGTTTGTTAAGGCTGAGACTTGCTTTTGCTATAACAAGTTCACCGCTTGCTGTTTTTGCAAGTTCAAATACATCATATACCATATTTTTTAAGCGGACAGCTTTTTTGGAGATTATTTTGACATAATCAACTGCTTCAGGTGGCAGGTCATCTCGTCTTTCAAGCAGGTCAACATAGCTTATAATTGAAGTCAGCGGTGTTTTTAAATCATGTGAAACATTTGTTATAAGTTCGGTCTTCATACGTTCACTCCTGATTTTTTCATTCAGATTTTTTTCAAATCCCTCGCCGATATTTGAGAGTCTTGTTAAGGTATCGTAAAAAGCTGTATGTGTTCCGGCTGATGTATCAAGTTTGTAGTTACCACTGTATAATTTTTCTATATTATCTTCAAGAAGTCTGCATGAAGATATAATTTTTGATGAAAAATAATGATATGTGCCAAAAATTATAAAGTATATCAAAAAACAGGTGACAAACAATGTTTCATAATTTAAATGAGTCACAAAATATGCATAATCATACCACTCAGATGAAACCCAGTCGGAAAGGGTGTTTAGTGAACAGCCAACCGGAACGAGGTTTGTAAAGTATTCTGCACTGGCTGTTATTATAAGTACCACAACAGTCAGCAGTGCAACTGATACGACTGAGCATGCAAATAAAATTTTTACGCCTTTTTTAGTATTTAGCGGATAGTATACATGTCCAATTAAAAAAGATTTTATTGTACCGAAAACCTGTTTTAAGATTTTTACATACATTTTAATATGTTTTTTAACTATTAGGTGAACATATAGTAAATAAATTATTGCTATAAAAGTGAGAGTATTTATAACTTTTATGAAAGTGCAAAAAGTATTCCAGTTTGTTTTAAGTTTATTAAATACACTGACTTTATAGATAAGGATTACAACAGCAGAGTCACCTGCTTCATAATCAAACATTTTTTTGTATTTATAGCCGTTTGAATCAAGTATTGAAGCGTTAATGAGATCAGTATAGTTTGAAACTGAAACTATACGCTTTGTTGATGTATTAAAATACTTTTTAATACAATTTGTAAGTGCGGTCTTTTTTCGGACATCGTATGTCTGCATCATCATTTTGTTTGAGTTGACAGTATAGGCAATGTTTTGTAAAACTGAATTTAATGGGCTGTTGTGAGCTTCATAATCAATAGATATCTCCGCACTTTCGCCTATATACATTTTAGCATACAGGTATGAAAAATCTTTTCCAATTGATTTTTCTTTTTTGGCGCCATCGATAATGTCGTTTTCATATGCACATATTTTCTTTATGTCGCTGTTTATATGTCTTGCGTATGCTGCAGATTGTCCATATTCGATTCCTTTTGATGCATCATGGTAAATTCCGTTTTTTGAGAGCAATATTATCAATAACCCTACTATTATAAGAATGGCTATTGATATAAACATAGGTATTTTTTTAATTATATTTTTCAATTTTGTAACCAATTCCCCACACCACCTTTAAATATTTTGGCTCGCTTGGATTTATTTCAATCTTTTCGCGAATTCGTCTTATATGTACCATAACAGTATTTTCAACACTGTAGGCTGTTTCGTTCCATATATGTTCATATATTTCTTCTGCTGAAAATACACGTCCAAGATTGTGCATAAGATAATTGACAATTTTGTATTCTTTTGCCGTCAGTTTAACGGCCTCACCATCTACAAAAAGCTGTTTTTTTGTTACGTTTAGTTCAAGACCAAGATTTCTTATTATTTCTTCATTTGAAGAAATATTGCCATATGAACCGAGTTTCAGGTATCGTCTTGTTTGTGACTTTACCCTGGCTAACAGTTCTGATGGGGCATAAGGCTTCGATATATAATCGTCTGCGCCCATGCTTAATCCGAGAACAATGTCACTTTCCTGTGTCTTTGCTGAAAGAAGTATGATAGGAATATTTTTTTCATTTCGGATTTTCAGGGTAGTTGTAAGTCCATCCTGGTTTGGCATCATAATGTCAAGAATAATAAGATGAACTGTATTTTGAGTTAATATATCTATTGCCTCTAAACCATCGTAAGCCTTTAAGGTTTTGTAACCTTCGCTTTCTAACAGTTTACAGATAGCGTTTACGATTTCTTTGTCATCATCAACGACAAGTACATTTATAGTTTCCATTTGTTTCTCCTTTGCTTAAGCTTAAGTATAATTATATATTAAACTATAGGTCTGATATTTTCCAAAGATATTTCTTACGAATTTCTTAAATGATGGTGTTTGTGAAAGTTTTTCGGGTTATAATCGCAAAAATGTTGAATGAACTTGCGAATCATATTGCCGGATATATAAATATCACGGCACCTGCCAGAAAGACTGCATGATTGCCAGATGTTTAACATAAGTTCAATATATCCGAAGAGCAGGCAAGACAAAAAACACAAGTGTTGTGGAATTAGTATATAAAGAAAATGTGTATCAATGAAAGTAGTGTAAAAGTTATAAAAACAGCCATATTGTTATTCTAATTACTTAAATAACAATATGGCTGTTTTTGGTTATAATCTAAATCCTAAAAATTACATTCCGATATGGGTTCTAAGCTTTCCTTTAATCTCAGCGTCAAGTTTTTCAACAAACTCATCAAGAGGAAGAACGGTTGTCTTTTTCTCTCCGTGGAGACGGAATGATACTGTTCTCTCATCTTTCTCATTAAATCCGACTACGAGAAGATAAGGAACTTTCTGAATCTGTCCTTCACGCATACGATAGCCAAGTTTTTCAGAACGGTCATCAAGGTCTACACGTACTTTGTTTGCTTTGAGAGCGTCACAGATTTCTTTTGCGTAAGCGTTAAGTGAATCATCATCTGTCTTAACAGGCATTACGCGAACCTGTACAGGAGCAAGCCATGTTGGAAGATTACCCTTTGTTTCTTCAAGAATATATGCCATAAAGCGGTCAAGAGAACCGAGTATTGCACGATGAAGAACAACAGGTGTTTTCTTTTCACCATCTCTGTCAATATATGAGAGATGGAATTTGGCAGGGAGACAGAAATCAAGCTGGCATGTAGAAAGTGTAATCTCATTACCAACAGCAGGCTGGACATTTACGTCAAGTTTTGGACCATAGAAAGCAGCTTCTCCGATTTCTTCTGTATATTCGATGCCAAGACCATTCATAACATCACGGAGTGCAGCTTCTGCCTTGTTCCACATTTCATCATCATCATGGTATTTCTCTTTGTTTTCGGGATCACGAAGTGAGAGTACACAGCGGTAATTCTCAATACCAAAATCTTTGTATGTGCTGAAGATAAGATCTACAACTTTTGTGAACTCATCTTTAATCTGCTCAGGTGTTACAAAGAGGTGGGCATCGTTCTGGCAGAAATGTCTTCCACGCTCAATTCCCTTTAATGTTCCGCTTGATTCATAACGGAAATCATGAGCGATTTCACCGATACGGATAGGGAGGTCTTTATATGAATGTCTTCTGTTCGCATATATCATCATGTGATGAGGGCAGTTCATAGGACGAAGTACAAATGACTCGCCTTCCATTTCCATAGGAGGGAACATATTCTCTTTATAATGATCCCAGTGACCTGATGTTTTATAAAGATTGACTGTTCCGACACAAGGAGTCATAACATGGAGATAACCGAGTTCTCTTTCTTTATCTTTAATGTAGTTTTCAAGTTCCTGCCAGATTGTGTATCCCTTTGGTAAGAACATTGGAAGTCCACGTCCTACAAGGTCATCAACCATAAAGAGATTCATATCTTTACCGATTTTTCTGTGGTCTCTTTCTTTTGCCTCTTCAAGAAGTGTGAGATGGTTTTCGAGTTCCTCAGGAGTAGGGAAACATACACCATAAATTCTCTGAAGCACTTTATTGCTGCTGTCACCTTTCCAGTATGCACCTGAGTGACGGATAAGTTTGAAGTTACGGCAGAGTTTCACGTTGTCAACATGAGGTCCGCGGCAGAGGTCAGTAAAATCACCCTGGTCATAAACAGTGATATTTCCGTCTTCAAGGTCTGAGATAAGGTCGAGTTTGTATTCATCATCCTTAAACATTTCTAATGCTTCTGCTTTAGAAACTTCTCTGCGGAAAATTTTCTTTCCTGATTTTGCAATTTTTTTCATTTCTTTTTCAATCTTAGCGATGTCCTCATCACGGATAACATCTTCGCCAAGATCGACATCATAATAAAATCCCTCGGCAACTACAGGGCCAACCCAGAATTTTGCCTGTGGATAAATGTGTTTGATAGCCTGAGCCATAAGATGTGCACAGGAATGGTTTAATGTGTTTAACTGTTCATCTTCTTTAAAATTTACCATTGTTTTAAAGTCTCCTTTTTAATTTTTAGTGAAATATGAGAAGTTCTATTTTGTGAATAGATAATTTGTGGCGGATGTGTATCATATTATTAAAAAACACCCTTGGATACGAAAAATTCATATCTAAGGGTGCCTGCACACGATTCCACCTTGATTTTAACTCAAAACAGCTTATAACGCAGCCATACGGTGACGCTTCAAAATATTTATAAATATTTCTTCTACGCACAGCTTAGGAGTGGTTTTCATGAGATTTTTCCATAAACGGCTCACAGCAAAATACCGTTCTCTCTGTAAGGTCAAATAACACTACTCTCTCCATCAACGCTTTTAAAATCTTCTTTTAAAAAACTCCATTTATTCTAACATAATGTTATATCAAATTCAATAGGTGAATAACAAAGTTTTCATAAGTTTTTATAAGTATAATTTTTCACATTTTCCACATACTAACTCCAAAGCTAATATATAGCAGCAAAGGAGCAGCTATTTGAAAAAATCAAATAGAGAACTCTTGGAAAATTAGATATTGGAGGAAAATAATGTGAAAGCTACAGGAATAGTACGAAGAATAGATGATTTAGGAAGAGTAGTTATTCCTAAGGAGATAAGGCGCACATTGCGCATCCGTGAGGGAGACCCGCTTGAAATATATACAGACCGGGAAGGAGAGGTTATCCTTAAAAAATATTCGATGATAGGAGATATAGGGCAGTTTGCAAAGCAGTATGCAGATGCGCTGGCTCAGACAACGGGTTATCTTATAATAGTGACAGACCGGGATATTATAATTGCAGCTTCAAGCGGTGTCAAAAAAGATATGGTGGGAAGACACATAAGCAGGGATTTGGAGAAGGCTGCTATGGAGAGAAAGATTATACTGTCGGATAATACGAAACCAGATTTTTGCAAAGTTACCGATGATATGGACGGAGATTATATAGAGGCGGTCGCACCGATTATATGTAACGGCGATGCGGCGGGAACGATAGTGTTTTTGTCAAAGAATACAGAGAGAGTATTTGGCGAAACAGAGCAGAAAATGATAACTGTTGCAGCAAGTTTTCTGGGTAAACAGATGGAGGGGTGACATTTAATAAGAAAAAAGGCTAAAAAACCTTGATTTTATGGGATTTTTGCTGGAAAAAACCTTGACAAACATGTATAATGAGGGTATAAATAGATTTGTAAGTTTTTGCAATTGAAAATTGTAAGAATAGGAATGGGAAAGTGAAGCGGAGGATACCGCTTTATTCCAAGAATACAAATATCGAGGAGGATTTATCCATGAACAAGACAGAGTTAGTAGCAGCTATGGCTGAGAAAGCAGAACTTTCAAAGAAAGATTCAGAGAAAGCTTTAAAAGCATTTATCGATGTGGTTACAGAAGAGTTAAAGAGCGGAGAAAAGATTCAGTTAGTTGGATTTGGTACATTTGAAGTTGCTGAGAGAGCTGCAAGAGAAGGAAGAAACCCTTCTACAGGTGCAACAATGAAAATTCCTGCATCTAAGGCTCCTAAGTTCAAAGCAGGTAAAGCTTTAAAGGATGCTGTAAACAAATAATAGTTTACCAAGTTTAGCGAGGTATTTTTTTGATTTTGATTTAAAGTCAGAAAAGCAAATTTGAAAGCAGACTTAATTTAAGGGCAGGTTCTTTGAACCGGCCCTTTTTCTGAAATCAGAACATTATAATAAAGTATTGGGCATAGAATATAGCAGGGAAGAGAGGATTAAGATGAGGTTAGATAAATATTTAAAGGTTTCCAGACTTATAAAAAGACGTCCTGTTGCAAATGAAGCATGTGATGCAGGAAGAATTACGGTAAACGGAAAAGTTGCAAAAGCATCTCTTAATATTAAACCGGGAGATATTATTGAGATAAGCTTCGGAGACAAACAGGTAAAAGTAGAAGTGTTAAGCATTGAGGAAACATACAATAAAGAAGCGGCAAAGGAACTTTACAAAATGCTGTAATATAAATGATACCCTCCGGCATATATTGATTATAAATATATGCAAGGAGGGTGTTTTTGTGGAAGAAAAAAGTATACAGAATAATACGGGAGCAAAGGGAGTACATAAGGTATATCTTAATGCAAGAAAATCAGCAGTTATGTCTGGAGTTAAAGATGTACTTTCATTTGATGCAAAAGAGGTTTATCTTGAGACAAACCAGGGCGTGCTTTTGATAAAAGGAGATGAATTGCATGTAAACCGTTTGTCTCTTGAAAAAGGTGAAGTTGATGTAGACGGAAGAATAGACAGTTTTGCATATTCAGATGTTGAGGATAATACTAAAAAAGCAGCGACGTTCTTTGGGAGACTTTTTCAATGAGTGAAATAATATATGGACAGGTCAGGTATCTGTTAGCATCAGCGTTAAGCGGTATGGGCTGCATGTTTTTATATAGTATTATAAGAATGTTTGAACTTTTGCTGAAACTGTGCATGCCTGTTAAAATTATAATTGACATTATATTTTGGACTGGCATTGCAATCCCGGTATTTTATATTTTTTACAATATAAATTCAGGAATAATAAGATGGTACGGGATTGTTATGATTATTTCAGGGGCAGTTTTATATGAGAGGGGGATATATGTTCCTGTAAAGAAAAGCGTTGAAAAAATAGTAAGAAAGGTATATAATAAAAATATATTTCGTAGACGAAAAAGCCTTTAGAACGGGCGTTCGCAGGGAGGATGGTGTTAAGATGGCACGCCAACATTATGGTCATAAAAAACATATGAATAAATTTACGATTATGGGTATTGTTTTATTGTGTGCAGTGCTTTGTTTCACTGTCCTTTATCGTAAATCGGCATTAGAAGCACAGTGCAAGGAGTACAATGCACAGATTACGGAACTCAAAAAAGAGAAAAAGAGCGTTGATGAACAAACAGAAGAGTTAAAGAAATTTGAAAAATATGTTGATACGGACGAGTATGTTGAAAAAATTGCGAGAGAGCGTCTCGGTCTTGTATACAAAGGTGAGATTATATTTGAGCCTGATGATGCCAAGTGAACAGTGACCATATAAAACTAAATGTGAAGGACTGTTTATTTATGATTTAAGTTCATAAAAAACAGTTCTTTTTTTGAGGTTGAGTTTTGACAAAATATACCATTTTTGTTTTATATACTTTCCCTTATCAGATTAGCCGTAGGGCATGAAAGGGAGAATATAATGAAGTATATTGGCAAAAAACTTTTTGTACAGATGATAATAGGTTTTTTTATAGGACGAATCGGAATCTGCGGGATGTGTGTGCTTGGTATATCGTATTTTGCGGCAATATTTGCGGATATGGATGCAAAACTTTTAATCGCTCTCTGTGTTATAGCGGGAATGTTTTCAAATCTTTCTATTGAGATGTCCTTGTGTGGAAGTATGGTAATATTATCAATGCTTCTTATATATGATACACTTGAGAGACAAAAGATACATATACAGCCGTTACATTCGGCACTTATTGCGGCAGTAACTTTTGTTATATACGGCGGTATAAAACTATATATGTTTCCGTACAATGAGTATGATATACTGCTTCTTATGTTTGGGACAGGTCTTGTATTGTCATTGTCGAAAGTGTTTAATGAAATATTTAATTATCTGACAGATGGCAGGAAAAGCAGGACAAAAGAGTACGAGGACATGGTTGAAAACAGGCTTAATGATTTTTCGCATGTCTTTGACAGAATTTCAAAGGTCATGTCGGATGATGTGCCTGAAAACAGACAGATATGCGGCAGGGACATAAGAAAAATTTTCAGGGAAATGTCCGAAAATGTTTGTGCAAGATGTGAAAAATATGAGGAGTGTTCGGGACAGACAGCTATATGCAGACCTGAAAAATTCAGAAGTCTTAGCGTTTCAGGGGATGGTTTTATAAAAATTGAACAGATGCCGATGGAGTTTGCAAGAGATTGTATCCATCCGGAACGTTTTTTAAATGAGGCAAATCAAAATCTTCATATTGCGAGAAATATAATGGGTTACAGAAACAGAGTCAGGGAGAGCAGAAAAGCTGTTGCAAGCCAGATGAAAGAGATAAGTGATGCAGTAAAAAATATGCTTGACAGTATGCCTAAAATGCAGAGACTTTCAAATGAACTAGAGGAAGTATTTCAAAAAGAATTCAGGAAAAAAAGAGTTATATGTAAAAATATATATGCATATGAAAAACAGGACGGACAGATAGAGATAATAATGAATGCCAGAACCACTAAGGGAAGGCTTGTGACGGCAACAGAATTGTCGCGGATAATGAGCAGAATAATGCAAAAGAAATTAAAACCGTCCGATGCATCAAGAAAAGTAATAGATACAGAATTTGGTGAATATATTTTTGTTGAGGAGACAAAGTATAAAGCAATAACAGGAGTTGCGAGGATGACAAAGGATGAACAGGATGTTTCGGGAGACACATTTTCAATGATAAATCTTCAGAGCGGGGAGCTCTTGATGGCGCTTTCAGATGGGATGGGAAGCGGGACAAGCGCCTTGGATGAGAGCAAGAATGTCATAGAGCTTTTAGAACAGATGTCGGAAGCAGGATTTTCTCAGACTTCGGCGATAAGGCTTATAAATTCGCTTTATATGTCAGACCAGGAATTTGAAAGCTATGCAACACTTGACATTTCGCTTATAAATCTGTATAAGGGAGAGTGCAGCTTTTTGAAAAACGGAGCGGTGGGAACATATATATTAAATCAGGGAAAAATGTATTGTATAGAGGGACAGTCATTACCGATGGGAGTTATAGGAGAAGCTGAACCGTATATTGGGAAAATGAATATATATTCGGGAGATTACATAATAATGATGACAGATGGGGTGGCAGACATGTTTTCTGATGAAAAGTATAATTTAGAAAAATACATAGGACAGATAGATGCAGTAAATCCGGGAGATATGGCTCAGGCAATAGTAGACGAGGCTGTAAGAAGAAATTCCGGATACATATCCGATGATATGAGTGTTATAGTTGCCGGAGTATGGGAGAACTAAAAAGATGAATAAATATATTTACGAAAGGGTAAAATCATTTTGTGATGATAATGCCCTGATAGAAAAAAATGACGGTATAGTTGCCGGAATATCAGGCGGGGCAGATTCCGTATTTTTGTTTTTATATCTGTTACAGGTACAAAAAGAATATAATTTAAGATTGTGTTTTGTTCATGTAAATCATGGAATACGAGGCAGTGAAGCAGACAGGGATGAACGGTTTGTAGAGGAATTGTGTGAGCAAAACGGTGCCATGTATAAAGTTTTTTATAAAGATATTCCAAAAATGGCACAGGAAATGTCAATGACTGAGGAAGAGGCCGGAAGAGTATATCGTTATGAATGCTTTGAAGATGTGCGTAAAGAGCTTGGTTACAATAAGATAGCAGTAGCACATCATCAGGATGACCAGGCTGAAACGGTTTTGTTCCAGCTTCTGAGGGGCAGCGGATTTAGGGGACTTGGCGGTATGAGGGCAAAAAATACCGATGTCATAAGACCGCTTCTTGCAGTAAAAAAACAGGAGATAGTTGAAACTCTTGAAAAAAAGGGACAGAGCTATTGTACGGATTCGACAAATAATGAGGACGAGTATGCCAGAAATCAGATAAGAAATCATCTTATACCATATTTACGGGAAAATCTGCAAAAGGAAACTGTAAGTCATATTGCGAAAACCGCTTCATATATGCAGGATGTTACGGAGTTTATAGACCTGCAGACGGATATGGTCTGGGAAAGTGTGATAGAATGTAAAGAGGGCAGGCCTAAAGAGATAAAGGCATATCTCAGTGAAATGAAAAAGCTGCATGTTGTATTGCAGCGTGAGATATTTATGAGAATGATTGAATATATGTCGGGCAGAAGAAAAGATATAACAGCGAGACATATAGATGCGCTTACAAGGCTTATCATAAGCCAGACAGGGAGAAAAATAAATCTGCCGTACGATATAGTTGCAGCAAAATATTATGACTGTATACTTATGTCACATAAGGACAGATGGTATCACAGTTCGCAGAGTTTTACGGAAGTATATGAAGAAAAGATATCGGCAGGACAGGAATATAATGTGACATTTACCAATAACAATAGTCATACAATATCATTTCATACGGAAGAAACGGGCATAATGACAGACATTATCAAAAAAAATAGCTGTACGAAATGGTTTGATTATGCTAAGATAAAGAATATGCCTGAGTTAAGATATCCAAAAGAGGGTGACTATCTTTGGCTCAGGACAGACGGTTCAAAGAAGAAGCTTAGCAGAATTCTTATAGACAGTAAAATACCGGCTGATGAAAGAAAAAATATACTGGTTCTCGCAGACGGGGCACATATTATGTGGATACCTGAACTTTCGAGATGCAGTGCATATTATTATATTAACGATAAGACTAAAAAGATGCTTTGTGCAAGCATACATTAGAGAAAGGTGGAAACAATGAAGGAAGAAATTGGTGTTATGTATTCTGAAGAAACTCTCAACAAGAAAATCGAAGAGATGGCTGAGCAGATAAACAGGGATTATGCAGGTAAGACAGTTCATTTAATCTGTGTTCTTAAGGGAAGCATATTTTTTTGCTGTGAACTTGCAAAGAGACTTACTGTACCTGTCACATTAGATTTTATGTCTGCATCAAGCTATGGCAATGCGACAAAAAGTTCAGGCAAGCTTAAGATAAATAAAGATCTTGATGAGGATATTAACGGACTTCATTGCATCATAGTTGAAGATATAGTTGACTCAGGACGTACACTCAGCATGGTAAAGAAAATGCTTGAGGGAAGAAACCCGGCAAGCCTTAAACTTTGTACATTGCTTGATAAGCCTGACAGACGAGAGACAGATGTTCATGTGGACTATACGGGATTTGAGATTCCGGATAAATTCGTGGTTGGATTTGGACTTGATTATGCTCAGAAATATAGAAATCTTCCTTATATAGGTGTATTGGATTTCATTGAGGAATAAAATAAAAGGTAGAGGAGACAATTCATGAAGAAACAGATGAAGATGAGTGGAATAGGCTTCTATGTTCTTGTGCTTGCAGTTATTTTTGTTGCAGTATATTTTTCAGGAAACATAGAGAGAAATTCCGGTGATTCTTATAGTATCAGCAGTTTGAAAAATGATGCTGGTAAAAACAATATTACAAGTGTTTCAATTGATCAGAACCAGGAGATACCGACAGGTGAAGTTACCGTAAAGCTGAAGTCGGGAAAAGTGGTTGATTTTTACGTGTCAGATGTAAAAGAAGCTCAGAAGATACTCGATGATGCAAATGTATCATACAGATTAAATGATGTAAAGAAAACATCATGGGTTATAACAACATTACTTCCATACGGTCTTGGATTTTTGGCGATATTTTTCCTGTTTTCTTTCCTGTCAGCACAGTCAGCAAATTCAGGCGGCGGCAATGCCAAAATGATGAATTTCGGAAAGAGCAGAGCAAGGAGAATTGACCCTGATGACCCTCATGCAAAAAAATTTAAAGATGTTGCAGGGCTCAAGGAAGAGAAAGAAGAACTTGAGGAAATTGTAGATTTCCTTGCAAATCCGGGAAGATATACGGATGTAGGTGCACGCATTCCAAAGGGAATACTTCTTGTAGGTCCTCCGGGAACAGGTAAAACACTTCTCGCAAAGGCAGTTGCAGGTGAAGCAGGTGTTCCGTTTTTCAGCCTTTCAGGTTCGGACTTTGTTGAAATGTTTGTCGGTGTAGGTGCATCGAGAGTAAGAGATATGTTTGCAGAAGCAAAGAAAAATGCGCCTTGTATAGTGTTTATTGATGAGATAGATGCTGTAGCAAGAAAAAGAGGTTCAGGTCTTGGAGGCGGTCATGATGAACGTGAGCAGACATTAAACCAGATGCTTGTCGAGATGGATGGTTTCGGTATAAACGAAGGCATAATAGTTATGGCGGCTACAAACCGTGTAGATATACTTGACCCGGCTATTTTGAGACCGGGAAGATTTGACAGAAAAGTAAATGTCGGCTGTCCTGATGTCAGAGGACGTGAGGAGATACTTGAAGTGCATGCAAAGGGCAAACCTCTCGGTGATGATGTTGACCTTAAAAAGATTGCACAGACAACAGTTGGATTTACGGGAGCTGACCTTGAAAACCTCTTGAATGAATCTGCAATTGCATGTGCAAAAGAGGGCAGAAAGTTCATTGAACAGGAGGACATCAGCAAATCATTTATTAAAATCGGAATAGGAAAAGAAAAGAAGAGCAAGATTATTTCAGAGAAAGACAAGAAGATAACTGCATACCATGAAGCAGGTCATGCCATTCTTTTTCATGTACTTCCTGATGTGGGACCTGTCCACATGGTTTCGATCATTCCGACAGGGTCAGGTGCGGCAGGATATACAATGCCTCTTCCGGATCGTGATGAAACATTTATGACAAAAGGCAAGATGAAACAGGATATAATTGTAAGTCTTGGAGGAAGAATTGCTGAGTCTATCATATTTGATGACATCACAACGGGAGCGTCACAGGATATAAAACAGGCTACAAACACAGCAAAAGCAATGGTTACAAAGTATGGTTTCTCAGAAAACTTAGGAATGATAAATTATGCTGACGAAGATGAAGTGTTCATCGGCAGAGACTTTGGAAGAACCAGCAGAGACTACAGCGAGGATGTGGCTAAGACAATTGACAATGAGGTTAAGGCAATAATTGACGATGCATATACACAGGCAAAATCAATTCTTGAGGAACACATAGATATTCTTCACAAATGTGCAAAACTTCTTATGGAAAAAGAAAGAATTGACAGAGCAGAATTTGAAGCTTTATTTGAGAAAGATGGAGAGGCAGTTTCACTTGATAAAGAGAATGTAGTTTCAGAAGAAGTTGATGTAGAGCCGGGTGAGTTCTAAAGGTAAATATATAATAAATTGCACAACTGTATTGTTAAAAAACATTTCTGTTTTAGTCAAAATTTTAGGTGGATGATAAAGTAAAAGCAAAATGCACAAAAAAACATTAAAAAAAATAGTAAGTTTGTGCACACTTATTTGTTATGGCTTGCTATACTTACAACTGTAAACCCCAATACATTATATAGTTTTTGCTACACCCCATAAGTAACAAAAATACCTTCTCCAAAAGAGAGATTGCAATATTTGCAGTCTCTCTTTTACTATGCAAAAATAAGCGTGGTTTCGTTGACCATACATACATAATTATGCTATACTAAAAAACATAAGATGAATGCCGGCGGTTATTGATGACGGTATTCAAATAAAAAGAAATTTTCGTGAAAATATTCACAAGGAACAGGAAAGGAAATATTATGGGATTATTACAGGATTGGAGAGAGTACGCATATGGCGTAGAGATTAATTCAAAAGCAGGAAAGGCAATTTGGGATAAATATTTCAAAGAAGAGAAAGCGGTGTATGAAAGCCTTCTTTCAAATCCATCAGATATAGTTAGCGGAACAGTTAAAGAACTTGCAGACAAATACAACATGGAACTTAATTATATGGTTGGATTTCTTGACGGAATAAATGACAGCCTTAAAGAGCCAAACCCTATAGAGGATATGACTGCAGATACAGTTGTAAAGCTTGATATTGACCTTGAAAAACTTTATTACAACATGGTAGAAGCAAAAGCAGAGTGGCTTTATGAGCTTCCACAGTGGAACAATCTTCTTTCTGTTGAAAAGCGTAAGGAACTTTATCATGAGCAGAAAAAGTCAGGAACAGTTGTCAAGGCTAAAAAGGTAGGAAGGAATGATCCTTGTCCATGCGGAAGCGGCAAAAAGTACAAGTATTGCTGTGGCGCAAACAAATAGTAAAAATAAATAAAAGTGTTATTTGATGAGCCGGTTTATCTTATACAGATGCCGGCTCAAGGTGGAGGTGCCGGAAGTGACAGAAGATAAGGAAGAAAAAAATTGTTATACAAGCAGATATAAGGCATTATTTACTAACGCCGAAGACATGATATTATTTTTTGATGCTGACGGGTTTGTGTGCGAAAAAAACGACGCCGTCTGCAAAAACCTCGGATGTACCATGGATGATAAAATTTATATGCAGGATATTTTTAGAACATGCATGTCTTTGAAAGATGGTAAGATAGATCTTATAGGTCATAAATACGGCATTAGTTTTGAGACAGTTGCATACAGAACAAATGAGACATGCTTCTCTGTTGTTGCGTATCTTGCACAGCTTCAGGAGAGCACAGGCTGTTATGGTTTCTGCAAGATTCATGACATAGTACAGCAGAAGGAGACAAAGAAAGAGCTTAGAACAGCCAAAATGGAAGTTGAGGAGACGCACAAAGAGAGAAACGAGATGGTTGCCAATGTCACCCATGAACTTAGAACACCTGTAAACGGTGTTTTGGGACTGGCACAAAATCTTCTTGATACCGGACTTGATTCTGAGCAGCGTGAGACAATAGAGCTTATAATACAATGCTGCAACAATATGATAAAGATTATAAATAACATTTTGGACTTTTCAAAAATACAGGCCGGCAAATTTACTATAGAGTATACGGAATTTAACTTTTATCAGATGATGGACAACATAGTGAAAGTAAACAGGACACAGGCAGAGTCAAAAGGGCTGAAGCTTATCTGCAATGTCGGAGAAGATATTCCTGAACTTATGACCGGTGATGAACTTCGTGTAACTCAGGTATTAAACAATCTGTTATCCAATGCGATTAAATTTACCTCAATGGGGCAGGTCACACTGAATGTTGTAAAGAGTTTTGAGACAGAAGAGGAACTTGAACTGTTTTTCATGGTTACAGATTCAGGAATAGGCATTTCAGAAGAGGAAAAAGACAAGCTGTTTAAAAGCTTTTCACAGGTAGACGCATCAATTACAAGAAAGTTTGGAGGAACCGGTTTAGGACTCAGCATTGTAAAAAATCTTGTTGAAATGATGGGCGGAGACATCAATGTTGAAAGTGAGAAAGGAAAAGGAAGTACATTTTCATTTTCAATAAAAGTTAAAAAGATAGTATCAGAGGAAGACAATAAAACAGAAGAAAAGACTGAAAAAGCTGAGGAAAAAACGGAGTATTCATTTAATTACAGCGGAGGTTTTCAGCTCGATGAAGAAGAGGAAGAAAATAATCTTTATAAACTTGGCTCAGAGGAAAATATAAAAGCCATAGATGAAAATTGCGAGAAGCTTGTTTTGTGTATAGAGATGGAAAATTGGAACAGGGCAAACAGTTTTGCAGATACGATAAAGCTGCTTGTGGCAGATGATCCGATGAATTTAAAGAGAAAAGCTTTCAGACTTCAGATGACGGTGAGAAAAGGTGACCATCAGGCGGCATTAGATGATTATGAAGTATTAAAAAAAGCTATTGAGGAGTTTAAACTACAGTTAGAAAGGCGGTGATTTGGCATGACAGTAAGCATGCAGGCGAATGAGCAGCCCAATATACTGATAGTGGATGATATATCTACTAATCTTGTTATTCTTTCTGAAATGGTAAAAGCGACGGGGTGCATACCCAGACCTGTTACAAATGTGAAGCAGGCGCAGACGGCTATTGAAAGAAAGATTCCGCAACTTATATTATTGGATATCTCAATGCCTGATACAGATGGTTTTGAATTTTGTGCCATGTTAAAAGCTGACGTAAAAACGAGGGACATTCCTATTATATTTATTTCTGCACTTGATTCGGTTGAGGATAAAATAAAAGGATTTAAACTCGGAGCGGTTGATTATATAGCGAAACCTTTTGAGAAAGAGGAAGTTACGCTCAGACTGAATACGCACTTGAAAATTTACAAACTTCAGCAGGAGATGGAAGCGTACAACAGAAAACTTCATCAGGTAGTAAATGAACAGTTGACAAGAGGTGCGGAAGAACAGAAAAATATTTTAAATACAATCGCTGATATGTTAGATATGCAGTCGGATATATATGAAAGAGGTACTGACAGAATATCAACAAACTGCAGAATGCTTGCGATAAGCTTGCAATTTTCACCAAGGTTTGATAAGTTGATATCAAGTGCATTTATCGATGAGATAGAATCAGCATCAAAACTTTATGATATTGGAATGTTGTCTGTAAGTGAAGAAATCACAAACAAAAAGACAGAACTTACGGCAGACGAATTTGAAAAGATAAAGGAACATACTATAGCCGGTGCAGACTACCTCAAAAAGATAAACAAAGATAAGAATAAAAATGAGTATCTTGAAATGGCAATAGACATTGCTAAATACCACCATGAAAACTGGGATGGAACAGGCTATCCAGAAGGAATTTCAGGGACGGATATACCTCTTTCAGCTCGTATAGTGGCAGTGATAGATACTTATATGGCATTAAACAGCGACAGAAGCTACAGAGGAGCATATACGAGAGAAGAAAGCCTTTCTATTATGAAAAGTGAGGCAGGAAAACGATTTGACCCTTCAATAATAGACATCTTTTGTAAAATTCAAAAGCAGTTGCAATGTGGAGATTAGCGGGATATGGCAGGAGGAAATGTTATGGATTCTATGATGGGAATATTTTATGAGCAGAGTTCTAGGCTGATAGGTGAATTGAGAACTGACTTTTCTAATTATCATGATGAAGAAAAGTATGGACAGGATTTGATTCAGGAAGTATTCCGCGTCGTACATACATTGAAAGCAGATGCCGCTATGATGCTTTATGACGGAATTGCATACATAAGCAAGAAATTTGAAAACTTATTGTATTGTTTTAGAAACGGTCCGAAGGTTATTGAGGATACAAAGAGATTTGATAATGTACTTTGTGAATATATGAATTATGTTGAAATGGAACTTACAAAGATACCGTCGGGAAAAGTGATGAAAGAACCTCCTGAGCACATTGCAAAAGATATTGATGATTATATCGTTAAACTTAAAAAACAGTATAAACTTGCCGAGAGCAATCTTATGAGAGAAAGCAATATATCAGATTCACAAAAGAAAGCAAGACAGATTTATTATATTCCGGGAAATATGGTGTCAGCAGTGACGGAAAAAAAGAGTGACGAAAAAGAGGCGGAAATACAGACAGCAGAGCTATATAAAAATGATACGGAAAGTGAAAACGGGGTAATTGTCATAAAAAAATCTGAGGTTTCCAAAATACGTTTAGCGGTAGCTGAACTGGATAAAATCGTTAAGAAATTGCACAGCGGAGATTTGGTAAATGAGGATTTTATTAAAGAGATTGGTGAAGTACAAAAGGAATTATCCTGTGTGACTGATAAGTTAACAAAAGGAGATTTCTCGGTTGTTGCGAAAAAAATGGAACTGCTTGTTGATGAAATGTCAGAGACATTACATAAAAATATCAGGCTTTCTGTAAAAGGAGAAGAATGCATGATAGATAAAACAAAGCGTGACAAGATATCGTCAGCACTTATTCACCTGATACGCAATGCTGCCGACCATGGGATAGAAGATTTGGAAACAAGGGAAAAATTCGGAAAATCTCCTATGGGTCTTATCAAACTTGAATTTTCGCAGACAGGTGATAATATAAAGATTACGGTAGAGGATGACGGTGCCGGTATAAGTTCTGAAAAAGTGTTGAGTGCTGCAAGAAAAGCGGGGGTTATAAAAGACGAGAAAAAAGAATATTCAAGACAGGATATAATGAATCTTCTGCTTATCAATGGTGTAAGCACAACAAATGTACCAAATGATTATTCCGGAAGAGGTGTCGGAATGGATGTTATGAACCACAATATAAAAGAATTAGGCGGAACTCTTAACATAACGTCAGAAGAGGGATTTGGTACAAAGATAGAAATAACAGTATAGATAGAATTATAAATTATAAATAAAATATATAGATTATAAATACGCATATAAACTGAACAAGAACAAAAAAGGCTGTCCGTTTATCGGACAGCCTTTATATCCTAAGTGCATCAACAGTTTACAGAAGCTGCATCTGAACATCTTTTGTAAGAACATCAGTATAGCTGAAAGAAACTGTTTGAACTGTATCATCTAATTTGTTTTCAACTTCAACAAGGAAGATGCTTGGATAAGTCTCGCTGATAACACCCTCTGTAATGTCAATTTTGTGTCTTCCGCGGTTTGCACGGATTTTAACTCTGTTTCCGACATTCTTATCAACCGAAGATTTTACTTTTTTAATATCTGCTTGACTCATGTTTCACCTGTACCTTTCAAAAATAGATTGCTTATAATTCAATCTGAACAAAATGCTACAAGAGAAATTATATCATAAAACTAGGAATAAGTCAATTTGAGCACTTTCTGGCAGCATTGACATATAGGCAAAGTTAATATAACATAATTAAAGACTAAAAAATTAAGATAGATAAAAACAGGAGGTGAAGTATTGAAACATATAATGATAGACCTTGAGATGAATAAAATAAAAAAGCAGTACAGAGAAGATAAAAAGCTCTCAAATGAACTGATTGAAATAGGTGCGGTAAAGATGGATGATGATTTTAATGAGGTTGACAGGTATCAGACCTATGTAATGCCTGACTACGGAAAGATGGATCCGCACATAATAAAACTTACAGGTATAACCGATGATAAATTGGAGGGTGCGCCAAGATTTAAAGAAGCTATGTGTGATTTTGAAAAATGGATAGGCGGCGGAGCTGTTACATTTTATTCATGGAGTCTCGCAGACATAAGACAGTTTCAAACTGAATCTTCATTTAAAGAATACGACTCTGAGACACTGAGAAAGATGGAAAAAAACTGGATAGATTTTCAGGAGGAATACAGCAGGCTTCTAGGGATAGACAAGAAAATAAGACTGAAACAGGCTGTGGCATCGGCTGATTATGATTTTAAGGGAGCTGCACATACGGCACTTGCGGATGCGGTGAATACAGCAGAAATACTTAAACTTTCTAAAAAACCGGATGAGTTTGAACGTGTCATGAAGCCGATACTTGACCTTTTTAGAAAGGATGAAAGCGGCACGACACTTCTTAATATGTGTCCCGATTTTTTTGCAAAGGCATTAGAAAATGAAGAAATAAAAAAGAATGAATAGATGTTAAAAAATATCTATTCATTCTTTTTTGTCTATTTACATTTTAACATATGTAACATTTTAACAAATGTAATAAAATGTATTGTAAGCTTTTAGCGTACCGTTATGCGTACACGAGCTTTCTTTCCGTTAAATGATTTTAATGTAATTGTTGTTCTTCCACGTTTTTTTGCCTTAACTTTTCCGGATGAATTTACTGTAGCAACAGATTTTCTTGATGAGTAGTATTTTATTTTTCTACTGTAGCATCCTTTTGAAAATCTGACTTTGATTTTAAGAGAATGACCACGGCGCATAGTTGCCTTTTTATAAGGACGGCTTGATATACGTTTTGGAGCATTGTATACATTAACTGTATATGTTGCGATATTTCCGTCATTAGAAATAGCAGTTATTCTAGCACTTCCCTTTGAAGCGCCTTTTATTTTGCCTGAAGTCTGGTTTACTGAAACAACTTTATTATTGCTGCTCTTGTAAGTTACTGTCGAACTGTCTGTTTTGTTTGAAAGTTTTGCTTTTAATGTATAAGTTTCACCTTTACCTATTTTGACTAAGCTTTTAGAAAATGAAACTTTTGTATTTGTGGTTGCAATTCCGTTTGATGTAAAAGCTTTTATTGGCAGATTGTTCATAACTCTGTTGTCTATAGTAGTGCAGTCATACCATGTTTTGTCATCATTTGCATAAATAAAGCTCTGTCCCTGTTTGCTGCCATATGAATAAAGCACGCCGTCATATGATTCTGATTCTCCCTCATAAGGAATGTATGCTTCGTGTCCTGATGAAGAATCATATTTATATGTAATTGTTACGGCAAACTTGCTTCCCGGTGAAAGTGTGCAGCTTGTAGGAAGCTTGACTGTGTGGTATCCGCTGTAATCTGCTGTTCCGGATACTGTGCATGAGCTTGCAAGTGTACCAGTATCAGGAGTGTCACCAGTAAGGTTTTTATAAATTTTTACAGTATATTTCTGATTATCAGTCATTGTGTAGAATGATACTGCATTTAAAGTTTCCTCAAATGATGAGCCGCTTGTAAATACATTTGCGCCGGTAATATCACTGCTTGGGAAAGCTGTACCGTTAGACCAGCCGTTGCCGTCATACTGATAGATATTTTCATAGTTTGCAGTAGATTCAGCAGCCATTGTGTAAATATCTGATAATGACGGTTCTTCGTAAGAAACCCAGAAGTAACCGTTGTCATTGTAATCTGAACCATAGCTGTTTGCTATAAGCCATGCACCGTTTGAAGAAGGTCTGCTTCCTGCATTAAAGTTATTTTTGGAATAACTGTCATCCCATCCGATAAGAGTTACGCAGTGGTTGGCAGCCTGAATAGCTTTCTTTCCTGTAAGTTTCGTCTGATAGTATGATTTTCCGGAATTTGTTCCTGTCTCAAATCCAACAGAATCGTAGTAGAGAGAAACATTTAAAGCACCCTGATTCATAATAGCTTTTTTAATAGTGTCTCTGCTGCTGTTGTCAAGACAGTCTGCGTTTTGAAGATGTGCATATGAATTATATCTAAGGCTTTCTCCGTTTGATTTCATTGTGTTTATCATCTGCTGTTCATCGGAAAGAGTATCAGCAGTAAACGGAGCGGCACTTTCAGTTTCTGCACCTGACCATGTTGCCAGTGTGAAAATTGCAGAGAGGGCACTTCCACCGGCATCATATGCATTAAGTGTCTGTGAAACACCTGATGGGTAAAAAATGTTAGATGGCGGAGTTATACCTGTGAGAGTGTTGCCGTCACCGTACATGCTGCTGTTTGTATCTGTAATTGGATTGTATGTATACCAGGCGAGGTGGCTTTCAGAGTAATCGGCTGTATCAACTGTATTCAATCCGTTTAGGATGGAGTTTGATTCCATAGCTTTAAGTGCTGCAAATGCCCAACAGCTTCCGGTGATACCCTGATCCCTGACAGATGTAACCTGGTTGTAATTTCTAAGGTCGTATGAAGATGGAACAGAAGTTGCTTCTTTTCTTTTTGAAGATGTAGAAGCGGAAGAGGTATCAAAATCTATTGCATTACCGTTTTCATCAACATATGAATAGCGTAAAAGTCCGTCGTTATTTCCTGACACTACTCTTGATACTACAGACATGTTATCGAGGGTAGTCTTCTCTTTGGCAGAAACCGGCGATACGTCGCTTAAACCGGAAAGTGCAATACCGACTGCAAGAGCCGTGCAGAATATTTTGTTAATTTGATTGTTTTTCATAATCTTTATCCTTTCATATAGATTAATAAAATTTTTGCCGCCGTTCACGACAGGGTAAACAGTAGCAGATTTTTGGATACGCATAAGTATCCTTATATAGGATAACAGAAATATCATAAATATTGTATAAAGATTTTGTGAAACTTCTGATATTCTCTGATAAATATTGTGTTTTTATGATATAGTACCATTGTGGCAAAAAAATTGCGGATTAAAAACAGGAAAGGACAGGGTATAGAAATTGGAAGAAAATAACAGTAAATTGAGGAAAAAAATATGTGTTCATCTTTTAGTGTGCTTATGTATGGTGCTTGCGGTGGTTTTTATTGTTCCACCTCTTTTTAAACTATTTCTGCCGTTGATTGTTGCGTGGCTTATAGCGATGCTTGCAAATCCTCTGGTACGTTTTTTGGAAAATAAGATAAAGATAATGCGAAAACACGGTACAGTTATAGTTATAGTTGTCGTGCTTGCACTTATATGTGCTGCAATTTATGGAATTATTTGTTTTACTGTTGTTCAGGTGAGTTCGCTTGTAGGAGAACTTCCGGAATTGTACCAGTCGGTAGTTAATAATCTTCAAAGTGCCATGAGCAGTCTGCATGATAAATTTAATATAATTCCTGCTGACATACAGAGTATGTTTGGAAAGAGGAATATGCAGCTTAACGAATATATACTGACGGCACTTAAATCATTAAAATCAAGCCCGGTATCAACAGTCGGAAATGTGGCAAGTTCACTTATAGACTTTTTTGTGCTTCTGATATTGACACTGATGATGACATATTTTTTTGTGGCAGACCACGATAGTATTAAGGAGGCTGTAGAAAAACATACTCCGGACTCAATAAAAAAAGGATGGCAGATGGTAAAGGACATTATTGTCAAGGCAATTGGCGGATATTTGAAAGCATGTTTTCAGATAATGATAGTTATATTTGCCATATTGTTTATTATATTCCTGCTTATGGGACAAAAGTATGCAGCACTTATTGCGTTTATCACGGCGTTTCTTGACTTCCTGCCTTTTGTAGGTACCGGAACAGTTCTTACACCATGGGCTGTATATTGTGTGATAACCGGTAATTATTCATCTGCATTGATTTTGGTCGGAGCATATTTTATAACACTGTTTGTCCACAGAATTTTAGAGCCTAAACTTATAGGTGACAGTGTCGGCATGAGCCCGTTTCTTACGCTCATATCAATGTTTATTTTCTACAGGCTTATAGGAATGCTCGGTCTGATAATCGGAATACCGGTAGGAATGGTACTTCAGGCGTTTTACGAGGGCGGAGTTTTTGATAATACGATTCGGGGAATAAAAATTCTTGTGAGAGATATAAATCAATACAGAAAATTTTAAATAAAAATGGAGATTGCGAAGTCAGTGCAATCTCCGTTTTTGATATTAAAGAAATTATTAGAAATGATATTTTTTCTGCTGTGCCCTGCTTATCATAAAATCACGGGCTGCAATTGTCTGGAAAGTAGCATTCATAATGTGGAAAAGTATAACTCCGATAAGTATGCCGATGATTGAAAATACGCAGTCATCAATATCAGCACGGCCAAGATTTGTATAGTATTGTATAAATTCAAGGGCAGCAGGAAAAAGGATGTATATGATTATTCTAAAAACAAAATTTAATTTTCTGAGAGCAACACGTATCATATATCCGAAAGGAATACCGAGACATATAAGCTCTGCTGCATATAAAATAAAATCATAAAGAGGCTTTCCCGCTTTTAAAGTCTGTTCTATATAATCTGCCGTTGCCATAAAAGGCACAAAATTGTGTGCGCCAAAGGCAAGTTTGTGATAAGGCGGAACGATAGGTGCAATAAAGTATTGTTTTACTATCACAAAAATGTATATAAAAGTGAAAAAGATGCACATGCGGTTGAAAAATTTATGGTAACCGTCAAATCGTGGACCTCTGTCAAAAAGGTCACGCAATGTACAATATAAAAACGGTACAAGCCAGTTTATAAGAACAAGGCATGGAAGCCAAAAATCAAAAGTTATCCATTCATTAGGCTGTATAAGATAAATTACTATTGCAAAAATGAGAGTTGTGACAGTCATGCTTGCTGCATGTAAAAAATTGTAGTCATAATTCAGGGATGACTCTAAAAAGAAATGTGCCAAAAGTACAGATGCTGCGGCAGCAAATATGACAGATACATAGTGCATGGGTACAATGTAGTAAAGGCACATTGTCGTGATAAGTGAAAGCAGGCTGAGCAGTAGTACAAGACTGCTTATGTTTACGGTTCTTTTATTCATAATAATCCTCATTTCTGCACACATAAGTTTGTGTTTTTTATAAATTTAGCCGGTGTGCTTGACTAAACCTTCTTATAATAATAATCAGAAAAAAAAATAAGTCAATATAAAATGGAAAAAGTTGTAAGCTGTTTTATATTAAATTGCGATATTTCAAATAATGTGATATTATAAGAGTAGTGTTAAGGAGAAGAATAAATTTTTTTATATTTTGGATAAGAGAAAAAAAGAGGCACGTGATTATGAAGACAAAAAAAAGATTTAATTTTAGAAAAATATGTTATCTTATGCTTGTTCTCTCAGTTTTAGGTGGTATTTCAATGAGCTATTGCTTCGGAAATGAATTAAAAGAAAATAATGTAAAAAATGCCAAGAAAATAGTTAAGAGCAGTGCATGTGTGGGAAGAGCATATTTTGAGGAAATTATTAAAGAGAGGATTTCAGGACTTGAGTTGCTTGCAGGAAAGCTTTCAAATACTGACGTAAGTAACAGAAGTGAGATGTCATCAGCATGCAAAAATCTTAAAAGATATTTTGATGATGTTTCACTTGTGGGCACAAACGGTGTCAGACTTTATGGCAACTGTGTCTATAAGGAGATAGCTGGAAGTGAAGGGTACGAGAAGGCACTTTCAGGGGTGTCGAATGTTGCGACAGAGGTTACATTGAACTATATTGGCAATGATGAAATATGCTTTTTTGTACCGGTGAAGTCAGGAAAAGCAGTGCAGTCAGTGCTTGTAGGTTCCATGCTTCTTGAAAACATGAGCAACAAATTATACAATTCAGGATTATCGAAAGAAGGCTATGTTTTAATATTGTCGGAGAGCGGTGATATTATTTCGGCGACGAGAGATATATGCGATATAGGTCTTGAAGCTGATACGAACTTTTTTTCGTATTTAAATGACAGCAGAATTTTTGACGGATATGACAGTCAGAAAGTGAGAAACAGGATAAAAGATAATTCTGAGACAGATTTTCAATACAGATACAACAAAAAGAATTATGTGATTACGACGATTCCGGTAAGTGTAAACGGATGGTCATTTGCTTATATATCTAAAGGAAGAAACAGGAAAATAGCTGACATAGTGATTACAAGCAAATGCATGAATTATCTTAGAATGTTGTGTGTTGAACTGCTCATTATCATGGTGATGCTTATATATGCAGCAAGGAGCAGACAGAGGCTGATAAAGATACAGGAAACATATGACGCTGTAAGCAGGATAGACAAGACAATGATATTTGAATATACGTTTTCTCCAAAACGCTTTGCACTTAAAGATAAATTTGAGAATATCATTGACAAAGACATGAAACCCCTTATGGGAGAGGCAGTGTATGACGTATATGAATATATACATCCGGATGATTTGTCTATCAGAAGAAAACTAAGAAAGTTCTTTGAAAGTAAGGAAACATTCTTTACTTCGGAGGTCAGAGTAAAAGGTAAAACCGGAGAGTATGACTGGTACAGAGTCTCAGGTTGTTTGGAGAGAGAGGAAAACGGTTCGCCAAAATATTTTGCCGGTAAACTTACGGATGCGTCAAAGCAGATAACTATGGAAAAAAATCTTGTTCAGCGTGCGAAAAACGATATGCTGACAGGAGTATTAAATAAGAAGACCATGGAAGAAAAGATGAGTAATCTTCTTTCTGAAAATAAGGCTGACAGATATTATATATTTTATATGGTTGATTTAGACAATTTTAAAAATGTAAATGATACATTAGGACACATATATGGTGATAAGGCGATTGCCGATACAGGAGCAGAGCTTACAAAAGTATTTAAGAATCAGGCGCTTATAGGAAGGCTTGGAGGAGATGAATTTGCTGTCTGCTCAATTTATGATGCGTTTGATGAGGAGAGCCTGAAAAATTATATTATAAAGAAAGCTGGGCAGATTAAGGAGGCAAACAGACGCAGTTATACAGATGGCGCAAATGTTGTAAATATAACAAGCAGTATAGGAATTTCTGTTGCACCTGTAGACGGAACTGACTTTGAAACTGTGTATAAAAAAGCGGATTCAGCATTATATCAGTCAAAGAAAACAGGAAAAGACCGTTATACATTATTTAATGGAGAGTTGTGGAAGAGATGATGAATTATGTATGTGCTTATGAAGTTGTAGCATTATTTTTGATTGGACTTGTTACCTTTTTTTATCATTATAAAAATTGGCTTCCCATGTATAAAAACAGTTTCTTTTCAAGCATTCTGCATATACTTCTGGTTGTTATTTTCTTTGATATTATGAACAGAATGGAGAATTTAGGGATTATAGAACTCCCGGATGCCGTTGCCGGTGTTCTTACATTGTCATCTTACATAGGAGTAATTATATCGGCTGTGTTGTTTTGGATGTACTATCTGGCGCAGACACTAAGGCTTGGTTTTCTTAAAAACAAATATTCTTTAATGATGTATATACCGGCAGTTGTGATGGTGATTGCTGTTGCTGTTTCGGCATACAATGGCAATTTGTTTTTGATACAAAGCAGACAGATGCTTAATAACAGCGGAATAATAAAAATATTTCCAATAGTAATAATATTTTATATTTTTGCGGGTGCATTTGTACTTGGAAAAAACAGAAAAATTATCGAAAAAAGACAATACATATTTATGCAGATTTCAAACATCGTAATGGTATGTTTTGTCGAACTGTACTATGTACCTCAGAAAAAGCTTATGCTGATATACTACTGTGTGGCAGCACTTGTTATTATGTATTATTTAATAATACATAATGTAGATATGTATCTTGTGAGTGTCAGCGGATGCTTTTCTATGGCAGGATTTAAAAAAGTAATTGAAGAAAAAGTTACATACAAAAAAAGTTATTATTGTATTTCAATCTGTATAAGCAATATGGAAAATATGTCAAATTATTGCTTGGAGGACGAGATAAACCAGGTACATACTGTTATCGGAAATTATCTCAGGGCATATGGCGGAAGACATAATGTCTATCATATACACAGTTCGGAATATATTATTATGGTGGACAAAGAATCAGAAGCAAATAACTTGTTTGTCTCATTCAGAAAAAATCTTCCCAAAACGCTTAGGATAAATGATAAGAATATAAGCATGTATTATAAATTCTATATTGCAGGAAATTCAGAAGCTGAATATACACTGTCGGAGTTTATGAGAATTATACTGAGCATGAAAAAAATTACAATGACTGATTCGCTTGACAGGGAGATTGTTGTCTATAGCGGAAATATAAGGGAAAGAATTGAGAAAGAACTTGAAAATATAAGAACCATCATGGCAATGATTGAATCTGACGAGTGTGAACTTGAATGTATGCCGATATATGATATTAAAGAAAAAGACGTAAATGAGCTTGAGATTAATCCTGTTGTCCGAGTGGGTGACAGAACGCTTTCGATTGAAGAAGTATGGGAAGTTTCAAGGGAAATAGGATGCAGCAGGGATACAAATATAATGTTCCTAAAAAAAATACTCCAATTTTCAAGTGAGGAAAAACTTTTTGAAAGAGGAATTAAGCATGTAAGGATAAATATGGCATCGTTTCATGTTATCAGTGAATCAATATGTGAGGAGTACATGAGTTACATCAATGAGTACAATATAAATCCTGATAATATCGTTTTTGAGCTGTTTATCAATGAGGATATTCCGGAGGATGTGCTTGCAAAGGGAATATCATACCTGAGAAAGAGAGGTTTACATGTCTGCTGGGACCAGTTTGGCACAAATGCATGCAATCTTAAAAACCTCATGGAAATGCCGTTTGACTGCGTTAAAATAAATAATATGGTTGTTTCGATGTATTGTAATGAAAAGAGTACGCAGCTTATATATATAATTCGCATGTTTAGGGAGAGGGGATGGATTGTGTGCCTGGATGGTGTCAGATATCCGGATGGATTTGAGATGGTGAAAAAGATGGATGTTGATTATATTCAGGGCAGAGAACTTATGAAGTTTGTACCCGAGGACAAAATCAGAGAATTCCTCTTAAAGAAAGGAGGAATTTTAGGTGATATATAATGCATATTTTGAAATGGCTACAGCTGTGATGCTTTTTATTTTAATCATAGTATATTTCTGGAAGAAAAATCTGCCGGTACAGAGCAACAGATTATATTTAAATGTGTTGATTCTGCTTGTTATAGAGACATGTCTGAGCGCAGCACAGTGTTATTATGAGTGCCGGAATGATATAATGTCTTCATTTGCTGCATATGTTGTAAATTCAGCAGCTTTTACTGTGGGAATAATATTTATTGCAATGTACAATAATTATGTATTGTCTCTGTTTCATTATAAAAAGAAAATAAATGCGTATTGTATAATAAGTTATTCTGTCATAATAATTGCTATTCTTTTTGTCTGGACTAATCCGTTTACAGATTTATATTTCTATGTGGATGAGACAGGAACTTTTCGGGCAGGTATGGCAAGAAACATTATGAATGTTTTGTATCTGTTTATAATATTTCTTACATTATATGTAGCATGGGATAAAGGAAAGAAAAAAAATCCGGGGCTGCTGCGGCTTATTTTGATAGTAGATATACTTATTACAATTTCAGAAATACTCGGAAACATTTTAAAGATGAACATGGAAGTGACTATGGTAGTGGCTAATCTGTGTGCGTATCTTGTGTATTTTTCACTTAGAAGTCCTGATTATTACGTCGATATAAGAACAGGCAGATTTAATCTTAATGGTTTTATAGAGGTACTTAGAGAAAAATATGATTATGATGAAAGCGTTTCATGTTTTATTATAAGAGTAAAAAATTATCATGCGATATGCAGGATATATGATGAAGAAAGTCTTCAGGAAGTTCAGAAACAGATTGCAGAGATAGTCAAATTTAAATCGGGTGACAAAGATATATATCACATAGGTGCTGCCACATTTGCCGTTCTGGTGGACGGAACTGAGGAAGTCAAAGAACTTTATGATAAGCTGGTGAAAGTTATGCCTTATCAGTGGAATTTAAAGAGAGAAGCGGTTTCTCATGAGTACAGTTATTATTATGTGACATTTCCGGAGGATTCGGATGACATTGAGGACATAATACAGCGTATTCATTATGCAAGGTCAGACCACAAAGGCCACCATAAGCCGAATGAGCTTATACATCTGCGCACTGAGGCTCTTGCCGATGCGACAAGATTTAAGGAGGTTGCCCACAGGATAGAGGAGGCAATTCTTGACAATTCGCTGGAACTGAATTTTCAACCGATATATTCATTTGCGGAAAACAGGATAACATCGCTTGAAGTGCTTTCAAGGCTTAAAGACGAAAATCACAGATACATAAATCCTGAATATTTTATTCATGTTGCAGAGATAAACCATACAATAATACAGCTTAGCAGGCAGATGTTTGAGAAAACATGCCGGTTTGCGGCAAACAATAATATATTTGACAGAGGAATAAATGATATGAACATAAACATATCACCTATTCAATGTCAGGATGAGCATCTTGTTGATGAACTGAAGCGTATTGCGGCAAAATACAGGATACCGTTGAAGCGTTTTCATTTTGAGATAACAGAGAGTAAGCTTACAGATGCAGATGCTGTATTTGACACATTGACAAAGCTTAGAAAATGTGGGGCAAAGGTGGCACTTGATGATTTTGGAACAGGATATTCTAATATTGCCAGTATCATGCTTATGCCGATAGATTTTGTAAAGATTGACAAGAGTCTTTTATGGTCGTATGCGAGTGGTGACAATGAATTTTTAAATGAACTTATGCCAATGATAAGAAGTGAGGGCAAAAAGATTATCGCCGAAGGCATAGAAACAGAAGGGCATATAGAGATATTGCGAAAGATGGGTGGAGATTTCCTTCAGGGATATTATTATTCAAAACCTCTGAATGAGAAAGATTTTATAAGGTTTATAGATGCTCAAAATGAGAAAAGTAATAAATAATAAATTAGGAGGCTATAGATGGCAAAGAGTATAAAAAGTCTTGAAGAAGTGAAAATTCCTAAGACATATGAGTTGGTAAATGGAGAGTATGTAAAAGAAGTTGACAGCTTTATGCTTACGCTTAAGCATAAATTGAGTGGTGCGAGAGTGCTTATATTCAGCAATGAGGATGACAATAAGGTATTTGATATTGCTTTCCGTACACCGCCAAAAGATGCAACGGGAGTTCCGCATATCATAGAACATACTGTTTTATGCGGTTCGGAAAAATATCCGGCAAAGGATCCGTTTGTAGAATTGGTGAAAGGTTCACTAAATACTTACCTTAATGCGACAACATATCCTGATAAGACTATGTACCCTGTTGCAAGCTATAATGACAAAGACTTTGCAAATCTTATGAGCGTATATATGGATGCTGTTTTTTATCCTAATATTTACAAACACGAAGAGATATTTAAACAGGAAGGATGGCATTACGAGCTTGAAAGCAAAGACGCACCTATCACTTACAACGGTGTTGTTTACAATGAGATGAAAGGTGCGTATTCTTCCGAGGAAAGTGTCTTGGAGAGATTTGCAATGAACAGTCTTTTTCCTGACAATACTTATGCTCATGAGTCAGGCGGAGACCCGAAGAATATTCCTGACCTTACCTATGAGGATTATCTTGATTTTCACAGGAAATATTATCATCCGGTAAACAGTTATATTTGTATTTACGGTGATGTCGATATAGAGGAAAGACTTAACTGGATGGATGAAAATTATCTTAAAAACTTTCCGGCAATAATTGTTGATTCGCATATTGAACTTCAAAAGCCGTTTGACAGGATGAAAACTCTTTCCACTGAATATGCGGTAGCGACAGATGCAGACTGCTCTGAAAAGACTTATTATTCATTCTGCACGGCTATGGACATAACACTTGACCAGAAAAAATGCAAGGCGTTTGAGCTTATTTCGTATGTACTTCTTGAAATGCCGGGAGCACCGCTTAAACAGGCAATTCTCGACGCAGGTATAGGAACGGATATAGATGTAGATTTCTGTGATATTTTAAGACAGAGCATGTTCAGCATTACCACAAAAAATGCAAAACCGGGACTCAGAGAGAAATTTTATGAAGTAATAATTTCCAAGCTTAAGGAAATTGTGGCTGAGGGAATAAACAGAAAAGATCTTGAGGCAGCGATAAACGGAACTGAGTTTAGAGAAAGGGAAGCTGATTTTGGCGGCTTTCCAAAGGGGCTGTTATATGTATTAAAAACATTTAAGACATGGCTTTATGACGACAGCAAGCCATATGACGGTCTTGTATATGAGGATGTTTATAAGAATTTGAGGGAGAAACTTGAAACAGATTATTATGAGAAACTTATAGATGAATATATCCTTAACAATCCTCATGCCGTACTCGTGGATATGAATCCAAAACCGGGACTTGCGATTGAAAATGAGAAAGCACTTGAAAAGAAACTTGCAGAATATAAGGCATCGCTGAGTGATGAGCAGATAGATGAACTTGTTGCACAGACAAAGGCATTAAAGGCATATCAGGAAGAGCCTTCGCCTAAGGAAATACTTGAGAAAATACCCCTTTTGAAAAGAGAAGATATAGGAAAGAATGTAAGACCTGTGCACAATGAAGAAAAAGAGTTGTGCGGCATAAAGACCGTACATCACAATGTACACACAAACGGAATTATATATCTTGATATGATGTTTGATGTTGACAGTCTTTCAGAGTATGTGCCACAGATGAGTTTTCTTGCGACACTGCTCGGATATATGGATACAACAGAGCATACTTACAGGGAATTTGATACGGAGACTAACTTCTATTCAGGTGGAATAGGTTCTGATTTAAATATCTATTCCATATATGATACTGATGAGGTTAAGCTTAAATTCACCGTAAGGACAAAAACTCTTGCAGGACGTATAAAAGATACGACAAAGCTTATGGCGGAAATGATGTTTAAGACTTTGTTTACAGACGAGAAGCATTTGAGAGAAGTTGTGGCAGAAACACGTTCCAGACTTAAAGTACGTCTTATGTCAGCAGGTCATCAGGCAGCAGTAAGTTACAGCATGGCAGGACTTACACTTGACGGATGGTATAACGATTATTCAATGGGAATAGGTTATTATGATTATCTTGTAAAGCTTGATGAGAACTTTGACAGCGAAAAAGAAAAACTCATAAAAGGCTGCGAAGAGCTTGTGAAGGCTATGTTTAAAAAGGAAAAAATGCTTATATCATGCACGTGTGATGAAAACGATTATGGTTTGCTTGGAGGTGCAATATCGGAATTTGATAGTGAACTTGAAAACTTTGAGAAAGAAAACAGTGCAGACATTTTGGGACTTGAGTGCTATAAGCCTGATGTGAAATACAGAAAGACAGCATTTTCTACTCCAGCTGAGGTGCAGTATGCCGCTGTATCAGGTTCATATAAAGATGTGCCGGATGTAAACGACGGTGCAATGATGGTAGTGAAGCATCTTTTGAGTTACGGTTATCTCTGGAATGAGGTAAGAGTTAAAGGCGGGGCATACGGTGTTATGTGCAGATTTTCAAGAGCAGGTTCGGGAAGTTTTGTATCGTACAGAGATCCAAATCTGTCAGCGACTTATGATGTATATAAAAAGGCGGCAGATTTCCTTGAAAATTATGATGCGGATGAGAGAGAGGTCACAAAGACTATCATAGGAACAATAAGCGGACTTGATACACCGCTCACACCTTCGATGGACGGAAAACGCTCAATGTCAATGTACCTTACAAAGACACCGCTTGAAGTTATACAGAAAGAAAGAAATCAGGTGCTTGCATGCACAAAAGAGGATATAAGAAATACGGCTGATGCGGTTAGGAAGATTGCAAATACGGAAAATATTTGTGTTATCGGAAATGAAAAGCGTATAAAAGACGAGGCTTCATTGTTTGAAAGTATTAAACCGCTGTCATAATATAAGTTATTTTGATTGGAGAAAAATTTACAATAAAATATACGGAGGATTACAGATTTTATGAAGAAATTCAAATCAGGTTTTGTTACGCTTATCGGGCGGCCTAACGTTGGAAAGTCTACTCTTATGAACAGACTTATCGGTCAGAAGATTGCAATTACGTCAAATAAGCCACAGACGACAAGAAACCGCATCCAGACTGTTTATACCGGTGAGGAAGGACAGATAATCTTTTTGGATACACCGGGTATTCACAAGGCTAAAAATAAACTTGGTGAGTATATGGTTTCTGTTGCAGAGCGCACATTAAAGGAAGTTGATGTTATTTTATGGCTTGTTGAGCCGACAACTTTTATCGGTGCAGGGGAGAAACATATAGCTGAGCAGTTAAAAAATGTTGATACGTCCGTTGTGCTTGTTATAAACAAGATAGATACGGTATCAAAAGCTGAGATACTCACTTTTATTTCAACTTACAAGGATTTGCTTGATTTTGATGATATAGTTCCGGTATCAGCACTTAAAGGCGAAAATACTGATGACCTTATGAAAACAATATTCAGTCATCTTGAGGAAGGTCCGTGTTATTATGATGAAGATACTATTACTGACCAGCCGGAGAGACAGATAGTGGCAGAGCTTATAAGAGAGAAAGCTTTGAGAAATCTGAGTGAGGAAGTACCTCATGGTATTGCAGTAGGCATTGACAGAATGAGAGAGCGCAGAGGAAATAATATCATAGATATAGATGCGACTATAGTATGTGAGAGGAATTCGCATAAAGGCATTATTATAGGTAAACAGGGAAGTATGCTCAAAAAGATAGGTTCGGATGCGAGAAAGGATATTGAGAATCTGCTTGATTGTAAAGTTAATCTTAAACTTTGGGTTAAAGTTAAGAAGGATTGGAGAGACAGTGATTTTCTTATGAAAAACTTCGGATATGACAGTAAAGAAATAGACGAGTAAGATTTTGAAATTATGATATTTTGAAACTTTAAAAATTATAAGATTCATACTATGTGCCGGCAAGGCATATAGTATGAAAACTCCATATATGGAAATAAATGCAGGAATATAATTGTTCCGTCATACAAATCATATAAGTATAGCTTGAACAACGAAAATACGGACAGACAGTCGTTGTCTGTTGATAAAAAAGGCTGGCTGTACATGGAAACGCTATACGGCAGCCACAAGGGAGGCTTCTTTATATGAGTATGGAAATGATGAAACAGAGTGAAGATTTATGGACAAAATTTGTGAGTACAGGTAAAGTTGAGGATTATCTGAAATACAGAACTGAAACCAAAAACAGTTCCTCTGGTACAGATTTATTTGGTAGGGAAAGAGACAATGGCAGAGACAGTTACATTTACAGGGATGGTTCTGATTGCATCACCGATGAAAGAATACGATAAAAGAATAGAGGTTCTCACAAAGGAGAGAGGGCGTATTTCGGCATTTGCGAGAGGTGCAAGAAAGCCAAACAGCGCCCTCTCGGCATGTACGGTTCCGTTTACGTTTGGAAAATTCACGTTTTATGAGGGAAGAAACGCATATAATCTTGTCAGTGGTGAGATAGGTACATATTTTGAAGAGATAACTACCGACTATGATGCGCTTTGTTATGCCTCATATTTTGCTGAAATGATACAGTATTTTTCAAGGGAAGGGATAGAGGCGGCAGAGGAACTTATACTCATGTATGTTACCATGCGTGCATTGAAACACCGGCTTATATCGTTTTCACTTATCAGAGTAATATTTGAAATGAGACTTATGATGATAGAAGGCGAGAGTATCGAGGTGTTCGGCTGTTTAAGATGCGGAAATAAAGAAGCATATAGTGTATATTTATCTGAAGGTGGACTTATATGTACCGAATGTGCTGCGAAAGAAAAAAAGTTTGCAAATGAATATCCTTTGAAACTGGGAGCAGATGCAAAATATACTCTGCAGTATATTTTGACAAGCCCTATGGAAAAGCTTTATGCTTTTACTGTTACAGACAAAGTTTTGGAGGAATTGAAAAGGTTTATGAAGAGTTATCTTGCTAGGTATCTGCCTCATAAATTTAAGACTTTGGACTTTATTGTCTGAAAACATTGCAATAAATGAGGTTCAATGGTATATTTTTGTATAAGTGTTTAAGATATGCACAATAATTTTAAATCAATTAATAGAAATTGGAGGAATAAACGACATGGAAAAGACAATGGACAAGATGGTTGCACTTGCAAAGGCAAGAGGATTTATTTACCCGGGTTCAGAAATATATGGCGGACTTGCAAATACATGGGATTATGGAAATCTTGGTGTTGAACTTAAAAATAATGTTAAACAGGCATGGTGGAAAAAATTTATCCGTGAAAGCAAGTACAATGTAGGAATTGACTGTGCAATTCTTATGAATCCGCAGACATGGGTAGCGTCAGGTCATCTTGGAAGCTTTTCAGACCCACTTATGGACTGTAAAGATTGTCATGAGAGATTTAGAGCAGATAAGATAATTGAAGATTATATGCAGGAAAACGGCATTGAGATAGAAGGAAGCGTTGACGGCTGGTCAAATGAAGAAATGCAGAAGTACATCGAGGAACATGAGATTGCCTGCCCTTCATGCGGAAAGCACAATTTCACCGAAATCCGTCAGTTTAACCTTATGTTCAAGACATTCCAGGGTGTTACGGAAGATGCAAAAAATACGGTTTATCTCCGCCCTGAAACAGCACAGGGTATTTTCGTAAACTTTAAAAATGTTCAGCGTACATCACGTAAGAAAGTACCATTTGGTATCGGACAGATTGGTAAATCATTCAGAAATGAGATTACACCGGGTAACTTTACATTCCGTACAAGAGAATTTGAGCAGATGGAACTTGAATTTTTCTGTAAACCTGATACAGACCTTGAGTGGTTTGCATACTGGAAGGATTATTGTATTAACTGGCTTAAAACACTTGGTATTAAGGAAGACGAGATGCGTGTCCGTGACCATGAGAAAGAGGAACTTTCATTCTACAGCAAAGCGACATCTGATATTGAATTCCTTTTCCCATTCGGATGGGGTGAACTTTGGGGAATAGCTGACCGTACAAACTATGACCTCACACAGCATCAGAATGTATCAGGAGAGGATATGAGCTACTTTGATGATACAACAAACGAAAAATACATTCCATATGTAATAGAGCCGTCACTCGGAGCTGACCGTGTTACACTTGCTTTCCTCTGCAGTGCATATGATGAGGAAGAACTTGAGGGCGGTGATGTTCGTACAGTAATGCATTTCCATCCGGCAATAGCACCTGTAAAGGTAGCTGTACTTCCACTTTCAAAGAAGCTTTCAGAGCAGGCTGAGGAAATTTATACAAAACTCAGCAAAACATATAATTGTGAATTTGATGACAGAGGAAATATCGGAAAGAGATACCGCCGTCAGGACGAAATCGGAACACCATTCTGCATCACATACGATTTTGATTCTGTAGAAGACGGAGCAGTAACAGTGCGTGACAGAGATTCAATGGAACAGGAGCGTATCAAGATTGATGAACTTGAAGCTTATTTTGCAGACAAGTTTAAATTTTAATTGAAATTCAATAATCGCAGAAATGAGGCTTAAAATGAGAAAGTACAGAAAGGCTCTTACATTCAGTTATGATGATGGTATAGAGCAGGACAGAAAGTTAGTCGAGATATTCAACAAATACGGAATGAAAGCGACATTCAACTTGAATACGGGTATTCAGACACCTGAAAGCAATTTTGAGATAGAAGGTGTATATATAAACCGAATGAAGCAGGAAGGTCTTGAAGAGCTTTACAGGGGACATGAGATAGCCACACATGGTCTTACACATGCAGCGCCTACAGGAATGACAAAGGAACAGCTTGACAAAGAATTCCTTACTGATATGAGCAATATAGAGCGTATATACGGTACATATCCTGTAGGAATGGCATACGCATACGGCTGTGTAGACGATGAAGTGGTGAAATATCTTAAATCTATAGGTATTAAATACGGAAGAACTGTCGAAGCGTCACATTCCTTTGAGATACCGAAAGAGCCGTTAAAATTAAAGGCAACATGCCATCATGATGATGACATGCTGTTTGAACTTGCTGAAAAGTTCCTCAAAGCTGAGCCAAAAGAGAATGAGCAGATGCTGTTTTATGTATGGGGTCACAGTTATGAATTTGACGTAAACAACAACTGGGACAGAATAGAAGAATTTTGTAAGATGATGTCAGGAAAAGCTGATATATTTTACGGTACAAACAGAGAGTGTCTTGTGGGCTGATTTGCAGGACAGATGCATGATTTTATATGATATTGTGCATTTAAAATTATTAATAGAATAAAAAATATTAAACAAACAGGAGAGGCTGTATATATACTGCCTCTCCTGTTGCATGTTTTTATTCAAAATTACAAATTTCAAATCACTTAAATATTTTCTTTAGATTAGCTATCTCCTTTGATGCTGCTTTACGGCTTAAATCTGCATACGAGAAAAGCACATAGCCGCTGACTTTTTTAGTACTTCTTCCATATAGGACTTCACGTTTAAGTATTGTATTGCTCTTAGACCAGCCAATATCTGAGACTGCTTTTGCCTGCGATTTTGATAAGCCTGCTCTGTATCCTGCAAGACCTATATAAAGTTTTACATTTTTATTTCTCGGAAGTTTTGCCCATCTTAAACATGTCTTCTTGAAAGGGCATGTTTTGTTGGTGAAGGTCCAGTATATCTGAGGACAGATATAGTCAATATATTTGTTTGAATTCATCCATTTTTTGACATCACAGTAGTAACTCCAGCTAAGATAAAGATTATCTATATTTCCGGCGGGGCTGATACCAAACTTTACCTTTTTCTTTGTGGATTTTACGGTTTTATATACATTGCTTATGAGAAGGTCTACATTTTGGCGTCTCCAGTTTACGATACCGTAATATTTTCTGTTATTTTTCTTTCTGTTTCTGACATATGAATTGTATTCGGTTCTGTCAAAATTTTTTCTGTATTTACTTCCAAGGTTTGGATAGAAATAGTCATCAAAATGTATGCCGTCAACATTGTAGTTTGTGACAATCTCTTTCACACCTTTAGTTATAAGATTTCTTACATCGCTTTTGGCAGGATTGTAATATAATCCTCCGTTAAATTTAAGGACATTTCTGCGTTTCGCTTTTGAAGACGATTTTGCCCATTTATAGGCATATGAATTTTTCGGAAGTGAATTAACATTTGTAGTTGATGATGATATTCTGTATGGATTAAGCCATGCATGAATCGAGAGATTCATGGAATGAGCACGGTCAACCATTATTTTCAGTGGGTCAAATCCGGGATTTTTTCCGGCTTTACCTGACGAATAAACCGACCACGGAAAATATTTTGAAGGATACATGGCATCTGAAAACATACGGACATGTACAAAGACTGTATTGTATCCTTTAGATTTACATTTTTTAAACATGGTATTTACATAGTTTGTAAAACTTTGTTTTGTGTAGCCTTTGCTGCTGTAGCTTAAAAATGAAATCCATACACCGCGTACTTCATCGCCTGTGATAGAACTTCCAGTTGAGATAGCACTTCCGCTTGAAACTTCGTCTCCGGCAGAGGATGAATCATCAGGAATAGTTGTTGTACTTGCAGCATATACAGCATTTGAATATGTATTGTCATATTGCGAAGAATTAAATTCGGTATGTTTTTTTTCTACAATGCTTATTATGATGGAGCAGCACAAAAGAAGTGCGACTGCCATAAAAAGCGGCTGTTTACCGGAAGAATTATTTTTTTGATTGTTTTTTTGATTGTTAGTTATCATTATTATTTCCCCTCATTCCCATTATTTTGCCTAAATCAAAGATAATATACAGATGTATTATATAACACATTAGCTGAAGTGCCTGTCTCTAAAAAAGAGGCAGGCACTTCATTTATACATATAATATTCAGTATTAGTTGTTGTCTGACTGATATTTAAGTGCCGCACCGACAAAACCTTTGAATAAAGGATGAGGTCTGTTTGGTCTTGACTTAAATTCAGGATGAGCCTGTGTAGCAATAAACCAAGGATGGGTTGGAATTTCACACATTTCAACAATTCTGCCGTCAGGAGAAAGTCCTGAGAGAAGAAGTCCTGCTTTTTCAAGGTCTTCACGATAGTAATTGTTTACTTCATAGCGGTGTCTGTGTCTCTCATGAATTGTTTCCTCACCATAGAGTTCATATGCTTTTGAGTTTTTATCGAGGACGCAAGGATATGAACCAAGTCTTAATGTTCCACCGATATCCTCAATTCCATCCTGTTCAGGCATAAGGTGAATAACAGGGTGTGTAGTCTGAGGGTCAAGCTCTATACTGTGTGCATCGTGGAAACCTACAACATGTCTTGCAAATTCTACAATTGCAAGCTGCATTCCAAGGCAGAGGCCGAGGAATGGAATATTGTTTTCTCTCGCATATTTGATAGCAACAATTTTACCGTCAATACCTCTGTCACCAAATCCTCCCGGAACAAGAATTCCGCTGACATTGCCAAGAAGCTCAGAAGCGTTGTCCTCAGTTAAGTCCTCTGAAGGTATCCATTTGATGTTGACATTGCTCTTATGTGCAAGTCCGCCATGTTTTAATGACTCAACAACACTGATATAAGCATCATGAAGTGTTGTGTATTTGCCGACGAGGGCAACAGTTACATCTTTATCAAGATTTTTAAGTGTGTCAACCATATTCTGCCACTCAGTTATGTCAGGTTCTGGGCAGTCAAGACCGAGTTTTTCACAAACAACATCTGCAAGATGTTCTTTTTCCATGGCAAGAGGTGCTTCGTAAAGTGTTTCAACATCGAGATTTTGTAAAACGCTCTTTGTAGGTACATTACAGAAAAGTGCAATCTTATCTTTAAGGCCTTCTTCAAGAGGAAGCTCGGTACGGCATACGATAACGTCAGGCTGGATACCCATTCCCTGAAGTTCTTTTACGCTAGCCTGTGTAGGCTTTGTTTTCATTTCTCCTGATGCCTTGAGATAAGGAATAAGTGTTACATGGATAAGAATTGCGTTGTCATGACCTATGTCATGCTGGAACTGACGGATAGACTCAAGGAAAGGCTGGCTTTCGATGTCACCAACCGTACCACCTACTTCTATGATGGCAATTTGAGTATCTTTGCATCCGTCATTGCGGTAGAAACGGCTCTTTATCTCATTTGTGATATGAGGAATTACCTGAACTGTACCTCCGCCGTAGTCTCCGCGGCGTTCTTTGTTGAGAACTGACCAGTAAACTTTACCTGTTGTAACATTTGACTGTTTTGTAAGGCTCTCATCGATAAAACGCTCATAATGTCCAAGATCAAGGTCTGTCTCGGCTCCATCATCTGTTACGAAAACCTCACCATGCTGCACCGGGTTCATAGTACCTGGGTCAATGTTGATATATGGATCGAACTTCTGCATTGTTACACTATATCCACGCATTTTAAGCAATCTGCCTAAAGAAGCTGCTGTGATACCTTTTCCGAGACCGGAAACAACGCCACCAGTTACAAATACATATTTGACTGCCATTAAAATATCCTCCTTGTATTTTAAAATTAAAATTGTATGTTCATAAATGTTGTCAGGTTGTCATCAACGTCATCTGTCAATAACAAATATCTTCTATTATAACTCATAAAGTATATAATGTTCAATTAGTAATTATGTCAGTTATTGAAGTTTTTTTTGTGGAAAATATACAAAAAAGATTCCAAGTTTATAGTTTGTAAAGATTATTTCACAATTTATTCAGATTGTAGGTTATTGATTTATATGGAAACTAGCTTTATAATAATACGGATAGAACGATGATTAGATATACGTTAGAAATGGATAAAAAAGCGGATACATCGTAATAATAAAATGGGGAGGTCTTGCAGAATGGAAAATAACAACCAGGATCCGAAAAAAAATCAGAATAGAAGAAGCATCGTAGTTTGTTTAATTGTTGCATTAGTAATTTTTCTAATGTTTTCTTTTATGAACAGTCAGGTAGAAAAAGCTTCAAATAAGGAAATAACATATGACCAGTTTTTAAATATGTTAGATAATGGACAGGTGTCAAAAGTTGTCATAACATCAGATGAGATTAAGATAACACCGGCACAGCAGGCAAATAATATTTATAAAGTCACATATTACACAGGGGTTATATCTATGGATTATAACCTTATAACAAGACTTGAAAAAGCAAATGTCGAATTTTCAAAAGAGGTAACATCAGGTTCATCAAGCCTTATGTATATGCTTATCACGACATTTCTTCCTATATTATTGCTTTGGGGCGGTTTATTCTTTGTGTTCCGCATGATGTCAAAAAACTCAGGCGGAGTTATGGGGGTTGGAAAGAGCACCGCAAAGATGTATGTCCAAAAAGCAACGGGAGTTACGTTTAAAGACGTGGCAGGACAGGAAGAGGCTATGGAATCCCTGAATGAACTTGTCGATTTTCTGAATAATCCCGGAAAATATACTGAGATAGGTGCAAAACTTCCGAAAGGTGCACTCCTTGTAGGGCCTCCGGGAACAGGTAAAACTCTTCTTGCCAAGGCGGTTGCAGGAGAGGCAGGTGTACCGTTTTTCTCCCTTTCAGGTTCAGACTTTGTTGAGATGTTTGTAGGTGTAGGTGCATCGAGAGTAAGAGATTTGTTCAAACAGGCACAGTCTATGGCACCTTGTATCATTTTTATTGACGAGATAGATGCGATAGGAAAGAGCAGAGACAGTCAGTATGGTGGTGGCAATGACGAGAGAGAACAGACACTTAACCAGCTGCTCTCAGAGATGGACGGTTTTGATTCATCAAAGGGACTTGTAATACTAGGAGCTACAAACAGACCTGAGGTGCTTGATAAGGCACTTCTTCGTCCGGGTCGTTTCGATAGGAGAATAATTGTCGAAAAACCTGATTTGAAAGGTCGTGTAGATATTCTTAAAGTGCATGCAAAGGATGTACTTATGGATGATTCCGTTGATTTTGATGCCATTGCACTGGCAACAAGCGGTGCGGTAGGTTCAGACCTTGCCAATATGATAAATGAGGGTGCCATAATGGCAGTCCGTGCAGGAAGAAAAGCCGTAAGCCAGGCAGACCTTTTTGAGGCTGTTGAGGTCGTAATAGCAGGTAAGGAAAAGAAAGACAGGATATTAGGAAAAGAAGAAAAGAGAATAGTTGCTTATCATGAGGTAGGTCATGCACTTGTAACAGCATTACAAAAGGATGCAGAGCCGGTACAAAAGATTACTATTGTTCCAAGAACAATGGGTTCGCTTGGATATGTAATGCAGGTTCCGGAAGAAGAAAAATATCTTATGAGCAAAGATGAGATATTGACAAGAATAACGACACTTTTCGGTGGACGTGCCGCAGAGCAGATTGTATTTAACTCAATCACAACAGGAGCGTCAAACGATATAGAGCAGGCTACATCACTTGCGAGAGCGATGGTAACACAGTATGGAATGACCGACAAATTTGGAATGATAGGACTTGAATCGGTTCAGAATAAATATCTTGACGGAAGAACAGTGTTAAACTGCGGTGATGCGACTGAGGCAGAGATAGACAAAGAAGTTATGCGTATTCTTAAAGAGTGCTATGCGAAAGCAGAGGAACTTTTGAGAGGTGACAGGGATGCACTTGACAAGCTTGCTGAATTTCTTATTGAGCATGAGACAATCACGGGCAAAGAGTTTATGAAGATATTCCGAAAAGTTAAGGGAATAGAGGAACCGGAAGGTGACCTTTATGATGCGATAGTAATAGATGTTGACGGAACTTTGCTTGATTCTGAGAAACAGATAAGTGAAAAGACTGTCGAGACGATTGTCGATGCACAGAAGAGAGGCAAAAAAATAGCGATTGCATCAGGACGTTCAATAGCCGGTATAAGAAAAAACGTCGCAAAGATACAGCTCGAAAAGTATGGTGGATATGTTATAGCATACAACGGAACTACAGTAGTAAACTGTAAGACCGGTGAGTGTATTTACAACCAGATGGTTCCGGGAGAAATACTTAGCCAGGTCTATAATGAAGCTGTCAAATCGGGAGTTGCAATAGCTGTCTATAATGACGCTGCAAAAGAAATCATAGTCGGAAATGGACTGAATAAGTATGTTGAGCTTGATGCCATTGCCTGTGATGTTGCTGTTAGAGAATCAAATGATTTTGTGAAAACTGTTAATTTTGGATTCAATAAGATATTGCTCAGCGGTGAGCCTGACAACATGAAGAATATAGAAAAGCATATGCTTGAAATGTTCGGAGACAAGGTGAATGTATTTCGTTCAGACCCTCATTTTGTTGAACTTCTTCCAAAATATGTTGACAAGGGAGTTGCCGTTGAAAAACTTATGCGTTACCTTGGCATAAACAGGGAAAAGGTTATCTGCGTAGGTGACAGCATAAACGATATGTCGATGTTAAGATATGCTGGAATGGGTGTTGCAATGGGCAATGCACAGGATAAGGTAAAACAGTCAGCAGATTATGTTACACTTTCGCATGATGAGGACGGAGTTGCAAATGTCATAGATAAATTTATGACTCCTGCTTCTAAGGAAAAGGACGACAATGTTTGATATTCAGGAAGAATTAAAAAAAATGCCTGCCAAACCCGGTGTTTATCTGATGCATGATAAGAGTGATGCCATTATTTATGTTGGAAAGGCTATAAGTCTGAAAAACAGGGTCAGACAATACTTTCAGGCAGGCAGAAGGGTTTCGCCGAAGATTGAGAGAATGATTTCTCAGATACATCATTTTGAGTATATAATCACGGACTCTGAGGTAGAAGCACTTGTACTTGAAAACAATCTCATAAAAGAGTATGAACCTAAGTACAATACGATGTTAAAGGATGATAAGACGTATCCTTATATAAAAGCAACGGTTTATGAAGATTTTCCGAGACTTATATATTCAAGACAGCAAAAAAAGGATAAATGCAAATATTTTGGCCCGTTTACAAACGTGACGGCGGCAAAAGATACTCTTGAACTTGCACATAAAATTTATAAGATAAGGACATGCAGGAAAGTACTCCCAAGAGATACGGGAAAAGAAAGACCATGTCTTAATTATCATATAGGAAAGTGTAGTGCACCGTGCCAGGGATATATAAGCAAAGAGGAATACTTAGAAAATTTCAACAAGGCATTAAAGCTTATAGAAGGGGATTACAGACAGGTAATCGAATATCTGGAAGAAAAGATGTATGCTGCGTCTGAAAAAATGGAGTATGAACAGGCGGCGGGCTACAGGGATTTGATAGAGAGCGTTAAAAAGATGTCCGTTAAACAAAAGATAAATGATTTTGGCGGAATGGACAGGGATGTTGTAGCACTTGCAAGAACAAACGAGGAAGCGGTTGTTCAGGTTTTCTTTATAAGAGAAGGAAAACTGATAGGTAGAGACCATTTTCATCTCAAGGGCAGTTACGGCGAGAAAGAAGATGATATGCTTCAGGCATTTATTAAACAATTTTATGCCGGAACACCTTTTATTCCTCGTGAAGTCATGGTAGAATATGAAGTGACTGAATCAGAGTTGATAGAAAAATGGCTTAGTGAAAAAAGAGGTGGAAAAGTCAGCATAATTGTGCCGAAAAAGGGACAAAAAGAAAGACTTGTCGAACTTGCTCATAAAAATGCCGCAATGGTGCTCACAAAAGATATGGAAAAGATAAAGCGTGAGGAAGAACGAACGACAGGTGCGATGAAACAGATATGCGGCTGGCTCGGACTTAAAGATATATCACGTGTAGAATCCTATGATATATCAAATATAAGCGGATTTCAGTCAGTTGGTTCAATGGTAGTGTTTGATGACGGAAAACCTAAGAAAAGTGATTATAGAAAATTCAGAATAAAAACCGTCGAGGGACCAAATGATTATGCGAGTATGTATGAGGTGCTTAAACGCAGATTTAGTCACGGACTTTTGGAAATAAAGCAGCTTGACGAGAAAGAACTTTCAACTGAATTTGGAAGTTTTACAAGATTTCCCGACCTTATCATGATGGATGGAGGTGTTGGTCAGGTTCATATAGCAATGAAAGTTCTTTCAGAGTTAAATATAACCATTCCGGTATGTGGAATGGTTAAGGATGATAACCACAGGACAAGAGGTTTGTTTTTTGATGAACGTGAGATACCTATAGATATAAACAGTGAGGGATTTCGCCTCATGACAAGAATACAGGATGAGGTGCATCGTTTTGCTATAGAGTATCATCGTTCTCTGAGGAGCAAGGAACAGGTAAGGTCAATACTTGATGATATAGACGGCATTGGAGAAAAAAGACGTAAGGCTCTCATGAGACATTTTGTCTCTATGGATGCAATAAAAAATGCATCGGTTAATGAACTTGCCGCAGTGGATGGAATGAACGGGAAAGCTGCTGAAAATGTATATAAATTTTTTCATAAAGGAGGAAAAAATGAATGATGCAGGGAGAATATAGTGTATATCTTAAGGATATGATAGAGGCACTAAAATTGGAAAATTGTACACCTGATGTTGATATTGATGATATTATGATTACGCAGAATGAAGTAAACAGACCGGCATTACAGCTTGCCGGATACTTTGATTATTTTGATTCAAGCCGTATTCAGATTATAGGTCATGTAGAACACACTTATATGCAGCAGAAGGGTATGGAACACAGTGCAGCCATGATGGAAAGGATTATGGCAGGAAGTGAGGACAAGGGACAGCCGCCATGTATTGTATATTGCAGGGAGATATGGATAGAGGATGAGATTGTCGCACTTGCAAACAAGTATCATGTACCTCTTTTAAGAAGCCGTAAGGCGACATCACCGTTTATGGCAGAACTCATAAGATGGCTTGGCGCAGAGCTTGCACCGAGATGTTCGGTTCATGGAGTTCTGGTTGATATATATGGTGAAGGAGTTCTGATTATGGGTGAAAGTGGAATCGGTAAATCTGAAGTAGCACTTGAACTTATTCACAGAGGGCATCGTCTTGTGTCAGATGATGTTGTTGAGATAAAAAGGGTAAGTGACAATTCGCTTATTGGAAGTTCACCTGATATTACAAGACATTTTATTGAACTTAGAGGAATAGGTATTATTGATGCAAAGGCACTTTTCGGTGTTGAGAGTGTTAAGGACTGGCAGGAGATTGACTTAGTCATAAAACTTGAAGAGTTTAATAAGGAGCAGGAATACGACAGACTTGGACTTGAAGAGCAGTATATAGAATTTCTTGACAGTAAAGTTGTATGCCATTCAATACCAATCAGACCGGGCAGAAATGTTGCAATCATATGTGAATCGGCAGCAGTTAACCATCGTCAGAAAAAGATGGGATATAATGCGGCTGTAGAACTTTACAACAGAGTAACTAACAATCTTGCAGAGAAGCGTAAGGAAAAAGAGTAATTTACGAGACTGCTGAAACGAAAATTATATCAATTATTTTATTCGTTGTATTAGAGAGGTTAAAAAAATTTGGAGGGCACACAATATGTTATTTGTAAAAACGGAAGATTTGAAAGCAGGGATGCGACTGGCGAAGCCGATTTATAATAAAAACGGTGTAATGCTGTATGACAGAAATTCTAAGATAACAAGTCAGGGTATAATAAGTGTAAATAACTTTGGATTAATCGGTATTTATATACTTGAACCGGCTGAACCTGTTCCGCCGATGTCCGAGGATGATATTGAATTTGAAAGATTTCAGGCAATGTCTGTATTTACCATAAGAGAGATACTTGACGCATATTCAAAAAATCAGAAAGAAAAGGATATGTATCAGTTTATAAACCAGCTTTTAAAGAAATATGGTTCACTTCACCACAAAATAAACTTTATACAGAATCTTAGAAGCAATGAAGATTACATTTACAAACATTCTCTCAATACAGCTATATTATGTGCACTCATATCAAGCAGATTGGGCCTTGAATTTAAATCACAGCTTGACATTGTGGCAGCTGCACTTTTGCATGATGTAGGTGGTCTTATGATACCGGGCAATATCAGAAGAAAGCGCAAATCTGACATTACGGAAGATGATGAGAAGAAAATATCACAGTGCTATCAAAATTCATATATGGCGTTTAAAGATAATACGGATCTTTCGCCTGACATAAAGAGAATACTTTCAGCTTCAATAGCAGTTCTTCATCCTGACATACCGGCAGCATCAGCAAAAATGCCTACGGTTATAGGTGCTGAGATACTTAAGGTTGCATATAATTTTGATAATATGACAGCAATGAAGTTTGGCGACGAACCTTTATCGGAAATAGCGGCAGTAAGATACCTTTTAGAACATGTTGATGAGTTTGACAAAAAGGTTGTTGACGCTCTTTTGGATAGTATCAACATATTAAGTCCGGGAGTGTGCGTAGAGTTTACAAACGGAGATAAGGGTCTTGTGGTAACAGCCAATGACAGCAACGTGCTTGAGCCATTTGTATTATCATTTAAGGATAATAAACTTTATAATCTCGGAGACAGTGCAGTTGCCCGCAGTATGCAGATAAAAGACATCATGAAAACAATGGATAACCGTCATGTGGTTGACAGTGATCTGCTTAAGCAGTACACAGGCAAAATAATAAACATGGGTTAAAAATAAAAGAAGACAGAAAAGAGGAACAATATGTACATTATAGCAGGTCTTGGAAATCCTGAGAGAAAGTACGATGGAACAAGGCACAATATTGGATTTTCAGCCATAACGGTTTTGGCAGATAAGTATGACATATCGCTAGACATAAAAAAACACAAAGCGATATGCGGTAAGGGTTATATAGAAGGTCAGAAAGTTATTCTTGCCATGCCTCAGACATATATGAATTTGAGTGGGGAAAGTATAAGAGAACTTGTTGAATACTACAAGATAGATCCTGAAAAAGAACTTATAATCATATATGATGATATTAATCTTGCACCCGGCAGGCTTCGTATAAGAGAAAAGGGAAGTGCGGGAGGGCACAATGGTATAAAAAACATCATCAGCCATCTTGGAACGCAGGTATTTCCGAGAGTAAGAGTAGGTGTAGGTGAAAAGCCAAAAGGATGGGATCTCGCAGATTATGTTCTCGGAAGATTTTCAAAAGACGAAGAACCTGTTATAAGAGAAGCACTTGACAATGTCACGCAGGCTTGTGATATTATTGTAAATGATGATATACGAACGGCGATGAATAAGTTTAATTAAATATACTCACAGACATTTTTGTCTGTGAGTTTTGTTGTCATAAATCGTAAAAAAATTTTATAAAAAAGCAATTAGTAACGAGGAAGGGGGTTAAGATATTGAGTGAACTGATGAGGGCATTTACGGCACCGTTAGAGGAGATAAATGCATATAAAGAGGCAGTGGATGACATAAAAAAACAAAAGTTTCCGCTGCATGTTTCAGGGTGCATAGATACGCAGAAATGTCATATGATATACGGATTGTCACAGTCTGAAAACTGGAGAGTGATAATTGCCGAGAACGAGATAAGGGCGAGGGAAATCTATGATGATTACAGATTGTTTGATAAGAGTGTAATGTATTATCCTCCAAAAGATATTATTTTTTTTGGAGCGGATATTCAGGGAAATGCGATAAGTACGGAAAGATTGAAAGTTGTCGATGCATTGTTAAAAAATGAAAAGGGAACGGTCATTACAACAATAGATGCAGGTCTTGACTGCATAATGGACAGCCAGACATCAAAAAATGTACGATTTGTTATTAACGAAGCTGATATTGTTAATCTGGAAGAACTTGAAAAGAAACTTGTGGATATGGGATATGAGAGGCAGACACAGGTTGAAAATCCGGGTGATTTTTCGGTGCGTGGCGGTATAACGGATATTTTTCCTATTACAATGGATTGTCCCGTCCGCATAGAGTTTTTTGATGATGAGGTAGACACGATAAGGGCATTTGATGTACAAAGCCAGCGTTCGATTGAGAGAATGGATAGGGTTGAGATAACACCTGCATCTGAGATTACATTGTCAGAAGAGCAGCTGAAAAAGGCGCTTTCCAAAATAGAAAAAGAGTATAAAAAAATGCTCGAAACTTTCAGAAAAAATAAAAATCATGATGCAATAAACAGGCTGACTGATACAGTGGAACAGATTAAATTGAATTTTGATATGTATCACGGACGTATGGGACTTGAAGGTTTTACAAAATATTTTGACATACCGACAAGCAGTTTTTTTGATATTTTCGATGTGGAAAAGACAATATTTTTTGTAGATGAGCCTGTGCGCTGTATAGAAAAAATCGAAGCTGTTGAAAGCGAATTCAGGGAGAGCATGCAGGGCAGACTTGAGAATGGATATATTCTTCCGGGACAGCTTGATGTTATCTATTCGTCGGAATATGTAATGGCAAGGCTTGAAAATAAGCGTACAGTTTATCTGTCACTGCTTGACGTGCTGCCAAAGGGAATAAAGGTTAAGGACGAACTAAACATATCCGTGCAGTCACTTACATCATATAATCAGCATTTTGAACTTCTTATAGAAGACATAAAGAAATGGCGTGAAGGAAAGTACCGTGTACTTATTTTGTCGGGCTCAAAGATAAGAGCCGAGAGACTTGCAAAAGATTTAAATGAGTATGAGATACCGGCGTTTTATCGTGAAAAGCTTGAGGCTGAAATAACCCCCGGTGAGGTTATGACAAGTTATGGCTGGCTTCGCAGAGGATTTGAGTATAAGGCGCAGAAGTTTGTGGTTATAACCGAAGGTGATATGTTCGGTGCGAAGCAGAAACGCAGGAAAAAGAAACAGAAAAAGTTTGACGGCAAGGCAATACAAAGCTTTAACGAATTGAATGTAGGCGATTATGTAGTACATGAGGAACATGGACTTGGAATTTACAAAGGTATAGAAAAAATAAGAGTTAACAATGTCACTAAAGATTTTATCAAGATAGAATACGGTGACGGCGGAAACCTGTATGTACCTGTATCCGGGCTTGATGTATTGCAAAAGTATGCCGCACAGGATGTTGCTAAGAAGCCGAAATTAAATAAACTCAATTCTTCCGAGTGGAAGAAAACAAAGAGCAGGGTAAAACATGCCGTAAATGAGGTCGCACAGGAACTTGTGCTGTTATATGCCAAAAGACAGCAGACGCAGGGTTACTGTTTTGGAAAAGATACAGTGTGGCAGACGGAATTCGAAGATATGTTTCCGTTCGATGAAACGACAGATCAGCTCGATGCGATAGATGCGACAAAGAAAGACATGGAAAGCGAAAAAATTATGGATCGTCTTATTTGTGGGGATGTTGGATACGGAAAGACGGAGGTTGCCATAAGGGCTGCATTCAAAGCCGCAAATGACGGAAAACAGGTTGCTTTTCTTGTGCCGACTACAATACTTGCACAGCAGCATTACAATACATTTAAAGAGAGACTTGGAGATTATCCGGTAAGAGTTGAGATGCTCTCAAGATTCAGGACGCCCGCCCAGCAGAAAAAGGCGCTTGAGGGATTGAAAAAAGGTCAGGTAGATATAATCATAGGTACACACAGGCTATTGTCAAAGGACGTTGTCTTTAAAGATTTGGGACTTTTGATAGTTGATGAGGAACAACGTTTTGGGGTTGCACATAAGGAAAAAATAAAGCAGATAAAAGATAATGTGGATGTGCTTACGTTGAGCGCAACACCTATTCCGAGAACACTTCACATGAGCCTTGCAGGAATAAGGGACATGAGTGTATTGGAGGAACCTCCTGTTGACAGACTGCCTATTCAGACTTTTGTCATGGAACACAATTCAGAGATTATCAGGGAGGCAATAAACAGAGAACTTGCGAGAAACGGACAGATATTTTATGTGTACAACAGGGTAAAAGGAATAGACGGGATGGCTATGGAAATTCAAAAACTCGTACCTGATGCAAATGTTGCATATGCACACGGACAGATGAGCGAGAGACAGCTTGAAAAAATTATGATGGCATTTATCAACGGGGAGATTGATGTTCTTGTAGCAACGACAATAATAGAGACAGGTCTTGATATATCAAATGTAAATACCATTATTATTGATAATGCTGACCAGATGGGACTTTCACAGCTTTACCAGTTAAGGGGAAGAGTTGGAAGGTCAAACAGAAATTCATATGCATTTCTGATGTATAAGCGGGATAAGGTACTGAAAGAGATTGCGGAGAAGAGACTGGCTGCAATAAAAGAATTTACTGAGCTTGGTTCAGGAATAAAAGTAGCAATGCGTGACCTTGAAATAAGAGGTGCGGGAAATCTTTTAGGTGAAGCACAGTCGGGACATATGGAAGCAGTCGGATATGACCTTTATTGTAAAATGCTCAATGATGCCGTAAGACATTTAAAGGGAGAAACTGATGTTTCAGAGGAATTTGAAACAGAGATAGACATAAATGTAAATGCATATATTCCGAATACTTATATAAAAAGTGAATATCAGAAGCTTGACATGTACAAGAGGATAGCCGCAATTGAAAATATCGAAGAATACAGCGAGATGCAGGAAGAGCTTATTGATAGATTTGGTGACATGCCGGTGGCAGCAGAAAATCTTTTGCGTGTTGCGCTGCTTAAGGCTGATGCACATAAAGCATATATAAATCGTATAATTCAAAAAGAAGATGGCATAAGATATTATCTGTATGACGGAAAGAAGCCTGATGCAGAAAAATTAAAGAAGCTGATTGACGAATATCAGGGAAAGATAAAGTATGTCGGAAACAAAGAACCGTATCTTCTTTATGTTATGAAAAAGGATAAAAAAGCCGCGCCATCGGGCAGTTTTTACAGAATGCCGTCGAAAAACATGATAAAAAGCGAAAAAAAGTTGACAGCGGATGAAATTTTTAATATTGTTGAATGTGTTATTAAAAGCATTGGAGGATTATATGATAAAAAATAAATTTACTAAATGTGCACTTGGCGTTATGCTTGCGGCATCAGTTTTGTTGTCGGGATGTGGAAAAAGTGCTGAGACATCAGATAATAATACCAAAACAGTAAAAAGTGTGCGTCTTGAAACAGGGGATATTACGCAGAATTCTGTCGTTATGAAGATTGGAAATACAGGCGTAAAATATGAGGAAGTATTGAATTATGCATATCTTCTGAAAAATCAATATGAGGGAAGTTTTGGAAAAGCATTATGGAATTATAAGATAGATGACGATACAAATATAGGGGACAAGGCAAAAAAAGAAATAGTCAGTATGATTACCCAGCTTAAGATTATCTGTGAGAATGCCGCAAAACAGGGCATCATGCTTGACGGTGACGAGAAAGACCAGGCATTGCAGGATGCACAAAAACTTGTCAATAAGGCAGATAAAAAAGAAAAGAAAAAGTATGCACTTACTGTTCAGAATGTGCAGGGAATGTTTGAGGACAATATTCTTGCCAATAAAATGTTCTATGTTGCCACAGATGCGGCAGATACAAGTGTCACTGATGATGAGGCAAAACAGATTAAAATCCAGTATTTAGAACTGATAACAAAGGGAACAGACAAAAACGGCAGAAAAATCAATATGGAAGTATCAGATAAGGCGAAAACATATAAACGCATTAAAGAAATGCTTAAAGAAGCCAAAAAATCAGAAAGTTTTCTGGATTATGCAGAAGCAAATACTGACAGCAGCACAAGTGAGGCAACAATAGGGAAGGACACAAAATTATTAGACAAAGAAGCAATAGATGCTGCATTTTCTTTGAAAAAAGGAAAAATGAGTAATGTAATAGGGGGAAAGACAGGATATTATATTATCTATTGTGTAAATGACAATGATGAAGATGCGACATATGCGCGCAAAGAGGAAATTATAAACGAGAGACAGACAAAAATGTTTAAAGAAAAATATGCAGAGTGGCTTTCAGAGTCAAAAGTAGACATAAGTAATAAGTTTTGGGATGTCTTTACGATTAGTTAGCTGGAAAAATATAGCAGTTTGGCTTTGTATTTTATATTTTTTTGCTGAATGGTTACGTTTTTTAAAAGTTCATGTTTTTTTCATTTACATAAACACTGCAATTTGTTATAATTATATAATGAGACCGAAGAAAAGGTAGGTGATTAAGTGAAGGCGGAACATATAAATCCATTTATCATTTCAGTCAGTAAGATTATGAAAGATATTTGTATGCTTGACTTAAAGATTGGCAAACCTTTTATAAAAGATGATAAATACGAGGAAGATAGTTCTTTGATAAAACTCGGAATTATCGGTGCCCTGAAGGGTGAAGTTGTTCTGAATCTCCACTATGAAACAGCACTTGCGGTTATATCAAAGATGATGATGATGCCAGTTGCTGAGATTGATGCTATAGGGCAGAGTGCCATATCAGAGCTTGGAAATATGATTGCGGGCAATGCGGCTACGGTATTTGCCAATAACAGTATTATTATAGATATTACAACACCTGATTATTGTACAGGCAAAGAATATCAGACAAGCAGTAAGCAGATGTTTTGCATACCGTTTGCGTCTGATATAGGAGAACTATCAATAAATGTATTTATTGAAGAGTAGGTAGCTTTCAGGCTGCAGATGTGGAAACGATATTGAAATGTTGATGAATTGGGAGAGGATTTTTATATCCTCTCTTTTACTTGAAATTACTTGAAATCAGATGAAAGGAAGTGATGAGTTGGCAGCATATAAAAGATACAGAAAAGAGGACAGTGTGTCATATTCACTGGGTATCACACTTACTTTTGAACTCTTAAAGTTTAAAACAGAGTATGTAAACAGGGTATTTGTTCATTCTGCAATGAAGCAGGGAGATACGCTCGACAAACTTCTTAAACTTTGTAAAGACTCAGATATAGAGGTTGTATATGCGGATAAGATTTTTAATGTTTTATCGCAAAAGGAAAATTGTTATGTGATAGGCGAATTTAGAAAGTTTGAATCAAAGCTTGATAAGGAAAATTCGCATATAGTTCTTGTAAATCCTTCAAATGCCGGAAATATGGGGACTATAATGAGAAGTGCTCTCGGTTTTGGAATGAATCGAATGGCGATAATAAGACCTGCCGTTGATGCATTTGATCCTAAAGTGGTAAGGGCATCCATGGGAGCGATATTTTCAACTGAGTTTGTATATTTTGACTCATTTGATGAATATATGAAAGAATATGGTGACAGGGAGCTGTATCCTTTTATGCTTGATGCAAAGATGAAACTTCATGATGTCAGTCCCAGGGATAAGTTTTCTCTTATATTTGGCAATGAAGCTACGGGACTTCCGCATGAATTTTCAAATATAGGGCAGTCTGTTATTATCCCTCATTCAGCCAGAATAGACAGTTTAAATCTTCCTATAGCTGCAAGTATAGCAATGTATGAAGCAACTAAGGCGGATTTCTGATTACCACACAAAAAATATATGCATGGTAATTACTATAGATATTTAGGTTAAAACAAAATATAGAAAGGAAGTTATAAAAATGGCAAAAATTGATATTATCTCAGGATTTTTAGGAGCAGGAAAGACTACACTTATCAAAAAGCTTGTAGCAGATGCATTTCAGGGTGAAAAACTTGTTATTATTGAAAATGAGTTTGGTGAGATAGGAATAGACGGTGGATTTCTTAAAGAGTCAGGTATCCAGATAACAGAGATGAATTCAGGCTGTATATGCTGTTCACTTGTAGGTGATTTTGGAAATGCACTTAAAGATGTGCTTGAAAAATACAGTCCTGACAGAGTTATCATTGAGCCTTCAGGTGTAGGTAAGCTTTCAGATGTTATAAAGGCAGTTAAAAATATCGGGGATGATGTAAAGATAAACAGTACGGCAGCTGTAGTTGATGCATCAAAATGCAAGATGTATATGAAGAATTATGGTGAGTTTTACAATAACCAGATTGAGAGTGCCGGAACAATAATTTTAAGCCGTACACAAAATATATCAGAAGAAAAACTTGCAAAAGTTCTTACAATGATAAAAGAAAGAAATGACGAGGCTTCTGTTATAACAACACCGTGGGATGAGATAGACGGAAAGATTGTACTTGAGGCAATGGAGAAAGTAAATACTCTTGAAAAAGAACTTCTCGAGGAGCATCATCATCACGACCACGATGGAGAGTGTGGCTGCGGACATGACCATGAACATCATCATCACGACCACGACGGAGAGTGTGGCTGTGGACATGACCATGAGCATCATCACGACCACGATGGAGAGTGTGGCTGCGGACATGACCATGAGCAGCATCATCACGACCACGACGGAGAGTGTTGTTGTGGACACCACCATGACCATGGACACCACCATGCAGATGATGTATTTACAAGCTGGGGAGTTGAGACTGCCCATAAATTTACAGAGGAAGAACTTAAGGACATTATATCAAAACTTGCAAGCGACAAATCATTTGGTGATGTTCTCCGTGCTAAAGGAATTGTTGCTTCAGATGAGGGAGAGTGGTTCCATTTTGATCTTGTACCTGAAGAGACAGAGCTTAGAAGAGGCGCAGCAGACTATACAGGAAGAATATGCGTAATAGGTTCAAATCTTAACGAAGCTACAATAAAAGAACTTTTTCATGTAGCATAAACAGATACAAAACTAAATATACTTGCACGACTTAAGTAAATTTATTGATAGTTTTGTAGAGTGTTATTTGGTATGTGCAGCTTACAGTTAGTATGTAGGAAGGATTAATATGTTTGGAAAGAAAAAAGAAGAAATGATGGTATATGTTGTCATGGGATTTCTTGAGGCAGGAAAGACAAGCCTTATAAGAGATCTTATCGTTGACGACATGTTTGATGATAAGATTAAGACACTTATTCTTGCATGTGAGGAAGGTGAGGAAGAATTTGAGGAGGCTGACCTTAAAAAAGGATGTGCTGTATGCGAATATATTGAGGATGAGGACTCTTTTAACGGAAAAGTTATCCAAAAATTCTTAAAGAAGCACAGACCGGACAGAATAATTATTGAGTACAATGGAATGTGGTCTGCGGCAAAAATTCCTGAATTTTATGACGAACTTGAAGAAATCTGTTTTGACAGGGAAGTTATAATGCAGACACTTGATGTTGTAAACGATGAGACATTCTCACTTTATATGAAAAACATGCCTTCACTTATGGTTGAGCAGTTCAAAGTAGCAGAAATGATAATTGTCAACAGATGTACTGTAGAGAATACAAAGAAATCTGCCATAAGAGGAAGTGTTAAAGCTGTAAATCCTCGTGCTCAGATAGTATATGAGTCGGAAGACGATGCATTTTATGATATGAAAGAAGAAATGCCGTTTGATATAAATGCGGATGTTATTGAGGTGAGCGAAGGCGATTTTGGTCTTTGGTATATTGATATGATAGACCATCAGGAAAATTATGACGGAAAAACGCTTAAACTTACGGGAATGATTCAGAAACCGGGTGGACTTGATAAAGGTTTTGCGGTATTTGGAAGATATGCAATGACCTGCTGTGCAGATGATGTACAGTTTATGGGATTTTTGTGTAAAGCAGACGATTGGTCGCAGATTAAAAGCGGCCAGTATGTCACTGTGACAGCACGCATGGAGTACAAGTTTATGGCTGAATACGGCGAGGAAGGTCCTGTATTTTATGCGGAGGAAATTGTACTTGCAGAGAAACCGGAAGATGAGCTGGTGTACTTTAATTAGGCTGGTCTAGTGGTTAACAGTGACAGAAAGGTGACATATATGAGTAAAATTTTAATAATCGAGGATGATGCGGCTATTGCGGAGCTTGAAAAGGATTATCTTGAATTGAGCGATTTTGAGGTTGCTATTGAGTCAGATGGCAGTTCAGGTGCGGCTCACGCTCTTGATGAGGATTTTGACCTTATCCTTTTGGATCTTATGCTTCCGGGGATGGACGGTTTTGAAATCTGCAAGTATATAAGAGAGAAAAAAGATACACCGATACTTATGGTTTCTGCAAAGAAGGATGATATTGACAAGATAAGAGGACTTGGTCTTGGTGCAGATGATTATATTACTAAGCCGTTCAGTCCGAGTGAGCTTATAGCGAGAGTAAAGGCACATCTTGCACGCTACAAGAGACTTACTTCTTCCGGAACTCAGGAAAATGATGTTATAGAGATAAGAGGACTTAAAATAGATAAGACTGCAAGAAGAGTTTATATCAATGGTGTTGAGAAAAACTTCACCACAAAAGAGTTTGATCTTTTGACATTTCTTGCGTCAAATCCAAATCATGTATATTCTAAGGAAGAGTTATTTAAGGAAATATGGGAGATGGAGTCTGTAGGTGATATAGCTACTGTTACAGTGCATATCAAGAAGATAAGAGAGAAGATTGAAGAGAGTACATCGAAACCTCAGTATATTGAGACGATTTGGGGCGTAGGTTATCGCTTTAAAGTGTAATTTAGTTGTATAAAAAAATAAAGCCGGACTGTTTTGATGATATAACAGTCCGGCTTTTTAGACTTTTTAACAAACCAAATTCCTGCTTTACCGGGTGTCATCCTTGACTTTGAGTGTGAAGTAAATACTTGTTCCGGTTCCCGGAGTACTTTTTGCCCATATATTTCCACCGTGGTCAAGTATGATTTTTTTGACTATGGCAAGTCCAAGACCACTTCCACGTTTAGCGGAATTTCTTGAAGCATCTGCTCTGAAAAATCTGTCAAATATGTTAGGAAGATCTTTTTCTGAAATTCCCGGTCCGTCATCTGAAATCTCAATACGCACAAATTCTTCAGGTTTTACAGGAGGATTGACATCGGTACCATCTTTGTTTATCTGCCTGTAAAGTGGTTTTTTATGTTTGTGTGGTTTATACGAAAGAGCAATTCTTATATTACCATGCTCCTTATCTTTGTATTTAAGGGCATTTCCGGTAATATTATTTAAAACCCTGCGAAGCTGCTCAGGGTCGGCAGATACCAATATGCCATCAGGAGCAGTATTTTCGTAGGAAACATTCATATTGTTTGCTTCGTAATCAAAAGATATTGAATCAATATAATTTTCAAGATATTCTGCGATATCAAATGTGACAAAATTGTATGGGATTGAATTCTGCTCTATTTTTGAAAAGAGTGACAATTCATCTACAAGATATGTCATATCGTTTGCTTTTGAATAAATTGTTTTAAGATATTTCTGCTGTTTCTCAGGTGTCTTTGCAATGCCGTCTATAAGTCCCTCGGAATATCCTTTTATGGCTGTAAGAGGTGTCTTTAAATCGTGTGATATGTTGCTCATCATTTCACGTGTATCATTTTCGTATTGGATGCGTTCTTCAAGCATTGACTTGAGACGGATACGCATTTCTTCAAAATCACGGCACAGTATACCGATTTCATCGCAGGAGTTTACATGAACGGGATTATCAAGATTACCCTCCCCTATCTGCATCGTGGCAATACGAAGAATATTTAAAGGTTTTATAATACTGTGGTATAACCATAGTAAAAGAATACAAGCTGTTGTAAACAAAATTAGGGTGAAAGCAATTGCTATGTCCTTCACGGAACTTTCCCATCTTGGTATGAGATTTGAGAGTTTTGTTATAAGAAAAAGCTGCCCTGAGGTGCCGTCTGAAAAATAGAAATCTTTGCTGCGTGTAAGTGTTGAACTTTTTGGGTCTATAAGGATATTGTCGTTTTTGCCCTGCGAATATTCGCTGAAAGAAGGAAGGGTAGAAATACAATCATAAAAATCCATGTTTCCTATGTAATATTCTTTCTTTCCTTTAAATACTACGATAAAAGAATCCTTAGACGATATGGAACGTGAAGTATCATCCAGAAAACTTTTATCAAGAAGCTTGTCGGGAGTTTCATCGGCAATTTTTACAAGTTTATTGTAATCATTTAATGTAAGCTTATAAAGAAGCTGAACCGGATTTAGGACAAGTCCGTAATCATAGTTGTTTTCCGTCTGTGTACTGTAATAAGAAGATAATATGTCGGTTTGGTTTTGCACAATTAAATGAAAGCAGACTAAACCGGCACAAAGCGGAAAAATAGCAATAATTAAAAAAGAAATTATAAGTTTTCCTCTGATTTTCATATAAAGCCTCATTTCTGAGCAGAATATTGTATAAGTAAATAATCAAAGCTATTTGTTTTTGCTCAGAAACAAATAGCTTTATAAAAATTATATTTAGTATGCATTTTTGTTGACTTTTCGTCCGAAAAACGTGAGGAAAAGTATCTTGAAGTCAAGTGCCAGTGTCCAGTTTTCGACATAATAAAGGTCACATTCAATACGTCCTGTTATGGAAGTATCACCTCTGAAACCGTTTACCTGTGCCCATCCTGTCATACCCGGGCGTACCTGATGTTTTATCATGTATCGTGGAATTTCTTCCTTGAATTTATTTACAAAATAAGGTCTTTCAGGTCTTGGACCGACAAGGCTCATGTCTCCTTTCAGTACGTTAAATATCTGAGGAAGTTCATCGATATTTGTCTTTCTCATAAATTTACCGATAGGAGTAACTCTAGGGTCATCCTTGGTGGTCCATGCTTTCTTTTCTTCGCTTTCTTTCTGCACTTTCATTGAGCGGAACTTGTACATATCAAATTCCCTGTTGTGAAGTCCGACACGCTTTTGTTTAAATATAAGCGGTCCTGGTGAAGTCACTTTTACTATGATAGCAGTTATTATCATAGGTATGGCAAAAAGAATGAGTGCAACAGTAGCACCGAATATGTCTACTGCACGTTTCAAAACTATATTGTATGATGAACTTAACGGAACATGGCGTACATGTATGACAGGAATTCCGTCTAAATCTTCAGTATAAGGTTTTGTCGGGATAATGTTATTGTAATCAGGAGCAAATTTTGTGTGAACTCCCGATTTCTCACATACGGCAACAAGTCCTTCAAGTTTTGAATACTCATCAATACTAAGAGTGATGACAATCTCGTCAAATTCATTGGACGAAAGATATTTTTCAAGTGAATTTAATCTGTCAACGACTTTGACGGTTCTGTATTCGTGACCTATTTTTTTGTTGTCATCAAGTATGCCGTGGATTTTGTAACCCCATTCAGGATGAAGCCTCAGACGTCTTATATAATTTTCTGCTGTTCGGCTGTATCCGACAATAAGCACATGCTTAAGATTTTTGCCCTCTTTTCTCATTTTTCTGAGAATTGAAATAACAACAAGTCTGAAAGCATAATCAATAAAAATATTTATACATACGAAAATACCAAGTAAAAGTCTTGCGTAATCCCATTGTTTGAAAAAATAAAGTGCTGCAAGACAGTAGATAATGCCAAAAAAGTTTGATTTGATAAGGCAGAAAAGCTCTGCACGCCGTCCGCTAGTTCTCTTTGGATCATACATGCCGCAGAAACCGTAAATAATCAGATAACAGGGTACTATCATTGTGAGCAGGTTCTGATATTGTGAAAGGTCTTTATAATAACCTGCTGGTGGGGCGATAATGTGCCATCTGATTAGCGGGCTGTTAAATTCATCTAATCTAAGGACATATGCCAAATTAAATGATAGGTATATTATTACTGCATCAACAATAATATGCAGTATATTTAATAATCGCTGATTTTCTTTAATCAATTTTTCATCCTCTCAATCTCTTGTAGCTTTTGTGTGTTAACAATAACGGTACAACGAAAATTTTTATAAGTCATTTGGCGAAATGTCAATTATACATCACGCCAGTATGTTGTACTGGATTTATCATATAAATTATGATAAAATAGTTAATTGTTTAGTTGCTGTTCGTATCATAAGTGTGAATAGCAACATTGTTTGTGCTCTAATCATTATATAGGTTATGATTATTTTGCGCAACAATAAAATCTTTTATAATATATGAAATGAAAAAGTTATATTTTCTTCACAACTTATACACAAAAAGCTGTTAGAATTTGTTTTACAAGTAAGAGAAAATATAAAGGGAGGTACCGATAATGGATGAGAATAATAATTTAAACGGGACAGATGAAAATCAGTCTCAGGACGGATATACAGGTGAATACGGAAACTCAGTGGAAGGAGATGGGAACACTTTAGACTCATCAATTTACAGTTATTCATATAAAGATGGTGAGAATAATGCACAGTCAACACATTCAGGTGACTATTATGCAGGCTCTCAGTCAGAAAATTATGCATCACAGAACAGCCAGAGTTATGATAGTGGGCAGAAAACAAATCCATATGATAACAACGCAAATACAGGATACAACAGCACAAATCCATACGATAACAACGCAAATACAGGATACAACAGCACAAATCCATACGATAACAACGCAAATACAGGATACAACAACACAAATTCTTATAATAATCAAAATGGATATTCTTTTAATGCGGGTCAGGAGAAAAAGCCTGACGGTAAAAAGAAAGGTTCATTTTGCAAAAAGCTTTTGGTATGTGCAGCGTGTGCGGTATTGTTTGGCGTTATAGCTGCGGTATGTTTTGAAGGAGTATGTTACATTTCAAGCAATGTTTTAGGAATAAATACACCTTCTGTAACGACAAGTGAGCAGATAGGAACAACTACAACAAGCAGCAACAATAACAAGGTTGTAACAGGGGCGGCGGTAAGCGGAACAACAGATGTGTCATCAATAGTTGAACAGACAATGCCTGCAGTTGTAGCTATTACATGCACAAGTGAGTCAACTAACTATTACAGCCTGTTTGGAAACAGCCAGCAGCAGGAGACACAGAGCAGCGGTACAGGTTTCATAATAGGACAGAGTAAGAGTGAACTTTTAATTGCAACAAACAATCATGTTATTGACGGTGCCAAGACTATTTCAGTTCAGTTTATCGACGATCAGGTTTATGAGGCATCTGTAAAAGGTAAAGATTCAAGCAATGACCTTGCTGTAGTAGCAGTAAAACTTAGCAAGATAAAAAAATCAACAAAGGGCAAGATAAAGATTGCTGACGTAGGTGATTCTGACAGTCTTAAAGTCGGAGAAATGGCAATCGCAATCGGAAACTCATTAGGATATGGCCAGTCTGTAACAGTAGGTTATATCAGTGCAAAAAACAGAGAGATTACAGAGACTTCAGAGACAGATGGTTCAACAAATTCAATAAAAGCAATTCAGACAGATGCAGCTATAAACCCAGGTAACAGTGGTGGACCGCTTATAAATCTCAAGGGCGAAGTTGTTGGTATCAATTCAGCTAAGATTGCAGATTCATCAGTAGAAGGTGTAGGTTATGCAATACCTATTTCACAGGCAACACCTATTATAGATGAACTTAAAGATAAGGAAATTTTATCAGACTCAGAAAAAGGATATCTCGGAATTTCAGGAAGAACAGTTGGAAGTGAAGCAAGCAGTTACAATATTCCAAGTGGTGTCTATGTTGCAGAGGTATCAGAAGGCGGAGCAGCCGAAAAAGGCGGTGTTAAAGTCGGAGATATAATTACAGCAATAAACAATCAGGATGTAAGAAGTATCGAGAGTCTTAAAGAGAAAGCAAACAGCTACCGTAAGGGAACTGAAGTGGAACTTACATTAGAGAGAAGTGATGACGGAACATATAAAGAAAAGAAAGTAAAAGTTAAACTTCAGGGTTCAAAGTCTTTGAATGGGTTGTCACAGGGAAACAGCAGCTCAGGAAATTCAAATAATGACAGCAACAGCGGAAATAATGGTTATGACCAGGGAAACGGAAATAACAACGGAAGCAACGGTTATAATCAGGGAAATGGAAATGATGATTCCGATGACGGAGATTACAGCGGATTCGGAAACTTCTTCTCTAATCCGTTTGGAAATTAAACAGCATAGTGCTTTATGCACAGACAAAGATAATTAAGCCAGTCGTACATTTTTGTGCGGCTGGCATTTTAAGGATTGGGAGGTAATAAAAAATGCAAGCAGATAAAGAAGGGGAAAATCTGTCTGTAACGGAAAGAGAATTTAATTCGGAGAGCATCGGGAAAAAGAGATTTAAAAATGATATAAAAAAAATTCTTATCGTTTTATTATTTTTGGCGTTATTGGTATGGCAGTTTTCGACGATGGAGCTGTTTTTTAAAAAGACGATAACTGATTTTGATATTGGTATTATAATAAAAAATATAGCTTTATTTGGTGTTGTCAATGTTATATTGACAGGCTTGTTTCACAGAATGAAACCGGCATTTATGATAACATATGTGTGCACATTACTTATTGGAATTGTAAATTACTTTGTTATTTCTTTCAGAGGTTATGGCATTGTTTTTATGGATATTTATGCTATAAAAACGGCGGCAACTGTTGCGGGTTCATATAAATATGGAATAGATATTTATTTTTTTGCAGGGATAGTAAGCTGTATTGCCGGCATTGCGGTATGTGCAGTAATGCCTCGTAAAAAAAGAAAATATTTAAATCTAAGGGATGTGTGCGGTTCTGTTGTTGCAATCTTATCTTCGGCAGTATTTATCGTATGGCTGAACACATCCTCCGCATTTTTTAATAATGTGAGTTCACTGTCGTGGGACCACAGCATAGGAATAAGTGATTACGGATATATACTTTATTTTGTTGCAAATGCAGGAGAGGCAGGAGTACAGGAGCCTGACGGTTATTCAGTACAAAAAGTTGATGAGATATTATCTAAATATAATGAAGATAGTATAAATTATACATCTCATACAAAGTCGCCAAATATTATAATGATAATGAATGAATCGTTTTCGGATTTGAGCGTGTTAGGCAATTTTAGAACTAACAGGGAAGTTATGCCCTTTTTTGACAGTATGGATAAAAATGTTGTCAAAGGTTATGTTGAATCGTCTGTATATGGCGGATATACGGCAAATTCCGAATTTGAATTTCTAACCGGATGCACCAAAGCTTTTTTGCCGGGAAATCCTTATTTGCAGTATATGGACGATTATCTGCCGTCGATTATAAGCAATATAAAAGAGCAGAATGGATATGGAAAAGCCATAGCAATGCATCCGTACAATCCGTCAGGTTACAACAGAAACAGAGTATATCCTTTGTTTTATTTTGACAAATTTTTAAGCATAGACGATTTTAAAAATTCTGTACTTGTAAGAGATTATATTAGTGATAAGTCCGACTATGAAAAGATTGTGGAACAATATGAAAATAAAGATAAGGACAGTTCATTATGTCTGTTCAATGTAACCATGCAAAATCACAATCCTTATGATGATACAAGTTATAAATTTAAGAAGAAAGTTGAGGTTACAAATTTTGAGACATCGCCTCAGGTAAGTCAATATCTTTCTCTTATAAAGATGTCTGATGATGCGTTTAAAGAACTGGTAAATTATTTTAAAAAAGTAAAAGAACCGACAATTATTTTATTATTTGGAGACCATCAGCCGCATCTTCCGGATTCTTTTTATCAGGATGTGTTTGGAAAGACACCTCTGCAATTTGACCAGAGCGACAGCATGAAAGAACATCTTGTTCCGTTTGTGATATGGGCAAATTATGATATAGGAGAAAAATATATAGAGAGGACATCGATAAATTATTTGTCATCAATATTGCTTGAAAAAGCCGGTTTAAAAATGAGTAATTATAACAGGTACCTTCTTGATTTATACAATGATATTCCGTCGATAAGTGCGACAGGATTTTATGACAAAAACGGTGATTTGCACAAAATATCGGAGGCAACCGGGGAATATGCAGAGAAAATTAAGGAATATGAGATGATACAATATAATTATCTTTTTGACAAGAAAAACAGGTTGGATAAATATTATAATGCAAGTGGCAAAAGCAGATAGCAATGAAGCAATCCGTGGCATTAGTTGGGGTCCAAACAGGTATAGATGTAGTTTTGAGGGAGGACATATTGACAAATTTAAAAAAGACCAAAGTATGTATATGTGATGATGACGAGATGTTTAGTAACAGTTCAGCCGGAAGGCTGAACTGTTACCTTTTTTTGGTATAAAAATTTATTTTTGGCTTTATTTTTTTAAGAGATTATGGTAATATGAAAACGATATGGGATTTTGATATCAATAGTGATTTAAAAGAGAAAATAACGAAAGGAAGGCTAAATTCATGAACAGAAGAACTACTGAGATTTCACAGTGTGAACTTACGGTTATGAAGTGTATCTGGGACCTTAAGAGTGAGGTTACATGCGCACAGGTTATGGAGAAGTTAAAGGAAGACTATGGTCTTATATATAAAGATACGACTGTATATACTTTCTTAAAGAATCTTATAAATAAAGGATTTGTTACCTCAGAAAAGAAAGGCATTACATATTATACACCTGTAAGAAGTGAAGTAGATTACAGAACAGACATTTTAAAGCAGGCTAAAAAATTCTGGTTCAATGATTCAGTAACAGACTTTGTTGATGCAGTGCTTAGTTTAGATAAGGTTACAGCTGCTGACAAGGCAAAGATAAAAGAGATGGTTAAATAGTAAATTATCTATTATAACATTATAAATTAAAAATAAGCTATACATGTATTTTGTGTATAGCTTATTTTTGTATTTGGTACAGTGATAAAAATTTTTATGCATTTTCACTATCGTATGCTTCTTTTACTGCAACGGCAAGCTGGTCCGGACAGGATGTTGGTTTAAAACCACATCTTATACCTTTAAGTTTACTTTCAATCTGTTCTACGGTAAGACCGTCAACGAGTGATGATATACCCTGAAGATTTCCATTGCATCCGCCTGTAAATTCTACATTTGATACAATGTCTCCGTTTAAATCAAATTCAATCTGTGTTGAACAAGTTCCTTTTGTTCTGTATGTGTGTTTCATAAGTGTTCCTCCTTGTATCTTAAATAAGTAATGTTTAAATTTGTGAAAATACTTCACCAAGACCACACTGTAACAACAAATCTGCATTGCTGTCAAGAGGTGTTGAAGATTTGTTTATGAGTACCAGATGTCTGCCCTTAAAATATTGTATAAGACCGGCTGCCGGATAAACGGCAAGAGATGTACCGCCTACAATAAGCATGTCGGCATTTGATATGGCATTGACGGCTGCGCTGACGGTTATATCGTCAAGACCTTCCTCATACAAAACCACATCAGGTTTGATGATACCACCGCATTCGCAGAGAGGAACGCCCTGACTGTTTTTGATATAATCTGCGTCGTAGAATTTGTGACATTTTTCGCAATAATTTCTGAGAGTAGAGCCGTGAAGCTCATAAACCTTCGTGCTGCCCGCTGCCTGATGAAGACCGTCAATATTTTGGGTGACAACAGCGGAAAGTTTGCCGGATTTTTCAAGTTCTGCAAGTTTTATATGTGTTATATTAGGCTTTGCATTTTCAACAAGCATCTTGTCTTTGTAAAACTTGTAAAATTCCTTTGTATTTCTGATAAAAAAAGAATGACTTAAAATAGTCTCGGGAGGATAATCATACTTCTGATGATAAAGTCCGTCTACACTTCTGAAATCAGGGATACCGCTTTCGGTAGAGACACCGGCACCGCCGAAGAATACTATATTATTACTTTCGTCTATCCATTTTTTAAATAAATCCAAGTCTTTTTTATCAGGCTGCATAAATGTTCCTCCTTTATAAAAACGGACATCTGTTACAGATGCCCGCTCGTTAGTATTCAATTTGACAGTGCTAAACCTGCCAGATTTGCCATTTCAATAATTGATTTTTTTGAAACTTTTTTTCCGCAATATTCAATAAGGTCATCTTTTGAACCGTTGAATATGTCAACCGGTTCATATTTTGTCAGGATAATCATATCATCCTTTACTGAAATTTCAAGAGAATCTCTTTCAGCAATGTTTAAAGTTCTGCGAAGTTCAATTGGCAGTGTAATTCTGCCGAGTTCATCTAATTTCCTTACTATACCTGTTTCCTTCATGTTGCTCTCTCCTTCCTAGTCAAGTGTTGTATGAATGTGTATTTGTATAACAAGCGCATACAACTGCAATTATGTCTTTAAGCAATGTTTTCTGGTTGAAATATAGTTTGTATAATATGCAGTAGTATTAAATGGAAACTGCATGCTATATTGATTTTGAATATAGCACATATTACAAAAATTGGCAATATATTATAAAAATTAGGGAAAATAATTCTTTGGGCTTAAAGCTTGATTTTATAAATATGATATAATAAAATATCTGTAATGAAGTAATTGGTAAATTTAAGCAAATCTGAATTTTTGAACCGCTTGGCAGATTTGTTTAATATAAAGTGGTTCAGGAAAGAGGCGAATGATGAAGATAACAAATATTTCAGATATCAACGAATTTTTCAAAGTAGTTGATAAATGCAAAGGTCGTGTGGAGCTTACATCATCAGAGGGAGACAGAATCAATCTTAAGAGTAAACTTACACAGTTTGTAGCGATGGCTCAGCTCATGAATACAACATATGTAAAGGAACTTGAGATTGTAGCATCAGAACCGGAAGATGCCAGCAGAATTCTTGACTATATGATGAGTGGAAAAGTCTGATAAAAAGTCTCATATTATATTTGGGATAAAAAACGGAGAATATGCATAAGATAAATTTTATTTATACTGCATATTCTCTGTTTAATTTTGGTTTAAATTTTTATAATATTATCAAATAAACTGTCAATAGTTTTTTCGTTTGAATTTGCCGAGTTCGAGTGGGAAATGATTAAAGTGCGGAATACACAATATCTCGTATAACTTGTATATCTCTGTAACCATTGCCGCCGCATTTCTGTATGACATATATTATTGCAAGGTTTTCTTTTGGGTCCATGGCAACATAGCTTCCAAGCCATCCGTCCCATCCGTATTCTCCTTCTGAGCCAAAACTCTGGCTTGCGGGAACATCCATCATAACACGCATAAGGTTTCCGTAGCCGTATCCTTTCAATGTATCCCAATCATACATTGAAAGCTGTTTTGGTGTGAGATTGTTCCTTGTCATGATTTCAACTGTTTTTCTTCCAAGTATGCGTACATTACCGAGAGTTCCTTTGTTTAACATCATATTTACAAATTTTGAATAATCGTCGATTGTTGAGACAAGTCCGGCACCTCCCGATTCAAAAAGAGGTTTCTTTTTGTGCATATATGTAAGACCTAAATGCTGCCATGTACATGGTTCCATGGTTTGAGTTTCAGGCATATACTGATAATTCTGCATAAAACGGCTTTGTTTTTCTTCAGGAACGAAAAAGTCAGTATCATCCATGCCAAGTGGTTTAAATATTGTTTCTTTGAGATAATCACTGTATTTTTTGCCTGTTATAACTTCGATTACGGCACCGAGAACATCGGCACAGAAGCTATAGCGCCAGCCCTCGCCGGGATGAAATTCAAGAGGCTGTTCGCCAATCAGTACGGCAAGGTCATATGTAGATGTAGGCTTACCGGCTTCAACATCAGCGTAATATTTATCAATCATATCCTGCATTGCTTTTCCGGCAGGAAAAGAAGCGTCCGGATATGTAAGACCTGCTGTCATATTGAGAAGATCCTGTATAACAACTTCTCTTTTTGCGGGAACATATCCTTTTTCAGTAAGCACCGTTTGATTTTTGAAACTTGGAATAAAATTGCTTACAGGGTCAGAGAGAGCGATAAGTCCTTTTTCGACAAGGGTCATAACAGCGACTGAAGTAACCGGTTTTGTCATGGAATAGCATCTGAAAATAGAATTTTTTTCCATGGGAATGTGTTTTTCTTTATCGGCTTCACCGTATTCATTTCGATATACTTCTTTGCCGTCTTTTATAATGCATATAGATGCACCTACATTACAATCCGGATTTTCTGATTTACCTATAAGTGTAGATGAAATGGCATCATCAAGTCTTTTTAATATATCAGTGTTCATACTTTCCCTCGATTCGTATTTTTTGTATTATATGGTGCAAGGGTCAAAATACCTTTTGACCCCAACATCATTATATATAATAGATTAACACACTGAAATGGAAAAAAATACTGCATTTTTGGTAGTTCAATAGTAGTATAAGTTAGATAAAAAAATACATACTATCATATAGAAAGCTGCATGAATTAAAAATCATTGTTACTGAGTTACTGACAGTATCACAGGTGTAAATGACAGCATATTACTTATTGCAATTACAAAGGAGGTTCATATGATGGGAACAGGTATGAATCATTTTCAGGTTTATCTGATAATGTTTTTGACAGGTGGTTTTCTTTATTGTGGTATAGAAATTTTGTATCGTGGATATTCACATATATCCATGTTATTTGCAGGCGGTTTATGTTTTGTACTTGTAGGAGCAGTTGAAAATATTCTGGGTGACGGTGCTTCACTTATAGGACAAATGATAATATGCGGATTGATGATAACGGGAGTTGAGTTTATTGTCGGCATGATAGTAAACAGGCAGATGCATTTAAATGTGTGGGATTATTCAGGACAGCAATATAATTTTAAGGGGCAGGTATGTCTGCTATATACAAATTTGTGGATTTTGTTGTCGTGTCCGGTAATAGTATTACATGATTACATGGAATATATTCTTTTGGGAAGTCAGCTGCCTAATTATAAAATATGGTAATAAATTATTTATGCACAAAAAACGTATGCAGAAATGAGGGGTAATATGGAAAATATTGTGACTAATGCATTTAAAATAAGAAAGACAGATGAATACGAGAAAAATATACCTTTTAATTATTTGGCAGCATTTCCGGATAAAAGTTTTAAGATACCTATTGTTGATGTATTTAAAAAAGGAAAAATATTTGGGAGCAGCATTGATTTCTCGAAAATAGTTTTTATGCCTATAGGTGCAACGTCTTATTCTGATGCATTAAACATGGGGCAAAAAATAGTAACAGAAATTAAGAAAAGAATCAGATATAAGACAATGTCGTCTATTGAAGAAAATAATGCAATTTTAACAAGGGATGTAAGAGGTTATCTTTATGATATTTTTGATGTGTTTGAAATGATGACTGCTGCAATAAAAAGCTGTGGATATGAGGTAGGGAAGGATATAGTGTTTATGCTTGATGCGGATGCGGGAAAGTTATACAGGAAAGAATCGGATATGTATTATTTTCCAGGGGAAACATTTAAGAGGAAAGAGAAAATAAATTCTCAGGGAAATACGGAGGAGAAATGGCAGAACTATATCGAAAAAGAAGTTGGATGTCAGTGTGAGGGTGTTGAGTACAGGACATGCTGTGATAGTCCGGCATTTAGCATGGAAAGCCAGTGTGACAGGGAGTTGCCTGAATTTGAAAGTGGTGTTGACAGAGCTTTCTATCCGATTGTTTCGATGTATGAGCAGGAGAGTGATAAAATATTCGACGATTTGCTGCCGGAAACACCTGATACAAAATCTGTATCTGTACTTCGTTCATCTTCCGAGATGGCAGATTATTATAAGCAGCTATGTGACCGTTTTCCGATAATAGGAATTTCCGGTGCCCTTGCAGTAAATGATAAAAAGGGATGGGATATTCTTGACGACAGTCTTGGTGACAGCGTTGTGTTTTTGGATGAGGGAGCATTTTAAATAAAACAGAACAATAAGGTAATGAATATATAAAAAGTAATAAATTTAAGGTTTTATTTTTGCCAAAGATATATTATCATGGACACTACAGATAAAATTATGGAGGAAATATATGTTTGAATTAAATCAGAAAAATTATGCACAGGTTGCCAGGAGAGCTGCGGCAGAGGGATGTGTGCTGCTTAAAAATGACGAAAAGATACTGCCGCTAAAAAAAGGTACAAAAGCAGCCGTTTTTGGTATCGGTGCATTTTATTATTACAAGGGCGGTCTCGGTTCGGGAGGACTTGTAAATACAAAGTATGTTGTGAGCATTCTTGATGCATTAAAAGAAAGTGACTGTATTGAAGTAGATGACGGTATTCTTGAAATCTACGAGAAGTGGATTAAAGAAAATCCTTTTGACGAGGGAAACGGATGGGGAAGTGTTCCATGGTCACAAAAGGAAATGCCGTTGTCAAAGGAGATTATAAGTGAGGCTGAAAAAAGAAATGATACAGCCATTGTTATCATAGGAAGAACAGCAGGAGAAGATCAGGATAACAAAGCAGATGCGGGAAGTTATTATCTGACACAGGCAGAGAGAGAACTTATAAAAAATGTTACAGATACATTTGAAAAAAGTATTGTTCTTCTGAATGTCGGAAATATCATAGATATGAAGTGGACAGACGAATATAAACCATCTGCTGTTATGTATGTATGGCAGGGAGGACAGGAAGGCGGAAACGGTGTTCTTGATGTAATTACGGGTAAGACGGCGCCAAGCGGAAAGCTGACTGATACAATCTGTTATAATATAGAAGATTACCCTTCAGCTCCATATTTCGGTGATGCTGATAAGAATTATTATGTTGAAGATATATATGTAGGATATAAGTATTTTCAGACGGCTGCAGCGGATAAAGTGATGTATCCGTTTGGATTTGGTATGTCATATACTGATTTTGAGATAACAGGTTCGGTTAAAAATGTTGATGAAAACAGTGTAATTGTTGATACAGCAGTAAAAAATACAGGTGATTGTTCAGGAAAAGAGGTTGTACAGGTTTATATCGAAGCACCACAGGGAAAACTTGGAAAACCTGCACGTACTTTTGTCGGATATGCAAAGACCGTTGAGCTTGCGGCTCAGGATAGCCAGAAACTTACAATATCTTGTCCTAAATCATATTTTGCGTCATATGACGATTCAGGAATTACAGGTCATAAATCTGCATTTATTCTGGAAGAGGGAGAATACAAAGTATATGCAGGAAACAATGTTGCGGAGGCTGAATATATCGGAAGTTTTTCACAGGAATTTCAGGTGATAGAGCAGCTTGAAGAAGCACTTGCACCTATAGAAGAATTTGAGAGAATGCATCCGGTTTCAGCTGATAAAGCAGATGATTCTGAAAAAGACAGCGGAGATAATACAGGAAATTCAGGTCTATATGAGATGGAATTTCAAAAAGTTCCTACAAGAACAGTAAATCTTTCTGAGAGAATTGAGAGTGAGATGCCGGAGGATATACCTCTTACGGGTGATGAGGGATACACTCTTAAAGACGTTGCGGATGGAAAGATTGATATTGACAAATTTATAGGACAGCTTTCAGATGATGACCTTATGTGTCTTATGAGAGGTGAGGGAATGTGCAGTATGAAAGTGACGCCCGGAACTGCTGCCGCATTTGGAGGACTTACTCCTTCACTTGAAAGATTTGAAATACCTGCACTTTGCTGTGCTGATGGGCCTTCCGGAATAAGAATGGATTGCGGAACCAAGGCGTTTTTACTTCCGATAGGAACATTGCTTGGTGCTACATTTAATGATGAACTTATCGAGGAACTTTTTGAATATTTTGGCGCAGAGATGAAATATAACCGTATTGACACTATTTTAGGACCGGGAATGAATATACACAGGCATCCTCTTAATGGAAGAAATTATGAATATATTTCAGAGGACACGATTCTTACCGGAAAAATATGTGCGGCAGAACTCAGAGGACTGCATAAAGCGGGCGTAGAGGGAACAGTAAAACATTTTTGTGCAAACAATCAGGAATTTCGCCGTGCAGATGCGATGGGCGTGATTTCAGAGAGAGCACTCAGGGAAATTTATCTAAAATGCTTTGAAATAGTGGTAAAAGAAACGGGATGCAGTTCTGTAATGACTACATACGGACCATTTAACGGTCTTTGGACATCGGGAAATTATGACCTTTGTACAACGGTGCTTAGAAAAGAATGGGGATTTGAAGGAATCGTAATGACTGACTGGTGGGCAGTTGCAAACTGGGAAGGAGAAGCACAGGACAGAAGAAACAGGGCGGCAATGGTTCAGGCACAGAATGATATATTTATGGTGTGTCCTGATACGGAAAGAGAGAACGCTCTTGACAATATCAAAGCAGAGTATACGATAGGAAAGATAACAAGAGGGCAGTTCCAGAGAAATGCAAAGAATGTACTTAAATTTGCACTTAACAGTCTTGCAATGCAGATAAAACTTGGAAAAGTAACTCTTGAAGAATACGCACCTGAGTGGGATACAAGCTACAGACCTGAGGGTGAACTGGAGACAGTTGCGGCAGAGAACGGTTCTTTTGTTGTATCAGATGAGCTTGCATTAAAAATGCTTGAAGATGACGGAATGTATTTCAATGCAGTTGATGCAGTGGAAGGAAATTACAGTGTAAAAATAAATATTACGTCACAGCACAATGAATATACACAGATACCTATATCTTTGTTCGTTGACAATGATTATCGTGGAACGCTTTCATTCCAGGGAACAAATGGAAAAGCTGACGAGAAAGATATGCCTATTGGAAAGATTGGAGTGGGAGAGCATTATATAAGAGTGGCATACAGACCACATGGCATAACGATGAATGAGTTTGTGATTGAAAAGGAAAATACACTGTCATAGAGAATAGGTGTGATTAAAAATGACACGGCTGCTAAGTTTTGTTTAACAGCCGTGTTTTTGTATATGCAGGTTTTAATGCAAGATTACATAGTAATGTAAAATTACATAGAAATAATAATCTGTATGCATTTCCCGTCATCGCTTTTGGCGTGAATAGTACCGCCGTGAAGAGAAACAATGGTTTTGGCAACGGAAAGACCTATTCCGGAGCCGCCTGTTGAGGAGTTTCTTGACGCGTCTGTTCTGTAAAATCTGTCAAAGAGCATATCAAGATTTCCCTCGAAGATGTTGTCACTTTCATTTTCAAATACAATAATATTTTTTCTGCCTTTTCTTTTTACCGAGATTTTGAAGATACTGTTTTCTGTTGCATATTTTGCTACATTGTCTATAAGTATCTCAAATAACTGTCTGACAAGTTTTTCGTCTCCTGAAACAAATGCCTCCTTTTCAAGAGCTGTGTTAATTTCAATATTTTTTGATGAGAATATAACCTCAAAGGGTTCAAGGCTTTCCGTCAATATAGTATTTAGTGGAAGATGGGTTTTATGAAAGTTCGCGTTCTTTTCTTCCATTTTTGAGAGAGTGATAAACTGCTGAACCATTGTTGTAAGTCTTGCTATCTGGTTTTGAATGCTCTTTGTCCATTGGCTTTCTCCATTTTCCATTTCTATAACTTCAATGTTGGCATCAATGATTGTAAGAGGTGTTTTTAATTCGTGGCCTGCATCTGTTATAAACTGGCGCTGTTTCTGATAGCTTTGCACGACGGGGCGAAGCACTATCTTTGAAAATATTATGACAAGAATGAGAACCGCAATAAAACCGATACCGGACATTAAAAGGCTTGTGAAAAGGGTGTTTTTAAAGGTTGACAGGCTCTGATTGCAGTCTACGAAAATATAAAGTGTATATGAGTCTGCCGTATATTTTTTATAGCGGAACTGTCTGTAAAATCCGGTGTCGGATTTTTTTGATTTTATGGCAGATATGTAGCTGTCAAGGTCATCGGTTGTCACTGATGCTATACTTTCAAGATTAGAGTCCGTAATTGTTCCTTTATTGTTTATTTTAACGGAAAAATATCTTGTCGAAAAAGGTGTTTCGGCATCTATCTGTCCGTTAGGAATTTTTGGTGGGTTTGCATTATCCGGATTATTTTTTTCGGGTGGAGTTTTATTGTCGTCAGGAGCAGGAGCCGGTTCATTATTATTTTTGCTTTGTGGGAATTTACCGTCATTTTCGCATATCATGCGTGTCATTGTATCTGCCTGGCTTTTTAACTTGTCAAAATTAAGTATGTTCATACCGCCTATCATGGACAGAAGAACGATAAGTGTGGAAAGCATTGCAACAAGTATAAAGCGTTTTCTTAGTTTTTGTACCATAGATTATCCTTTCATATTATTTTTTTGTCAGGATATAGCCTTGATTTCGCATTGCTTTTATACATATGTCGGCACCAAGTGAGGTAAGCTTTTTTCTAAGTGTTGAGATGTTTACCCAAACAACATTTGTTTCCGTATCACTTTCATATCCCCATATTCTTTCAAAAAGTCTGTCAACGGATATAATTGTTTCCGGTGCCGATAAAAACATTTCCATCATTTGAAATTCTTTGTTTGTGAGGCGTATGGAAGTATCGGAACCGTTAGCTGACAAGGCAGCAGTTGTCTGCTCGAGACTTGTGTTTCCGTAGGTTAATACGGTGCTTGCATTTTCTGTTTTGCGGCGTGTTATGGAGCGTATTCTTGCAAGCAGTTCTTTCATGGCGAATGGTTTTGTAAGGTAATCATCTGCACCAAGGTCAAGTCCGAGTACCCTGTCATCAATTTCTGATTTTGCAGTCAGAAAGAGAACGGGAACATTATTCCCGCTCTCTCTGAGCTCTTTTATGACTTCAATACCGTCTTTTTTTGGCATCATTATGTCTAAGATGACACCGTCATATTCTTCTACCGAAAGATATTCTATTGCCGCCTGTCCGTCGTAGACAGCATCAACCGTATAGTGATTGTGTTGTAATATCGCTGTAAGTGCATTTGAAAGTTCTACTTCATCTTCAGCCAGCAATAGTTTCATAGTATCTGTCCTCCGCGTCTGTTATTTAAGCTTTTTAACTGAGCTCCATTTACTGTAATATTTCTTTTTGTTTACTGTTTTGTATGTTCTTACTTTAATATAATATACATTCTTTTTGGTTAAATTGGAAATAGTAATTTTAGTTTTTTTACTATTTACTGTTTTTGTGGCAGTATTAAATGATTTTGAAGTTGAATAGCTTATCTGATAACCTGTAATATCATTTACGCTCTTTACTTTTACGACAGCTTTTGTGCGTTTTTTGCTTCTCTTAGCACTCTGTACTTTTGAAGCTTTGACTGTTACTGTTGAATCTGTTGGTGTAGCAGTAGCAGAAGGTGTTTCTGTGGCATCAGGTGTAGCTGTAGGTGCCGGAGTTGAAGTAGTGCTGTCACTGTCATTACTGCTGTTATCTGAAGAGTTGCTGTTGTCAGAAGAGTTGCTGTTGTCAGAAGAACTGTCAGAGTATTTGGCTGCTTTATAATCTGACCAGCTTGTTGTTTTTGAGGCTCCTGAGAGGTCTGCACTGTCGCTGTATTCAGATACTGTTACTGTAACAGAAGAAGTTCCCTGTACATATATAGTACCGTCAGTTCCTTTGATTGTGACAGTATTACCGTCTTTATCTGCAACTTTTCCTTCACATGAAAGTTTTGAAAGAGTGCTGTCTTTAGTTACTATCCATGTAGAGTCGTTTGAAATATAAACATTTGCATAACCGCTTCCGACTGAACCTGCACATGTTTCATCATCAATGAGAGCACCTGTGAGTGTGCTGCCGTTTGTCATATAGAAATCAAGTTTGCTGATTGAATCCCAGATAACATCGCCTTCCATTTCCTGTGAGTCGGCGGTAAAGAGACAGTCAGCACCGTTGCTGCCCGATGTACCCCAGCCTCTCTGGTTGTTATTTCCTGTGCAGCGGAGGAAGAAATCATTGTCATCGGCATATTTAATATTTACATTTGAAAGAATAAATGTAGACTCTGTATTTGTTGTATAGAACATGCCGCCATTTTTAGCAGTAAGTGTTCCGCCGTTCATCTCAAATGTACTGTTTCCTTCCTGTGAGTCACCTGACATACTCTGATAAAGTATTACATTCCATGTACAGTCATTCTGGCTGTCATCACTCATATTTCCTGTGAGTGAAGTATCAAAAAGACGAAGTGAATTAAGTCCTTCAATACATACGGCTTCTGAACCGTTTGCAGTAAGTTTTGCAGTGTTTACAGCAATATCAGCGGTGCTGTAAACAGCAGGAGAACCAACACCGTTACTTGTGTATGTTCCGCCGTCAACTACCATTGTGCCGCCGCCTCTGTCACTTCTTATTGCAGCGGAAGACTGGCCGCTTGTAGTTGCTGTTACATCCCATGCATATAAAGTACCGCCGCCTGCTACATGTATTCCGCCTGATGTGTCTTTGTTTGTAGTTATTGTTGTATCTGAGACATAAGTTACACCTTTGTTATAAGAGAATACACCTGCACCTCCGGCAGCATCAGTTGTTATTGTACTGTTTGTGATGTTTGCTGTACCTTCCGTGTTGAGGATGGCGGCACCGACACCGTAAAAGCTTGAGTTATCACCGCCTGTGCTTGAAGATGAAGTCCTTGTTATTGTTGAATTGTCAATTGTTGCTGTGGCACCGTTTGATATGTTTATGGCATTTTCATCTGTGCCTGTCGATTCGATTGTTTCACCTGAGATGGAAGTATCAGATGTAATGGAGTTTACTGAGTCATAACTTGTAACGGCACTTGATGAGCCGCCCGGAGCAGAACCGCTGGGTTTTCCGCTTGTATCTCCGTCCGGTTTTGCAGGAGGTGTTCCTTCCGGCATGCCGCTTGGAGGAGTCATATTGTCACTCGAGTTATCTATTGTTTCAGCATTTGCACTTTTTACATTTTGTTCAGGAATGAGTTGTGCAGCACTGATAACTAAAGCTGCTGACAATCCCATTGCTAATACACCTTTCCAATTTCTCATAAAAATCACAACCTTTCATATTACTTACTTTTAAAAATATTTGTTTTAAATATTTGCTTTGTTTTTGTTTACATCTGCATAATAAAACACGAACTTAAAATGAAACTTAAATTATGTGTGATTTTTAAAATTGTTTGTAATAAAATATTATTTACTATATAATGAATTATGCAGAGAAAAGTACAGATATAATGAGTGTACTGTTTGGGAGAAAACAGATGTTTTATGTACAGAAAGGGGATAAATAAATGAAATTAAGCACTAAAATCGGGATTATATTTAGCATTATAATTATACTGCTTGTATATGTAATAGGTACTGAGTCTTGCATGTACAGTTATAATTCTACAATTGAACTTGTCAGAAAAAATTCAAAATCGGCAGCAAAGACAACATCAGATGATTTGGAGGTATTATTAAATACTTATAAAAATATTGCTGCGGCATCGGGCAAAGACATGATACTGACTGGAAATGTTCCGGATGAAGCAAGAGTATCCAAGGTAGAGCAGCTGGCAAAGCAATATGGTTTTACAAGTGGGAATGTATTAAATGAAAAAGGAATCAGCATTAAAGACGGAACTGATTTCAGTGACAGAAGTTATGTAAAAAAGGCCTTACAGGGAAAAACAAATATTTCAGATGTTACATTGAGCAAATATACGGGAACTTACGGACTTAGTATAGCTGCTCCTCGTATTTCATCAGGCAGGATAGTTGGAGTTGTATATTTTAGAATTGATGTTGATTTTATGAATGATATGGTAAAGCATATATCAGTAGGAGACGGAAGCTTTGCATATATTCTTGATGAAAAAAATAATGTGATTGCTCATAAAAATTCAAAATATATTATGAATGAAGAATATATGGGCAATGTTCCGGATGAGTTGACAAAAAGCAGCAGTAACTCAGATAATGGAGGTTTTACCTATGAAATTGATTCCAAAAAATATATTTGCGGATATTCTAAAATAGGAAATACTGATAATTGGCGTGTGGTGATGGTTTCTCCGACAACGGCATATGAGTCAGAGGTGCTTATGTTTGTAAAGAGACTTGTTATAAGTGACATATTTGCGTTAATTATAGCAATATTGGCAGCTGCTTTTATAGCAAGAAGTATCAGCAGACCTATCATAAGAGTGAAAAATGTTCTTTCAGGCATGGCAGATGGAGATTTATCAAAACACATAGAGAAAACAGGAAGAAAAGATGAACTTGGTATTCTTCAGAATAGTGCAGCTTCATTAACAAATACATTGTCGCAAATACTTGGAGAAGCGGCCTATATACTTGAAAGTATGGCAGCTTATGATCTTACGGCAGCAGACATGAAAGAATATCCGGGTGAATTTAATAATCTTGCGGTTTCAATAAATTCGATTAAGTCTATTTTGAAAAATATGATAATAAATATACAGACATCGTCGGTGAATGTTGAAGGTGGTTCAAGACAGCTTGCACAGGCGGCAGGCATGGTTTCAGATGGAACAGTAGCGCAGGCCGCGTCTTTACAGAAGCTGGTTGCAGATGTTGACAATGTTGTTGAAAGTATCAATAGAAACTCACAGAAGGTCAATGTTGTAAATGAAAGTCTTTTAAATCTTGACATTGAAATAAAAGATGGTGATGATAAAATGCATGCATTATTAAGTGTTGTGAAAGAAGTAGAGGAAATGTCTGAGGATATTAAAAAGATTGTAAAAACAATAGATTCAATTGCGTTTCAGACAAATATATTATCACTTAATGCTTCAGTGGAAGCTGCGCGTGCAGGAGATACAGGAAAAGGTTTTGCAGTTGTGGCACAGGAGATAGGAACATTGGCAGCAAAAAGCAGTGAAGCATCAAAGAAAACTGCCGGACTTATTGAAAAATGTCTTAATGGTATTTCAGGTGCAAAGGAATATGCGGTTGTGACTTCTGAGACATTTAAAAATATTGTTGATGATTCCGAAAAAATTGCAGGAGCATTTAAAGAAATTTCAAAAGATAATGAAATACAGACAAAAAATGCAAATAATATTAAATGTGAAATTGAAAATATATCAGATGTCGTGCAGGCAAATACAGCAACAGCAGAACAGACGGCTGCGTCTACAGAGGTTTTATCCGGTCAGGCAATATCACTTAAAGAAATGACGGAAAGATTTAAAGCAGATTGATTTATATTCAGACGGAGGTTTATCTGTGAAAGAAATGACAGATTTGGAAAAATATTATAACAAATTTAATGAGGATAAAAGACTGACAAGGCGGCACGGACAGGTGGAATTTATTACATCAATGAAATATATTCATGAATGTATAGGTGACAGGAAATGTGTAAAAATACTTGATATAGGTGCAGGAACGGGAAGATATTCCGTTGCACTTGCAAATGAAGGCCATGATGTGACAGCAGTTGAACTTGTCAAATATAATCTTGGAATACTGAAATCGAAAAAAAGCGCGGTAAAAGCGATGCAGGGTAATGCATTAAAACTTTCAAAACTTGCGGATAATACCTTTGATGTTACACTCTTGTTTGGACCGATGTATCATCTGTTTGGTTTTGATGACAAGATAAAAGCGTTAAATGAGGCGAAAAGAGTTACAAAACCGGGAGGAAAGATACTTGTTGCATATTGCATGAATGAGTACAGCATCCTTACATACGGATTTAAACAAAACCACATAAAGGAAGTGATTGAGGCAGGAAAAGTTACAAAAGATTTTCACTGTATTCCTGAGCCGAAAGATTTGTACGATTATGTAAGAATAGAAGATATAGATAAAGTGCGTGATGCAGCAGACTTGAAAAGGATAAAGCTTATTTCGGCAGACGGTCAGGCGGATTTGATGAGACCGGTTTTAAATGCGATGGATGAGGAAACATTTAAGCTTTTTGTAGAGTATCATCTGGCAACCTGCGAGAGACAGGAACTTGTAGGTGCGGGAGCACATACGGTAGATATTTTGGAAAAAAAGAACTTATAGAAATAAATAAAGCTGAATCGGTCTTGTAATAAAAGTCTGTGGGATGTATAATTGTCTGTGCGTCAAAAAAATGATAAATCAAAGTTACTGTGCAAAAAAGGTGTGGACAGTAATAAATCATAAGCATGAATATGGAGGAACAAGTTATGTACAATATATTAAGCGGTTGCTTAAATCCAAATCAGATAACAATGATAGGTATTCTTGCAGCGTTTTTGCTGACATTTATCTGTCTTAAATTTCCATTCCCGTTTCTTCCGGTAGATCAGGGCAGGGAATTTGCAGTAAACGGTGCCTTGTCAAAAGGAAAAACAAGAGGTGTTGGACTTACATTTGTAATAGCATTTATTATATGCTCATTGCTTTTTATGCCTATAACAAGAGAGTTTATCATATATTGCATATTGTTATTTGCAATCATGTTAAGCGGATATCTTGACGATGCCGCAGAGACACCGTGGCAGGATTATAAAAAAGGTGCAATTGACCTTGTTTTGTCAATTGTTACAATGTGGACATTTTTAAATTTCAACAATTCAACAATCCATATAGGAAGTAATGTATTTGAGCTTCCGGTACCGGTTTATTTTGTACTCGGAATAATTCTTATCTGGGTTTCAATCAATGTAACAAACTGTACAGATGGAGTGGACGGGCTTTCAGGAAGCCTTTGCTGTGTTGTTATTTCAGCATTTACGGTAATATTTGCAAATGAACTTGGTTATTATGTAATTGCAGATTTTATTTTTGTTGCAACACTTTTAGCATATCTGTATTTTAATTCAAAGCCTAGCAGTATGCTTATGGGGGATGCGGGTTCGAGGGCACTTGGTTTTTATATTGCGATTATCGCAATGAAAACAGGACATCCTATAAGCTACATAATACTTGCAATTGTGCTTATAGTTGACGGCGGACTTGGACTTGTGAAGATATTTTTAAAGAGATTTCTCAAAATTTCAATACTTGTAAATACGAGAACACCGCTTCATGACCATGCAAGAAAAAATAAGGGATGGTCAGATACACAGGTAGTATTCAGATTTATTATAATGCAAATTGTAGCTGCAATGATTGGTTATATTATTATAACTATTTTGTAAAGACGTGATATGAAAAAAATATGTGGTCATGCACAAAGTATTGTTATTTAGCATAGTATATAAATGATAATATTTTGAGGTGCTTGCGGTGCAATCCTTTCCAAAACCAATGAGTGCAAAAGAAGAGGAAGAATGCATCATAAGATACCAGGCGGGAGACAAGAGTGCGAGACAGCTTCTTATTGAAAAAAACCTGCGTTTAGTCGCATATATAGTGAAAAAATATAATACATCTGACAGAGAACTTGATGATTTGCTTTCAATAGGGACAATAGGTTTGATAAAAGGCGTTGATTCATTTGACAGTTCAAAAAAAATCAGACTTGCAACGTATTGTGCAAGATGTATTGAAAACGAAATTCTTATGTATATCCGGACGGAAAAGAAAAGTTCAAAGAATGTGTATTTATATGATTCAATCGGTTCCGATAAAGAAGGAAATGAAATAAATCTTATAGATGTAATAGAATATGAAGATGATGATGTTGTAGAAAAGATTACGCAGGATGAGAGAATCAGAAGGCTTACTGATAAGATAGAAAGTGTTTTGAGCAGACGTGAGCAGGATATAATCAGAAAGAGATATGGAATAGAGGGATATGATATAAAGACGCAGAGGGAGATAGCATCAGAATACGGAATATCGAGGTCTTATATATCGAGAATAGAAAAATCAGCACTTTTGAAGCTGAGAAAAAGTTATGAAAATGATTGTTTATAAACTGCTCTTGTGCTAATATATTTAATATATTGTGCAGAAATTTAGGAGGATATATATAAATGAAAGTACTTTTAGTAGATGATGCGGCATTTGTGCGTATGTCGTTAAAAAAGATTCTTGATGATATGGCTTTGGGTTTCGAGTATATAGAAGCAGGAGACGGAGAAGATGCCATAGAAAAATATAAAATATATTCGCCGGATTTGGTTATTATGGATATTACGATGCCTAAAATGGATGGAATCACAGCGGTAGGCAGGATAAAGGAAATTGATGACAATGCAAAGATTATCATGTGTTCATCAATGGGATATCAGGAAAAAGTTTTGGATGCCATTACAGCAGGGGCAAAAGATTTTATAATAAAACCTTATGAGGCAGCTAAGGTCGCTAAATCGGTAAAAGCAGTATTAAAGTTAGGCGAGGAATAAAATGACATATTTAGAAGAGTATAAAGAGGGAAATAAATTTTCAGGGATTTATTTGTGCAAATCCAAACAGATATTAAAAACTAAGGCAGGAAAAACATATTATTCACTGATTCTTCAGGACAAAACCGGAACTATTGACGGAAAAGTCTGGGAGTTAAATGCCGGTATAGCAGAATTTGAGAGTATGGATTTTATTATGACGGATGGTACCGTTACTTCATTTCAGGGTGCACGTCAGGTAAACATAAATCGTATAAGAAAGGCGCAGGAGGGAGAATATGACCCTAAGGAGTACATCCCTGCAACAAAGTATGATATTGAAGAGATGTATTCGGAACTTAAAGGTATTATAGCTACCATTAAAGAGCCGCACCTTAGACAGCTTACGGAAGAGTGTTTTATAAATGACAGGGACTTTGTAAAAGAATTTAAAGTTCATTCGGCAGCAAAATCGGTGCATCATGGATTTATCGGAGGACTTTTGCAGCATACACTTGCAGTCACAAAGATGTGTGTATTTCTTGCAGACAATTATCCTATACTTGACAGAGACTTGCTTGTCACAGCAGCTATTTTTCATGATATAGGAAAAGTCACTGAATTATCAGATTTTCCGATGAATGATTACACGGATGAAGGTCAGCTTCTGGGACACATATTTATGGGAGCTGAACTTATCGGAAATAAGATACGTCAGATAAGTGGATTCCCACCTGTGCTTGCAACAGAGCTTCGACATTGCATACTTGCACATCACGGAGAACTTGAATATGGTTCACCCAAAAAACCGGCTATAGCGGAGGCGATGGCACTTAATTTTGCGGACAATACAGACGCAAAACTTGAAACCATGACTGAGATATATGACAAGGCAAATCCGACAACGGAGTGGCTTGGCTTCAACAGATTTGTCGATTCAAATATCAGACAGAGTACAGGTAGTGTGGCAAAGAGAAAATGATTAAAAAAGAAAAAGCTGAGAAGCTGATTATTTTGTTTATAATTGGTTTGTCGGCTTTTGTTGATATTTTGCGGATATTTTAAAGAGGTTTTATAGAGGAAAAAATATTATGAATAAGGAAAAAAAAATTGTGTGTAATAAGAATGACGAGTTCGAGCTTGAGATTACCGACCTTGGCAGTACAGGGGAGGGAATAGGTAAGATTGACGGATACACACTTTTTGTAAAAGATGCTCTTATAGGAGACAAAGTAAGAGTTAAAGTTATGAAAACGAAGAAAAATTACGGATATGCGAGAATGCTTGAAATAATAGAGCCGTCTGAATACAGAGTTGAGTCTGAATGTCCGGTGGCAAGGCAGTGCGGAGGATGCCAGTTGCAGCATTGTTCATACGAAAGGCAGCTTTCATGGAAAGAAGAGAAAGTAGCTAACTGTCTTAGAAGAATAGGCGGTGTTCCTGTTTACACAGAGAAGAAATATAGGAAATATAAAAATGCGGAAGAACAGCAAAATGCAGAAAACACTGCTGAAAGCAAGACTCCGATAATAATGGAGCCTATTCTTAGGATGGACAAACCTGTTCATTACAGAAATAAAGCACAATTTCCGGTTGGGTATGATAAAGACGGTAATCCTGTTGCAGGGTTTTATGCGGGAAGAACACACAGCATTATACCTCAGACGGACTGCCTTATACAGCATGAATGTAACAAACAGATTGTAGAAACTGTTCTTGAATTTATGAAGAAATATAATGTTACGGCATATGACGAAAAGAAGAACAGAGGGATAGTACGACATATACTTACAAGGGTAGGAAAAGCAACCGGTGAAGTTATGGTATGTCTTGTTATAAATGCCAAAAAGCTGCCGCATTCAGAAGAATTTGTTGAAATGATAAAAAATTGTGGAATTAACCTTGAGATAAAGAGCATCACTGTTAATATAAATCGTGAAAATACGAATGTTATTTTGGGAGAAAAAGTAGAGACACTTTACGGACAGTCATATATAGAGGACTATATAGGTGATATAAAATATCGTATATCGCCGCTTTCGTTTTATCAGGTGAATCCTGAGCAGACAAAAAAACTTTACCAGACGGCTCTTGAATTTGCAGATATAAAAGAGGGCGAAGTGGTATGGGATTTGTATTGCGGAATAGGAACAATATCACTTTTCATGGCGAGAGAGGCAGCGAAAGTATGCGGAGTTGAGATAGTACCGCAGGCAATAGAGGACGCAAAGCAGAATGCCAAGTTAAACAATATAACAAATGCAGAGTTTTTTGTGGGGGCAGCAGAGGATGTTGTTCCTACGCAGTATGAAAAGAGTGGCGGCAGACTGAGAGCAGATGTAGTAACACTTGATCCGCCAAGAAAAGGCTGTGATGAGAAACTGCTTGATACAGTTGTTAAGATGGCACCATCGAGGATAGTTTATGTAAGCTGTGACCCGGGAACGCTTGCAAGGGATGTAAAGGTACTTACGGATAAAGGATATGAGGTGAAAAGAGTCAGAGCCTGCGATATGTTTGGCGGAAGTTTTCATGTGGAGAGTGTGGTCTTATTGTCCAAACAGGATCCGGTATCTTTAAATTAAAGGTTATGATAAACTAATCATCCATTTACGCCTCTTAAAAATAATTAACGATACAACAAGCCTGAATATTTCTTCCGTGGTAAGCAGCGTATACACCCCCACAATATCCCATTTAAATATATATGCTGCAAGCAGACACAATGGGATTCCGATGCACCATGTACCAACAATATCAATCGCCATGATGATTTTAGTATTGCCTCCAGGCATTCAATTGCAATTTTTGCTCTGAGAGATGCCTCCTGATGAATCGTTGTAAGTGCAGGATTACTTTCTCTGCTTGCCATGTTGTAATCAAAGCCGATTATCTGAATATTATTTGGAATTTGTATGCTCTTTCTCTGTAAAAAACGCATAAATTCCAATGCATAAAAATCTGACACTGCAAAAACAGCGGTAACGCTGTTCTTTAACAGCTCCTGAAAATTTTCCTCATAAAAGAGCATTCTTCCCTTTTTTTCTTAGGTATCTGCCATCTCAAGAAAACACCGGGATCTCACTTATATCTGATGTTGTTTTTATCATCAGAAAATATCCTCTTTTTCTGATATTCTAATTATATGTTACAACAGAAATTTGGGTTTTACAAAGGTTAAACGTGTAACCAATAACAAAATTTATGTCAGATTTTTGTGACATTTTACTTTAAAACAATGAAATCATCATATGTAAAATATTGTCCGCCCACTATTGGCAGTTTAGAAATGATTGGCTTGTATTTTATTCAGAGGATGGAGTTGACAGTTCCAAGGATGCTGAAAAGCCGAGTTTTACTTCAAATGTTGTTCCACCATACGCATTTTGATGAACGTCAATCTTTCCGTCATGTGCCCGCACAATCTCGCGTACCATTGCGAGACCAAGACCTACGCCACCAATTTCACGGCTTCTTGATTTGTCAACCCGGAAGAATGGTTCAAAAATTTTCTCACGGAATGCTTCATCAATCCCGCTTCCCGTATCTGCAATTGTAATAACAATATCGTTTCCTGTTTGTTTTGCCGACACTATAACTTTTCCGTTTACATGATTATATTTAATCGCATTTTCAACAAGATTATAAAGCATACGGTAAATTAAAATATCGCTGCCTGTAAGCATCAGCTCATTACTTATGATATATTCTTTATCATAAGTTGTATCCTGTGGCTCCTGTATTAGTGCAATACCTTTTTCAAGTGCTAACGGTTCCAAATCTGTCAGTACTTCCTCAATTAGTCCGAAAAGTTCAATCTTGTCATTGCGCATTATTGTCTGTAACTCGCTCATATCCAGAAGTGTTTTGACCAATTTGCTGAGACGCTCGTTTTGCTCCGTTATCATTTGTATTGTCTCTTGAGCTGCGTCTGAGCCTGCATCATTTTCTGTCGAATGATAGAGGTCAAGTTGAGCCTGGATTAATGCCAAAGGAGTCCGCAGTTCATGTGCTGCATTGCCGGTAAACTGGCGTTGTATCTCGAAAGATTCCGAAAGCCGCAAAAGCATCTTATTATAAGAAGTACGAAGTCTGTCCAGTTCTGCAATTTTAGTTTCTTCAATTGTATAGTCTGTCAGATTTTGTATCTGAACCTTCTCTACGGTTTCTGAAAATTCTCGGAGTGGCTTCAATGCCCGTCCGCTGATAAAATAAGTAACTGCTCCACCAAACAGTGCCACAACGACAGTAATCAGAAGGCTTTTGGTTCTGTAGTCTGATTTTGAATTATAAACTTTTGTGGAAAACTGCGCTACAAAGTCATCCCATTCATTATCCGGAATATCGATGTATACCGCTTCCGGTTTTGTGCCATGATCAGTTACAGACTCCTGAAGCGTATCAAAGTAATAGACTCCGTTCTTATACAAGAAAAATGTAAGGCATCCGCACAATATGGTAATCAGTACGGTAGTAAGTATCGTCAGTCTCCATTGGAGAGATATTTTTCTCATGTGTTTTCTCCTTATCCTATTTTATAGCCTTCACCGATTTTATTGACAATCGGATCATAATCAAGTCCTGTTTTCAGTTTCTTTCTAAGAGAGGACATATGCACTCTGATTGAACCGCTAAAACTATCTACAGAAGAATCCCAAACATGCTCAATCAGCTCTTCCTGACTGACTGGTCTTCCCTGATTCAGAAGAAGATACTCCAGTATTCCGTTTTCTTTTCTGGTCAAAGTTATAGGTTTGCTGTTTGCATATGCAACTCTTTCTCTGGTATCAAATCGAAGGCTGCCACATTCCAGACAGATATTTTTCTGTACAAACGTTCTTCTTGTCAAACTTCTTACGCGGGCTTCCAGTTCCTGCAGATGAAATGGTTTTTCCATATAATCATTTGCACCGGAATCTAATCCCTCAACTTTATCTGCAATCTGGCTTCTTGCGGACAAAATCAATACCTTTGTTTCTTCATTTTCTTTGCGAAGTTCCCGGAGAATCTCCATTCCATCCATTCCCGGAAGGTTAAGATCAAGTACGATTAAATCATACATTTCAGCATAAATCATATCTAATGCTTTTTCACCGTCGTTACATGTATCTACTTCATAGCCTGCCCGGTGCAGACTTTTTGCAATCATCTCACATAATTTCTTTTCATCTTCAACAACTAATAATTTCAATTTATTTTCCTCCGTATTCTTAACAGGAATTTTACATTCTCTATTGTATAATGTATACATCGAAAGGTCAATGAACTGAATTTAAACGGTAACATTGAAATAGTATTGAAAGGAGTATTTTATGAAATGTGAAAGAGCATCACAGTTTTTATTACTTGCGACAGGTCTGATATTTTTCATCGTTGGAATTTTTCGTGGAGAAGCGGCAGTTGTATTAAGTAAGGCAATAAAGTTATGTATGGAGTGTGTTGGAATTGGATAAGAAAAAGAAATTTAAAAAAAATTATATAGTCCGTTTTAGAGGACTGATTCAGGCAGCTGCAACGCTGCTGACCAATATTCATATCCCAAATCTTTTTAAAGGGAAGATTTATCAGGGAAATGTAAAGACAATGTGTGTACCCGGACTGAATTGTTACTCATGTCCTGCTGCCACAGGTGCATGTCCGATTGGTGCTTTCCAGGCTGTAGTAGGTTCATCAAAATTCAAATTCACCTATTACATTACCGGATTTTTTATTCTTATAGGAGTTATGTTAGGAAGATTTATCTGTGGTTTTCTCTGTCCGTTTGGATGGTTTCAGGATCTGCTGCATAAACTTCCGGGAAAGAAGTTATCAACAGCAAAGCTGAAACCTTTGCGGTATCTGAAATACATAATTTTGGCTATATTTGTTATACTGCTTCCGGCATTTGTAACCAATTCACTTGGTATGGGAGATCCGTTCTTCTGCAAGTATATTTGCCCACAGGGAGTACTTGAAGGCGCAATTCCGTTGTCACTTGCCAATTCGGGAATACGTGCTGCACTTGGACATTTATTTACTTTTAAGTTTACAGTCCTTGTGCTTGTTATCATCTTAAGTATTTTGTTTTATCGTCCATTCTGTAAATGGATTTGTCCACTTGGTGCCATATATTCACTGTTTAACAGAGTTTCATTTCTTAAGATCCATGTAGATCACAAGAAATGTGTTGGCTGTCAGAAATGTAGTCATGTCTGTAAAATGGATGTCAATGTAACAGATACACCAAATCACCCGGAATGTATCCGGTGTGGGGAATGTATGAAAGCATGCAAAACCGGTGCAATCTGCTACCAGTATGGATTTTCAAATAAAAAACAGGATGACGATAAATAAGATAAAACTAATAAAATTTAAAGGGAGATTTAAAATCATGAAAAACAAATCAATTAGAATGAATTTAATCAGGTTAAAAAAGGTAATTGCAGCAGTTCTTGTCATTTCAATATTTTTCGTATTCACAGGTTGTGGAAAATCATCTGATTCTGCTGTTACTGAAAACAAGAAACAGAAAGCCGCTTCGACAGCGGACGTCAGCAGTTCAGATGAACTCAACAAAAAACGGGATAATCTTTACCAGCAGGAGAATCAGTTTTTTGCCGATCACAAAGATGTATGGGACAAAGCATTTAGTTTTATGAGTAAAAATACTGCAGGGGATGCCCAGAGCGAAAACTATGCAGACTTCCTTGCAAGTACGGTAGAAGCAAACAAAGATTCATTTTCCGAAGAAGAATACAAAACTTTGAGCAAAGATATTGAGAAAATTCGTGGTATTGAAGAGGAGATTGCAAAGGTTGAGAAAAAAATCGCTGCTGCCAAATCTTCCAACAGTGCATCTTCTGAATCAGGGGAATCAACAGGTGTGTTCCACGATTTTAAAGGGAAAGATTTGGATGGAAACGATGTAGACAGCAGTTTTTTCTCTAAAAATAAAGTTACAGTTGTAAACTTTTGGTTTAGCGGCTGTAAACCTTGTGTTGGAGAGTTATCTAAGCTGAATGAATTAAATGAGACATTGAAAAAAATGGGTGGCGAAGTTGTTGGCATAAATACTGATACTCTGGATAACAATGAGGATGGTATCAAAGAAGCAAAAGAAATTTTAAAAGCTCAAGGTGCTTCTTATAAGAATCTGACTTTCGACTCTGATTCAACTGTTGGAAAATATGCAGGCAACATCATGGCATTTCCTACAACAGTTCTTGTAGATAAAGATGGAAATATCGTTGGAAAGCCGTTTATGGGTGGAATTGATGATCAGTCAAATTATGACAAGCTTATGAAACAAATTAAGTCTGCAATTGGACAGAAATAATTTGTTTTATATGGAAAAAAGCTGTAAGATAGTAAAAGAAAAGAGGTAAAAGAAAAGAGATAAAAGAAAAGAGGTAAAACATGAATATTGAGGAAATGTTGGATATCAATGACTGTCCATTATGTGACGGAGGAGCATTGTTAGAGGAAGAATGCGGATGTGGTTATTATGTTATGTGCATGGAATGTGGATGTCATTCAGTAACAATTGATTTTCATTCAGAAGATGAAAGATTGGAAGCAGCAAAAAAAACGGTTATGCTTTGGAATACTGGAAAAGTAATTTCAAGCAGTCCGGGGGAATAAAAGCTGAGTTGTTACGGAATAAAGCGATGCTATTACAAAATGTAATGACAAACATAACAATTTGTGATAATATATCTCATTGAGTGGTCAGATAAGACATTGACCGCTAAAAAAACGAATGAGGAGAATTATCTATGAGTGCAAATGTATGTATTATCATAGCAATTGTTGTTTATCTGGGAGCAATGTTGTATGTAGGATTTGCTTTCAGCAAAAATAACAGTAATGCCGAGGATTTTTATCTCGGAGGAAGAAAAATGGGACCTTTTGTGACAGCGATGAGTGCAGAGGCGAGCGATATGTCGAGCTGGCTTCTTATGGGACTTCCGGGAGTTGCTTACCTTTCGGGAATATGCAGTGCCGCATGGACTGCCATAGGTCTTGGAATAGGAACTTGGCTTAACTGGTTCTTTGTATCAAGAAGACTTCGCAGATATTCAAGTAATATCGGAGCTATTACGGTTCCTGATTTCTTTTCAAAGAGGTATCATGACAAGAAGAATATTATCAATGCCATTGCGGCAATTGTTATTATAATATTCTTTGTACCGTATACAGCTTCAGGCTTTGCAGCATGCGGAAAACTTTTCCACACATTATTTGGTGTAGATTATATGGCAGCTATGATTGTATCTGCACTTGTTATCATAGGATATACAATTATGGGTGGTTTTGGTGCAGTTTGTACTACAGACCTTATACAGAGTATTGTAATGTCAATTGCACTTGTAACAGTTGTTACATACGGTATCAATTCCGCAGGTGGATTTGCGGCAGTTATGGATAATGCGAGAGCACTTCCGGGTTATCTTTCATTAAATAATACATTTGATGCTGCAAACAATGCGTCAAACAGTTTTAGTTTTATTTCAATAGTATCAACACTTGCATGGGGAATCGGATATTTCGGTATGCCTCACATTCTTGTAAGATTTATGGCTATTGAGGATGAGAAAAAACTTACACTTTCAAGAAGAATTGCTAGTGTATGGGTTGTTATCGCCATGACAGTCGGTATATTTATCGGAGTTGTTGGACTTGCTATGACAAAGGCAGGTTCACTTGAAAATCTTGCAGACAGTGAGACAGTTATCGTAAGAATCACCGGCCTTATAAGCAGACATGGTGTAATTGCGGCGCTTATAGCGGGTGTTATACTTGCAGGAATACTTGCAGCGACAATGTCGACATCAGACAGCCAGCTTCTGACAGCGGCATCAGGTGTATCACAGAATATACTTCACGATTTCTTCCATGTAGAAATGGATGAAAAGAAAAGCCTTTTAACAGCTAGACTTACAATAGTAGCTATTGCGGTTGTTGCGGTATTTATGGCAAGAGATCCGAATTCAAGCGTGTTTGGTATAGTATCATTTGCATGGGCAGGATTCGGAGCTGCTTTTGGAGCAGTAATGCTTTGTGCATTATTCTGGAAAAGAAGTACACTTGCAGGTGCGATATCAGGGATGGTAGCAGGAGGAGTAATGGTATTTGTATGGAAATACCTTGTGCGTCCGCTGGGAGGGGCATTTGACATATACGAATTATTACCGGCATTCCTTGTATCATTAGTTGTAATAGTAGTAGTAAGTTTTCTTACTCAGAAGCCTTCAGAAGAAGTGTTAGCTGAATTTGATAAAGCGGCAGAAAAGTAGTGTATATATAATTTTTTAATTTAGAACATTTTGCAAATAGTACAGAAACAGGGATTGTTTTGTAAATCAAAGGTTACAAAACAATCCCTGTTTTTTCGTTAATTTGAAACACAAAAATTCTTCATAAACTTGCCCCATACCCCAAAATTTAATATAATTATCAGGTAATTGCGAATTTTTATCTTGACAAGAGCATTAAAGTAGCGTATATTACTAAACATAGTAATTCATATTAAAGAGATAGGAATTATATGTTTAGTAGGAAAGGTGATAAAGATTATGAGATTTAATACAGCATTATTACATAGTGCTGCACCGGGAGATAAGGCTACAGGAGCTACGCTTACACCTATTTACCAGTCCAGTGCATTTTATCAGGAATCAGCTTTACAGCATGAAAAACTTTTTGCAAACAAAGCACCGGGTTTTTCATATACGAGAATTGGAAATCCGACGATAGCGGCATTTGAAGACAGGATGACCGTTCTTGAGGGTGGTATGGCATCCATTGCCTGTGCATCTGGTATGGCAGCAGTATCATGTGCTTTATTAAATATTACTCAGGCAGGTGATGAGATTGTTGTCAGTACAGGTTTGTATGGTGGAACCATCGACCTTTTCCATGATTTTGAAGCTTATGGAATTACTACAAAATTTGTAGATATAAATAATCTTGAGCTTGTAAAATCTGCCATAAACGAAAAGACAAAGCTTGTATTTGCTGAAACAATCGGAAATCCGAAACTTGATGTCGCTGACATTGAGGCACTTGCAGCCATTGCACATGAAGCAGGAATTCCACTTATTATAGACAATACGGTTGCGTCAGCATATCTTACACAGCCGTTAAAACTTGGAGCTGATATTGTTATCAATTCAACATCAAAGTATATAAACGGAAACAGTGATGCGATAAGCGGTGTTATCACGGATGGCGGAAAATTCAAGTGGGATTTGGAAAAATATCCCGGAATAAAAGAATTTAAAGTGTTTGGAAAACTTGCATTTACAGCGAAACTCCGCAACGGATTATTTAGAAATATAGGAGCATGTATTGCACCGCAGACAGCATTTTACAATCTTCTCGGAATGGAAACACTCGGTCTTAGAATGGAGAGAGCCTGTAGTAATGCACTTAAACTTGCTAAACATCTTGAAGAATATAACGACCTTACGGTCAATTATCCGGGACTTGAGAGCAGCAATTGGCATGAGACAGCACTCAGAGTTCTTCACAATGGATTTGGAGCTATCATAACAGTAAGAGTAGGAAGCAAGGAAAGAGCATTCTCGATAATGGATGGTCTTAAAATTCCAAAAATCGTGTCAAATATAGGTGATACAAAGACGCTTATAGTTCACCCTTCATCAACGCTTAATGTTCACAGCACTGAGCAGGAAAAGAAGGATGCTAATGTTTTTGATGATATGATTCGTATAAGTGTCGGAATAGAAGATATTGAAGATCTTATTGAAGATTTCGACAGAGTACTAAAAGAAAACTAAAATACCATCAAATGTGAAACTTCTTATATAAATGTTTCGCAAACAAGGAGGAAAATATGGCAGTTGATTATGCAGCATTAAAAAAAGGCGGATTTATGCGTCAGAAACAGAAGAATAATTTTTCACTCAGATTACAGGTTGTAGGTGGAAATCTTACAGCAGAAAATCTTATAAAGATTGCTGAAGTAGCTGAGAAATACGGAGACGGACATGTACATCTTACATCAAGACAGAGTGTTGAAATTCCATTTATCAAACTTGAAAATGTAGATGAAGTTAAAGAAGAACTTGCAAAGGGTGGATGTAAGCCGGGTGTATGTGGACCAAGAGTTCGTACTATTACAGCCTGTCAGGGAAATCAGATTTGTCCGGGTGGCAACATTGATTCTTATGATATAGCAAAGAAACTTGACAGCAGATATTATGCAAGAGAGCTTCCACATAAATTTAAATTTGGTGTAACAGGTTGTCAGAACAACTGTCTTAAGGCAGAGGAAAATGATGTAGGAATTAAGGGAGCTGCAATCGTTGACTGGAAACAGGATGCATGCATAAATTGTGGAGTATGTGAGAAAGCCTGTAGAGAGGGTGCTATCACTATAGCTGATGGCATAGTTAAAGTTGAAGAGTCAAAATGTAACTACTGCGGCCGTTGTGCCAAAGCCTGTCCTACTGACGCATGGGATGTCAAGACAGGATATCTTGTATCATTTGGCGGCTTGTTTGGAAATCAGATTGTTAAGGGAAAGGAATTACTTCCTGTTGTTGAATCAGAAGAACAGCTTTTCAGAATTACAGATGCGGCTATTCAGTTCTTTGATGATAATGCGAAACCAAGTGAGAGATTTAAATTTACTTTGGACAGAGTAGGATTAGATAAATTTGAAAAGGTTATAAAGGAGGCATATAATGGCTGATTTTGAAATTGATGAGAGAGTAGATATTACTGATGTTGTCTGCCCTATGACATTTGTTAAGGCAAAAGTGGCAATGGAAGAAATTGAAGTAGGACAGGTGCTTGCCGTTACTATGAATGATGGTGAGCCGGTTCAGAACGTTCCAAGAAGTTTTAAGGAAGAGGGACAGCAGATTCTTAAACTTATTGACAATGAAAATGGAACATATGACCTTATTGTTAAAAAGGTTGAAGAATAAAAATAAAAAGTGGTATGTCATTTGAAAACAGCATATCAATTAAAAACAGGAGGGCGAGTAATGGCAAAGAGAGTTTCTAAAGATGATTTTGATAAGGAAGTATTACAATCAGAACTTCCGGTAATTGTAGATTTTTACTCAGATTCATGTATTCCGTGTAAACAGCTTTCACCTATTCTTGGTGATATTGAGGATGACTACGAGGATAAAGCAAAAGTTGTAAAAGTAAACATCAATTTTGATGAAGAACTTATGGAAAAATATGAAGTCATGGCTTCGCCAACTCTTGTATTTTTTAAAGGCGGAGAAGAAAAAGACAGAACAAGAGGTCTTGTAAAGAAAGCCGAGATAGAAGAAAAACTTAGTGCTTTATTAGTGTAAAAAACATATAAAATAAAAATTAAAAGCAGGAGGATATTTAAAATGACTATTACAATAGCAGGCGAGAAGAAAGAATATGCAGAAGGAACAACTATTGCACAGATTATTGAAACTGAGAAGGTAGAAAATCCACTTTATGTAACAGTTTCATTAAACGATGATTTTGTTGATAAAGACACATTCGATACAACAACGGTTAAAGAAGGAGATTCTATCGAATTTCTTTATTTCATGGGAGGAGGAAGCTTCTAATGGCATTTACTAATGAACAGATGGAACGCTACTCAAGACATATTATATTGCAGGAAGTGGGCGTTAAAGGACAGAAAAAATTATTAAACAGCAAGGTGCTTATCATTGGTGCCGGCGGACTTGGAGCTCCTGCCGCAATGTATCTTGCAGCAGCAGGTGTTGGTACTATCGGTATTGCAGATGCTGATGAGGTTGATCTTTCAAACCTTCAGCGTCAGATCATTCATGGAACTGCTGATGTAGGCAAAGCGAAAGTTAAGTCTGCAAAAGAGACAATCAATGCTATGAACCCGGATGTTACAGTAAACACATATCGTACATTTGTAACATCAGAAAACATCATGGATCTTATAAAAGATTATGACTTTATCATTGACGGAACAGATAATTTCCCGGCAAAATTCCTTATAAATGATGCTTGTGTAATGGCAAAGAAACCGTTCTCACATGCAGGAATTATCAGATTTAAAGGTCAGCTCATGACCTATGTTCCGGGAGAAGGACCATGCTACCGTTGTGTATTCAAAAATCCACCTCCAAAGGATGCTGTTCCAACATGTAAGCAGGCTGGTGTTATCGGTGCTATGGGTGGTGTTATCGGAAGTCTTCAGGCAATGGAGGCAATCAAATACATCATCGGCGTAGGTGACCTTCTCGTAGGAAAGCTTCTTACATACGATGCACTTACAATGCAGTTTAGAACAGTTAAGCTTCCAAAAGCTGACGGTAAATGTGCAATCTGCGGTGACCATCCTACAATCACAGAGCTTATTGATTATGAGCAGGCAGAATGTGACGGTAAATAGAAAGGCAGGGGAATATGCTTTTTTTAACAAAAAATGATTATGACAAGATTTTAAAACATTGTGAAGCCGGACTTCCTGATGAGGCTTGTGGTCTTATCGGAGGAACAAAGGAAGGCAATGACAAATATATCAAGAAGGTGTATCTTCTTACAAATATCGACCATAGTAATGAACATTTTTCAATGGATCCAAAAGAGCAGCTTCAGGCTGTAAAAGATATGCGTCAGAACGGACTTGAATTGCTTGGAAATTTCCATTCACATCCGGAATCACCATCAAGACCATCTGAGGAAGACAAAAGACTTGCATATGATTCAAAAGTCAATTATCTTATCTTATCTTTGATGGACAGAGAAAATCCTGTTCTCAAAGCATTTATAATTGATGAAGAAAAAAATGTGACTATAGAAGAAATTAAGATTACAGAGTAGACTGAGCGAAAGAGACTGTATAATATGCAGCCTCTTTTTGATTATTGGTATAGAGAAAGCTGATATGTGGAATACTTCATTTAGTTCAAATTAAATGGAAGTTTGTTTGAAGTGATATTGAAGTTGACATTGAAGTGATATTGAAGTTGACATTGAAGTGACATTGAAGTAAAATTGAAATTACATTGAAGTGGAGTAATAAAAGAGGTATGAGTGAGGTGATTGTTTGTATTTGGATGAAATTGTTGAGGGATTACAGATAGAAAGTGACAAACTTGAATGTAAAAGCGTTTTAAATAGAGAAGATGTTGTAGGGTGGCTTAAAAGTATAGCGGGCTTTGCTAATGCATCGGGTGGTGAGTTTTATATAGGAGTTGAGGACAAAACTAATAAGTTGATAGGCTTTGACAGAAAAACTGCTGACAATGAGAGAAATTATTTTAACAATCAGGTAAATGAACATTTGGTGCCAAGACCACAGATGAATATTTCTTTTATTAGATATGAAATAAGAAGCAGTGAAAGATTTATTATAAAAGTCAAAATTCCTGAATCTGCTGTAAAACCTGTGATTTTAAAATATAGAAATATCCCGGCTATTTTTATGAGGCGTGACGGTTTTACAAATGGTGCGACATATGAAGAAATAATAGAAATGAGTGTGAAGAGTAAAAATACACAGTATGATATTCTTGTTTCGAATGAAAAATATGATTCGTCAAAAATTTCAGATTTACGGAAGTTTTATTCCGAGCACAATGACGGAAAGATACTGAAAGAAAAAGCGTTACAGTCACTTGGTTTTTATAATGAAAATGGTTATCTTCTTAATGGTGCAATATTATTTTTGGATGATTATGATGGAAAAAAGACGGAAGTACTATGCTCTGTATTTTCAGGTTTTACTAAAGGCAGCGAGAGAATTGTGACCATAAACCGTTTTAACGGAAATTTAATAGCATCAATTGAATACATTATAGATTTTATTAATCAAAGAATGAATCATTCATTGATTAAACTTGAGGATGGAAGAAAAAACATAGATGCATATCCAAAAAGAGCACTATTTGAAGGAGTTATAAATGCGGTTGCACATCGTGACTATTTTCTTGATGGAACACAAATTCAGATAGATATGTTTAAGGACAGGCTTGAAATTTCATCACCCGGAGGATTTTATAGGGGAGAAAAAATCGGAAAAACATATGATTTATCAGGAATAAATTCAAAAAGAAGAAATGAGCTTATAACAGGTGTGCTTGTAGCATGTAATGTTATGGAGGCAGCAGGAACGGGATTTGATAAAATAATAGAAGAATATACAGATGCAGATGAAAAGCATAAACCATATGTATATTCTTCATCAGACCATTTTACACTTGTACTCCCGGATTTGACTTATGATGCCGGCTTGGAAAATAGTAACATACCGGCATTAGTGTTTGTTCCTGTCCCGAATGGCACAGAGTTTGATGAGAAAGTGTTGTCATATTGTTATTATAAATCACACAAAGTTTCAGATATAGCAGAGTATCTTGGAATTAGTGATTCAACATATTTAAGAAAAAAAGTAATTGGAAATTTGGAAACAAACGGGTATCTAGAAAAGAATAAGGTTTCAAGAGCAATGTTTTACAGAACTAAACCTGAAATGGTTACTTTAAAATAATTTTATTTAAATTGGAGGAAATATGCGAGACTTAGTTATTATAGGAAGCGGACCGGCAGGTCTTTCAGCAGCAATATATGCAAAAAGAGCAAAACTTGATGTGGTAGTAATCGAAAAGGCAGGATACAGTGGAGGTCAGATAATTACAACAGAGAGGATTGACAATTACCTTGGACTGCCTGAGATTGATGGATTTTCATTGGGGAACAGATTTAGAGAACATGCGGATAAGCTTGAAGCAGAGTTTATAGATGATGAGGCATTAAAAATAGAAGAAATTACAGATTCAGAAGGAAAAAAAGCATATAAAGTTATGCTTGACAAGGGTGAAGCTATTGAGACAAAGACAATTATAGCTGCAACAGGAGCGTCACACAGAAAACTTGGTGTAGCAGGTGAAGAAGAATTTATGGGAATGGGAGTTTCATATTGTGCAACATGTGACGGAGCATTTTTCAGGAATAAAGTAACTGCTGTAGCAGGCGGTGGGGATGTTGCTTTTGAAGATGCACTCCATCTTTCATCATTATGTGAAAAAGTTTATATAATTCACAGGAGAGATGAGTTCAGGGCAGCAGTAAATATCCAGCAGAAAGTAAAGGAAACAGCAAATATAGAGATACTTCCATTTTATGAAATAAAAGAAATAAAAGGTGACAAAAAAGTAACATCAGTACAACTTGTTCAGAACAAAACAGGTGAGGAAAAAGAACTTGGAGTATCGGCAGTGTTTATAGCTGTAGGAATGAATCCTCAAACAGATATATTTAAAGATTTTGTGGATTTGGATGAAAAGGGATATGTAAAAGCCGGCGAGGACTGCAAGACGAGCAGTGAGGGTATATATGCGGCAGGAGATATAAGAACAAAACCACTCAGACAGATAGTGACAGCAGTGGCAGACGGAGCAACTGCCGTACAGTCAGTAGAAAGGTATCTTCATCAGAGATAATAAATAAGAACGGATAAAAAAGAGGATGTAATAATTGCATGATTATTATATCCTCTTTCTGCTTTAAAATATAAACCTATAGAAATTACAATTCTCCAAAAAGCCCATTTGCTTTCTCAAAATTCTTTACATATCTTTTACAAAACCTGCCTTTTGAATTTTACTTTGCGGCTATATCATAATATTTGTAAAAAGGAAAACAAAAAACAAATAAACTTAAAACAAAAGGAGACAAAAAATTATGAGAACAAAAAACAGATTATTGGTAGCTGCAATGGTATCAGCATTAACACTTACATCACTTACAGGATGCGGAAGTTCATCAGGAAACAGTGACAAAGCTTCTTCAGATTCATCAAGCAGTGCAGACGCATCATCAAGCGGAAATCTCAGTGGTTCTGTTGCAACAGACGGTTCAACATCAATGGAAAAAGTAGTTGGTGCTTTGGGTGAGGCATTTATGGAAGCAAACCCGGATGTAAAATTTACATACAATCCTACAGGTTCAGGTTCAGGAATCACAGCAGTAACAGAGGGAAGATGTGATATAGGACTTTCAAGCCGTGCATTGACAGATGATGAGAAAAATCAGGGACTTAAAGAAACAATCATTGCATATGACGGAATTGCTATTATTGTAAATCCTGAAAACAAAGTAACAGATTTAAAGGTTGAGCAGATTGCTGATATTTATACAGGAAAAATTAAGAATTGGAGTGATGTCGGAGGAGATAAAGGAGACATCGTTCTTATAGGTAGAGAAGCAGGAAGCGGTACTCGTGATGGATTTGAATCTATTACAGGAACAGAAGATAAATGTAAATACGGACAGGAACTTACATCAACAGGTGATGTTATCACAACAGTTGCAAACAATCCAAATGCAATCGGTTATGCGTCACTTGCTTCGGTTGATGACAGTGTAAAGGCTCTCGCAGTAGACGGAGTAACACCATCAGAAGATACTGTAAAAGATGCAAGCTATAAAATTCAGAGACCATTTGTATTTGTAACAAAAGAAGATACAAAACTCAGCGACGCAGCCCAGGCATTCTTTGATTATGCAATGGGCGCAGCAGATACTATCACAGCAGCAGGTGTAGTACCGGCTAACGAAAAGTAATAAATAATAAGAGTAATATTTATAAATATGCTGCATTAAGGGTGAGTCGTAAGGCTTGCCCGTTTTAATCAGGCAATTTGTGCCGCAGGCGTCACAAATTGGCTATGTTTGTAAAGCGTCTGCGGAATGGAGCTTTTATATGAGAAAAAGTCATAACAAATTTGAAACAATTATCCATGGAATATTTTTGATACTTGGATTGATAACAGTTGGTTTTGTTTTACTTATAACTGTTTATCTTGTTATTGCAGGAATACCGGCAATAAGGGAAATAGGGATATTAAAATTTTTATTTGGAAAGAAATGGGCATCAACCGCAGCAACACCTTTATATGGAATACTGCCATTTATTCTTACAAGTGTATATGGTACGGCGGGAGCTATTATAATAGGTGTTCCGGTAGGATTTCTTACAGCAGTATATCTTGCAAAGGTTGCAAACAGGAGAGTAAAGGCAGTGGTAGAGATGGCGGTAAGTCTGCTTGCCGGTATTCCGTCAGTTGTTTACGGTCTTGTCGGTATGCTGGTACTTGTTCCGTGGGTGAGAGATACATTTAATATAGCAGACGGTGCCAGTCTTTTCTCAGCAATTATAGTATTGGCGATAATGATATTACCTTCTATTATAAGTGTGTCACTTACGGCACTTGAAGCAGTTCCGCCCGAATACGAGGATGCATCACTTGCGCTTGGCGCAACACCTATTGAGACATATTTTAAAGTATCAGTTCCGGCGGCAAAAAGCGGCATAGCAGCAGCGGTGGTACTCGGAGTCGGACGTGCTATAGGAGAGGCAATGGCTGTAATGATGGTTTCAGGAAACGTGGCAAATATGCCAAAGCTTTTTCAAAGTGTACGATTCCTTACAACAGCGGTTGCGAGTGAGATGTCATATTCATCCGGATTACAAAAGCAGGCATTGTTTTCAATTGCCCTTGTACTGTTTTTGTTTATCATGTTGATAAATGCATTGCTCAACAGTCTTTTGAAGAAGGAAAAGGAGTGATTAGAAAATGAAGAGAAAAGCTTATATCTGGATAATGAAAATTTTAATGTTGCTATCAGTTGCTATAACATGCAGCCTTGTTATATTTGTTATCGGTTTTGTATTGTATAAAGGACTTCCTAATATTACATGGAAACTTCTTTCGACGAAACCAAGTTATCTTACGCAGAGCATAGGTATTCTGCCGGATATATTAAACACATTTTATATTGTGATAGCAACACTGGTATTTGTTCTTCCGCTTGGAGTAGGGGCAGCAATCTACCTTACAGAATATGCCACAAATAAAAAGATGGTTGCAATCATAGAATATGCAGCGGAGACACTTTCAGGTATTCCGTCAATAATATATGGTCTTGTAGGAATGTTATTTTTCTGTGAGTTTCTTAAAATGCAGACTTCAATTCTTGCAGGAGCAATGACACTTGTTATTATGAATCTTCCAACAATAATGAGAACAACGCAGGAAAGCTTAAAGACAGTTCCGCAAAGTTACAGAGAAGGTGCTTTTGGACTTGGTGCAGGCAAATGGAGAGTTATAAGGACAGTCGTGCTTCCAAGTTGTGTAGATGGTATTATGACAGGATGTATTCTTGCAGTAGGAAGAATACTCGGAGAATCAGCGGCATTATTGTTTACGGCAGGTTTTGCTCATACAATAAACGGTTTTATAGACGGACTCGGACGAGCAGGAGCAACACTCACGGTAGCACTTTATGTATACGCTAAAGAACAGGGAGAATTTGAAGTTGCTTTTGCAATAGCAGCAATATTGATGATACTTGCTTTTTTGGTAAACCTTGCCGCTAAGTTTACCGGTTTATATTTTAAGAAAAAAGTAGAACGATAAACTAAGGCAGCCGGTATTTATTATTTTGCATGAAATAACAGGAGGAAGCAGATGAATAACATAATGACAGTTAAAGACTTGTGTTTGTGGTATGGACAGACACAAGCATTGAAAAATATAAATATAGATATTCCACAAAAGAGTATTACTGCACTTATAGGTCCGTCAGGATGTGGAAAATCAACATTTTTAAAGACACTAAACAGAATGAATGACCTTGTTCAGAATGTAAAAATAACAGGTGAAGTCAAATATGGAGATATGGATATTTTTGCGCCTGATACGGATGTAAATAAACTTAGAAAAGATATAGGGATGGTCTTTCAGAAACCTAATCCTTTTCCGATGAGCATATATGATAATATTGCTTATGGACCAAGAACACACGGAATAAAAAATAAGGCAAGACTTGACGAGATTGTTGAAAATTCTTTGAGAGGTGCAGCAATCTGGGATGAAGTAAAGGACAGGCTTAAAAAGTCGGCACTTGGTATGTCAGGCGGTCAGCAGCAGAGGCTTTGTATAGCCAGAGCTCTTGCAGTTGAACCGAAGATACTTCTTATGGATGAGCCTACAAGTGCTCTTGACCCTATATCTACATCAAAGATAGAGGAACTTGCAAGTGAGCTTAAAGAAAAATATACAATTGTTATAGTTACACATAATATGCAGCAGGCAGTTCGTATTTCTGACAGAACAGCATTCTTCCTGCTTGGTGATCTTATTGAGTACGGTGATACGGAAAAGATGTTTGCATCACCTGAGGATAAGAGAACAGAGGATTATATTACAGGAAGATTCGGTTAATTTAATAATATATAGGAGGATTTTGGAAATGAGAAGCAGATTTGATGAGCAGCTTGCGGATTTAAATAAAAAACTTATTGAGATGGGTGCAATGTGTGAAGAATGCATATCTCTTGCTGCTAAGGCGTTGAAAGAAGGTAATGTTAATATAAGGTGGGAGGTCGAGCCGCTTGACAATTCACTTGATGACCTTGAGAGGAATGTTGAGTCGCTTTGCCTGAAGCTTTTGCTTCAGCAGCAGCCTGTTGCAAAAGATTTGAGACAGGTATCAACAGCTCTTAAAATGATAACTGATATAAAACGAATAGGTGATCAGGCATCAGATGTTGCGGAGATTATTGGATTTTTAAATGGAAGAACAAGTGAAGAGTGTGAATATCTTGATCAGATGGCATCTGCAACAATAAAAATGGTTACTGAGTCGATTGATTCATTTGTAAAAAGTGATCTTGACCTTGCAAACAGTATTATTGATTATGATGACGTTGTGGATGATTATTTTCACAAGGTTAAAATTTTTCTTATAGATTTGATAGCTAAAAATCCGAAAGACGGTGAGTATGCACTTGATCTTCTGATGATTGCAAAATATTTTGAGCGTATTGGAGATCATGCGGTAAATGTGGCTAAGTGGGTTGTATTTTCAGTAACCGGAAATCATTAAGAGTATATATCATAGTGCACGGAAATGAGGAATGATATGATTTGGTGTGTAGAAGATGATGTGAGTATAAGAGACATAGAAGTATACACTTTGGAGCAGACAGGTTTTATAGCAAAAGGATTTGGGGATGGAGACAGTTTCTGGATGGAACTTGCAACGACAGACGAGCTTCCGGAACTTGTGATACTTGATATAATGCTTCCGGGGGAGGATGGTGTTTCTCTTTTAACTAAGATAAAAGCATCCTCAAGAACTAAGGATTTACCGGTTATTATGGCTACGGCAAAAAGTGTTGAGTACGATAAGATTAAAAGTCTTGACCTTGGGGCAGATGATTATCTGGTAAAACCATTTGGAATGATGGAGATGGTTTCAAGGATAAAGGCTGTACTTAGAAGATGTATGCCCAAAAAAGAAAACAAAACCAAATATGTCAATGGTATAATAGAGCTGAATGTTGAAGAACATACTGTATTGGTTGATGGAAAGAGTGTCAGTCTCACCTATAAAGAATATGAAATATTAAAAATATTCCTTATGCATCCCGGGATGGCATATACAAGAAATCAGCTTTTATCAGAAGTATGGGGCATTGACAGCTACGGAGAGACAAGGACAGTAGATATGCACATAAAGACGCTCAGGCAGAAACTGGGTGATGGTGGCAGATATATCACGACTGTTAGGAATGTCGGATATAAAATGGAGGGATACAATGACTAAAAAAATATTTAAATCGGTACTTTTGATTGCGGTAATTATGGTGCTGTTTTGCTGTACATTTATTCTTGGAATTTTGTACAGGCATTTCACAAATATAGAAGAACAACAGCTCGAATCACAGCTTGGTTTTGTTGTCACGGGTGTTCAAAATCAGGGGGAGGACTATCTCAAAAATCTTGAAGAAAAGAAATATAGGATTACATGGATAGAAGCAGACGGAACTGTTAAGTTTGACAATAAATCTGATGTATCGAAAATGGAAAACCATGCAGACAGGGAAGAGGTTAAAGATGCGTTGAAATTTGGCAGGGGCGAGTGTTCGAGATATTCAGTCACACTTATGCAGAAAACACTTTATTACGCAAAGAAAATAAGTGACGGAAGTGTTGTAAGAATATCAGTAAGCCAGGATACGGTTTTTAAGCTTTTATTTTCGATGATTTCACCTATAGTTATAACAATAGTTTTAGCAATAATCTTATCATCAATTCTTGCAAAGGGAGTATCAAAGAAAGTAGTAGAACCTTTGAATAATCTTGATCTTGATGAACCTTTGAAAAATGATGCATATGGGGAAATTTCACCGCTTTTAAGACATATAGAGCATCAGCACAGACAAATAGATGAACAGCTTGAAGAACTTCAGAAAAAGAAAGATGAATTTCAGGCTACTATTGAAAATATGGATGAGGGACTTATACTTCTTGATGCAAAAAATAATATAATCAGTATAAACCCGGCAGCACAAAAGATTTTTGGCGCAACCGATGAGTGTGTCGGAAAAGATTTTCTTATGATAGAACGAAATCTCTCTGTCGGAAAAACGATAAAAGAGGCAATGGAAAAAGGAAAATCAGAGATGGTACTTAAAAGATACGGACTTGAGTACCGCCTTGGAATAAGTAAGATAGAATCAGCCGGAAAGACACTTGGTGCAGTATTACTTGCTGTAGATGAAACAGAGAAAAGTAATGCAGAAAGGACAAGGAGAGAATTTTCGGCAAATGTGTCACACGAATTAAAAACACCGCTTCAGTCGATTATCGGCAGTGCAGAACTTATGGAAAATAATCTTGTAAAAGAGGAAGATATGCCAAGATTTGTCGGACATATCCGTAAGGAGGCAGAGAGACTTGTAAAACTTGTAGAAGATATTATACGTCTTTCATGGCTTGATGAAAATAGGGACATGGAAATGGAACTTGTCGACTTAAAAGATATTGCTGAAGAGACAAAAGAAGTTCTGGAAAATGCGGCAAAAGAAAAGAATGTGACAATAAATGTAGGTGGGGATGACATAAAACTCCGCGGTGTAAGAAGTCTGCTTTATGAAATTGTATATAATCTTTGTGAAAATGGTATAAAGTACAATAAAGACGGAGGAAGAGTTGACATAACGCTGTCTAAGGAAGCTGAGAAAAATATTATTGTTATCGAAGATACAGGAATTGGAATAAAAGAAGAACAGCAGTCAAGAATTTTTGAACGTTTTTACAGAGTAGACAAAAGCAGGTCAAAGGAAACCGGAGGAACAGGTCTTGGTCTGTCTATAGTGAAACATGCGGCAATGTATCATAATGCAGAAGTTGTGTTGGAGAGCAAAGAAGGACAGGGCAGTAAGTTTACGGTTATCTTTCCGCGGGAGGAGTAGCCAAAGTGAAAAAAAATAAATTTTTCAGTAAAAAAAGACTCTTTCATATGTTGACAAACATAAATGAAAATGCTGCGTACAGCAGTGAAATATATCTTGAAAAAAACAGTGATAAATTATCGTCAGATCCGTTTAGATTTCTAACGGATTTGGCGAGAATAAGTTATCATTACGGAATAAAGAATAAAAACGATGCAGTAAAATTATCTGGAAAACGGGAGTGCGATTTTACCAATATATATTACAGGCATAAAGGAACGCTTGTTTTTAAGAGTCTTGAAAAATACAAATGTATAATAGTTGATGCTGAGCAGACGTTGTTCTATAAGGTTTTGAAAAATGAAGATATATATAGAATTGTGCAACAAAAGAATAAAACAGATGGATTTTTGGAAGAAAGAAAAAAGTATGACAGTTCTGGAATGTTTATAGAAAAAATATATGAAAGCATAAACCAGACATTGGGAGCAGAACTTACTCCGGAGTATGAATTAAAGGCATATGAAAAGAGTGTTTTGAAAAATAATTATATATCGGAAATTGTTGATATGCTTGCTGCAAATCACATAAAAACGATTTTAGTTATAAGAGGATGTTATCAAAAAGAATTCTATCAGGAATTATTTAAACATAAAAAGATAAGTTTTAGTGGTGACATAGTTGTTACAGGGTCAAATGGCAGCGGCTATATCAGTTTTTTGAAAAATCTTATCAAAAAAGCAGAAAAAGAAAATAAAATTTCAGCAGCAGAATGTCTTATATATAGTTCTAATCATAAAAATTGCGTGAAGCCTTTGCGGAGTGCAAATTTTAATTCAGCATATTATTATCCGGCAAAAATGTTTTATAAAAAATTTGATTACCCTGACATGCAGGATATTCAGGGGGAGATTTATAAAAATATAGTGTCATATGAACTTTATAGCAGTAAAAGTATGAAATCAAAAGAGTATGGTGCAATATTTGCATATTTTGCTCCGGTTATAACAGATATACTTGAGAAAATTTCAGAATATGGCAGAAAAAATAAGATAATATTTGTTGGAAGTAATGACAATATTATTTACAGGTTATATAAAAAATATTATAACCGTGGCAATGAAATTTCGATAGTAGACTGGTCATATTTTATGGCAGAATATTCAGCAGATTGTACATTTTTAGAAGATGAAAATCGGGCATATAAGGAAAAATGGAAGGATATTTATGATAGGATGCCATCAATAAAGGATATTCCTAAAGACAGAATTGAATATTCTCTTGAGGACAATAAAGAAGAAAATGCCTTCAATGAAAAAAATACACAATATATAGATGCATACATAAGAGACAGTTTAGACTATTTTTTTGAAGAAATGAAAGAAAATAATGGTGAACAAAATGGGGCAGTGATTGTTGATTTGACAGAGCAAAGCAGTGGCGGCAGTTCGTTTTTAAGAGAATTGAAAACTGTATATCCGGACTTAAAGACAGTTTACTATTCGTGGTATAAAGAACTTATTGAAAACGTCAAAAACTCCGGTGGGAGAAATGATGATTTGATAAAAATTTCGGACAGTATTAAATACACTGACAGAATATTACAAAGAGACGTGCCTGTTATTTTGAAGATATCCGGTGGGAAAATATCATATGTTTATCCGGGGATAAGTTCAATTGCGGCAAACGAAAAGATGGAAGGTGCGCTTGAAAAATATATAGAAAAGCATTTTGCAGTTTCAACAGGTATCAGCCAGACTGACAGATTTTCGGTGCATGATATGAATGAAATTTTAAGAAAAGGAAATTCATGGCTTTATGTACTGGGTAAGGGAGGAATTTAGATGATTTTGTATCATTCTTCAACAGCATATCATGTGTTGTGTGCCGTGGTACATAAAATGTGCTATCACAGAGACGAAGATGCTGTTCTTATGATTACGGAGTATTTATTTTCAGGAAAAGACTCATATGTATTTTTAAGGCGTTTAAAACAGTCGGGATGGTTTAAAGAGGTTCTTGTGATTCCTGAAAGACAGCTGAAAAAAGAGATAGGAAAAAGATTAAATGAGTCAAGTACAAGAGACGAGATTGAGGAAGTGCTTGATAAGACATGTAATGCAGTTAAAAATTGGAGCACATATGAATTTGAAAAATTCGATGAAATATATGTCTCAGCAGATATATGGTCTGTGCCAATTTACATTATAAGGAATAAAATTAAATATCACTATATAGAAGATGCCAGTGGGATGCTTGGAGAAGAACGCAGGTATCTGAAACTTCTGCGGGAAATAAATCCACACAATTATGTTGTATGTGAATATCTCAAGGCAGCAGGCAGAAATAAGATGGTTATAGATAAACTTTGTGATGCAGACAACCAGCCTGAGGGATTTTATGACAATAAGCAAGTGGACTTTTCAATATATAAAACCATGAAAAAACTTGATAAGGAGACAAGAAAACAGATAATAAAGCTTTATGGAGGTGAGATAATCAGAAGAAAAACGGACAAAAGAAGAATGCTGTTTCTTACGCAGTATCATAACAATCTTGAAATTCAGAGTATAGCAATTCAGAAAAAAATGACAACGCTTCTTATTGATTATTTTGCGAATGATTATGAAGTTATTATAAAGCCACATCCAAAAGACAGGTATCTTCCATATGAAAATATTATTGAAGGAAGCAGGGTTATTAAAAATTCGGTTCCATCGGAGCTTATCCCTTTTGTAGTAGACGGAAAAATAGATCTGGTCATTACTCCGAATTCTACGTCAATCGGCGGGATGAAGAATACATGTGAAAATGTTATGAGTTTTGGTGAGGAAATAGAAACCGGGTACGAAAAACTTCATTTATATTATGCAGCGGCATATATAATAGCTGAACTTACGGAAGTAAATGATAAAGGCATACAGAAAGAAAAAAATACAGAAAAATATGTTATTAATACAGAACATGCAAATGAAGTGTTCGCAAAAAATTATCTGGAACTTTTTGGTTTGGAATACAATGAGCCGGCAGCAGATGCTGATGCTAAATACATATTTATAGATAGTGGATGGAACAGCCGTATATTAAAGAATGATGCACAGAAATTTGGAGCTGATGATTGTATTATTTTTCTTGAGGAAGAAAATTTGAGTACATTTTTAATGTATCCGTGGATTGACAGAGAAAAGCTGGCGGAGATAGAGATAACGGTGATAAACAGTGAATATTCGTATGATAAAAAATCAATATGGTTTTACAGCAGAGATAAAAATATTTTAAAGAGGGTGAAAAATCTGACTATGGAAAAGAAACTTGAAAATTCAGATATTCTGGTAAAGATAGAAGCTAAAGAAGCAGTAGAAAAAAGAATTCTTGAGGGAAAACTGCGTGCACTTGAATTTATGTTTAGAAGAAATGAGAGTGAGATAACATCACAGGTGCTTAATCAGGCGTCCGGCGTTATAGAACAATACAAAGCCAATAAGCATTTTGTTGAGAGAATAATGGAGCCGGAGGAAGTATTGCCGCATCTTTAAGATTTAATTTTTGGCGAAGAGGAGAGATAGAAATGAGTGAAAAGAATAACAAGAAAAAAACTGTTGCATTTGTACCTGTCAAATTGAATAACGAGAGACTTCCGGGAAAAAATACTAAATCATTTGATGGAGGAAAACCTCTTATCACATATATTTTAAATACGCTTAAAACAGTTGATGAAATAGATGCGATATATGTTTATTGCAGTGATGAGGAAGTGGTCAAGTATCTTCCTGACGGTGTGGGATTTTTAAAGAGAAGTCCTGAACTTGATAAAAATACAACATTGATACTTGAAGTGCTTGAAGCGTTTGCTGATGATGTCGAGGCGGACACATATGTACTTGCACATGCGACAGCTCCGTTTATCAGCAAAGAGACAATACAAAAAGCGATAGATGCCGTCAACAGTGAAAAATATGATTCTGCTCTTTCTGTTGTGCCATGTCATGATTTTTTGTGGCATGAAAATGAGCCGTTAAATTATGATAAAAATAGTGTGCCGAGAACACAGGATTTGAAAAAGATTTATGTTGAGACAACAGGACTTTATGTGTACGGAAGAGAACTTATCTTAAATAAACACAGAAGAACAGGTGATAATCCTTGTCTTGTTGAGGTTACGAGTGAAGAAGCGGTTGATATAAATGAAAAAATTGACTTTGTGCTTGCCAATGCAGTATACCAGCAGAGAGTAAAGGAAGGAAGAATTTAGTATGGGAGAGATAAAACTACTTGATTGTACGCTGAGGGATGGCGGTTACATAAATAATTGGAAATTTGGCAAGGAGACAATAACGGGAATACTTGACAGATTATCCATGGCAGAGATAGATTTGATAGAATGTGGTTTTATAACCGAGAAAACGGTAAACGACAATTATTCATTATTTGCAGATGCGGATAGCGTAAACGAGTATATTAAACAGCCGTCAGCTAAATCAATGTATGTTGCAATGATAGCGATAGGTGAAAAAGAGATTAATCCTGAGCTTATATGCAATGCATCAGATACCATTATTGACGGGATAAGAATAACTTTCCATCCAGATGAGATAAAGAAAGCATTTGAATGGGCAAATATTTTGAAAAAGAAAGGGTACAAAGTATTTGTACAGCCGGTTGGCTCTGCAAATTACGATGATGAGCTTATACTTGATATATTAAAAAAAGTTAATCAGTTAAAACCTTTTGCATTTTACATTGTAGATACACTGGGGGCAATGTCTGAAAATGACATGATGCATATGCTTCATATAATAGACAGAAATCTTGATGAAAATGTAAAACTTGGTTATCATTCGCACAATAATCTTCAGCTTGCGTTTGCAAATGCCAAGAGGATGATGGAATTTGGCACAAACAGGGATGTTATAATAGACTGTTCTGTTTATGGAATGGGAAGAGGAGCAGGAAATCTTTGCACTGAACTTATGGTAGATTACATGAAAAAGCGTTATAATAAAAAATATGATGCTGTTCCGATTCTTGAAATAGTTGACAATTATCTGCTTCCGATATATATGCAGAGAAAATGGGGATATTCGATAGAATATTTTCTTGCGTCGTCGCTTGACTGTCATCCGAATTACGTATCATTCCTTATGGACAAACAAAACATTCCTGTGAGGGTGATAAGGAATATGCTTGAGCAGATACCGAAAGAAAAAAGACTTAGGTATGATGCCAAAACAATAAGTGACATATACAATAAATATCAGAATAATTATGTCGATGATAAAGAAGAGATTGCCAGACTTAGAAGTGAATTTAAGGGAAAAGAAGTTCTTATAATAGGTTCAGGCAAGAGTGTAAAGACAAAGAGTGAAAAGATACAAAAATATATTGAGAAAAATAAACCGAAGGTAATATCAATAAATTTTGTGCCATCATTAAAAACAGATATGGTATTTATTGCAAATCAAAAGAGATTTGAGATGATAAGAGAATCACTTGACATGAAGAATGTTATATGTACATCCAATATAAAAGGAGACTTGAGTGATGGTCATGTCGTGAATTATTCAGCACTCTTAAATTCAGGAAATATTGTAAGTGACAGTTCGGGAATGATGCTTTTGAAACTGTTAAAAAGGCTTAAAGTATTGAAAGTAGCAGTAGCGGGAATGGATGGATTTAAGAAAAATTATCTTGATAATTATTGTGAAAAAAGATTTTTGCATGAAGAGGATAATGCCACATTGAGAGAGAAAAACAGAGAAATGAGAGAACAGTTCAAATTGATAAAGAAGGAGATAAGTGTAGAATTTATTACACCTAGTAAATATTGTGACAAATAAAAAAATATCAATGATAGCACTTGACCTTGACGGAACATGCCTTGACAGCAGAGGAAAGATGACTGACAGGACAAGAAAAATACTTGAAAAATACGGAAAAGCAGGGACTGAGATTGTATTTACAACGGGCAGACCGATTGCGGGGATATTAAAAGAATTGAGAAGTATTTCCGGGACAAATTATGCAATAGCATTAAATGGCGGTCTGGTATATCAACTTGACGACAACAGTATTATTTACAAAAAGAGTATTGATAAAAGAGAAGTTATGATTGTAAGAGATATAGTTCTAAGACACGATGCACTTACGGATGTTGCTTCCGGCGGGCTTGGCATCGGTGATAAAAAAAACGTATGACAGAGCAGAGAACTATATAAAAAATGATGATTTTAGAAACTATTATCTTTCAAGCAGAGGTTCGAAGCAAAATCTTTGGGAGAATATCGAGGAACTCGAGAGCGTCGAGAAGATAAACATGTTTTTTAGCGATATGGATGATAGGAGAAAGACACTTGAAGAACTTCAAATACTTAAAACATCTAAAGTGTGTTCGGGCATGCCTAATAATATCGAGATAAATCATTGTGAGGTAAACAAGGGAAATGCCCTTAAATGGCTTTGTGAAAAGCTTGACATTGATATATCGGAGCTTATAGCATTCGGCGACGGAGGCAACGACATTGATATGATAAAGACAGCAGGATGTGGAGTTGCAATGGCAAATGCCTGTGAAGAACTTAAAGAGATTTCAGATATTGTTACAAAGAGCAATGATGAAGACGGTGTTGCTTATATTTTAGAAAAATACAGCCTGACATAGAAAGTTATTTCTATGTTCAGACTGTATTTTTTTGATGCATATAATATTACATTTTTTCGGTAAACATCATTATAAAGACTGCTGCTAACAGAATTGATGATACCCATATAGCTTTGATACCTATATATAATGATAAAATTCCTCCGATACCTGCACCGATTGCAAAAACAAGTATTATACCATAATAGTGAAGTGCTTTTTTTAAGATTTCCGGCTTTTTTTCACGCAGATAAATAGAAAGACTTTCTGTACCGCTTCTGAGATTTCCGATACACATGGTACTTGCATAGCCATAGCCGTTTACTTTTCTGAAAGTCTGTACCTGCATTGAACAGGCAAAGGATACAAGCATTGTTGCTGTCATGTTGTATTGTCCGGGAATTAAACCTACAATAAATAATATGGCTAATTCCATAAGTACGATTATCTGCCGCCAGTGTATTTTTCTCACATATTTCAATTTTTTCTGTATTCTTTCTGCAACAAAAACTCCGAGAGCAAACGCTATTATAGGAAAAAGATAATGTAACCCACGGAGCCATTCACCGGACATAAAATTCTGGCTCATAAGCACCACATTTCCTGTTTGTGCATTAGAGAATACTTCGTCCCTGACATTGTATGTGTATGCATCCTGAAAACCGCCTGATATGGCAAGGATTGCACTAAGTCTAAAAGTTTCTGAAGTCTGTTTTTTTAATTTGTTTTTTTTCATCTTTTTGTACTCCGTTATATGCGGGATTGTCGGTGCTTGCAGGATTGCGAAAATTGCACAGCAATGAAGCAGTCCATAGCATTTTTACTAATTATATACTATATAATCCATATATGTACAATGTATATATAATATGTGAGATATATGTTAGGTATATGTTAGGTATATGTTGCGTATATGAAATGATGCAGACCGGTTAAATTGTCAGAATGTAATTGCAGTGGATATTATATGGTGGGTGGAAAATGGCGTTGAAATATACACCGCGAAATTTATTCTTTTATAAAATATATTGACTAATTAAGTTTAATAATTATAATTAAAATTAAGTTAATATAATATTAAAATAGCTCGTAATAAACTTAAAAAAGTTTGGATAAAATTAGCTTAAAATTGAACTATATTTTAAGTTGAATTTAGTAATGGGAGGATAAATATAATGTGGATAAATTCAAATAACGATAAAATAGTGTATACAGGACGCATAGACTGGAGCATACCGACTGAACCTGTATGGATATTTCCGTGTACATCATCGGAATTTAATTTTACGGGGAATATATTAAAAATTCATGTGAGTAATAAAAATGATTATTGGCAGAATTATCTGGGATGTATTCTTGACAATGTCCAGTCATGCTTTTATATAAAGAAAGAAGGCAGGACAACGATTGAGATACAGGTTCCCGAAAATGAGACAGGAGTTCATCATGTTATGTTTTTTAAAAGGCAGGATTCATGTCACGAATTAACAATTCTTGGTTATGAGATAGGGGATGGAGAAAAGCTGCTTGCACCCTCGGAAAAACCAAAGCGAAAGATTGAAGTATATGGAGATTCCGTGTCAGCGGGCGAGGTATCTGAAGCTGTTGATTTTGTGGGAATGGAAGACCCTGAGCACAATGGAGGTTATTCAAACAGTTATTATTCTTATGGATGGATACTGGCGAGAAAACTTGGGGCACAGATTCACGATATTGCTCAGGGAGGTATCGCACTTATGGACGGTGAGGGCTGGTACCACGAACCGGAACAGACAGGGATGGAGACAGTGTGGAACAAGATGCATTATAATACGAAACTCAGTCAGATGATACAGTGGGATTTCGATAAGTACATACCGCAGGTTGTCATAGTTGCCGTTGGACAAAACGACTGCCATCCGATTGATTATATGAAAGAAGGTTACTGTGAGCCAAAAGCGAGAAAGTGGCGTGAACATTATATGAGATTTCTTGAAAATATCAGAAAAACTTATCCTGATGCCTATATAATATGTTGTACAACGCTGCTTAATCACGATAAAGCTTGGGATGAAGCGATAGCTCAGGTAGTGGGAAACATGGGTGATGAAAAGATAACACAGTACAGGTTTAAGAGAAACGGGACTGGTACACCGGGTCATTTAAGAATACCGGAGGCATACGAGATGGCTGAAGAGTTGGCAGAATATATTAAAAGATTGGAAGTTTTTGATAAATAAAAATTAAAAATACAGATATTTTAAACTTTTTATCTGCTTGTTACAATGTAATATATAGAAGCAGTGATAACAAGACAGATAAAGAGAGAAGAGACATGAAAAAGGAAGAATTGGAAGAATTTATTTTAAAATATGGAACAGATTTGATGAAGTTTTGCAAGATAACTACAAATGATGATGAGCTTGCAATGGAACTTTATCAGGAAACAATGTTGAGGATGGTCGAGCATTATAAAAAACTTGAGGTATCAGAAAATATAAAAGCATGGGCAATTTCTACAGCAATAAATTTATGGAAAAATAAGAAAAGAAAATATGCGTGGAGAAGAAGAATTGCAAAGCAGGAAAGCTATGAAGTACATATCGAGAATGGAATGAAATTTATTGAATGCGATGATAATGCTGACAATCCTGAAGAGGAAGTCATACGAAGTGAACTTATAAAATTTGTCAGAAGTCAGGTGAGAGAACTTCCGGAAAAATATAGGATGGTGGTGTATCTGTATTATACGGCAGATATGAAAATAAAAGATATAGCTTCACTATATAAAATTCCTGAGAGTACGATAAAAAGCAGACTTGTTAAAGCGAAAAAAATATTAAAGCAGAAGCTTGAGGAGGAATTGTAATGGCTGACTTAAAAATAACAGATGATAAATTGGAAAAAATTCTTTACAGTTCAATGTCGCCTGATGTCAGAGAGACAGAGCTTAAATTTCAAAAAAAAATTGGGATAAGAATAATAATAATGTATATTTTAATGGCGGCAGCAGGATGTTATCTTATAACCGGTACATATATATTTACGGGAAGCTGCAGATATATGAATGTCGATAGGACTTTTTTAGAGATTGGAAATTTATTTGAAAACAGTTCATTTTATGTTTCCATGCTTACTTTATGGTTTAGTATTTTATTATGTGTAATATTTACCGTAAAACAATATTTTAATATGAAAAACTGCAAAAAAGGCAGAGTATTTTATGTGGTTTCATATGCTTTGATTATATTTTTTCAGTATTATTTTACAGACAGATTGATTCAACCGATGGTATATATAAATAAGCTGTCGTTAGAAGTACCAAACGCTTTAAAAATGAACAGATTTGCCATAGCTTATTTTCTGGACGGAGTTAAAAGTTCGTGCAGCCTGAGTTTACTGCCGGCATTTCTTTTATGGGGAGCGGCATTTATATTGCTTCTTATTCAGATGTTTAGAGAGAGATAATAGTTAGGAATTGACCGGAATAGATTTCGCTGTTGCGAAATCTAGGGTATAAGGCAGCTTCAAACACTAATACGAAGATTAAAAAAAACGAGGAAAAGGCAGAAATGAATGGTCTGTAGAAGCTATGTGGAATTATTTGTTGTACAAGTCAGGCTTATAGATACATTCTTCTGAAATTTTTAGGTGATATGCCGTATGTCTGTTTAAACATTCTTGAAAAATAGTTACTGCTTTGAAAAACTGATTCTATTGAAATATCAGATATTGACAGTCTGTTATGTGGGTTTTCAAGCAGTGAGCAGGCATATTGCAGCCTGAGATTAATCAGATAGCGGTGTGGGGTTATATGATAAACTTCCGAGAACAGACGCATAAACGCTATTGCTTGCATTAATAAGGCAGTGGAGAAATGAAACCAAAGCTTATTATAAAATTAGCTGTTGATATTTTAATGACGCTGGCAATGCTTTTCTTAATGGGATATCATTTTTGGGGAGAAATACTGCACGAATGGGTGGGTGCTGGAATGTTTCTTCTTTTTATTCTTCACCACATTCTAAACGGATATTGTTACAAATCACTATTCAAAAGGAAATACAATGCACTGCGTATTTTAACGCTTTGTATTGATTTGCTCGTACTTATTTCTATGATGTCTCAAATGTATAGCGGTGTTTTGATGTCTCGTTATGTGTTTGATTTCTTGCCTTTCAATGGAGGTATGTCTCTGGTTCGCCGGCTTCATATTCTCGGAGCATACTGGGGATTTCTTTTAATGAGCCTGCATTTGGGACTTCATTGGAATATGATTTTGGGAATGTTCCGTAAAGCGACAGGGATAAAAAGCAAAGCAAAAAGTCGTAGTATGATCGCTTTAGTGATAGGATTGGCCATCGCCGGATATGGCTTATGGGCATTTATAGGCAGAGATTTTCCAACCTATCTTTTTTTGAAAAGTGAATTTGTATTTTGGGATTACAACGAACCGAAGATACTGTTTTATATCGACTATCTTGCTCTTATGGGACTTTGTATCTTCATTGCCCATTACAGCACAAAATTCATACGGAAATTTAATAAGAAAACGGAGGGATTATAATGGAATTTAAGACTTTAAACAATGGTAAAAGGATTCCTGTATTGGGACTTGGAACTTGGTTTATAGATGATGGCAAAGTAGCTGGTGCAGTTGTTTCGGCTGTGAAAATCGGCTATCGTCACATTGATACTGCACAGGCCTACGACAATGAAGTGATATGTTGTGAAGTGTAGATGTCAGATTTCCCAAAACAGTGTTGTTTAGCGGAAACCTCCATCTGCTAATATAACACAACATAGGCGGCTGGCTCATTTGTGGTGAATGCTAGATTGCAGATGTTGTATTAAGAAGGTGATACTCTTTTAATCGAAACTGTAAACATTTAGCACAAAGGAAGGAGCAGCGTATGGAGTTAACATATCATTGGGAAGGCGATGTATTGATTCCAGATTTGGAATTGGAAGATGGAAACATTTGGAAGAAGTAGATATGGAATGCAATGACATGATGGATATGCTTACGGTAAGAATGGCTGAGCGTGAAGGTGTGACGGAGCATCTGAAGTCAGTAGAACAGCTTGGATGGGTGCGGAAGATGAATAACATCCGGAGCAGAGCAGAGGAAGTAGTGTTGCATGATCTGATTTATATGGATTAAAAATAGCGGGAAATCTTAACTGGTTTCCCGCTGTTTGGCATATGAAAAAGTTCATAGAAAATTCAGTTGATTCCGTAAAGTTCCTCGCTTATAATGATATTGAGGCAGAGAGCCTTTTGCGGAATCTTAGAAGTGTTATGCACAATACAAAAGGAGGGATGCCGACTTGAATACAGAAATAGCAAATGCTGTGAATGCAGCAGGAGATAAGGCACAATATGATACTCGTGTTAAAAGGTTACTGGCACAGAAGAGTATATTAGCACATATTCTGGTGAAAACAGTCGATGAATTTAAAGGAATGAAGCCGGAAGATGTTGTGAAATACATCGAAGGCGAACCGAGTATTAGCGTTGTTCCGGTTGAGCCGGGATTAGCAAATATGGAAAAAACAGATGCTACAGGACAGCGTATTGTAGGTCCTAATACAGAAAATGCTGAAATTAATGAAGGATTAGTCAGATTTGATATTATTTTTTATGTTCGTATGAAAAATGGACTTTCGCAGATTATTGTGAATATTGAGGCTCAGAAGGATGAGCCAACGGAATATAAAATTTTAAATCGGGCAATCTTTTATGTGAGCAGGCTGATTTCGTCATAAAAGGAAAGAGATTTTGTAAATACTAACTACGATGACATTAAGCAGGTATTCAGCATATGGATATGTATGAACATTGATGATAACAGCTTAAGCCATATCCATTTGACAAAAGATGAGATGTTAAAACCATGTAACTGGAAAGGTAATCTCGATCTGTTAAACATTGTGTTAATAGGAATCACAAATGAGATTCCGGAACATGATGAAAAATATGAAATGCACCGCCTGATTGGGGCTTTGCTTTCGAGTGAACTGAAAGAACAGGAAAAATTGGATATTATAGAACATGAATATAATATTCCAATCAGTCAAGAATTTAGAGAGGATGTGAGCATTATGTGTAATCTGAGTCAGGGTATTGAAGATAAAGCAATTGCTAAAATTGTGATGAATATGTATAAAATAGGTTATACACCAAATCAGATAGCAGATGCTGTTGGTGTGAGTGTTGATGAAGTTGAGGCGATTATTAAGAAAAAAGAGCCTGCAATGGCGTAAGCTTTATTAACCAAAAAGATCTAAAAATAAGACGGCAAATCGTCAACAAGTTGTTGATGATTTGCCGTCTTTGTTTTGTATATAGGAGTTATTCCTCTTTTTTCTTAGCTTTTGTACATTTAATGATACCATTTGACTGTATGACTGATGTATTTTGTAATTATAAAGTGTCACGTGATTAATAAGGAGGACTTGCACTATGCAGATTAATTCTAATTACTCTATGAATGGTATGCCGTATGAAACTAGACGTAAGCAGGATAATATCCCTCAATTTAGTACAGAATGTGTTGTTCAGGAAAATGAAAATATAAATCCGTATATGGAAGAAGTAGACTTTGATGAAAAAGCATTTGATATGATTGGACCGAATGCTCCACGGTATGTAAAAGATGCATGGATGGAAGCTGCTAAGGAAGTAAATGCAAACGGCATGGGAATAAAGAAAAATGGAATGTTGAGCTATATATCGCAGATGATGGTGCAAAGGCTTAATAAACAGCTTAAAGGAGATGCGGATAATATCGACATTTTGGGGAATTCAACAGAGTCTGCAATTCAGGCAACGAGTCAGGCTCTTTACGATTTAGATCACCCACGGGAATATGTTCCGAAAAGTATCGAAGTTCAGCGAGCTTGTATGAAAGAAAGAGAGTTTTATGTTGCTTTTCTGGAAAAATTAGAAAAACTAAAAGTTAAAATATAAGTATAGGTTTATTAACTGGAAAATCTTAAATGGAGGAAACGAAAATGAGTATAGCAGGTGAAATAATATCACAAGGCAGCTTCGATATGAAAGCGTAGAGTGTAGAATGAAAATGATGTTGCCGATATATATCAGAGAATAGGTAAACAGATTTACGATATGATACAGACAAGGAGGTTGTTTTATGTCAAAGATAACGGATTATGCTTTTTTATTTCAGAAATCATTTGGAACATCTGTGGTAAATGCAATAGGTAGTTTTCAGTTGTCTCAGTTGAATAGCAGTTCTGTTCAAGCACAATTAAAAGCTGCCGGAATTAACACGAACAGCAAACAATATAAATCTGCTGTAAAACAAATGATGTCCGCTGGAAATGGTGCAATGTATGGCAATATTCAGGGAATAAAAAATCTGATGAGTCATTATGATAAGGACGGAGATTATATTAATCCTGTAAATAGATTGTCAGGACTTTTAGTGACAGATGAAAATGAAAGTTCGAGAAAAAGGATCATATCAATTCCGGATAGCAGCAAAGAAGAAATGTATGAATTGACAAAAAAAGAATTCCTGCGTGAAAACGGTGTCCACAATGGGGATACAACAAAACGCACAGACGTATATAACAATTTGTATCGCAAAATGTCCAAAAAGGACAGGCTAGCTGCCGGGTACACCCTTGAAAAATATGAGAGAATTTACAGACAGGCTTTTTATGATGCCGCAAAAAAGGCTGATCCTGACTGGAAAATTGGTAAGCCAATCAAAGCTGGGGCACTCGATGATGTTACAAGAGAGTCTGCGGAGACAGGAAAATCTCCGGCACAGGCAACACTTGATACTAAAATTTGACATATTTATGATAACCAAATATTAATGAGGTATTGCAATGAGAAAAATAATAATGTCTTTGGCTCTTTGTGCTTTATTGTTTACTGGCTGTGGGAAAAGTGATATTGCTAAAACCTATGAACAATCAGAACAGGACGGAATAATAAAAACATATTATGAAATGAAAGATGGAACATGGCAATGTGAGGACACAACATATCAGTTTCGATTGAAACTCGATGGCAGAATGCCAAATTCTGAGTTAGATAGTTGTTTTGTCGTTCTTACAAATAATGAGAACTTAACTTTTGAGGAGGTATCAAAAAGTCTGTATAGCAGTTCATTTGAGGATATAAAAGTAATGGAAGGCTCTCTTATTGTAGAAATGATATATTGAGCCAACAGGCAAAAGGATTTACGATATGATACAGACAGGGCAGTAAACCGATAATGGTTTGCTGCCCCTTTTCACAACAAAAAAAGGTCATTTCACAACAACTGTGGCACATACAATCTGTTCGTCCGATATAATAAATATATTTATCAGACAAAAAGGAAGTGACAACATGCGAATTGCTATCTGCGATGATGAAGTATCTATGGTTCAGATACTGGAGGAAAAAATAAAAAAGCTATTGCCAGATGCGGTTATAGAGAAATATTTATCGGGTAATGAACTGATCGCAAGTGGCAGTAAGCCGGATATTCTTTTTCTGGATATTCAGATGCCGGGAATGGATGGGATGGAAACGGCAAAGATGCTTCGTCAGGACAATGAGAATATGATACTCATTTTTGTGACAGCAGCAGAGGAGTATGTTTTTCAGGCATTTGATGTCGGAGCATTTCATTATCTGGTTAAGCCATTTTCCGATGAGAAATTGAAAGAGGTTGTGACAAAGGCAGTCCATAACATAAAAAGGAGTTCCAGACTTGAAAAAGACGAAAAGTATATTATGGTACAGACCGCCGGAAGTCATATAAAGATTTTTCTGCGTGATATTGTGTATGCCGAGGTGTATAACCGGAAAGTTATTATCCATACACGAAGTACGGATATTGAATACTATGGTAAATTACAGGAATTAAGTGATATGGCAGGAACAGATTTTTTCAGAACACACAGAGCCTATCTTGTACATTTTAAATATGTAGAAAAATATGATGCAACTTGTGTAACTATGAAAAATGGAACTGCATTGATTGCAAAAAAAGAATTATCCGGAGTTTGTGAAGCAATATCTGAAGTATAACCAGAGGAAAGGAAATGAAGTCAGATGAGTTTAGTGGAAAGATGCTGGATGATCACATCGAAGTTTTCTGTTATTGCAATTTTAATTATTACAGGAATCTGTTTTGGTGTTTTTGTATATCCATATATGAAAAAGAAAAGGGAAGCTGCTCTGGTCAGTATTGTTTATATTGGAATTATGTTTGTGCTGTATCTGATACCGCAGCAGATTGGCAATTTTTCTGCATATATGCTGGGAGTTGTGGCTGCATTTCTTGTGATGTATGTACAGGACAGACGAAACATCTATCAGAAAATATTTCTTGCAGTGACATTTTTTTCTATCCGTTGGCTTGCGGTTGCAATGGCAGGCAGACTGGATGATTTTATCACAAAAGCTCTGGTTTTCAGGAATACGATTGCTGGAAGACAATGGCTGCAATATGGACTTTATGCTGGAACGAGAATTCTGGATATTGTGCTTTGTATCGTTTTCCTTGCAGTTGCAATCGGTCTGATCAATAAAGCATATGTATACAAAAATGATGAAATGAGCGGCAAAGAGCTGGTAATGCTCATCATGCCTTCTCTCGTAGGAGTAACAGGATATGGCATTCTGCAATATTATCTGAATATTTATGAAAATGATACAGGAAAGAGCTTGACAGATACCTATGGATTTTATGGAGCTTTAAGCTTCGTGCATTATTTTATCTCTATCATAGCAATTCTTGTTATGACTACGATGTTTCAAAACTGGAAGGTGGCACAGGAAGAACAGACAGGGCAGGAGTTGGTATTAAATCAGGTCAGTAATATGAAAAAGCATATCGGGGAAGTGGAAAAGCTGTATCAGGATATCCGCAGCCTGCGTCATGACATGGGGAATCATATACAGATGCTGGAACATCTTGTGGCAGAGAATCATATGGATGATGCAGCAGAATATATGGAGCATTTGAAAAAGGAGTGGAATGAAATATCTCCTGAGATTAAAACGGGGAGTCCTGTCATTGATGTGATTCTGATGGAAAAGTTAAGAGAAGCAAAGGAAAAGCAGATTCGTTTTATATCAGATTTTCATTATCCGGGGGATACGAAATTAAATGCATTTGATTTAAGCGTGATCTTAAACAATGCACTGGATAATTGCATGGAAAATGTAAGTGGAGAAAATCCTTATATCTGTATCTCTTCTTTTCGGAAAAACAGTATTTTTATGATAACCATAAAGAACAGATATGAGGGAGAGTTAAATTATAAGGACAGTGATCTGCCGGAAACAACGAAATCCGGGAAGGAGCATGGAATTGGACTGCATAATATCCGAAGGGTTGCAAGGATGTATATGGGAGATATATCTTTAGAGCAGGAGAATCAGGAAGTGGTTCTAAGTATTATGTTACAGGTAGAATAAGGACAAAAAGCACCTTCGAGGTGTTTTTTATTTGCTTCACAACAAAAAAAGGGCGGTTCACAACATCGCTGTTTATTGTAAAGAAAGATATGCCGAAAGAATCAGTAAAGAGAAATCATGTTGTACAGATTTTTAAGGAAACGGATTTTAGAATTTAAGCTCAAGGAGGACAATACGATGAGGATCAATGGATTTAGTGGGATAAATACGCAGACAGGAACAATGGGAATAACACAGGGGAATGATTCTGTAAGTAAAAATATTCAGAATCAGATTGCAAATGCACAGCAGAAGCTACAGGATTTATCATCGAATGAAGAAATGTCATTAGAGGATAAGATGAAAAAGCGTCAGGAGATACAGCAGGAGATTAACAATCTCAATCAGCAGTTAAGACAGCACCAGATCGAGCAGAGAAATAAGCAGCAGAGTAAAAATTCGTCATCTATGGATGATATGGTGGCTGGAACAAGTAACACTTCTAAAAAGAAAGACACCGGATTGTCACAGGCAAGTATGCAGGCGATGATCTCCGCAGATTCTTCCATGAAACAGGCAAAGGTGCAGGGAAGTATGGCAACACAGATACAGGGACGTGCCAGTGTGCTTGAATCTGAAATCAAACAGGATGCCGGAAAAGGAAATACTGAGAAGAAGGAAGAAGAACTGGCAGAGCTTAAGGCGAAGGCACAGTCTGCGACAGCAGCACAGATGTCTACACTTGCAGATGCAAATAAATCAGTAGAAGAAGCTGCAAAAGCGGAGAACAGCAATACAGAAGACACTGCAACAAAGAACAATACTGATAAATCCGAGAAAACACAGGAATCTGCGGGGGCTGCGGCAGAGGAGACAGACAGCGTAAAGAATACGGATATCAAAGGGGAAACACAGGTGACAGTAGAAACACCGACTCTGGAAAATGCGCAGAATGCAACACAGCAGGCGGTGTATACACCGATTGATATTCGTTTATAGTTGGTAAAGGAGAAGGGTATTATGTCAGAGATTAAGAGTTTTAGTGATTACACAAGTAAATATAACAGCAATGTAGATTATTCCGCATTATTTGGAGGAACTTCCGACAGTTCATCCGTAGGAAACACCAATATGCTTTCTGATTATGCTGCGATTAAAAACGGAAGCTATGGAAAACTTATGAAAGCATATTATGCAAAGCAGGATGCAGAAAAATTATCGGGTAAATCAGACGAATATATTTTTCCAAAGATTTGTCGTAAAAATGTGGTCAAATCAAGAAAATCGAGTGCGAAAGCAAGTGAAAAATCCCTGTGAAGCCCGTAAAATCAAGGCTTCACAAATTCTTTACAAAAAAACTAGCACTCACCTCTTGACAGTGCTAACAATCAGTGCTATTATGTCTTGCAGATAAAGAAAACAATGTTATTGACATATAAGTTTTGAATGAAAAACAATGTCATTCTCATAGAGGGGAGGAGATTACATGAACATTAGTAAATTTACTCAGAAATCGCAGGAAGTAGTTCAGGGTTGTGAGAAAATTGCAATGGATTATGGTCATCAGGAGATGGGCGAGGAACATTTGCTTGCATCTATGATGAAAGTTGATGACAGTCTTATCAGCAAACTCATTGAAAAGATGGGAATTGAACCTGAAGTATTTCTGGCACAGATAGATGGACTTTTAAACAAGCGTCCGAAAGTAACAGGCGGAGATATGCGTATCGACCGTTATCTTAATGAAACGCTTATATATGCGGAAGATGAAGCAAAACGCATGGGAGATGAATATGTTTCTGTTGAGCATTTGTTCCTTAGTCTTCTCGCACATCCTAGCAAAGAAGTAAAGGCACTTTTCAAACAGTGTCAGATAACTAAAGAAAGATTCTTTCAGGTGCTTTCACAGGTGAGAGGAAACCAGCGTGTGACAAGTGATAATCCTGAGGCAACTTATGATACACTTGAAAAATACGGAACCGACCTTGTAGAAAGAGCAAAGGAAGGAAAAATGGATCCTGTTATCGGCAGAGATAGTGAGATTAGAAATGTCATCCGTATTCTTTCGAGAAAAAATAAAAATAATCCGGTACTTATCGGTGAGCCGGGCGTCGGTAAAACAGCGGCAGTCGAGGGGCTTGCACAGCGTATAGTAAGAGGTGATGTGCCGGGAGAGCTTAAAGATAAAAAAATATTTGCACTTGATATGGGGGCACTAGTTGCAGGTGCAAAATACAGAGGGGAGTTTGAGGAAAGACTTAAGGCGGTTCTTGAGGAAGTAAAGAAAAGCGAAGGTCAGATTATACTCTTTATTGATGAGCTTCATACAATTGTAGGTGCCGGAAAAACAGATGGTGCCATGGATGCAGGCAATATGCTTAAACCAATGCTTGCAAGAGGTGAACTTCATTGTATAGGTGCGACAACGCTTGACGAGTATCGTATGTATATTGAGAAGGATGCTGCACTTGAAAGACGTTTCCAGCCTGTTATGGTGAGTGAGCCGACTGTCGAGGACACGATTTCAATACTTCGTGGACTTAAGGACAGATACGAGGTATATCATGGCGTAAAGATTACGGATGCCGCACTTGTTGCAGCAGCAACACTTTCAAACAGATATATTTCAGACAGATTTCTTCCTGATAAGGCAATAGACCTTGTGGATGAAGCGTGTGCGATGATAAAAACAGAACTTGATTCACTTCCGGCAGAACTTGATGAAGTACAGCGAAAGATTATGCAGATGGAAATTGAGGAAGCTGCTCTTAAAAAAGAGACAGACCATATTTCAAAAGAGAGACTTGCAACGCTTCAAAAAGAACTTGCCGAACTTAAAGACAGTTTTACGGCTCAGAAGTCAAAATGGGATCAGGAAAAATCATCTGTTGATAAAGTAAACAAAGTGAAAGAACAGATAGATGCACTTCATACTGAAATGGATGCGGCAAAGCGTGAGTATAATCTTGAAAAGCTTGCAGAACTTCAATACGGCAGACTGCCTGAACTTGAAAAACAGCTTGAGGCAGAAGAAGCAAAGGTTAAGAAGGAAGACAGGACGCTTGTGCAGGAAAATGTAACAGATGATGAGATTGCAAAGATTGTGTCAAGATGGACAGGAATTCCTATCACAAAATTAAATGAAGGTGAGAGAGAAAAAACACTTCATCTTGAAGATGAGCTTCATAAGAGAGTCATCGGTCAGGAAGAAGGAGTTAAGCTTGTATCTGAAGCTATTCTACGTTCAAAAGCGGGTATTAAAGACCCTACAAAACCTATCGGTTCATTCCTTTTCCTCGGACCAACAGGTGTAGGTAAGACAGAACTTGCAAAAACGCTTGCGGCAAGTCTTTTTGATGATGAGAACAACATGGTTCGTATCGATATGAGCGAATACATGGAGAAATATTCAGTGTCAAGACTTATAGGAGCACCTCCGGGATATGTGGGATATGAGGAAGGCGGTCAGCTTACAGAGGCAGTCCGCAGAAAACCATATTCGGTAATACTTTTTGACGAGATTGAAAAGGCACATCCGGATGTATTCAATGTACTTTTGCAGGTACTTGATGATGGACGTGTGACAGACTCACAGGGAAGAACGGTAGACTTTAAGAATACAATTATTATTCTTACATCAAATATAGGTTCTTCATATCTTCTTGACGGAATTGAGGAAGACGGAAGCATAAGTGATGAGGCAAGAGAGCATGCAATGACCGATTTAAGAGCGAGCTTCAGACCTGAGTTCCTTAACCGCCTTGACGAGATAGTAATGTTTAAGCCGCTGACAAAGAACAATATTCAGGGTATTATTTCAATACTTATGGATGATTTAAATAAACGGCTTGCAGATAAGGAACTTAAAGTGGAACTTACTGATGATGCTATAAAATATATTGCAGATAATGCATATGAACCGGCATTTGGAGCCCGTCCGTTGAAGCGTTTCCTGCAGAAGAATATAGAGACACTTCTTGCAAAAGAAATCCTCGGTGATAAGGTTCATACGGGAGATGTTATAACTATAAGTGTTGTTGGTGGGGATTTTGTAGTAAGCACAAAATAAAAATATGATGTAAGGGTTAAAAACAAATAGTAATTTATCCTGCGTTATTTAACTGAAAATCATTGATACAGTACACTGGGAAGAGGCATCTGTATATCCGGTACATAAAATTGTACTGGGTATACGGATGCTTTTGTTTGTATTATTCAGATTTATTTTGTCTTGTATAGTCTTTACAGAAAGAAAAAGCTGCGAGATGACAATAAATTATTTGTTCGTAACAATAGGGTGTGATACAATAGTGTTATTAAATTTTGATAATCATTAAAAAGGAAAAGGTGAGAATATGGGGGTATATTTAAATCCGGGAAATGATAAATTCAGAAGAATTATCAATTCTGAAATATACATTGACAAGACAGGACTTATTTTATACACAAACAAGGTATTAGATACACAGCAGCAGAATATATGTGTGAGCAGACCAAGAAGATTTGGAAAATCAATGGCAGCCAATATGCTTGCTGCGTATTACAGTAGAGAATGTGACTCAAAAGAGTTGTTTAATGGATTAAAAATCTACGAGGATAAAAATTTTGAAAAATACCTTAACAAGTACGATACTATTTTTTTGAATATGCAGGAGTTTCTTAGTCAGACAGAAAATATGACAGAAATGATAGAGTTGATTAAGAAATCTGTTTTATGGGAATTGACAGCAAAATATGATGATATAAGATATTTTGACAATTCAAACCTCACAAGGTCTTTGCAGGACATATATCTAAATACCAAAATTCCGTTTGTGATTATCATTGATGAGTGGGATTGTATATTTAGGGAATACAAGAATAATATTGATGAACAAAGAAAATATCTTGATTTTTTAAGAGATTTACTTAAAGACAAAAGTTACATTCATTTAGCATATATGACAGGTATACTGCCAATAAAAAAATATGGGACACATTCAGCTTTGAATATGTTTTCAGAGTTTTCAATGACAAATCCCAGACAACTAACATCGTATGTTGGATTTACAGAAGATGAGGTAAATGAACTGAGTGAGAGATATAATATAAGTTTGTCTGATTTGAAAGAGTGGTACGATGGCTATCATTTTGGAGAAAATGAAACTATTTATAGTCCAAAATCAGTAGTTGAAGCGGTTACGTCAGGAATATGTGACACATATTGGAACCAGACGGAAACCTTTGAAGCACTGAAAATGTATATTGAACTTAACATAGACGGGTTAAAAGATGCAGTCATAAGTATGATGTCAGGAGAGAAAATTCCTGTAAATACAGCTACGTTTGCAAATGATATGACAACATTTTGCACAAAGGATGATGTGCTGACTTTACTTATACATCTTGGTTATCTGGGGTATGATTTTCAGGCGAAATGTGTATATATTCCAAATCGGGAAGTAATGACTGAATATGTAAATGCAATATCATTGTCACAATGGGGCGGTATATCAGTCGCATTAAAAAATTCTAACGAAATATTAGAGGCAATATGGCAGAATAAACCTGAGAAAGTTGCAAGTGGAATAGAGCAGGCACATTTTGAAACTTCACATATACAATATAATGATGAAAATGCATTGAGTTACACAATTTCGTTAGCACTTTATACAGCCAGGAATTATTATACAGTGATAAGAGAAATGCCGACCGGAAAAGGATTTGCAGATATGGTATATATACCTAAAAAAAGATTTGCAGATAAACCGGCAATAGTAATGGAACTAAAATGGAATAAAAAGGCGGAAGGAGCAATAAAGCAGATAAAAGAGAAACACTACAGTGAGCAAATAAAAGCATTTTCCGGGGAAATATTATTAGTAGGGATAAATTACGATAAAAAAACGAAGAAACATAAATGTATAATAGAAAAATATCAGAAATAAATTATCAGTGACATTCTTAATGCAGATTAAATTTATTCCGCATTTGGAATGTCTTTTTATATGAAAAAAATAAATAAAATAAAAAGTAACTTTTTTTTGAGTTATTACAATATACAGGTGTAAGGGTTCTACCCGAGACGTCAAAGGAAGAGAAAGGAACGACAGGAGTGACAAAACAGGAATTTGAACAGTTTGCATCTAAAGATGGAAAAGACATTCTCCGATTTTGCAGGATGACTACAGGTGGGACTGCACAGGGGGATGACCTTTATCAGGATACAATGTTAAAACTGTGGGAGCAGACAGAAAAATTAGATAATAGGGATTCGCTGAAAAGTTATGCACTTTCTGTCGCAATCCTTATATGGAAAAATAAACGAAGAAAATTTGCCTGGCGCCATAGAATAGCGGCATTTGAAAGCTATGAAAAACATTTGGAAAGCGGTGGAGTAGAATGTATCAGAGAAGAGGCAGAAGAACCGGAGCAGCAGTTCTTACGCAAAGAAACAGATGAGATAATCAGGCAGAAGGTGCAGCAGCTGCCGGATAAATACAGGGTTGTTATCTATCTGTATTATTCTGCGGAACTTAAAATTAAAGAAATTGCTCAATGTCTTCGTATTACGGAGAGTGCCGTGAAGAGCAGGATGCGCAAGGCAAAAAACATGTTAAAAAAAGATTTGGAGGATATTCGCTATGAAGGATAAGGAATTGGACCAAATGTTAAAAAAAGCCCTTACTCAGGATATTAGAGATGATGAAACAAAAATCAAATTTGAAATGGGGGATTATTCAATGAAAAAACGAAAAACTTATATTAAACCGGCAGTGGCATTGGTGGCATGTGCAGCATTAGTAGTAGGGGTTGCCTATGGCGATGTGCCGGGAAAAATTATGAACAATAATACAGTATCGACAAATTCAGGCACATCTGCACCGGGAGAAAAAGAAAGTGTGGTAAACAGCTTTGCAGTTAAGGTAAAAGCAGCAGAAGTACAGAAACTGGAAAAAGGAAAAGAGATACCTGTCATTTCTGAGAAAGACAGTGACGGAGCGGTCTGGGGCGGTGACGAGAAAACAAAAGAAATAGATTATTTGATTTCGTGTCCGATAATTATTGAAGGTGACCAGATTGATACAATAACATATTCTGTAAACCATGGAGGTTTTCGTGTTGTAGAGCCTGAGAAAAATTCATATGTGTTAAGCGGAGATAAGTATGATGACGATGAAGGCAAAATCGGTGATTCTGAAGTGAAATCTAAGGTTAAAATGGTAAAGAATTTCTATTCTACATTTACGATTGCTGCAAAATCCCAGCAGAAAGCTGTTATATATTTGTATGATTATAAAAAGGTGCCTAAAAATGTGTTTGAAAAAATGTGGAATACGGATTCAGATGATAATGTATATTTGGAGAAGCTTGTTGAAGGCATAAATGCGGCATTTGATAATCTGACTGTGACTTGCAAAATCACATATAAGGATGGTACGTCTGAAAATGTGGATATTGCCGTAAAAGAAAAGATAATGACATATAAAGAGGCATATCATGGAAAAGGTGATAAAAAAATCAAAATGCTTTCAGATGAGAAAAGTCACTTTACAACTTTTGAATTGAAGTAGTAAAAAAATATATGCAGACCTTGATGCACAGGGAAGTGTTATACTATCCCTTGTGCATTGATATAAAAGAAGCATGTTCGCGTTCAAGTTCGAGCATAAGCCTTTTGACAGTCCACTTTGAATTTGTCGGAGTGAGTATAGCTTTATAGTCAACGGAAATCTTTGACTGGCGCAGTTTGAAAAGAATTTTATCGAACTTTTTTTCGGGAACATCGCAAAAAATCAGGAGACTATCTTTAAAAATTGAGGCATCTGTACCAATTGGCACAGGTGTCTCTTTTTGTCTTGCTGAAGCAAGAGATACAAGAGTTTTGTCAAAATCAGAAGGATGTACAGTTTCAGCCGGAATATTCATGGGAGAAACAAGACGGCGGATTTTATCGGCATCAGTTATATTTATAAGAAGTAATTTTGACATATGGATTTGTCCTTTCTTAAACATCATTAAAATGATACAAGGGTCAAAAGCAGATAGCAATGTATGTTTACATACAAATTGCTATCTGGTGGCTTGACCCGCCAAACACCGACAAGTAGCAGATTTGCTTGCAAATATGCGAGATTGGAGGTGTTTGCAGGATTGCGAAAATTGCATAGCAATGAAGCAATCCGTGGTATTAGTTGGGGGAAAATACTTTTTGCCCCCAACATCATTAAAATTGTAATAAGTATATTGGATAAATTACGGAAAATCAAGTTTGTGAGGAAAAGTTTCGATGTGGGCGGTTGAAAAATTAACTGTTTATTCATTCTTTTTCAGTCTTTATGTGGTATAATCGACGAGGTCGTTTTTGCAAATCTATAACTGTACGGTAGATTTGCATATGTGTGCGTCGTACAGAGATTGGAAAATAAAGATGAATTTTGAAGAATTATGTTTGGATACGCGTATATTAAGAGCTGTTACGGAGATGGGGTTTGAGCAGGCGAGTCCTATTCAGGCACAGGCTATACCGGTTGCTATTGAAGGAAAGGATATGATAGGACAGGCTCAGACAGGAACGGGAAAAACAGCAGCGTTTGGAATACCGCTTTTACAGAGAGTAGATCCGCACAACAAAAAGTTACAGGCAGTTGTGCTTTGCCCGACAAGAGAGTTGGCAATACAGTGTGCAAATGAGATGCGTAAATTTGCTAAATTTATGCATGGAATAAAGGTGCTTCCTATATATGGAGGACAGGACATCACAAAGCAGATACGTTCACTTAAAGGCGGAACACAGGTTGTTATAGGAACACCGGGACGAGTTATTGACCATATAAACCGTCATACATTAAAAATGGCTACAGTGGGAACCATAGTTCTTGATGAGGCTGACGAAATGTTAAATATGGGTTTCAGGGAGGATATAGAAACAGTGCTTCAGACACTTCCGGAAGAACACCAGACACTCCTGTTTTCGGCAACAATGCCAAAGCCTATAATGGAGATTGCAAAAACATATCTCAAGGAGCCTGAGATAATAAAGGTTGTAAAGAAAGAACTTACTGTTCCTAAGATTGAACAGTATTATTATGAAGTAAATCCGAGAAAGAAAGCAGAGGTTCTTTCAAGACTTCTTGACATGTACGACCCTGAGCTTTCACTTGTATTTTGTAATACAAAAAGAAAAGTTGATGAACTTGTTGAGGATTTGAAAGGAAGAGGTTATTTTGCGGCAGGACTTCACGGAGACCTTAAACAGAGCCAGCGTGACAGGGTTATGAATGGATTCAGAAACGGAAGAACAGACATACTGGTTGCAACGGATGTAGCTGCAAGAGGAATAGATGTAGATGATGTGGAGGCGGTATTTAATTATGATGTGCCGCAGGATGATGAGTATTATGTACATCGTATAGGAAGAACAGGGCGTGCTGGAAGAACAGGAAGGGCATTTACGCTTGTTGTCGGAAAGGAAATATATAAACTCAAGGATATACAGAGATATTGCAAGACAAAGATAAAACGTCAGCCGATACCGTCAATAAATGATATTACAGATATAAAAGTTGAAAAAGTTCTCGAGAAGATAAGCGGAATAATTGAGCAGGATAATCTTGGAAAAATGGTAGATATTCTTGAAGAACATCTTGAGGACAGTGATTATTCGGCAATTGAAGTGGCAGCAGCACTTCTTTCAATGGAGATGGGAGACTCGGCACTTGACAACAATCAGGGTGAAGAATTCGGAGATACAGGAGCAGAGCCTGGAATGGTGCGTCTTTTTGTAAACATAGGGAAGAAAGACCGTGTCAGAATAGGCGATATTTTAGGTGCAATAGCAGGAGAGTCAGGAATGCAGGGAAATCTTGTAGGAGCAATTGATATGTATGATAAGTATACATTTGTTGAAGTGCCTAGGGAATATGCGGCTGATGTTATAGAAGCTATGAAGCATGCAAAGATAAAAGGAAAAAATGTAAATGTAGAACCTGCAAACAGGAAATAAAAATTTATATTCAAAAGTAAATTAAAGAAATAGAATAATGTGCCGATATAACTATCAGCAAGGGAATGCGTCATAATACATTTTAGTGTATTGTGGCGCATATTTTTTTAAATTGTGTTTTGCTTATTTGCGGATGTACGCATGTGACACAAATCTGGTATATGTAAAAAATGAGTTTTGCAATTGGTTATAAAAGATGTGTGTAGAAAGGAAGAATTATATGACAGGAGTAGAAAGTTTATTTAGTGAAAAAAGTGAAATGTTTAGTGTATCAGATGCACAGACAAAGCCGGATAAAAGCATGAATGATAAGGAATGGGATGATTATCTTAATAAAATAGACAATGTACTGGATTTTTATAAACAGATTACTGTCGAAGACGGCAAAAAGAATCTCGAAACAGCTGATAAAGAGCGGGAAGAAAACAGGGCAGTATGGCTTGAAGATATTTCAAAACTTATGCAGATGGGACAGACATTTGTGGCAGAGAAGATAAATAATGAAAATATACAGGAGAAGCAGAAGGAGCAGGAGTTATTAAAGAATAATAAAAATGAATATTTTGCACTCGGAGATGGTGCGGATATTATTTATAAAGGTGTATGCTTTGTGTGCAACGAGGAGGATAATTCAATAAGTCTAGGCGATATGAGTGATCCGTCAAAAGTAATCACTATTCCTTTATTAGGAGGAGGAACACTTAAAGTAAATCGTGATAACATAAGTGAACTTGGCAGGGCAATCGGTATGTTCTCACCGGAAGATATAGGAAATATTCTCCGTGCTATTGCACAGGACAGAAAAGCTCAGGAAACAAAGATGGAAATTGAGGATAATAAAGACAAAAAGGCGATTGAGCAGGCTGATGAGCTGCAAGACAATGAATAAATGTGTGATTCTTGTCTATATTTAGAAAAATTTAAAATAAATATATAATTAGCAGGAGAAATATTTATGTCGTTATATGCAATAGGTGATTTACACCTTGGTTTTCAGTCGGACAAATCAATGGAAGTGTTTGGAGAAGAGTGGACAAATCATTCTGATAAAATAAAAAGAAACTGGATGGATACAGTAAAAGAAAATGATACCGTAGTTGTTACGGGTGACCATTCATGGGGAAAAAAACTTGAGGACAGTATGAAAGACCTTGAGTTTATCGCAGCACTTCCGGGAAGAAAGATATTACTGCGAGGAAATCATGACAGATTTTGGAATAAGACTAATAAAACCGAAAAGTTAAACGAACTTTTTGCAGACAAACTTTTCTTCCTTCAGGATAATTTTTATGAGTATACGGATGAAAAGGGTGGGAAAAAATATGCGCTTATCGGTTCAAAAGGCTTTTCGACTGATAACTATTGTTTTTTGGCAGCAGATAAAATAGAAAAAAGATTTGACAATGAGTGCAAAAGAATGACAAAATCGTATGAAGCTGCAAAAAAAGCAGGATACAATGATTTTGTCATGTTTCTTCATTATCCGCCTACAAATATGTATGAAGAAGAGGGGGTATTTACAAAATTGGCACAGGAATTTAAGGTTGAGCAGGTTGTTTATTCGCATCTTCACGGAAAAGAAAGATTTGATTACAGTTTAGCAGGTGAGATAAAAGGGATAAAATATACGCTGGTTTCAGCGGATTATCTTGATTTTGTACCAAAACTTATAATGTAACTTAGAATTAAAATTTAAAAATTATTAACGGTATTAAAATTATTAAAACCATTAAACTCAAAATTTTTTACTTTTATTTTACTATATCATGATTTGTGGTTTACAACCTTGTGTTAGTATCTGTCATGTAAAGGAAATACATGATAATAAAAGACAACACAAGGAGGCAAATCATGAGAAAATCAAGATTATTTATGTCAGCGGCAGCAGCCTGTCTTGCAGGTACAATGGCAGTAACAGGTTTTGCGGCAACAGAGCATTGGAATGACAATTCAGGAAAGAAAGCAATTTCTGATGAATGGTCACAGTGGAAAACAAAATGGGAAACAATTAAGACAGATTATGAAAAAGTTTCTATGGTGCCGGGTGCGGATGCAACAAAGCTGAATTATGCATGGTATTCAAAGAAAGCAGATGAAGCAAAGGTTCGCATCTCAACAAATGTTGATATGTCAAAAACAACAGAAGCAGATGGAAGTAATACATATTCAGAAAATTATAAAGAGTTTACAGGAACATCTAAAGAATACAAAAAAATTGATGATGTAACATATTATGCAAACAAAGTTACAATAACAGAATTAAAGGAAAATACAACTTATTATTATCAGTGTCTTGTTGACGGTAAGTGGACATCAGTTAAAAAATTCAAGACAGGTGATACATCAAATTTCAGTTTTCTCTATGTTGGAGATCCTCAGATTGGTGCATCTAAAGGTCAGACACCGACTGAAAGTTCAGAAGCGCAGTCGGCAGATATTGCTGCCAGAAACGATGCGTTCAGCTGGAATAAGACTCTTACAGCAGCAATAAGTGAACATTCAGATGTTGATTTTATTGTGTCAGCGGGAGACCAGATAAACAATACAGGTGATGACAACGGACAGGAACGGGAGTATGCAGGATTTCTCTCAGCAGATGTTCTTTCAAATGTTCCTGTTGCCCCAACTATCGGTAATCACGATTCTAAATTCGCAAACTATCAGAATCATTTCAATGTACCAAATGCATATACGGAAGAACAGAATGCAACACCGGCAGGAAACGATTATTATTACACATATGGCGATGTATTATTTATTGTTTTAAATACAAATAATTATAATTGTGCAGACCACGAGGCACTTATCAAGAAGGCTGAACAGGCAGCTCCAAACGCAAAATGGAAGATTGTAACATTCCATCATGACATTTACGGTTCAGGTTATGACCATTCAGATTCAGATGGTATTGTACTTCGTACACAGCTTACAACACTTCTCGACAAATACGACATTGACGTTGTTCTTCAGGGACATGACCATACATATTCAAGAAGTTATATGCTTACAAGTGACGGAAATACACATACAGCATACACAAAAGACAATGTAAAAGATGAATATCTCAATGTAAAAGACGGAAAAACAGACGATAGTGCCGCACTTTCATCTAAGCAGGAATATCTCAACCAGAACCTTTGCTATAAAATTGTAGATAAGACACAGGGTACAATAAATAATCCTGAGGGTGTACTTTATATGGAAGCAAACTCTGCAACAGGAAGTAAGTATTATAATCTTATTTCAACACAGCAGGATTATATTGCTGAAAGAAGCCAGACATGGACACCGACATATTCAGTTGTAAATGTTACAAGTGATTCATTTACAATAAATACATATGATGTAAATACAGGTGACAAGATTGATAATTCATTCACAATCACAAAAAAGGCAGAAGATAAGAAAGACGATACAACAAAGGATAATGTAGAAGTAAAGAGCATTAAACTCAACAAGACAAAGGTTACTTTGTCCAAAGGCAAAAAAGTTAAGCTTAAAGCAACAGTTGCACCTTCAAATGCAACAGACAAGAATGTGACATTTACTTCTTCAAATACAAAGGTTGCAACAGTGAATGCAAAAGGTGTTGTGACTGCAAAAAAAGCAGGAAAGGCAACTATTACTGCAAAAGCAGGCACAAAGAAGGCTACATGTAAGATTGTAGTAAAATAATAAGAAACCGGAGGCACAAAGTAAATGAAAGTTAAACCGTTAAAGGTTATAAAATATCTGATACCCATACTTTTTCTGGCATTGCTTGGCATATTTCTTGCAAAATGGAGTGATGTAAAAAAGGTTGACCTTGTGTCAAACAAATCTCAGGAATTTGAAAAAGCCGTTGTCACGGAAGTGATAACGGATAACCTTCAGGAGGACGGAAGCAGGGTTGGAAACCAGAAAGTGAAAGTAAAGTTTCTGAGCGGAAAAAGAAAAGGTAAGGTTGTTGAGGCTGTAAGCACGAACGGCAGTCTTTACGGAGCGACATGTTACAAGGGTTTGAAAGTGGTTACACTCACAAATCAATCGGGAGAAGTGACAGTTACATCCGTTTACAGTCTTAACAGAGAACCGTTTATATATGGCTTTATCGGTTTATTTTTCCTGTTGTTGTGTATTGTAGGCGGAAAGAACGGTCTAAAAGCTGTAATAGGTCTTGTGATTACATTTATACTTGTTTTGCTGTATTTGTTCCCGGCGATATATAGAGGCATGAGCCCTGTTAATGCAGCAGTTATAACTGTTATTCTGACTACAATAATAACAATATTTGTGCTGACAGGTTACACAAGAAAATCTCTTGCGGCTATTTTAGGAACAATATCTGGAGTTATAATATCAGGGATTGCAGCATGGCTTTTTGGCAAAATATCAGGCATATCAGGATACAATGTAAGTAATATAGACAATCTTGTATCTGTTGCAAATTGCACGAATATAAAAATAGGAGATTTGCTGTTTGCGGGAATTTTAATATCGTCACTTGGTGCGGTTATGGATGTGGGGTTATCTGTTGCATCGACAATTACTGAAATACATGATGTAAATCCTGAATTGAATACGGGTGAATTGTTTAAAAGAGGTATGAATGTAGGAAAAGACATGATGGGTACGATGGCAAATACACTGATACTTGCTTTTGCAGGCGGCTCGCTTAGTGAACTTTTACTTGATTATGCCTATAACCTACCGTATTTACAAATTGTAAATTCGTATACGATAGGTATAGAGCTTATGAGAGGAGTAGCAGGAAGTATAGGAATTATCCTTACGGTTCCGCTTGTGTCATTGTTTGCCTCAGTGCTTATGAAAATCAAATTTAAATTTATTGACAGCCCTGTCGTAAGTGAGGATACCGTTTAGTTCGTTTTCTACATCTGAAAGCTGTGTGTAAATACTTGCACACAATCCAGATGGTATAAGGGCAGAAATCTCATTTTCTCTTTTTATATAACGCTTCTTTAAATGGGCGGAATTTTTGCAGGCACCATAGCCGTAGCACTTATGTGCAAGGTTGTGGTGCTTTATTATTTGTGTGTAGCCGCCAAATTCAGTGAGTGCGTATGCTCGTTTGTCTTTCTTAAAAAGGCGGAGTGGGAAAAAGTAATTGTGTATGCTTTTAATATCGCCCATTCCCTGGTCAAACCAGCCGCTTGCCTGGTCTATAAGTCTTGTTTTATCAGCTTTTCTGACAAGCTTTGTAATACGGTTTGTGTCAAACTGTCCCCAGCCTTCATTAAATATAACCCATGTGGCGATTGAGGGGTGGTTTGAGAGTGTCCTTACAGTCTGTAAAGTTTCTCTGATAAATTCTTTTTTTTCGTTATCTGATTTTCTGGCAAAAAGATAAGTTGTTTTGTCGCTGCATGAAATATCGAAGATGCTCATAAAGGTGGCAAGGTAAGTTACAAACCATGATTTATAGTGTGAACCTCCGTTTACCATATCCTGCCATACAATCATGCCGAGTCTGTCACAGTGATAATACCAGCGTTCACTTTCTATTTTGATATGTTTTCTGAGCATATTAAAACCGAGTGATTTCATTGTTTTTATATCATATATAAGTGCTTTGTCGGATGGGGCAGTGTAAAGTCCGTCAGGCCAGTAACCCTGGTCTAAAACACCTTTTTGGAACAGCGGTTTGTGGTTTAAACAGATGCGTGGAATGTTATTGTTGTCTTTTTCTATTGTGAATGTACGCAGGGCAAAATAACTTTCAACATGGTCATTACCAATATCAATTGAAAAAGTGTAAAGATAGGGAGTGTCAGGTGTCCATGCTTTTATATTGAGTTCATTTAGAGGGATTTCGATATATGTGTCGCTTATCCCATAATATGTAAACGGTATACCGTGCTTTTTTGAGTGCATTTCTTTTATACGGACATCATTTTCTGAATTATTATCAACATCAATGTCTGTATATATTTCTGGATTGTTGATACAGATTTTGATTTCATTAGTTTTTGTTGATTTGTATTTAAGTTTATTATTATTTTTATCTCTGCCCTGGCTGGAATTTGTTATAATCTTTATGCGCAATACTTTTTTGTCGAGGTCAGGTTGTGTGATTATTTTTCTTATATAGTTTTTTGGAACATACTCAAGCCATACCGTCTGCCATATACCGCTTTGTGCCGTATATAACATTCCCTTTGGATTTAGTGACTGTTTTCCCCTTGCGTGATATGATGTATCTGAAATATCTTTTACACATACAGTAAGTGTGAAAGATTTTTCTTTGGCATTATTTTTTAAAATATTTGTTATGTCAGCATCAAATGGAAGGTAGCCGCCGGTGTGTGAACAGACTTTTATACTGTTTATATAGACAGTACATATCTGGTCAACAGCTCCAAAGTGAAGTATAAGGCGTGTTTCTGAAAGCTTTTTGCTGTCATACATAACAGTTTTTTCGTACCACAGATATTCGTTCGGTTTAAGCTGTCTGTTTACGCCTGAAAGAGGAGCTTCCGGTGAAAATGGTACAAGAATGTCACCATCAAATTTATTAGGTTTTTTATTGACGGAAGTGAAAGCGTATTGCCATATTCCGTTTAAATTTATATAGCTGTCACGTTTTAAAAGGGGGCTTGGATATTCGCTTAAAACATTATCAGTATCTATATTCTTTCCCCAGTCAGTATAAAGTTTTTGACATAATGTACCATTTCATTTCATTTTACTCCTCCTATTATTCATATCAATTATTAGTTGTTCGTTGTACCAGTTCTTCAGGCAGATATTTAAGTATCATTGCTTCAAGCTTTGGCGCCTGTACGGGTTTGCTTAGATAGTCACTGAATCCTATGCCGAGATATTCTTCCTTAGCACCCATTATTGCATTGGCTGTGAGCATGACAACAGTTGTGTCCTTATTAGGATTATCTTCAAGCATTTTCATATTTTGATAGGTTTCAATACCGTCCATATCAGGCATCATGTGGTCTAAAAAGATTATGTCGTATTTCTTTTCTTTAATCATGTCAAGAGCTTCTAAGCCTGACATTGCAGAATCGACATTGATTTCCGTGCGTTTAAGTAATGCCTTGAATACATTTATATTCATTTTTACATCATCAACTACAAGCACGTTTGCATCAGGTGCCGTAAATGTTGATTTTTTCTTCTTTTTATTTGCTGGCTCATTGTATTTTTCTGAAATATCGCCTATTTTTAAGTCGGAAACAATTTTCTGAGGAATACTCACGGTAAAGACTGAGCCTTTGCCGTATTCACTTGTGACAACAATTTCTCCGTTCATAAGATCAACAAGCTGTTTTGTTATTGCAAGACCAAGACCTGTCCCCTCGATATATTTGTTTTTTTCTTCATCGAATCGTGAAAATGAATCAAAGAGATGTGATATGTTTTCTTTTTTGATTCCGATTCCTGTATCAGCTATGCGGAAAGTTATAATAGTATTTTTGTCTGTTATATTTTCCGATTTGCTGTCATTTGAATGGTCAGGCATATCTGACAGCTTCATATCTGACATTTCGACTGTCAATGTTACAGAACCTTTTTGGGTGTATTTTATGGCATTATTCAATATATTGACAATTATCTGGCGGATGCGCACCTCGTCACCGTACAATTTTGCAGGAAGATTTTTGTCACTCTCTACATTTAATGCAAGTCCCTTTTCTTTTGCTTTGCTGATAAGCATATGGTACACATCATTTATGAGAGAAGACAGTGCATAGTCACCCGCAACAAGTTCAAGCTTTCCGGTTTCTATTTTAGAGAAATCAAGAATATCATTTATAAGTGACAAAAGTGTCTGGCTTGCAGACTGGATATTGCCGGCATATTCAAGAATTTCGTTATCATTGCATTCACGAAGTATCATGGTATCCATTCCGAGAATGGCATTTATAGGAGTTCTAATCTCATGAGACATATTTGCAAGAAAGACACTTTTTGCATTGGCGGCGGCTATCGCATCAGCTTTAGCCTTCTCTGCTTCTTCATTTGCAATCATGAGTTCCTGATTTTTCTCTTCAATCATTTGTACTTCCATTTCCATATGGCGTGCATTTTCGGCTATGCTTGCACTGTAGCCGCGTATAACCTTTAGTATATGCACAAATACCATCAGGAGAGAGAAAACAGTCATTCCAAAGCGGCTGAATTTTCCGAAGTCTCCGATATGAATTGTGTATGTACGAATGAGGTCAATGGCACTGCCGCCAATGAAAAATAACATTCCCAAAAATTCTATAATAAGAAGTTTATCCTTTGACTTGCGGACTGTACATATGAGTGAGAAAAGTATTGCCATTCCTGACATGAATATAAGAATATGGGATATGAATGCCATGTTCATGAAATCAAATATTCCAAGAATCTGCAAAGTAATCTGGCATGCCACATTTGTGAGTGTCAGGAAGAAAAGTACATAAAATATTTTTTGGTATTTTTCTTCAAGGTTGTTTATGTAATACATCTGCATAAATACAGGCCAGAGCATAAGTACAAGAAAGACAAGATTTGAATAAAGTGTCTGATTTCCATAAAATACACTTAACGATTTTGTCTCAATGGAAAAATAGATTGTACCGAATATGCACATAAAACCGAGATAGCTTATGCCATCTTTTGTCTGTCTTGAAAATGCCTGTATAAAAGCAAGCATAAAAAGCGTTATGCCGCACGCAAGTATAATTATGCACATGGCAAAATTTCCGAGATTTGACTTTAATAAATTTAATATGGAAGTATCTCTTTTGGATATAGTTATACCTGTAATATTTGAGGCATAATTATCATATGGAGACACCATTTCAATCTCAATTTTTCCCTCTGACAGATGTTCGGGAATATCGATGAAGTTGGTTACACTTCCGGGAGTTTTACCAAACGGTCTGGAGTCATTCATACCAAATTCATAGACCGGTTTGCCATCGATGGTAACACGAATCTGTTTGTCAGCAGATAAAAATGACATTGTCATGCCGCTGTACTTTTTCGGGATGGTATTACTTAATACGATTTTTTCGCCTGCTTTTGATTTCTCACTATAGGGAAGTGACTTTATTTTTGATGAAGAACCATCTTCTCTTGTGATAGTCCAGCCGGTATTAAAATTGTCTATCCTGCCTTTTGAAAGTGTCATATTATCAACATCTGAATTGATAACAATAACTATAAGGACAATGATTTCAATTGCAAGAGCAGCCCATATAAGTTTCTTGAATTTTTTCATACACATCTCCTTGTTTTTTAAGTGCTTTTGTAAAACGTTTCCATATCGTTTTTAATCTGATTAATATATCAAAGATTTAATTTACATTGTACTAAGTGACTCAAGTCCCGGGTTTGCTATCTTGTTCATAATGCGGAAAGCAATATTTTCACATTTCCAGCCCCATGTTTTTGAAGCTGAATATTTTTTGTTTACGCCGTCAAAACCTGTTCCGTGGTAAAACATCTGTCCAGGTCTGCTGTAATGAGTTGACAGTCTTTCGGCAGTCATAAGGATGTTTTTTTCTTTTGTGTCTGCATTTATTCCTTTTGCTGTATCGCTGTATACGCCAAGTCCGGTGAGGTTATTGTCTTTTACTGCACGTTTGCTTTTGCCCCAGCTTGACTCTAAAGCAGCGATTGAAGTCATTGCAATGGCGTTTATTCCATATTTTTTTTCGGCTTTTACAAAGGCAGGAGCAAGCTCTTCAAGATTTGTACCCTCGAGAGCCTTTTTTAAAGTTTTTGTGCTGATATTTGATGGTTCAAATATGTTTTTTGTATTTATTGAAACAGTAACATATTTTGCAGCTGTTTTTTGCTCTTTTGTCTGACTTTTGATTTTTTTATGTATGTTTTTAATTTTTGCCTTATTTTTAACTATATCAGACTTAATATATTTTTTTGAATGAGTTATAGTGTGCTTTATTGATTCGGTATCCATCAAAGAAGACATCTTTTTAAAATCAGGCAGTATTGAAGATCCGGAAGTTGTTTTTACAGTATCTGATGATGAGACTTCCTGTGTCAGATAGATACTTAAAGATGAATCATATTGTTTTGCATATGTTTTGAGTGACTGTGAAGGCTCAAAAACATTTGACACCGTAATACAATTTTTTTGTTCTTTGGCACCTGTCTTTAATTTATTTATTGATGAAAGCTGTCTTTTTTTTGAACTTAATACTCTTTTAGTACGATATTCCTTATGTTTTGTTTTTTTAATATCAGAAGAGATTTTGTTTAGCTTTTTTTGCATATGTTCCATTGTGACAGTCACCGTTTTTCCGATAATAGGTTTAAAATGTTTTGGCTCTTTATGTTGTTTTTCCTTTTTGCCTTTGACATCTGGCTTTCTTACGGTTGTTTTAGTCTGTTTAGCCGTCTTTTTTGAGCTGTTTTTCGCAGAATCTTTTTTCTTTTTTGTGGAAGAATTTTTTTCGGTATTTTTATCGTTTCCTGTTGCTTTTGTGTTGGTTGTGTCTGTTGCGGCGTTTGAATCAGAATTATCATTTTGTGTGCCATTTTCTGTTGAATCAGACTCGCTGTCATCTGTAGAGTTGTTTGTGTCTATTTCCTGAATTGAAACAGAACGGTTAGCGGTTTCGCTATCTGCATGAACTACTGACAGAGAACTGATATGACTTGGAACTGTTACAGCAGCTAAAGCAAAAACAGCACTTGTGACAATTATCTTACATAATCCGTTTTTTGAAAATAGTCCTTTACGCATAATTACCTCCTAAATAAATTAACTGATTTTATAAGTGAGTATACCATATTATGAGTAAAAAAGCAAAAAAATGTACAAAAGAAATACAAATAATCCATTGAAATATGTACAATTTTTAAAAGAAGCAAAAAATACAGAATAATTGTTGACGATATATGATATATGTTGTAACATATAGATGTTTTTGAAAAAATATAATACTCTTATTCCGAGTGGCGGAGAGTGAAGGCTCTGTGAAACCACGGCAACCCCATATAGGAAGGTGCCAATCTAAGCGAGAAATCGAACAATAAGAGGAGTTGAGATATATCAAGTCCATCGAGTTGTGTCGATGGGCTTTTTTTCGCAAGGAAGATTTGTCTTGTTCCTCAGATTAAGAGTACAGTTGGTATCTTAGCACTGCCTGATATCAATTGAAAGTGCAAAGCAGTGCAGAAAAGAGGATACGATGGAGAAAAGATTATTTACATCTGAATCAGTAACTGAAGGACATCCTGACAAAATAAGCGACAACATTTCGGATGCAATTCTTGACGCACTTATGGAGCAGGATCCTATGAGCCGTGTTGCGTGTGAGACAGCAATTACAACTGATTATGTGCTTATTATGGGTGAGATTACTACAAAAGCAAAAGTTGACTATGAAAAGATTGCAAGAGAGACAATCAGAGAAATCGGATATGATTCTGACGAGAAGGGATTTAATTGTGATACATGTAAAGTAAATGTACTTCTCGATTCACAGTCAGCAGATATTGCCATGGGTGTTGACAAGGCACTTGAAGCAAAAGAAAATCAGATGACAGATGAGGAACTTGAAGCAATTGGTGCAGGTGACCAGGGTATGATGTTTGGTTATGCCACAAATGAGACGGAAGAGTATATGCCTTATCCGATTTCACTTGCTCACAAACTCACAAAGAAACTCACAGAAGTGCGTAAGAATGGAACACTTCCGTATCTTCGTGCAGATGGAAAAAGTCAGGTTACTGTTGAATATGATGAGAACGGAAAGCCTGTTCATGTAAATGCAGTAGTTATATCATCACAGCATGCCGCTGAGGTTTCACAGGAACAGATTCATGAGGACATCCGAAAATATGTAATTGACCCTGTAGTACCAAAGGATCTTACAGATGAGAGAACAAAATATTTTATCAATCCTACAGGGCGCTTTGTAATCGGTGGACCAAACGGTGACAGCGGACTTACAGGACGTAAGATTATTGTAGACACATACGGTGGATATGCACGTCACGGCGGTGGAGCATTCTCAGGAAAAGACTGCACAAAGGTTGACCGTTCAGCAGCATACGCAGCACGTTATGTTGCTAAGAATATTGTTGCAGCAGGTCTTGCGGATAAATGCGAAATCCAGCTTTCATATGCTATCGGAGTTGCACAGCCTACATCTGTAATGGTTGACACATTTGGAACAGGCAAAATCTCTGATGAGAAGCTTGTGGAGATAATCAGAGAAAACTTTGACCTCCGTCCGGCAGGAATTATTAAGATGCTCGACCTTAGAAGACCGATTTATAAGCAGACAGCAGCATATGGTCATTTTGGACGCAATGATTTAAAACTTCCATGGGAGCAGCTTGATAAGGTTGATGTGTTGAAGAAATACTTATAATTTTTAATAAATCAAATAAAGTGATTTATCACTAAAATACAGTGTATTGTAATCAGGGGATGTATGTTTAAATTTGTTTTAATATGCGTACCCTGATTTTTTTTATTTTAAAATTTGTCAAAACAGGCATTTTTAGGTATTATAGTATATATGTTTGTGAGGTGAAATGAAATTGAAGATGATATTACCGAAAAATGTTTCATATATTATTAGTAAGCTTGAACAGGCAGGATATGAAGCTTATGCAGTTGGGGGATGTGTCAGGGATACTCTTTTGGGGAGAAAACCGCAGGACTGGGATATCACCACTTCTGCCAAACCGCTTCAGATTAAACAGCTTTTTAAGAAAACGATAGATACCGGAATACAGCATGGAACGGTTACTGTAATGCTTGATCACATCGGTTATGAAGTGACAACATACCGGATAGATGGAGAGTATGAGGACAACAGGCATCCGAAGAAAGTAGAATTTACCGACAACTTGAAACTTGACCTTGAACGGCGTGATTTTACCATAAATGCCATGGCATACAACGATAAAAGGGGACTTGTTGACGAATTTGAGGGTATTAAAGACCTTAAAGATGGTATAATAAGATGTGTCGGTGACGCTGGACAGAGGTTCGACGAAGATGCGTTAAGAATGTTGAGAGCGGTGAGATTTGCGGGACAGCTTGGATTTGAGATAGATGATAATACAAGAAATGCAATAGTCCAAAGAGCAGACAGACTTGAAAATATAAGTGCGGAAAGAATCAGGGTTGAGCTTACAAAACTGCTTGTGGCAAAAGAGGCGGGAAGATTAAGAGATGCATACAGCACGGGCATGACACGATATTTCCTGCCGGAACTTGACAAAGCGATGGTGACAGAGCAAAAGAATCCGCATCATGTATATACTGTCGGAGAGCACAGTATACATGGTATTGAAATCATGAATTGTTTCTTTGGAGTGACCTCAGACAGAAAAATGTATGATAAAGTGCCTGAGGAAGTAATGATTACAGCGAAGAAAATTGCAAAGAAAATGAACAAAAAACAGCACACGATTCTTTGTATGGCAATGCTGTTACATGATATTGCAAAGCCTGTTGTCATGACGATTGACGGTGATGGAACAGGTCACTTTTACGGTCATCCGCAGGAGGGCGAGAAGATGGCAAAAAAGATTATGAGAAGGCTTACATTTGACAACGAGTCAATATCAAAAGTATGCAGGCTTGTAAAGTTTCATGACTATCGTATTGAGGACAGCAACAGAGCATTCAGGCGTGCTGTATCAAAGATAGGTGCGGATATTATGGATATGCTTTTTCTTGTTGAATATGCGGATGTGTTGTCACAGAGTGATAAGATGTTAGAGGAAAAACTTTCAAAGATAAATTCAGGAGTTGAAAGATTTGAATATATTACGCAGAATGCGCAGCCTTTATCAATAAAGGAACTGGCACTGACGGGGACTGATCTGATAGCGGCAGGAGTGAAGCCGGGACCAAATATGGGAGAAATTTTAAAAAAAATGCTCGATAAAGTTTTAGATGAGCCTGAAGCAAATACAAAAGAAAACTTATTGGAATATTTAAAGACAATGGATGATTTTTCTTTATAAAATTATGATGGGGCAAAATAATTTTTGAACTCATCATCATATTATGCGATTGCATTATAAGAGTGGAGGATTATTATGGATATGAATGTAAGGCTTGCGAAGATGACAAAAGCTATGAAAACACAGCTTTTTATCGACAATCTTACAACAATATTTAACCCACAGGCACTTTTTAGTGACGGCACTGACAGGTATCGTATACCGCCTGAGCCGGAGGCAGGTGAGAGTGTTAAGATAAGGTTTAGAACCGGCAGGGAAAATATTGATAAGGTAGTTCTGGTTGTCTGCGGAGATATACGTGTAGATATGGAAAAAGTCTATAATGACAGAATGTTTGATTACTATGAGAGCACTATTGAACTTTCTGACAAAATGATAGATTACTATTTTGAAGTTACAAGCGGCAGAATTGTGTGTTATTACAATAGTGTCGGAGTGTGCAGCGGAGTAGAACCTTATTATAATTTTACGATAACACCGTCGTTTCATACACCGGATTGGGCTAAGGGTGCAGTTTTTTACCAGATATATGTTGATCGTTTTTACAATGGTGACAAGACAAATGATGTAGAAAAGGATGAGTATGTCTATATCGGTGAGGGAACTGACAAAGTAGATGACTGGTTTAAATATCCGGCATCTATGGGTGTAAGGGAATTTTACGGCGGTGACATAGCCGGAGTATGGCAGAAACTTGATTATTTGCAGGGATTAGGTGTTGATGCAATTTATTTCAATCCGATTTTTGTGTCACCGTCAAATCATAAATACGATATTCAGGATTATGATTATATAGACCCGCATTTTGGCAAAATAGTGAAAGATGATGGTGAAGTATTACAGAGAAATGAGCAAGGGCAGCTTTTATGTGACGGAACTTATCCGAATAAACATGCGACAAAATATGTGTGCAGAGTTACGGACAAGGAAAATCTTGAAGCCAGCAACAAGTTTTTTGCGGAATTTGTCGAGGAAGTTCACAAAAGGGGAATGAAAGTTATTCTTGACGGAGTTTTCAATCACTGCGGTTCTTTCAACAAATGGCTTGACAGAGAGTGCATATACGAAGATGCTCAGGGTTATGAAAAGGGTGCCTATGTATCTGGTGAGAGCCCATACAGAACATTTTTTAAATTCAATGAGGATATGTGGCCTTACAATTATCACTATGACGGATGGTGGGGACACGATACACTTCCAAAATTAAATTATGAAGATTCACCGCTTTTATTTGATTATATCATGCATGTTGCGAGAAAATGGGTTTCACCTCCTTATAATGTTGACGGCTGGAGACTTGATGTGGCAGCCGATCTTGGACAGTCACAGGAGTACAATCATTATTTCTGGAGAGAGTTCAGAAGAAATGTAAAGGAGGCAAATCCTGAGGCAATTGTTCTGGCAGAGCATTACGGAGACCCGACAGACTGGCTAAGAGGTGACCAGTGGGATACGGTTATGAACTATGATGCGTTTATGGAACCGATTACATGGTTTTTGACAGGTGTTGAAAAACACAGTGATGAATACAGGGAAGACCTTCTCGGCAACGCAGATGCATTTTTTGGCTCTATGCGAAATTATATGACAAGATTTAATACCCAGTCGCTTCAGGTTGCCATGAATGAACTTTCAAATCATGACCATTCAAGATTTATGACAAGAACAAATCATCGTGTCGGCAGAACAGCAAGTGTGGGACCGCAGGCAGCAGATGAGGGAATAGATAAGGCTCTTTTCAGACTTGGTGTTATGATACAGATGACATGGCCGGGTGCACCTACGATATATTATGGTGACGAAGCCGGATTGTGCGGATGGACTGACCCTGACAACAGAAGAACATATCCTTGGGGAAGAGAAGATCAGGAACTTATAGAGTTTCACAGACAGCTTATAAGAATACACAAAGATTATCAGGTGTTTAAGACAGGTTCGATTATCTTTTTGAAAGGTCAGTATAAATTTATAGGGTATGGAAGATTTGATGACAATGACAAGATAGTTGTTATGATAAACAGCAGCGATGAAGTCAGAGAAGCGGATGTACCTGTATGGAGACTTGGAATTATTCAGGAGACCCGTATGGCAAGACTTATGATAAGCAGCAGGGACGGATATTCTGACGAGGCGAAAGTTTATCCTGTTGTGAATGGAAACATTCATTTTGAATGTCCTCCGATGTCAGGAATGATTCTTAAAGATATAGAAAGCATGGGATAAAGATAAATATGAGAAAAATCAGAGAGTGGATGCATGGCAGAGGAAGAAAAACGGTTATTACTGTTGTAATTATTATTGCATTTGCAATGATTGCCCATTATTTTATTGTGGAAAGACACGGAAAATGGGGACTTGAAAGTGCATACAGTGCAGATGTTCAGGAGACTGTTTCGCCGAAACCGCAGAAGGATTATTATGTAGGAGGTGCCTCTATAGGCGGTGTGAAGAAGGGAACAACGATAGCAACAGGTGATACAATAGAAAAAGACAATGAAGATGATGAAAAAAATAAAAAATAAAAATACAAATTCTATACATTTTCATTGCTTTTATAATAATAATTATAATATAATAAATCTATTAGATTTTTGTTAAGAATTACAAGAATCCAAACGGAATATAAAGTGTCGGACAATATAAACCGACGGAACGGAGGAGAAAAATGTACAGTTTAATTCCAGTGGTATGTGCGCAGGACATTACAGCACTTGTCCGTGCATTACCCGGTTCTGTAGCCCAGGGACTTATCTGGGGAATTATGGCGATAGGAGTATTTTTGACTTTTAAGATACTTGACTTTGCCGATCTTACGGTTGACGGAACCATGGCAACAGGTGGTGTTGTTACGGTTATGCTTATTTTGAAAGGATGGAATCCGGTTGCGGCGGTTGCAGTTGCATTTGTTGCAGGTATGCTTGCGGGACTTATTACGGGCGTACTGCATACGGTTCTTGGAATACCTGACATACTGGCGGGTATTTTGACACAGCTTTCCCTGTATTCCATAAATCTGAATATCTCAGAGGGAAAAGCAAATCAGGCAGTAAATGTAGATATGTATAATCTTGTAGTTTCAGGACGTGACAATCCGGCTGCAATAGTTACAGTAGTTATAATACTGGCAGTTGTCATAGCTCTTATGTATTGGTTCTTTGGAACAGAACTCGGTTTTACAATCAGAGCGACAGGATGCAATCCTAATATGTCAAGAGCTCAGGGAATAAACACAAATGTTGCAAAGGTTATTGCACTTGTATTTTCTAACGGTCTTGTAGGATTTGCGGGAGGTCTTCTTTCTCAGTATCAGGGAAACTTTGACGTTAATATGGGAAGAGGCTCAATCGTTATCGGTCTTGCATCAGTTATTATCGGAGAGGTACTTGGCGAGGCAATTTTCGGAAAGAAACTTAATTTCAGCGGAAGACTTGCATTTGTTGCTGTCGGAAGCATAATTTATTATATTGTTATTCAGTTCGTATTGTGGCTTGGTCTTCCTACAATTGATATGAAGATGTTCTCTGCTATGGTAGTGGCAATATTCCTTGCAGTTCCATATCTGAGAGGAAAAGCTAAAAATTCATATAGAAAAGCTGCAAAGGGGGGTGCCGGAAAATGTTAGAATTAAATAATGTACATAAAACATTTAATCTGGGTACGATAAATGAGAAAAGAGCTTTAAATGGTGTGAATTTAAAACTTGAAGATGGTGATTTCGTTACTGTTATAGGTGGTAACGGAGCAGGAAAATCTACCGTGCTTAATGCTATCGCCGGTGTATGGCCGATAGATGTTGGAAGTATCGTTATTGACGGTGTCGATATGACCGGACTTTCAGAGCACAAGAGAGCACCGTATCTTGGCAGAGTTTTTCAGGACCCTATGAATGGAACGGCAGCGACAATGGAGATTATTGAAAATCTTGCACTTGCTGCAAGAAGGGGTCAGAAGAGAGGGCTCAGATGGGGAGTCACAAAGTCAGAAAAGAAAAAATACAGAGAGATGCTTGCAAAACTTGACCTTGGTCTTGAGGACAGAATGACTTCAAAAGTTGGACTGTTGTCAGGAGGGCAGAGACAGGCACTTACTCTTCTCATGGCGACAATCAAAAAGCCGAAGCTTCTGCTTCTTGACGAGCACACGGCAGCACTTGATCCTAAGACGGCAGCGAAAGTTCTTGCATTATCAGACAAGATAATTGCTGAAAACCATCTTACGGCAATGATGGTTACACATAATATGAGGGATGCAATTGTACATGGGAACCGTCTTATTATGATGAATGAGGGACAAGTTATACTTGATATTAAGGGAGAAGAAAAGAAAAAACTTACTGTTGAGGATCTTCTTCAGAAATTTGAGGAAGTAAGCGGTGAGGAATTTTCAAATGATAAAGCACTGTTAGGGTAAAGATGTTATTAGGGTAGGGATGTCATCGTGTCAGGGTGATATCCCACTTTAATTATAACTATAAATTAAGACAAACAGGCGGGAGCATACATATGAGTCATAGTATTACGGATATTTTTTACAAGCAGAGGAATGATTTTTTTAAGGAGCAGAAGGAGAGAGAAAAAAGACTTATATTTCCGGATGATGTTTCGGAGATTAAAGATATATCATATCTTGATGATGGGGACAAAGCACACAGGCTGGATATATACAGACCTAAAAAATCAGGAGACAAAAAGCTTCCGGTTATCATAAATGTTCATGGAGGCGGACTGATTCTTGGCAGTAAGGAGTTTAACAGATATTTCTGTGCCAATTTGTGCAAATTGGGATATGTTGTATTTAGTGTTGAATATCGTCTTGTGCCTGAATGTATGTTTTATGACCAGTGTGAAGATTTGTCGAGAGCATTTGATTTTATAGATAAAAACATTCCAAAATATGACGGAGATAAAGAAAGGATTTTTGCGGCAGGTGACAGCGGTGGGGCATGTCTGCTCACATATACCGCTGCAATGATAAAGTGCAGACCGTTGGCGATGGCTGCTAAAGTCAAGGCGGCATCGATAGATATAAAGGCACTCGGCCTTATAAGCGGAATGTTTTATACAAACAGATTTGATAAACTCGGACTGTTCCTGCCAAAGTATCTTTACGGCAGGGATTATAAAAAAAGCAGTTATGCAAAATATGTGAATCCGGAAAATACGGAGCTGATAAATGCATTGCCGCCATGTTTTCTTGTCACAAGCAAAAAAGATAACTTAAAACATTATACTATCAATTTTACAAAAGCACTTAAGAGAAATAATAAATATCACAAGCTGATTTGTTTTGAGAAAAAGCCTGAACTGACACATGCGTTCAGCGTGTTTGAACCAAATCTTAAAGAAAGTATTGAGACAATCAGGAAAATGTCAAATTTTTTCAGACATTGCGAGGAGAAATAAAATTCGGTTGAAAATTTTATAATATATCGGATTTAGATATACGGAGGTGAGGTTTTATGAATTATGATGAAAATGTTTTTAAAGAAAAAGCAAACAGAAAGGCAAGAAGAATATGGTTTGTATTTGCCATTCTTCTTTCAGCCAACTATGGTTCTGATGTAGCTAATGGACTTAACTCGCCGTTGTATTATGCTGCATTTCTGGCACTTTGCTGGATACCGATAATTTCAGGAGAAATTTTACTCAGAGTAAAGGGTTGGGAAACAGATATGTATAAATACAACCTTGTTATAGGTTACGGTATTTTTTATACGTTTGTTATCAGTACAACAGAGTCGCCGATAGCATTTACGTACATACTTCCGGTTACAAGCCTTTTGGTACTTTACAAAAATCGTAAATTTATGATTTACTGTGGTGTTGTAAATTCGATTATTATAATAATAAGTTCCGTGTATCATGTTATGTGCGGCTACAATTCAGCGGCAGACATGAAAAATTATCAGCTTGAATTATCAGCTATTATTCTCTGCTATATTTGTTATGTCATGTCAATCCACCATCTCAATGAGTCGGACGGTGCCATGACAAACAGCATAAGGGCGGATTTGCAGCGAGTTATTACAACTGTAGAAAAAGTTAAGACAGCGAGCAATTCAATTATGAGCGGTGTTTCTGTTGTAAGAGAAATATCTGTTGAAAATACACACAGTGCGAATGTAGTTGTCGATGGAATGACTACACTTACTGATAATAACGGCAGGCTTGAGGATACAACGTCATCATCCGTAGATATGACTACAGACATAAGTTCACAGGTAAAGCATGTCGCACAGATGATAGAGCAGATGGTTGTATTGACGGCAGAATCGGGAGAGCATGCAAAGAACAGTTCAGACGACCTTACAAGCCTTGTGGAAACTACTCATGCCATGACTGATTTATCTTCAGAGATAGGCAAAATACTTGAAAACTTCAAAGAAGAATTTGACAGAGTTAAACTTGAAACCGGAAAGATAGAGGAAATCACGGAGCAGACAGCACTCCTTGCATTAAATGCGTCAATTGAAGCTGCAAGAGCAGGCGAAGCAGGAAGAGGTTTTGGTGTTGTTGCACAGCAGATAAGTTCACTCAGTACGGAAACACAGTCATCATCAGGACAGATAGAAGAGGCGCTTATAAGACTTCAGAAAACATCGGATAAGATGACAAATTCTATGGAAGAAACAATAAAACTGGTTCAGGAAACATTTAAGAAAGTATCTAAAACCGGAAAGAATGTAGAAAAGATAAATGATGACTCAAGGCAGATTGAAAATCATATTCAGGAGATTGATACAGCCATTAAGGAAGTGGAGAATTCAAATCATCAGCTTGTTGAAAATATGGATAATGTGTCACAGATTGTTACGGATATGACAAACTGCATTTCTTATTCAAATGAAATGAGTGGACGCATGCTGAGCAAATATGAAGAATCGATGACGAACATAAACGATATTGAAAAAGTTGTTGAGGCTCTTATGTGCGAACTTGGCATAGGCGGATTCATGGGCATTGAAGATATACAGCCGGGCATGAAAGTTCAGGTTTCCATACTGAATTCTGAAAATGAAAAAGATACAGATATACTTCACGGTGATGTATTGGAACAAAATGGTGATAAAGTTGTTGTGAAGCTTTCTAAGTCAAGGGATATATCTAAAGATACTTTATGCACACTTCAGGTAACAGTTGGAAATGTCCTGTATATGTGGAAGACAGCAAGCATAAAGAATGTTAAGGACAGAAATAACAATACATTTGAAATTACTGTAGCATCAAGACCGAAGATAAAAAACAGAAGAAAATATCCTCGTATGGACATAAATAACAAATGTAAGATTACTATTCAGAGTTCAGGAAAAGTAATAGATGCAAGACTTGACAATATTAGTGCTAATGGTTTCGCATTGCTTACTGAGGATTCATACTTTAAAGAAAACAAAGATGCAAAGATAACAATTGAGATTGAAGATTTTGATTTGCCAAAACACAATATTCTTGAAGGTAAGGTTATACGTTGTTCTGAAAATGAAGGAATTTATATTGTAGGCTGTCAGATGCCGGAGGATGACAATGTCATAAGAGAGTATGTAAATAGCAGCATATAGTTATGTGGAATCAGGACATAACAAACAAAGATAAGTAATAAAAAAAGACTGTCAAAAGCGACAGTCTTTTTTTATTCTTTTCTTAGCTGATGATGAATAACTTTATCTTTATACATTTCTTCATCGGCAGCTTTTATGAAATCATCAAGAGAAATATCATGTGTTGGAATACCTGTGATAACACCGATACTTGCACTGATATTATATGGGTAATTATGTACTTCATTGAAAATATTCATGTTATGGTGAAGTTTATCTGAAAAATAATCATTATCAAGACCATCGGCAAGTGGTCCAGCCATAACAAATTCGTCACCGCCAAATCGTGCACATGTTTCATCATGAGTGCAGGATTGCATGAGTATATTTCCTATTGCCGAAATAGCAATGTCTCCGTCTGAATGACCATAGGTGTCGTTTATCTTTTTTAAACCGTTCAGGTCAACTGATATAGCAATAAAATGTTTTTGTTCTGCTATACACTTATTGAAAAGCGGCAATACTTTCTGGTAAAAACCGCGTCTGTTTAAAAGACCTGTAAGAGGGTCGTGTATATATTTGTTCTCAAGACTTGATATAATGCTCTGCTGTCTTTGGTGAACCTTCATTGTCTCAAGTGAATTGCTCACATTCATAACAAACTGATAGAGCTGTTCCATATTGATTTTATCAGGTTCATAGACAAGAGCGACATAGCCTATTGTATGGTCGAGAGCATGCAGAGGAACGAACATGATGTTATTTTCTTCTTCGAGAGCCTGTTCAAGATTTGGAAGAAGATTTAAAGTTTCAAAATCAGTCATGCCCTGCCAGACCTTATCATGTTTTGAGAGAACGACATCCATATGGCTTGAATATCCAAACCGTTTTGAAACTCTCTCGTCGAGAATGTCAGATAATTCTTCGTCTTCCGTGAGGAAATTGTCGACAATACAAAGCCAGAAACGATGACTGAAAAAATTCTTTTCATAGTGCATAAGTTTCTCGAATACAGCTTGAAAGGAATTGTTATCGTTTAAATCGGCTGACATATTTATCTGATTTTGATTGAAATGTATCTGCTCATCGAATTTATTATTCAGATTGTATACAAGACTGTTGTATTTTCGTGCACTTGTATGAACACAGCCACATGAACCGCCAATCAGCACATTTGAATTTATATAGTTTTCTTTAGGAACTTCTCTGTTGTTAAAAATATCCTGTAATAAGTCAAATGCTTTTATTGCGGCACTTTTATAGTCGTGCTGTGCCGTTGTGATAGGCGGAAAATGGTCAACTGCCTGAATTATGCCGTCAAATCCCGTGATGGCAATATCGTGCGGAAGGTCATATCCGGCTTCCGTAAGTGAGTGATAGGCGGTGATAGCCATAACATCATTTGCACAGGCAATAGCCTGTGGCATAGGAAGGTCACTGTTTATAAAGTCATTGATAACCTTTTTGGTAGGTGTACTCCAAAAACCACCGTAACCTATGCGTTCTTCCTCGATGGGAATGTTGTGCTCTGACAGCACTTTCTTGTAAATATCAATACGTTCGTCTGAAAAATGATTGCCTTTTATGCCGGCAATAAAATTGATTCTGGTATAGTGATGGTCTTCCAACAGATGCAATAAAATTTTTTCAAGTGCAGCCCGGTAGTTGTAGTTTATGTTGTAGCATCCGTCGATTGGGTGGTCTATGGAAACTATAGGAATATTATTATGCTTTGCATGTGAAATAATATTGTCCCTGATAGAAGGACATTTTATAGTTTCTGATAAAATAATCATGCCATCAATAATATTATAATTTATAAGGTTATAAATACAGCTTTCACCTATATCGTGTTTTCCGCCGCTGGCTGACATGTATAAGTCACTGAAAGCACGGAAATAAAGTAATTTGAAGTTGTATTTGTCGGCAAATTCGGTAAAATACCGCATGTAATGTTTGTTGTAATTTGTATCAATCGCCGCACAGCATACAGCAATGATACGAGTATCGCGACTTAACATGTTTCACGCCCTTTCCTGACAAAATAATATTAAAATAATTGTAATTTATTATAATAAAAAAAGGTAAGAACTGCAACTATATATTTGGGTAATATTATGATACCACGGATTGCGAACATATGTACTTGAAAAAGTGAATAATAGATGTTAAGATATGAAAAAGATAGATAAGATAAAACATCGGAGGTTTTTATGGCAAAATATGAAGAAGTTAAGAAATATATAAAGATTAGAAAAGCAGCAGAGCACAATCTTAAAGATATAGATGTAGATATTCCGAGAGATGAGTTCGTGGTGCTCACGGGACTCAGCGGTTCGGGAAAGTCATCACTTGCTTTTGATACTATTTATGCCGAAGGGCAGAGAAGATATATGGAGTCACTTTCATCATATGCGAGACAGTTTCTTGGGCTTATGGAAAAGCCGAATGTTGAAAGAATAGAGGGACTGCCGCCGGCTATATCGATTGACCAGAAGTCCACAAACAGAAATCCACGTTCGACTGTCGGTACAGTGACTGAAATATATGATTATTTCAGACTTTTATATGCCAGAGTCGGAGTTCCGCATTGCCCGAAGTGCGGAAAGGAGATTAAAAGGCAGACCGTAGACCAGATATGTGATGAGATTATGAAACTGGAGACAGGTACGAGACTGCAGCTTCTTGCGCCGGTTGTGAGAGGAAGAAAAGGAGAACATGTAAAGGTCTTTGAAAGTGCAAGAAAAAGCGGTTATGTAAGAGTTGTCGTTGACGGTCATATTTATGATTTGTCTGAGGAGATTAAGCTTGAAAAAAACAAAAAACATAACATAGAAATTATGGTTGACAGACTTGTTGTGAGGGACGGTATTGAAAAGAGACTTACCGATTCCATCGAAAATGTTATGAGACTTTCGGATGGACTGCTTATTGTTGACATTCCGGGAAAAGAACAGCTTAAGTTCAGCCAGAGTTTTTCGTGTGCGGACTGTGGCATAAGCATAGACGAGATTGAGCCGAGAACATTTTCTTTTAACAATCCGTTTGGTGCGTGTGAAGTCTGCCATGGTATCGGATATAAGATGGAATTTGCCGAGGAACTTATGATACCTGATCCGTCTTTAAGTATTGCAGATGGGGCACTTGTTGTAAACGGATGGCAGTCGGTTACAAACAAGACAAGCTATGCGAGATGTGTTCTTGATGCACTTGCCGAGGAATACAAATTTGACCTTAATACACCTTATCAGGATCTGCCAAAAGAAATCAGACATATGCTTATGCACGGAACTGATGGGAAAAGTGTTGTGGTACATTACAGAGGACAGCGTGGCGTGGGTGTCTATGATGTTACTTTTGAAGGCATTATCAAAAACGTTGAGAGAAGATACAGAGAAACGGCATCTGAGAGCACCAGGAAAGAATATGAAAGTTTTATGCGTATAACTCCGTGTAAGGCATGTAAAGGAAAGAGACTTCGTCCGGAGGCACTTGCCGTTACGGTTGGTGACAAAAATATTGCTCAGATTACGGAACTTTCCATAATAGACCTTAAAAATTATCTTGATAACCTTGAACTTACGCAGAATCAGTTAAACATCGGAAAGGTTGTGCTTAAAGAAATAAAGGCAAGAGTTGGATTTCTTGTCGAGGTTGGTCTTGAATACCTCTCACTCTCGAGATATACGGCAAGTCTTTCCGGTGGTGAGGCACAGCGAATCAGGCTTGCTACACAGATAGGTTCGGGACTTGTAGGAGTTGCCTATATTCTTGATGAGCCGAGTATAGGACTTCACCAGCGGGACAATGACAAACTTCTCGGTGCACTTATGAAATTAAAAAATCTCGGCAATACACTTATAGTTGTTGAACATGATGAAGATACTATGTTTGCGGCTGACTATATAGTTGATATAGGTCCTGGAGCAGGTTCACATGGCGGAAAGGTTATTGCCACAGGAACTGCGGAAGATATTATGGCGTGTAAGGAGTCGATAACAGGGGATTATCTGAGTGGCAGAAAAAAGATACCTGTTCCTGATGTCAGGAAAGAGCCTACAGGCTGGATTAAAGTAAAAGGTGCAAGAGAGAACAATCTTAAAAATATTGATGTTGAATTTCCGACAGGAATAATGACTTGTGTTACCGGTGTTTCAGGTTCAGGAAAGAGTTCACTTGTCAATGAGATACTTTACAAATCAATGGCGAAACAGCTGAACAGAGCAAGGACAATTCCGGGACTCTGCGATGGGATAGAAGGTCTTGAACAGCTTGACAAAGTTATAAATATAGACCAGTCTCCGATTGGACGAACACCACGTTCAAACCCTGCAACATATACAGGTGTGTTTGATATGATAAGAGATTTGTTTGCGGCTACACCTGATGCAAAAGCAAAAGGATACAAGAAAGGACGCTTTAGTTTTAATGTAAAAGGCGGAAGATGTGAGAACTGCCACGGTGACGGAATTATCAAGATAGAGATGAACTTCCTGCCGGATGTGTATGTGCCGTGTGAAGTTTGCGGAGGAAAGAGATACAACAGAGAGACACTCGATGTAAAGTATAAGGGAAAGAGTATATATGATGTGCTTGATATGACAGTAGAAGAAGCACTTACATTCTTTGAGGCAGTACCTGCTATAAGAAGAAAGATAGAGACGCTTTATGAGGTAGGACTTTCCTATATAAAGCTTGGCCAGCCGTCTACTACACTTTCCGGTGGAGAGGCACAGCGAATTAAACTTGCAACTGAGCTTAGCAAGAGAAGCACGGGAAAAACAGTGTATGTGCTTGATGAGCCTACTACGGGACTTCATTTTGCAGATGTACACAAGCTTGTGGATATATTGAGAAGGCTTACCGAAAACGGAAACACGGTTATAGTTATAGAACATAATCTTGATGTCATTAAGACAGCAGATTATATAATTGACCTTGGACCAGAGGGTGGTGCGAAAGGCGGAACCGTTATAGCAAAAGGAACACCCGAAAAGGTTGCAAAGAGCAGAAAGTCTTATACGGGACAGTATATTAAGAAGATGCTTGAAAAGTAGTTTTGTATTTTAGCCGGGGTCATAAGTTTATTTATATAAGGAGGCAGGTGCATGGGTGATAAAAATAAGAGTGATAACTCATTTTTTGCTATGATATCGAGAATGAAATACATTGAGAGATGGGCTTTGATGCGCAATTCACTCCGTGAAAATGTCTGTGAACATTCTCTTGAAACAGCCGTGATTGCCCATGCACTTGCGGTTATCGGCAATTGTATGCTTGATAAGGATTATGATGCGGAACATATCGCAATGCTTGCGCTGTATCATGATTGTACGGAGATTATTACAGGAGATATGCCGACACCTGTTAAGTATTACAATGCTGACATAAAAGATGCTTACAAGGAGATTGAGGAAACGGCAGCGAGAAATCTTCTTGACAGGCTTCCGGATGATATGGTGTCTGAGTATGAAAAGTATCTGCTGCCTAAGGATGATGTTTCAGTTATGAAACTTGTAAAGGCGGCAGATAAAATATCGGCACTGATAAAGTGCATAGAAGAAGAAAAGACAGGAAACAGGGAGTTTAATCATGCAAAAGAGTCAACATATAAAGCAATAAAAAATCTTGGGTGTGATGAAGCTGACATTTTCTGTAAAAAGTTTGTGCCCGAGTACGAAAAGACATTGGATGAATTAAATTGATTTATATAAACAGAGATGGTGTACATCTCTGTTTTGTATTATATAGTTATATAAAATGATGTTGTGTTCAAAATGTATTTTGAACACAACTAATGCCACGGATTGTGAAAATTGCATCATAAAATGGATTTATACGGATTTGCACATAATGTCATGTTATGCTAACATATAGAAGCATTATTTATGATGCAAGGGTCAAAAGCAGATAGCAATGTATGTTTACATATAAATTGCTATCTGGTGGTTTGACCCGCCAAACACCGACAAGTAGCAGATTTGCTTGCAAATATGCGGAAATGGAGAAATTATGGAACAGGACGAAATATATGGAGAATTTGCCTATGTTTATGACGAGTTTATGGACAATATTCCATATGAGCAATGGCATGATTATCTTCATAAACTGCTGATAAAGTATGGAGTGGAAAAGGGAATAGTAACGGAGCTTGCATGTGGTACGGGTACGATGACAAAGCTGCTTGCAGATGACGGGTACGACATGATTGGAATAGATATATCATATGAAATGCTGGATGTGGCGAGACAGAAATATACGGATGACAATATTCTGTTTTTAAATCAGGATATGCGTGAACTTGACCTTTACGGAACAGCCGCAGCTATGGTATGTGTTTGTGACGGAATGAATTATATCACGGACGAGAAAGAGCTGCTTAAAGTATTTGAGAAGATAAAAATATTCCTTGATTATAACGGTGTTTTTATTTTTGATATGAAAACAAGACATTTTTATAATGATATACTTGGCAGCAGGACTATAGCGGAAAACAGAGAGGATGCAAGTTTTATCTGGGAAAACGAATTCCACGAAGATACCGGTATCAATGAATATCTTCTTACGATATACAGTCTTATTGATGATGAAAATGACCTTTTTGAGAGGTCGGAAGAGATACATCATCAGAGGGCATATGATATTAAATTAGTAAAGGATTGTCTTGAAAAGGCGGGTCTTACATGTCTTGAGGTCTATGATGCTTTTACCGAAAATGCAGCAAAAGATGACAGTGAGAGAATTTATTTTGTGGCACAGAGACCGGAAAAAAATTGACAATAAAATATTTTGCAAACAAATATAAAAATAAAACAGAAAAGAAACGGAGAATAACAATGAGTGAATATAAAGATTATATAGTTAGAGCAACAGCTGCAGACCATCAGCTTAGAGCATTTGCTGTTACAAGCAGGGATATTGTTGAGAAGGCAAGAGAGATTCATAATACAAGTCCGGTTGCAACAGCTGCAATAGGCAGACTGCTCACTGCTGCTTCAATGATGGGAAGCATGATGAAGGGTGAAAAGGATGTGCTTACACTTCAGATTGAGTGTGGCGGTCCTATAGGCGGAATTACGGTTACAGCAGATTCAAATGCGGATGTAAAGGGATATGTAAACAATCCAAATGTAATACTTCCTCCAAATGCACAGGGAAAACTTGACGTTTCAGGTGCACTTGGCCCGGGATTTTTAAATGTTATAAAGGACATTGGGCTCAGAGAACCGTACAACGGACAGACACACCTTGTATCAGGAGAGATAGCGGAAGATTTGACATATTATTTTGCAACATCTGAGCAGGTACCGTCTTCGGTTGGTCTCGGTGTACTTATGGATAAGGACAATCATGTGCGTCAGGCGGGTGGTTTTATTATTCAGGTTATGCCGGATACGGATGATGAAGTTATAGATAAACTTGAGGCGCGACTCGGTGAGGTTCATTCAGTTACAGATATGCTCGACAAAGGCATGACTCCTGAGGATATTTTAGGTTATGTGCTTGATGGCATGGATGTAGAAATTCTTGAGACAATACCTACACAGTATAAATGCAATTGTTCAGTTGAGAGGGTATCTAAAGCGATAGCAAGTATTGGAAAGAAAGACTTGCAGGAGATGATAGATGATGGGGAGCCGATTGAAGTAAACTGCCAGTTTTGTGGTTCCCATTATAAATTTGATACAGAGCAGCTGAAAACATTTATGAACTGATAAGCAACGAAATGACACATTGATGCATTATAATATGATGCAATGGAGCAATCTGTGGCATCAGTTGGGTTCAAAATACCCTTTGAACCCAATACATAATATACCAAAATGTGAATAAAGGAGATAATGTTTAAATGTCTTTCAAGAAGAAAAAATATGTATTTGCAGTGATTATGATATTTTCTGTTATTTTTATGTTCGGCATGACAGCAAGACATGAAAAATTGCATGCAGAGGGTATAGGTGTAGTAAGTGTAAAAGGGTATCTTAACGTCAGGACAGGTCCCGGAAAATATTATTCTAAACTCAAATATGGTGACACCGGAGTTGTTTTGTCTGACGGGCAGAGAGTTACGGTCGTGGGAAAAAACGGCAGCTGGTACCACATAAAATTTAAACAGAACAGTAAGAATTTAAGCGGTTATGTAAACAGGAAATATCTTAAATTCAAGACAGGAAAAACATATTCTTCCATAGCAGGATATATTGTATCTGAAGTATATGTCAGAAAAAACATGAATACTGCGAAAGTGTATATAAAGCATGATAAAGAAAAGATAAAACTACCTGTAAAAAGGAAAGTAAGGGTATATTCTGAAAAATATGCAGAGAAAAAAAGATGGTATTATGCTTCATTTAAATATGACGGCACAACTTATAAGGGATATATAGAAGCTGATTCGGTGGATATTACATACGGAATGGGACTTCCGGGAATGTCAAAAAGCAGTACGGCACTGACTTTATATGCGAATCCTTCAAAAAGGACTGCTGTTTTAAATTCATCGGGAAAATTAGTGCTCATACAAAAAGGAGCGCAGTTTGTCATAACATCACAGAAATTTTTTAATGAAAAAAAATATTTTTATATAAAGGTTATCTCGGCAAAAACTACATATAAAGGTTATGTTCAGGCAGACAGTGTTTATTTTCAGCTGGTACGAGATGAAAAAGCTGTTTCAAAGGCAACTGCAACACCTTCACAGACGGAGACACCTACAAAGACAACAAAGCCGGAGAAAACAGAAGAACCGACGAAAGAACCGGAGGAGACACAGACACCGTCAAGTGAACCTGAAACGACAGCAGAATTTAAAAGAAGTTTGAAGAAAGCAGGCTTTCCGGATGATTATATAACAGAGCTTGCCAATCTTCATGAAAAATATCCGTATTGGCAGTTTAAGCCGTATAAGACAGGGCTTAAATGGTCGGATGTCATAAAAAATGAATCGAAAGTAGGATTAAATCTGCTTAGTGTAAATAAATCATATGCATGGAAGTCTACAGCGTCAAAAGCATATAACTGGAAAACTGACAAGTACATACCTTACGATGGAAGTACATGGGTTACGGCATCAAAAAAGGCAGTCAAATATTATATGGACCCGAGAAATTTCCTTGATGAGAGAGGGATTTTTCAGTTTGAAAGTCTTGAGTATCAAAGTGACAGTCAGACACAGAGCGGTGTTGAAAATATTTTAAATAATACACCGATGCACAATAAGAAATATAAATATACGAGCAACGGAAAGAGTGTCAGTGTCAAATATTCAAAGACATTTATGACGGCAGCAAAAAAATCAAAAGTCAGCCCGTACCATCTTGCATCAAGGGTAAAACAGGAAGTTGTTGTAAGCTCTACAAAAATGAGTAATTCCGTATCAGGTACGGTAGCGGGATATAAGGGTATATATAATTTCTACAATATCGGTGCAAATAACAGTGTTGTTGCGGGAGGTGCCGTTGCGAACGGACTAAAATGGGCAAAAACAGGAAATACATATCTTCGCCCATGGAATAACAGATACAAGTCGATAGTAGGCGGTGCGCAGTATATCGGAAAAAATTATATAAATATAGGACAGAATACATTATATCTTGAAAAATTTAATGTAACTTCAAAAAACAGATATAATCATCAGTATATGGGAAATATAGAGGCACCTAACAATGAAGCAACTAAGACAGTAGCAGCTTACGGTGCAATAGACAAAAAAATGCCGATGGTATTTTCGATACCCGTGTATGAAAAAATGCCGGATAAACCTTGTGATGTGCCTTCAGGCGGAAAAAATCCAAATAACTATTTAAAGACACTCTATATAAAAGGTTATGCATTTGATTCCAAATTTGTACTTGGCGATAATGGTACAAAAACTTATACTCTTACCGTGAACAACAGCGTTGCAAGTGTAAAAATTTGTGCTACAAAGGTAAGTAAGTATTCAACCCTGACAGGAATAGGAGTGAAAAATCTGGTAGTTGGAGAAAACACATTTTATGTAAAAGTCAAATCTGAAAGCGGAAATACCAGAAAATATAAAATTGTTGTTACCAGACAATGATGTTGTACCTTGTAAAGGGAGGAAGATAATTGCAAAGTAATTTCTATTTAAAAAAGATATTAAAATATACATGTATGCTTTTTGTATTTGTGCTTTTATGGAGCATAAAAAGCTATAATGCGAGTGCATCGAGTGCCGAAGTATCAATTCAGTCATCAGAAAAACAGGTTGTAAAAGGTGATATTGTATATGTGATTATTACGGTGAATTCTTCTGACACAATGAGTGGTTTTGAAGGATACTTTACATATGACAGCAGAGTCCTTCAATATATTACGGGTGGAAGTGTTGCAAACGGCAATGATGATAAATTCCAAATATCAGACACGGGAAGAGAAAGCGGAGTAAATACATTAAAGTATTCGGTGAAATTTGTTGCAAGAAAGATAGGTTCTACCTCGATAGAACTTAAACAGCCGTGTGCGGTTTACAGTTCGGAGGATTCGTCAAAGATGTCGGTATCATCCGATACATTAAATATTATGGTAAAAAAGACTGCAAAGGCAGTAAAAAAGCCTGACGTTAAATCTACTGCAAAGCCGCCAAAAGACGGAGATAAAAAAGCCATGCAGCCATCTCCTGAAACTCCGGATGTGGAAAGTCCGCAGGCAACTGTAGTTCCGACGGTAGCAGCTACCGCAAAGCCTAAGAAGAAAACAAAGAAAAACAACAATAAAAATAAGACAGATGATATATCGGATAAGAAAACGGATAAGAGTGTTACGGCTACATACCAAAACAGCGTCACAACAATTCATTGCTATGATGAGTATGTAGTTACCGAAGTAAAAGATGAAAAAATCATACCTGCCGGATTTGGGAAAACCGAGATTGTTTTGAGCGGTCATGTTATAACGGCATATGCAACTGAAAATGATATTGACCATACATATGTATTGATTTATTGTAAAAAAGGAAGGCAGGAGCCGCAGTTTTATCTGTACGATACAGAAAACGACAGTTTTATGCCATATGATAAGGTAAAATCCTGGTATAAAGGTTCAATGGGAAATACAGTCGTAGGTTCCGATTCGATATATGACACTAAAATAAAAACCATGAAGTATGTTGTTGCAATAATGGTAATAATATGTCTGCTTATGTTGATTGGTATGCTCACAATCTATTTGCATTATCGTGAAAATAATAATATTATAGATATGTATGATGATTTTGGTGATAGTGGGAAAATACCTGGAAAAGACGGGCAGACAGAGATAGAAAAAGAAGTAGCAGAACATGAATTTTCATACAAAGAGACAGTTGAGAGTGAAGATGTAAAAGAAAATGAAAATCCGGTTCAGGAGAATTTGTTTGAAGAAGAGGAAAGAAATGTCACTCATTATTGGAAAAGAGATTAAATAAAATGGAGGATTTTTGAATATATGCGAAACAAGTTTACGAAAAGTGCGGCAAAAGCACTTGATAATTCGTTAAATGTTGCAAAATCATTCGGACACAATTATGTTGGAACAGAGCATCTGCTTATTGCTCTTGTAAAGACTAAGGGTGTTGCATCTGAAGTAATGCGCGAAAACGGCGTTGAGGAAGAAAAATTGAGCATTCTTATAGAGGAAATGCTTGAGGCTGACGGAAATGTAGCGGTGGCAGACAGACCTCAGTATACACCGAGAGCAAAGAAAATTATTGAGAACAGCATAAGTGAAGCCGAGAGACTTGGCGCAAGCCAGGCAGGAACAGAGCATCTGCTTATATCATTATTGAAAGAGACAGACTGTCTTGGAGTAAGACTGCTTAATACAAGAGGAATAAATGTTCAAAAGCTTTATGTGGATTTACTTACGGCAACAGGTCAGGATGTCAACAGTGCCAAAAATGAATACATGATGCAGAAAGGCAGAAGAGGAAAATCTGCAACTCCTGTTCTTGACCAGTACAGCAGAAATCTCACAGAGTATGCTAAAGAGGGCAGACTTGATCCGGTTATAGGAAGAGACCGTGAGATTACAAGGCTTATAGAAATACTAAGCAGAAGAACAAAGAACAATCCATGTCTTGTCGGAGAACCGGGAGTAGGTAAGACAGCGGTAGTTGAAGGGCTTGCACAAAAGATAGCCGTTGGTGACGTACCTGATATTATAAAGGATAAGAAAGTTCTCACACTTGACCTTTCAGGTATGGTTGCAGGTTCAAAATACAGAGGTGAGTTTGAAGAGAGAATAAAAAGGGCAATAAAAGAGGTTACACAGTCAGGAAATGTTCTTCTTTTTATTGATGAGATACACACAATCATTGGCGCAGGTGGGGCAGAGGGCGCATTGGATGCTGCCAACATATTAAAGCCTTCACTTGCCAGAGGCGAGTTGCAGCTTATAGGTGCTACAACTTTAGAAGAGTACCGCAAATATATAGAAAAAGATGCGGCATTGGAGCGTCGTTTTCAGCCGGTTGATGTAAATGAACCTGACACCGAGGAAACAATTGCTATATTATACGGACTCAAAGAGCGATATGAAGAGCATCACGGTGTAGAGATAAGTGACAGCGCTGTAGTATCAGCAGTCAAAATGTCAGAGCGTTATGTCAATGACAGATTTCTTCCTGATAAGGCCATAGATGTGATTGATGAGGCATGTGCGAGAGTAAGTTTAAGCAAGTATCTTGCCACTCCTGAACTCAGGGAACTTGAGGAAAATATATTAAAGTGGGAAAAAGAAAAGGAAGATGCCATACGCAGTGAAGATTACAAGCTTGCAGGAGAATTAAAAAAGAGACAGGCAGAAGCTGCTGAAAAGATTGACAGCATACACAAAAAAATTGAAAACGAGCGGAAGAAACAGAGCATATGTGTTGATGACAATGACATTGCGGCAGTTATCGCAGATTGGACAAAAATTCCGGTTCAGAAGCTTCAGGAGGCAGAAACTGAAAGACTTAAGAAGCTTGAACAGATTTTACATGAGAGAGTAGTTGGACAAAAAGAAGCGGTAGAGGCAGTTTCAAAGGCAGTACGAAGAGGCAGGGTAGGACTTAAAGACCCTGACAGACCTATAGGTTCATTTCTCTTTTTAGGTCCTACAGGAGTAGGAAAAACAGAACTTTCAAAGGCACTTGCCGAAGCTGTATTTGGCAAGGAAAATGAGATAATCAGAGTTGATATGTCAGAGTACATGGAGAAACACAGCGTTTCCAAAATGATTGGTTCACCTCCGGGATATGTCGGATATGAAGAGGGCGGCCAGCTCAGTGAAAAGGTAAGGAGACATCCGTATTCTGTTATACTTTTTGATGAGATTGAAAAGGCACATCCTGACGTATTTAACATTCTGCTTCAGATTCTTGAGGACGGTCATGTGACAGATGCACAGGGAAGAAAGATTAGCTTTAAGAATACTATTATCATAATGACATCCAACGCCGGTGCGCAGAGAATAGTTGCACCTAAACATCTTGGCTTTGGAACGGATGAAAGTGAAGAAGCCGATTACAATAAGATGAAAGACAGTGTTATGGAAGAAGTTAAGAGAATTTTTAAACCGGAGTTTATCAACAGAATTGATGAAGTTCTGGTATTCCATATGCTTACTAAGGATGATTTGAAAGAGATAGTAAAAATCTTTTTGAAGAGCCTTGACAAGAGAACAAATGCGCAGATGCATATAAAACTTGATGTTTCCGAATCGGCAATAGAGCATATAGCAGAGAGCGGTTTTGACAAAAACTATGGAGCAAGACCGATAAGGAGAGCAATACAGACGCAGATAGAGGATCTTCTTGCAGATAAGCTTCTTTCAGACGAGATAAAAGCAGGGGATGATGTTGTGGTTGATTACGATAAAGATGCGAAGAAAATTACAATAGCTGTAAAGTAAAAAGAACAGTAAAAAAATTGCTGAAAAATGCAGAAAAATTTTACTTATTTTTTGCAAAATGTGACAATATGTGATATTCTAAAGATAAATAAAAGTCCCACTTATGAGTACTGAATAAGAGGGCAGAATTCGGCTGCTTTTAGTAAAAAATACAACCGGCAGCAGAAAAATACTTCGTCAAATTAAAAAACATAGGAGGAGAAATCATGGCTGTTATAAAGGAATTGATTCGCAAAGAAAGTGACGGAACATTAAGCTTTGGAAATTATGAGTTTGACACTAAGCAGAAGTTATCTGATTTTGAATACGAGGGAGATTTATACAAAGTAAAAACTTTTAAAGAAATCACGAAGCTTGAAAAAAACGGAATGTTTGTTTATGAGTCAGTACCGGGAACTACTGTTACCGAGATGAAAACTACTGAGAATGAGATGAACTTTCAGGTAGAAGGATGGGAAGATTGTTCTATAACGGTTGAACTTGAGCCGGATACAGAGTATAAAGTATTTGTTGATGGAACAAATATCGGTAAAATGAAAACAAATCTTGCAGGAAAGATAAGTATCAGTATAGAGATAGAGCCTGAAAAGAAAACTGATATTCAGATTGTTAAATATTAATAACTTTAATAAATGTGAAGAGCAGAATTTTCATTTATAAGATTTGTGCTTTGCACAAACATGCCATGTGCAAAGAAGTTGTGTAAGAATGAGGAAAAATATGGCAAAATCTAAAAATAAAACGGTTTTTTTCTGTAAGCAGTGTGGATATGAATCATCAAAGTGGCTCGGTCAGTGTCCGGCATGCCACGAATGGGATTCATTTGTTGAAGAACCCGTTGCAAAGGCGGTACCGGGAGTGACTTCCGGTACCGTCTCTGCTAATAAAAAAGAAGCAGTTCCGACATTGCTGTCTAAAGTTACCACAGATGATGAAAACAGAATAAGTACACAAATTTCAGAGATGGACAGGGTATTAGGCGGAGGAATTGTAGTTGGTTCGCTTATACTTGTTGGTGGAGATCCGGGTATAGGAAAGTCAACGCTTTTACTTCAGATGTGCCGGAACCTTTCTAATGAGGGGAAAAATGTTTTGTATGTCTCAGGAGAGGAATCTCTCAGACAGATTAAGATGAGAGCACAAAGACTTGGAAGTTTTAAAAAGGATTTGTCTATTTTGTGCGAAACAGATTTGGATATTATATCGGAAAGCATCAGTAAAATGATGCCGGATGTTGTGATTATAGATTCAATACAGACCATGTACAGGGAAGATGTAGGTTCAGCACCGGGAAGTGTAAGCCAGGTAAGAGAGGCAACCAGTATTCTTATGAGAATTGCAAAGGGGCTTCATATATCTGTCTTTATAGTCGGTCATGTGACAAAGGAAGGCGTTGTGGCAGGACCGAGAGTGCTTGAACACATGGTAGATACCGTACTTTATTTTGAGGGAGACGGCGGTGCATCATTTAGATTTCTAAGAGGTGTAAAGAACAGATTCGGTTCCACAAATGAGATTGGCGTTTTTGAGATGCGCTCAGACGGTCTCAGGGAGGTAGCGAATCCCTCAGAATATATGCTTCAGGGTAAGCCCGAAAATGAAGCCGGTTCGGTCGTGGCATGTTCGATAGAGGGAACAAGACCGATACTTGTTGAGGTACAGGCACTTGTATGCCGTACCAATTTTAATATGCCGAGAAGAACATCAGCGGGTACTGATTATAACAGAGTAAATCTTCTAATGGCAGTTATAGAAAAAAGAATAGGATTGCATCTTGGCGATTGTGATGCATACATAAATGTTGCCGGCGGCATGAGGATAAACGAACCGGCACTAGACATGGGTATCGTTCTGGCGGTGCTTTCGAGTTATAAAAATATTGCTATCGACAGCAAAACGATATGTTTTGGTGAGGTAGGACTTGTAGGTGAGGTCAGAGCCGTAAATCAGGCAGAGCAGAGAGTTATTGAGGCTGCTAAGCTTGGATTTGACAGGTGCATTATGCCAAAAGTAAATTGTGACAGTTTAAATATTGACAGGGAGCAATTAAAAGGGATGAAGCTTGTAGGAGTTAAGAGTATATATGAATTGTTGGAGGTAATATAGATGGGGTTAAAAGAGACCGAAAATACTACGGAAGTTGTCTTGGAGAGAATGGAAAATACAATGATGAATCTGGAACAGATGTCATTCGATTCAATCAATATAACAGACCGTATTGTAACATTGTTAAGTGATGCGAGAGAACTTCTTGCGGTACTTAAGTCAGGGGAGGAAGAAAAGAAGGAAGAAGCATTTCAGGGAGTTGAAAATATTTTTAATCAATTGCTTGACACTTCATTTGAAGTAAATAATGTATCTCATGAATTGGAAAAAGAAACAGTTTATCAGAGAGAAACAGTTGAGTCGATAAAGCAGATTGTTGATTATCTTTATTCAATTTCGGATGATGATATTTTTTAATAAAGGGAGAAAATCAAAATCATGGGAAAATATGAATTTATCGCACCATGCCATTTCGGACTGGAGGCAGTTTTAAAAAAGGAAATAATACGTCTCGGCTATGAAATAGTGAAAGTTGAAGATGGGAAAGTGACTTTCACAGGTGATTCGGATGCAATTTGTCGTGCCAATATCTTTTTGAGGACGACAGAAAGAATTTTGCTTAAAATAGGCAGTTTCAAGGCTACGACATTCGATGAGCTTTTTGAGGGAACAAAAGCACTGCCTTGGGAAGATTACATTCCTGAGAACGGCAGGTTCTGGGTCACAAAGGCAACATCAATAAAAAGTAAGCTGTTCAGTCCGTCAGATATTCAGTCGATTATGAAAAAGGCTATGGTTGACAGACTCAAATCAAAATATAATGTGAGCTGGTTCCAAGAAGACGGGGCTTCATTTCCGGTGAGAGTTACCCTTATGAAAGATGAGGTGGTAGTTGGACTTGATACGTCAGGTGATTCACTTCACAAAAGAGGTTATCGTCTTGCGACGGTGAAAGCACCTATCACGGAAACTCTTGCGGCAGCACTTATAATGCTCACACCTTGGAATAAAGACCGAATCTTTCTTGACCCGTTTTGCGGCAGCGGTACTTTTCCAATAGAGGCGGCAATGATAGGGGCGAATATAGCACCGGGAATGAACCGCTCATTTATCTCAGAAGATTGGACGCATATTATACCTAAAAAGGAATGGTATGATGCCATCAACGAAGCTGAGGATATGATTATCAGAGATATTGAGATGGACATACAGGGATATGATATAAGTGACGGTGCAATAAAAGCAGCTATGGAAAATGCGAGAAATGCGGAAGTTGACCATCTTGTACATTTTCAAAGGAGACCGTTAAGTCAGACAAGCCATCGCAAAAAATACGGATTTATCATAACAAATCCTCCGTATGGCAGGAGACTTGACGAGCCTGACGAGATGCCGGCACTTTATAAAGAAATAGGAAATGTTTACAGAAGTCTTGACTCATGGTCGATGTATCTTATCACTGCGTATGAGCAGGCGGAAAAATATATCGGCAAAAAAGCGGATAAAAACCGTAAGATATATAACGGAATGATGAAAACATATTTTTATCAATATATGGGGCCAAAGCCACCGAGAAAACCTAGAGAAAATTAAGTAAAAAATATAACAGACGTATGGGGAACTTTGTTAATTTGAAAAAGGTTCCCTATAATATTGCATTTTATCTATTGAGTGAAAGGTGGCTTTTTATGGCATTAGATAATAAATTAGGTATCATTGATTCAGCAGAACTTGCCAGACAGGAAGAAAAAATAAGCAAAAAGAAAGCGGCAATGATGTTTGAATCAGATTTCTTTGACGAATTGAAACCGGGCTCTTTTGAAGCATTGGTTTCTATTCATAAATATTTGTTTGAGGACATTTATGATTTTGCGGGAAAAATAAGGGATGTAAATCTTGCAAAAGGCAATTTTAGATTTGTTCCGATTATGTATCTGAATGAAGCATTAAGAAATATTGAAAAAATGCCTCAGAACAGTTTTGATGAAATAATTGAAAAGTATGTTGAGATGAATATAGCGCATCCGTTCAGGGAGGGAAATGGACGAAGCACCAGGATATGGCTGGATAATATATTAAAATCTGAGATTGGTCAGGTTGTTGACTGGAGTAAAGTTGACAAAGACGATTATCTTCTTGCGATGGAGAGAAGTCCTATAAAAGACATCGAAATAAAATATATATTAAAAAATGCACTTACGGATAAAATAAATGACAGAGATGTTTATATGAAAGGAATAGATAACAGCTACTATTATGAGGGTTATGTGACATATAAAACAGAAAATGTTTTAGAATAAATTAAAAAAATGGAGGACAACATGAAAGAACTATCGAAGTATATAAAGGACTACCAAAAAGAGTGTGTGCTTGGTCCTTTATTCAAACTGTTAGAGGCTTGTTTTGATCTTACGGTACCAATTGTCATGGCAAAGATAATAGATGATGGAATTGCAAAAAATGATTCACATTTTATTCTTGTATATGGTGGGATTCTTGTGATTTTAGCTGCTGTTGGACTTTTAAGTTCTATTACGGCACAGTATTTTGCGGCAAAAGCTGCTGTTGGCTTTGCAACAAACTTGAGACACGGGCTTTTTAAACATATCGAGTCACTTTCTTTTACGGAGATGGATACGGTTGGTATCTCAACGCTGATTACAAGAATGACAAGTGACATAAATCAGATGCAGTCAGGTGTCAATCTGGCGTTAAGACTGTTTTTACGCTCGCCGTTTATTGTATTTGGGGCGGCGGTTATGGCATTTACGGTTGATGTGAAGGCGGCTATAGTATTTGCTGTCGTTATTCCGCTTCTTGCAATTGTTGTTCTTGGAATAATGGTTATAAGCATGCCGCTTTACAGAAAAGTTCAGGCAGGTCTTGACAAGATTCTTGGAAGAACAAGACAGAATCTTACAGGTGTGCGTGTAATAAGAGCTTTTGATAAGGAAGAAGCAGAAAAGGTTGATTTTAATAATGAAAATCAGACACTTACAAATATGCAGCTTCTTGTCGGAAAAATAGCGGCGCTCACAAATCCGATGACATATGTTCTTTTGAATGCAGCTCTTGTAGTGCTTCTCTATGTTGGAGCTATAAGGGTCGATGGCGGCAGGCTTACACAGGGAATGGTTATAGCACTTGTAAATTATATGTCGCAGATTCTTGTTGAGCTTATAAAACTTGCGAACACTATTGTAGTTTCGACAAAGGCTGTTGCATGCGGAAAGCGTATCCAGAGTGTATTTGAGATGAAGCCATCTATCACGGATAATGAAACAGACAGTGCTGTAAATGATGGAGATTCAGAGAGCGATATAGATAATGCACTGACAGGTGAAATTGAAGATGGTCTGGGAGATGCAGAGATTGCTAAGACAGGCGAAACTGGAAATAGTCTGAAAAAAGCAGAGAGTGATACAGAGAAAGCACCGGTAAGTGCGCCTGAAAATGATTTCCAAGGTGCAGAGGTTGTCTTTGACAATGTAGATTTGACATATAAAGGAGCTGGTGATAAATCACTTTCAAATATATTATTTACGGCACCGGCAGGTGCTACAATCGGTATCATCGGAGGAACAGGTTCAGGAAAATCTTCACTTGTAAATCTTATACCGAGATTTTATGATGCAACTTCGGGAAGTGTAAATATTGACGGAAAGAATGTAAAAGATTACAAAGTGAGAGAGGTAAGAAATCTTGTCGGAATAGTAATGCAGAAAGCTGTATTGTTTAAGGGAAGTATAAGAGACAATATGAAGTGGGGCAATGACCAGGCGTCTGATGAAGAGATAAATTTTGCTCTTGAAAATGCACAGGCAGCAGAGGTAGTTGCAGGCAAAGAAGGTGGTCTTGACTATATGCTTGAGCAGAATGGACGAAATCTTTCAGGAGGTCAGAAACAGAGATTTACGATTGCAAGGGCATTGGTCAGAAAGCCGAAGGTTCTTATATTGGATGACAGTGCATCTGCACTTGATTTTGCAACGGACGCAAAACTTAGAAAATCCCTTAAACAGCTCGGATATAGGCCGACAACATTTATTGTATCTCAGAGAACATCATCAATTCAGCATGCGGATATGATACTTGTACTGGATGATGGAAAGATAGTCGGCAAGGGAACGCATGATGAACTTTTAAAAACGTGTGAAGTTTATAACGAAATATATATGTCACAGTTTAAGGATAAGAAAGCAGAAGGGGAGGTGACAGCATAATGGAAAAGAAAAAGACACAGTGGGAAACAATTAAACGTGTATTAAAATATACAAAAAAATATAATATGTATATAGCTTTTTCACTTATATTGGCAGCAGTTACCGTTGTACTTACGCTTTATCTTCCAATACTTACAGGTGATGCGGTTGACCTGATGCTTGGAAAAAGTGCTGTCAAATTTGCAGGACTTATGGTAATCTTAAAAAAGATGATTGTAATAATAGCATTTACGGCACTTGCACAGTGGCTTATGAATATCTGCAATAATAAAATTACTTACAATGTCGTAAGGGATATTAGAAAAGATGCATTTGAGAAAATACAGATACTTCCGTTAAAATATATAGACGGACATCCGTCGGGTGATGTGGTGAGCAGGGTAATTGCCGATGCCGACCAGTTCGCAGACGGACTTTTAATGGGATTTACACAGGCTTTTACAGGAGTACTTACGATACTTGGTACACTCGTATTTATGTTAAGTCTCAATGTCTGGATAACACTTGTTGTTGTAATAGTGACACCGTTATCGTTTTTTGTGGCAAGCTTTATTGCTAAAAGGACATATACAATGTTTAAGCTGCAGTCAGCGACAAGGGGTGAACAGACGGCACTTATTGATGAAATGGTTGGAAACCAGAAAGTTGTCCAGGCATACGGACACGAAAAAGAGGCACTTGAAAAATTTGATGATATAAATAAGAGACTTCAGAAATATTCGCTTCAGGCAACATTCTTTTCTTCAATAACAAATCCTGCGACAAGATTTGTAAACAATATCGTATATGCCGGAGTAGGAGTAACAGGAGCGTTTTTTGCATTGAACGGATACCTTTCAGTTGGAATGCTTTCATGCTTTTTAGGTTATGCAAATCAGTATACGAAACCGTTCAATGAGATTTCGGGCGTTGTAACAGAACTTCAGAATGCCATTGCATGTGCGGCGAGAGTTCTTGAACTTATTGATGAAGAACCGCAGATACCGGAAGACAGTGACGCCGTGGAACTCTCAGACGTAAAAGGAGAAGTGGAACTTTCAAGCGTGTATTTCTCATATGTTGAGGAAAAGAAACTTATCACAGACTTTAATCTTAATGTAAAACCGGGACAGAGAGTTGCGATAGTAGGCCCTACAGGATGCGGAAAGACAACACTTATCAATCTTTTGATGAGATTTTATGATGTAAATCAGGGAAGTATAAAAGTAGACGGAACAGACATAAGACATCTTACAAGAGCGAGTCTTAGAAAAAATATAGGAATGGTGCTTCAGGAGACATGGCTTAAAGACGGTACAATATTTGAAAATATTGTTATGGGAAAACCTGATGCAACAAAAGAGGAAGTGATAGAGGCGGCAAAGGCAACGCATGCGCACAGTTTTATTAAGAGACTTCCAAACGGATATGACACTGTAATAAAAGAAGACGGAGATACTTTGTCACAGGGTCAGAAACAGCTTCTTTGTATCACAAGAGTAATGCTTTTGAAACCGCCTATGCTTATACTTGACGAGGCAACATCTTCTATAGATACCAGAACTGAGATAAAAATTCAGAATGCATTCGGAAAGCTTATGGAGGGGAGAACAAGCTTCATAGTTGCACACAGGCTTTCAACAATACAGAATGCGGATATTATCCTTGTTATGAAAGATGGAAATATAATAGAGCAGGGAAATCATGATGAACTGCTTGAGAGAAAGGGATTTTATTATAATCTTTATAATAGTCAATTTGCGTAAAGGAGTAATAAATAATGAGTAACAAAATAGGAAAAGATAAAAAGGTTCTTGTTCTTGATTTAGACGGAACGTTAACAAATTCGCAGAAGGAAATTACGGATAAGACGCTGGAGGCTGTTTTCAGGATGCAGGAACATGGACATAAGGTTGTGATTGCGACGGGAAGACCGACGCCAGGGGCTCTGCCTATTGCAAAGAAGCTTAAACTTGAAAAATTTGGCGGCTTTATTGCGTCATTTAATGGGGGGCAGATTACCGATTGTGGCAGTGGAGAGGTGATTTATCAGCAGACACTTCCAAAAGATATTGTTCCTGAACTTTTTAAATTGGCGGAGGAATTAAATATCGGCTTTATTTCCTATGATAAAACAGGAATAATAGCGGCGGACAGACCTGACAAGTATATCGACCTTGAGGCAAGGATAAACCATCTGCCTGTTTCATATAAAAAGAATATTGCAGAGTATATAGATTTTCCACTTAACAAGTGTCTGGGTACGGCAGAACCGGAAGTTGCCCCTGAGAAAGAGCAGGCATTTATAGAAAAATTTGGCGACAGGATAAATGTTTCGCGTTCGGAGCCGTTTTTTATTGAGATTACACCAAAGGGAATTGACAAGGCGGCTTCTTTAGAACATCTTTGTGAAATTATTGGCAGTTCAAGAGAAAATATGATAGCCTGTGGTGACGGATTTAATGACATATCAATGATAAAATATGCAGGTGTCGGTGTTGCAATGGCGAATGCGCAGGAAGAGGTAAAAGCGGCTGCGGATTATATAACTGTTTCTAATGACGAGGATGGTGTCGCAAAGGTTATATATGAGATGATTTTAAAAGAAGATATGTAACAGAACAAAAAGTTATAGCGGATTATCCAAAAATTCATGGCAGTGCAGGCGTATTGTTTTAAAATATAAAAAACTAAAAATATTTTAAGTGAATATCTTTCATCAATAAAATGAAAAAAATTGAATGGAAGGTATTTACTTTTTTTTTTATGGGGTTATAATGGTACTTGCAGTTGAGAAAAAAACATTATTAAGGTGAAACAAATTCATCTAAAGAAAAAAATGGAGGATTAACATGAATAACGGAATCGAAATCAGATGGCATGGTCGTGGTGGTCAGGGAGCAAAGACAGCAGCTTTACTTCTTGCAGATGTTGCATTTAAGACAGGACAGTATGTTCAGGGATTTCCTGAGTATGGTCCTGAGCGTATGGGAGCACCTATTACAGCCTACAATCGAATTAGTGAAGATAAAATCCGTATTCATTCAAATATATACACACCGGATTATGTGGTTGTTGTTGATGAGACACTTCTTGATTCTGTAGATGTCACAGCAGGTCTTAAAAAAGACGGTGCAATTGTTATCAATACACCAAAGTCAAGAGATGAAATTAAAGATAAACTCAAGGGATATGAGGGAAGAGTTTATACTGTAGATGCCAGACATATCTCAGTAAAGACACTTGGAAAGAATTTTCCTAACTCACCAATGCTTGCAGCAGTTGTAGCAGTAAGTAATGTTATGCCAAGAGATACATTTATCAGAGAAATGAGAGCTTCATATCAGCATAAATTTGCTAAGAAACCAGAAGTTATTGACGGTAATATGGAAGCACTTGAAATGACATTCGATACACTTGCAGAAGATATTGATAAAGACATGAGCATGAGTGCATAGTGTAAAAAATATGATGCAAGGGTCAAAAGCAGATAGCAATAGAGCAATCTGTGACCACAATATAAAAAATAATGTTAGATTAGATTAAAAGCTGACAAGAAATAAATGCCAAAAATAAGTTGTCCTAAGCCACGTGAGGTGGCGCTTGAAAAACAGTAGCCAAACTGATTTTTCGTACGGTGCTCTGCATTAAAAGTGCAGGGCACAACTTTTCAAAAGGCATAATTATTTCATTATTATATATAAAATGATTGGAGAAAAAAATGAGAACCGATATAACAAAGATAAATGAGACAACTCCTGTCGATGAGCTGACAGAAGGTCTTATGGTATTTGCCGGAGGAACTTCTAAGCTTTTTAATACCGGAGAGTGGAGAACAAATACACCTGTATTTAAGGAAGATTTATGTAAACAGTGCTTACTCTGTGCACCTGTCTGTCCGGATGTAAGTATTCCGGTAGTTGACGGAAAAAGACTTGACTTTGATTATGACCATTGCAAAGGCTGTGGAATTTGTGCAAAAGTCTGTCCGTTTGGAGCAATTGAGATGAAGGAGGGAGTGGAATAATGGCTATTAAAGAACGTATGTCAGGAAACGAGGCAGTATCATATGCTATTCGTCAGGTAAACCCGGATGTTATGCCGGCATTTCCGATTACACCTTCAACAGAAATACCACAGATGGTATCTACATATATTGCAAACGGAGAGATGGATACAGAGTTTATTCCTGTAGAGAGTGAACATTCATCAATGAGTGCGGCAATAGGAGCAGAGGCAGCAGGAGCAAGAAGTCTTACTGCAACATCATCAGCAGGACTTGCACTTATGTGGGAAGAACTTCTTCTTGCGGCATCAAATAGACTTCCGCTTGCACTTACACTTGTAAACCGTACACTTTCAGGTCCTATAAATATTAACTGTGACCATTCAGACGGTATGGGTGCAAGAGATACAGGATGGATTCAGATATATGCAGAAAACAATCAGGAAGCATACGACAATTTTATTCAGGCATATCCTATTGCAGAAGATAAAAGGGTACATCTGCCTATAATGATTTGTCAGGATGGTTTTATCACAAGCCATGCAGTTGAAAATATTGAACTGATGGAAGACAAACTTGTAAAAGAGTTTGTTGGAGAATATGAGCCTGAGGAATTTCTTTTAAATCCGGGTAAGCCTATAGCAGTAGGTCCTTATTCAGTGACAAATTATGCTATGGAAGCAAAGAAAAATCAGGAGACAGCATTGGAGAATGCAAAAGAAGTTATTCTCGAGGTCGCAAAGAAATTCAAAGAAATTTCAGGCAGAGAGTATGGTCTTTTTGAAGAATATAAAACAGAAGATGCCGATTATATTATGCTTATAATGGGTTCCGCAGCAGGAACAGCAAAAGAGGCAGTTGACCATCTTCGTGAGCAGGGAAAGAAAGTCGGAGTATTAAAACTCAGAGTATTCCGTCCGTTCCCGGCAGAAGAGATTGCCGAGGTACTTAAAGGATGTAAGGCAGTAGCAATTATGGACCGCTGTGAAAGTTACAACGGAAACGGTGGACCTCTTGGAAGTGAAGTAACAGCAGGACTTTACAGAAGTAAGGTAATGATTGAAGCCGTAAATTATATTTATGGTCTTGCAGGAAGGGATTTCACGGTAAATGAAGTATATGATATATTTGCAGAACTTGAAGAAGCAGTAGAGAACGGAAAGAAAGTAGAGCAGTATCAATATATCGGATTACGCAAATAATAGGAGGCCATAATGAGCGATTACAGTTTAAAAACAATGATGAATAAACCAGAGCGTCTTGCACCGGGACATCGTATGTGTGCAGGATGTGGTGCGACAATAGCAGTTCGTGCCGTACTTCGTGGACTTCATGAAGGAGATCATGCAGTTATAGGAAATGCAACAGGATGTCTTGAGGTATCTTCATTCATGTATCCATATACGGCATGGGAAGACAGTTATATACACAATGCGTTTGAAAATGCAGGAGCAACACTCAGCGGTGTTGAGACAGCGTACAAGGCACTCAAAAAGAGAGGAAAACTTCCTAAGGACGAAACATTTAAATTTATCACATTTGGCGGTGACGGCGGAACATATGATATTGGATTCCAGTCACTCTCCGGAGCAATGGAGAGAGGACACGATATGGTATATGTATGTTACGATAACGGTGCATATATGAACACAGGTATCCAGCGTTCGTCAGCAACACCAATGTATGCAGATACAACAACAACACCTGTAGGAAAGCAGTCAAACGGTAAAATGCAGAATCGTAAAGATCTGGCAAGCATTATCGCAGACCATGATGTTCCGTATGTTGCACAGACAACATTATTACAGGATTTTAAAGATATTCACAGAAAAGCGGAAAAAGCAATCTATACGGAGGGAGCAAGTTTCCTCAATATCATGACACCATGTCCAAGAGGATGGAGATATGATGCATCAGAGATAATGAAAATCTGTAAACTTGCCGTAGAAACATGCTATTGGCCACTCTTTGAAGTAGACCACGGCAAGTGGATACTTTCGTATGAACCAAAGAAAAAACTTCCTATAGAAGACTTCTTGAGAGAGCAGGGAAGATTTAAACATCTTTTCAAAAAAGGAAATGAAGATTTGATAGCCCAGTTCCAGGCAGAGGTAGACAGGAGATGGGAAGACCTTCAATATAAGTGTGCAAGATAGTATGAAAAAATAAAAGCAGGTTTTTATACGATGGCTGCATTTTGTAGTATGGTAAGGCGTTAAATTAAATATATAAATCATGGCAGGAGTATGTTGAAATGGTGACATACTCCTGTCTGTGTTTTAAAGAGTAGTGTAAAGTGGTTATGGAATTGGGGCAAAATACCTTTTGACCCAACCTTTATGAAATGTTAAAATATGACTAGATTTTATGTGTTAATATAATGTGTAAAAGCATAGAAATTTTTGTCTTATATAAAACATTAACTTTGTATGTTGTGGGAATTTATATATAGGGATTTATGGAGGAATAAATGATGGGAAAAAATTTAAAACTGCCGGTTGGAGTGGATGATTTTAAAAAAATAAGACATGATAAGTTTTACTATATTGATAAGACAAAATTGTTGGAGCAGCTTCTTGACAGTTGGGGAGAAGTAAATCTTTTCACCAGACCAAGACGATTTGGAAAAACTTTAAATATGAGTATGCTGCGTTATTTTTTTGAAATTGGAACGGATGAATCATTATTTGACGGACTATATATAAAAAAGAATAAAAAGATTTGCGAAGAATATATGGGAAAATTTCCGGTTATATTTATTTCACTTAAAAATGTTGAGGGGATTACATTTGAAACAGCATTATATAGATTTGTTGAAATTATTGGCAGGGAAGCGGAAAGATTTTATTTCTTAGAAGACAGTGATAAATTAACTGTCAATGAAAAGGAAAGATATAAGGCACTTATTCGTTTAGATAATGGCAGATATTCAATGGATACAGATATTCTTGCGTCATCATTAAAAACGTTATCTGAATTTCTTTACAAACATTATGGCAAAAAGACTATAATAATTATAGATGAATATGATGTGCCCTTAGATAAGGCTTTTCAAAATGGCTATTATATGGAAATGGTATCACTTATACGAGCGGTGTTTGGTGATGCGCTTAAAACTAACGATTTTTTGAAATTTGCTGTTTTGACAGGATGTCTACGTGTTTCAAAAGAAAGTATTTTTACTGGACTAAATAATTTTAAAGTGCTTTCAATTACTGATACGCGTTTTGATGAGCAGTTTGGTTTTACTGATGCGGAAGTACAAAAGCTTTTAAAATCATATGGCATGGAAGAACATATGTCAGAGACAAAAGAGTGGTATGATGGATATCATTTTGGGGATGTTGATGTGTATTGCCCGTGGGATGTTATAAATCATGTGGACAGACTTTGTGGGGAGCCAAATGCAAAACCGCAGTCATATTGGATAAATACAAGTGGAAACGGACTTGTCAAACGATTTATTGATAAAGCAAATAAAACGACAAGGGATGAAATTGAGCGTCTGGTTTCAGGGGAAACAATTGAGAAATCGATTAGTCTTGAATTAACATATGATGAGATAGATAATAGTATCGACAATTTGTGGAGCGTATTATTTACAACCGGATATTTGACACAGTCAGGAATGACTGAAAGAGGTGAATATAAACTTGTCATACCAAATAAGGAAGTAAGAGAGGTTTACAAACTCCAGATACAGGAATGGTTTAAGAAAACAGTGATGAGCAACACAGAGCAGTTAAAAAAGTTTTGGAAAGCATTTGATACGGGTGATACAAAGGCGGTTGAGAATTATCTGAACAAAACACTTAGCAATTCCATCAGTGTTTTTGACACAAAAGCAAGGGACGAGGAAAAGGAAAGTTCTTACCATACATTTTTGGTAGGACTTTTGGCGGGAAACTCCGACTGGCTTGTAAAATCAAATGTTGAAGCCGGGGATGGCTTTGCTGACATTATAGTTGAGACAGAGGACATTGATGCAGGTATTATTGTTGAACTTAAGCATGCAAAAACATTTTCAGGTATGGATAAAGCTTGTGAAAAAGCAATCGCTCAGATTAGAGATAGAAGATATGATGAGTATTTGAAAAATGACGATAGACATGACATTATGATTTACGGAATTAGTTTTTGTAAGAAAAAGTGCAAAGTAGTTGTGGGGGAAATTTAATGGAGGTGTGCAGATGCCAAAAGTTATAGGAATCGGAAAACAAAGGTATGACAGGATAATAGAAAACAATTTATTTTATATAGACAAAACAATGTTTATAAAAGAATGGTGGGAAAATCAGGATGATGTAACACTGATAACAAGACCGCGCCGATTTGGTAAGACGCTAAACATGGATATGCTTAAATGTTTTTTTTCAAATGAGTACAAGGACAGGGGAGACTTGTTTGAAGGATTAGACATTTGGAAGGAAGAAAAATATCGTGAAATTCAGGGAACATATCCGGTTATATTTCTGAGTTTTGCTAAGATAAAACAGAATACGTATAAAGATGCCATAGCAGGAATTAAGAGAATTATATGCGATGAAATTCAAAAATATATTTTTCTCAAAGATTGGGATGGCTTAGCGGATGCAGAAAAAAATAATCTTAAAAACATAACATATGGCATGGATGATGTAACTGCACAGGAGGCAATAGCAAGTCTGTCAAATTATCTTAGCAGATATTATGGAAAAAATGTTATTATTCTTCTTGACGAATATGACACACCGATGCAGGAAGCATATGTAAACGGATATTTGGAGGAACTTGTTTCATTTACAAGAAGCTTTTTCAATGCGACATTTAAATCTAATTTGTATTTGGAGAGGGCAGTCATAACAGGTATAACGAGGGTATCTAAAGAAAGTATTTTTTCTGATTTAAATAATTTAAAAGTGATAACAGTTGAAAGTGATGAATATTCAGATACATTTGGTTTTTCAGAAGAGGAAGTCTTTTTGGCATTAGATGATTTTAATTTGTCGGATAAGAAACAAATAGTAAAAGAATGGTATGATGGTTTTACGTTTGGTAGTCAAAGAGACATTTATAATCCGTGGTCAATAATAAATTTCTTGGAAAATAAAAAAATAGATACCTATTGGGCAGATACGAGTTCAAATTCACTGATAAATCATTTGATAAAAAAATCAGTTCCGGAAATTAAGGAATTGATGGAATTATTGTTAAAAAGAGAAAGTATAGAAGTTACATTTGATGACCAGATAGTTTTTAATCAGCTTGATAAAAGTAAAAATGCAATATGGAGTCTTCTTGTAGCAAGTGGTTATCTTAAAATTGATGATATAGAATACAAAGGTTTGCTTTTAAAACCGTGGTATCATATTAGCGTAACAAATCTGGAAACAGTAAGTATGTTTGCAAATATGTTTGCAGGATGGTTTGAAAATCCGGATGCTAGATATAATGATTTTATTAAATCACTTTTAAATAATGATTTAAAAGGAATGAATTATTATATGAACAAAGTAGCGTTGGCAACATTCAGTTATTTTGATACTGGAAAAAATCCATCAGAAACATTGGAACCGGAACGTTTTTATCATGGTTTTGTTTTAGGACTTATTGTGGAGCTGAGTGACAGATATGAAGTAAAATCAAATCGCGAAAGTGGTTTTGGCAGATATGATGTTATGATAATTCCATTGGATAAAAGCGAAAAAGCGATTGTATTGGAATTTAAGGTTCATGAGAATGACGAAGAAAAAACACTCGAAGAAACAGTGTCATCAGCATTAGCACAGATAGAGGAAAAGAAATATGACACGGAATTGATAAATGCAGGAGTAAAAAAAGAAAATATCAGGCATTATGGATTTGCATTTGAGGGCAAAAAGGTATTGATAGGTACTGATGAATAGAGTAAAGTGTCGGGAATTAAATGAGGAGGAGATAATATAAATGCCAAAAGTTATAGGAATCGGAAAACAAAGGTATGACAGGATAATAGAAAATGACGGTTTTTATATAGACAAAACAATGTTTATAAAAGAAT